>Ga0187871_10001707_pt1 | contig 18718 bp, 16 predicted proteins | sample June2016WEW_16_1_FD_132988 | JGI IMG/M metagenome (GOLD analysis project Ga0187871, IMG submission 132988) | Peatland microbial communities from SPRUCE experiment site at the Marcell Experimental Forest, Minnesota, USA - June2016WEW_16_10 | ecosystem: Environmental > Terrestrial > Soil >...
TACTTATTGAGAATCGTGATGCCCACTAGCGCGCCGACGGCGAGCCAAAGACGCTCGTTGCTACCCTTAGCGATGAGCACTATCAGCCATGCGATTGCCGTCCACAGCAGCGGGTCGAAGGCGTTCATCGTGAACAGGTGCGATATCGCAAGCAGGACGGGCGCCATCAAGGTTGCGAGCGAGGCCAGAAACATCGCCCATCGACGGCCACCCAGATCGCACGCGAGTCGGCCGGCAAGAAGGATGGCTCCAACTCCCGCTAACGCGGGCAGCAGACGTAGAGCCCACAGCGATGTGCCGATCGTGTGCTGGAGGAGCCACGCGGTCCAGGCGATCAGTGGCGGCTGATCCACAAATCCCCAGGCTGGATGTTCGCCGCAGGCCAGGTAATAGAGTTCATCGCGAAAGTACCCGTAATGCGGCGCCGCAAAGAAGTAGAGAACGATTCGTATGAGCGCGACATAGAGAACAATGGCAAGGCCGGAGGTGAAGGAAAATGGCTTTCGCTGCACTCTTGCGTCGATGACTGCGGCAGGTGCGCCCATGGAATTGAATACGGATTATATGGGCTGGTGTTCCACTTGTGAGAATGTAGGCCAGCTCGCTGCGGCTTTTCGTTGCCTTCTATGCCGGCCTCCAGCGTGAACCGCTCGTTTTCCAGATCGACGCTGGCGACCCGCCCGCGGACAAACTCGGTGCGATGCAGCGTGGTGCTCAGCGGCGTGCTGATGTGGCTGGAGTTTCTCGGCACCGTAATGGGCGCGACGGGTCGCATGGACCCGAAGCTCGGTAGCACGATCGGCTATCTCGGCACAGCCCTGCTGCGCGCGTTCGAGGTTGCTGACTTCGAGCAGCGCCTGGAACGATTGGACCAGAGAAATGAGCTTGAGTAGCAGGCTGGGCAAATTGGAAGGGACGAAGCGAGCGTTAACCGCTGAGAGGGACTGCATCTGCTTCCCGCAGCGGAGGGTGCAGCACGACGGGAGTGGTTTCGTCACTGAATTAGACTTGAATTGCAATTACAAGCTATCTCATAATGAGCCGGATCGGTAAACTTCGACTTCCCTCAGGGGCTAAAGCCCACGTTCTTAAGGCTCCGGACGGCACGGCTGAAGCCGTGCCCTTCCAAAAACGATTTATGAGATAGCTTCTAGAAAGACCGCCAGATACCATTCCCGATTGCGCTCCACTGTGCACTGCCGCCTGTCCTGGCTGTTGTCCGTAGCCTTGGCAGGTGTCGCGGGTCAGGCGCAAGAGAACCCTCCCTCCGCAAATCCAGCGCCGAAGCACCCCAGGCGCGGGACACATTCTTCGGCGGGAGACGTCCAGCACATCAACAATCCCGGTTACGACGCGCGCGCGCGGCCCGTTCACCGTGCCCGGCGTTGGGCTGCACCTGGAGTTTTGATCACCCAATCGTCACACAGCGATCGTCCGTCGCAACATCGCCAACAAATCCTCCGGATCATCCACCGGCGGCTGGCACGCGAAATTCGTGCAAACCACTGCTATCGACTTGCCTTCCTTGAGCGCGGGCAAGTTGGAAATCGTGTCCGCGAGCACCGGCGGCAGGTTCTGGGCCACGGCTTCGCTGTCAGTCAGATGCACAACAGACTTGTTGACCGCAAATGGCGCGATCGCAGTTTTCAACAATGCGGCGGCGCTTTCGTCTTCGCCGACCACGACGACCTGCGTGTGCGGTCGCGACAGCCAGGTTGCCGCTATGCCGTACGTGCCGGCATAAATTCCAAACTGCTCGGCAGCGCCGGCGAAGACCTCCAGCGTCTTCTGGGCCCGATCGCGATAGCCGCTTTCATTCGTGTACGCGTGAAGCCGGAGCAGCGCGATAGCAGCGCACGGATTACCCGCAGGGGTGGGCGCATCCTGGAATGGCTTGCGCCGCGCTGACAGCGCACCCAGTTGTAGCTTCTCGTCGAGTGACGCCTCAGTATCGAAGAATCCGCCGTGCTCGGTGTCGGCGAAGCGGCGTACCATCTCGTCGGCAATACGACGTGCGAAATTGAAGTAGCTCATCGCGCCGGTGATCTCGTACGCGTCCAGGCAAGCCAACGCGGAAAAAGCATAATCGTCGAGCATGCCGCGGATGAAGCGCACCTCTGCGTTTGGGTCGGAGTAGGCGATGACGTGCGCCATCCCGCGCTCGTCGTTCCACGCTTCCGACAGGATGCGGTCGAGCGATCGCAAAGCGAATTTGCGCGTGTCGTCAAGCGATAGCACCTGTGCCGCCTGCAAGTACGCCGACACGCAGAGCGCGTTCCAACTCGCGTAAACCGTCTTGTCGACGAACGGCGTCGGGCGGTTCAGCCGGGCCGCGTAGAGCTTCGTCTTGGCGGCGGCGAGCAAGTCCAGCGCCTTGCTGACGTCAATCCCCATTCCCAACGCGACTTCCTCAGGCAGCGCGCGCACCCACAGAACGTTCTTGGCGGCGTTGTGGTGCATCTCGCCCATTGCCTCGATGTCATAGTGCAGCGCTGCCGCCTCGAAGTCTTCGTCGCTCAGGACCGCCTTGGCTTCATCGCGCGTCCAAGTAAAGTAGTCGCCATCGTCATCGAGGTTGATGTCCGCGTCCTGCGATGCGTAAAAGCCGCCGTGCTGGCGATCGCTGAGCCACTCATCCATCCAGCGAATGATGTCGCGCGCGACGTGCGCGTAAAACTCGAAGCCGAAGACCTGGTATCCGTGTACGTAGTTCTTCAGCAGCTCCGAGTTGTCGTACGACATCTTCTCGAAGTGCGGTACCGTCCAGTGCTCGTCCACGGAATAGCGATGAAAGCCGCCCGCAAGCTGGTCGTAGACGCCGCCCCGCGCCATCTTGGTCAGCGTGGTTGTGACCACCGTGGCAACGCGTTCCTCGCGCGTGCGCGCATACCAGTCCATCAGCAAATCAAGCGCGGCGGGATGTGGAAACTTGGGCGCGCCGCCAAATCCGCCATTCTTCTCGTCGAAGATGGGCAGCGCCGATTGCACCATCACCCCGATTAGTCGTGGCGACAACTCGGTTTGCCGTCCCGCGAAATTTTCCGCGTTGCTCAGAACGCCCATGGCTTCGTCGGCCGATTTGAGCACCTCATCGCGGCGCTCGCGATAGGCATCGGCGATGGCCAGCAGGATCTTCTTGAAGCTCGGCCGTCCCCACTGATCGACCGGCGGAAAATACGTTCCACCATAAAACGGGCGACCATCGGGTGTGAGAAACACCGTGAGCGGCCAGCCTCCAGTGCCCGAGATGGCAGAGATTGCGAGCTGGTAACGGCTATCGACATCGGGCCGCTCGTCGCGATCGACCTTCACCGCGATGAAGTCGCGATTGATGATTTCGGCGATCTCAGGGTTCTCGTAGGATTCGCGGTCCATGACGTGGCACCAGTGGCACCACACGGCGCCGATGTCGAGCAGGATGGGCCTGTTCTGGTTTTGCGCAGCGGCGAAGGCCTGGTCGCCCCACTCGTGCCACTGGATCGGCTGATGCATGGCCGAGCGCAGATAGGCCGACGAGGCGCCCGCCAGAGAGTTGGTCGCGTCAGACATGAGGGTTCAGTCTAGCAGGGAAGAACCGCCCGTCGTTTTCCGGAAAGCGCATTTCTACCGCAAAGAATGCGTTCTCATGCTGCAGTGGACCTAGTTAGAGCAGTTTCAGAGCAGGTGCAGCCCGTTTTGAAAGGGCACGCCTTCAGGCGTGCCGCCACAAGAACGAATGAAGTCGACTTTAGCCGCTGAGGGAACGGTCCCTCAGCGCCTCAAGGCGAGCCCCGTCTGCGTGCTGCGACGACACGGCTGAAAGCCGTGCCCTTTCAAAGCTGGGACACAGTGAGTCCGAAAGCGCTCTAACCTGTCCCGCGGTACACTGCCGTAGTCACCCATTCGAAACGGAGCCGATCGTGACGAGTCAACAAGCGCTAGCGAAAATCAGGAAAGGCATAGCGAAGTTTCAGAGCGAGATTTTTCCAGCGCGCCGCAAGCAGTTTGAAGAATTGGGGCATGGGCAAGCGCCCATCGCGATGTTCTTCACCTGTGCCGACTCGCGCATTGTGCCCAACTTGTTAATGCAGACCGAGCCCGGAGAAATCTTCACCGAACGAACCCCGGGAAACATCGTGCCGCGGTACAGCGATCACGTCGGCGGCGTAACTGCCAGCGTAGAGTTCGCAATTCAGGTGCTGCATGTGCCGCTGATCATCGTCTGCGGACACACCGACTGCGGCGTGATCAAGGCGCTCCTGGAGTCGGAAAAAGCGGCCGGCCTGCCCGCGCTGCAAAGCTGGATGCGGCACGCGCTGCCGGCGCGCGAACGGCTGCTGCGGGACAATCCCGGCGCAGCGCACGATGGGAAGCTCCGATTGTTGGCGGAGTACAACGTCCTGACGCAGGTCGAAAATCTCAAGACGCATCCCGCCGTCGAGGCGGGGTTGGCACGCGGAGAAATCGAAGTGCAAGGTTGGATTTACGACATCGCGAAGGGCTCCGTCTTCGCGGGCGACCTCGTCACCGGCACTTTTCAGCCACTCTCATCGCAGGAATGAACCTCGCGCATTTTTTCTTACTGGTAAGATTCATGGTCATATTCTTACCAGTAAGATTAGTGGCCATATTCTTACCAGTAAGATGTTCTTGCACCTATGGGGCGCTTCTACTCACGCCGCAGCCCACTCAATCCGCATAAGGTGCAAAAATACAAATGGCGGCCCGCGAGGGAGCCGCCAATTTTGTTTCCGCGCAGGCGCGGTGCTATTACTTCTTTAAGGTCCGAATATAGCCGACAAGGTCTTTAATCTGGGCATCGGAAAGCGTGCCTTTGAAGCCCTTCATCTTGCCTTTGCCATTGGTGACGACATTGGTTAGATCGGCATCCGACATGCCCTGCACGTCGGCGCTGCCGAGCGGCTTCATGCCCATCGATTTCGCCATGCCTTCGCTGGGGTTACCGCCGGGACCATGACAGCCCTGGCACTTCGCTTTGTAGTCCGCGGCGGCGTCAGCCGCGGCGATAGGAGGTAATGCAAGTGCAAGTACTATGCTGAACAGCGCGATACCGGTTAACCACTTCGTTCTCATCAGGTTCTTCTCCTTCTGTAAGCGCTTCCCCGGGCGCGGAAAGTCGACAAGCGCTGTAAATTACGGCAAAGTCAATGTACTCCTTCGAACGTCTGTTCGCCAGAAAATTGTCGGCGCCGCGCAACACCGCCATTACAGGTCGCCGGCAGCACATCCCCGAAAACACTTGCTCCTTTCGGTGCGAAAACACCCCGTGGCCGGGTCATATGCCGCTGGGGACGGTTTGCGGTCGGCTTAGTTGCCCTTTCCCGTTCTGGGTAAGTCTTTAGAACACCGCTGTTTAGCAGCTACGTCCCGGCTTGAAGGATTTGGCATTCATGATGCTTCCATACTAGTAATGCGCTCTAAGCGAGGTGCCCTTGGAACCCACGTCAGCTGTCATCGGACTTAACTTCCGCACCTCACCGGTGGCCGTCCGGGAGCGTTATTGGATCAGCCCCGAGCGACGTCCCGCGGCCCTGATTCAACTGGTGCGCTCCGAAGGCATCGAGGAAGTCATTGTTCTGGCCACCTGGGACCGGACCGAGTTCATCGTCTGGGCCAGCGACGTGCCGGCCGCTGCCAATTCCGTGCTGCGGTTTCTTACCCACGAATATCAACTGAAGCTCTGCGAGTGGTCGCATTTTTACCGCCTGATGGATGACGTTGCCCTGACGCATATCTTTCGCGTGACTTCCAGCCTGGACTCGATGGTGCTAGGCGAGCCCGAAACTGTTGGTCAAGTGAAGGACGCATGGGCTCAGGCACAGCAGGCGGGTACCACCGGCCGCTTTCTCGATGCGGTGCTGCAAAAAGCACTCACCGTTTCAAAGCGCGTCCGGACGGAAACCGCGATCGGATCGTCGGCCGTATCGGTGCCTTACGCGGCGGTCGAGCTGTCGCGGGACGTTCTGGGCGATCTGACCGGGCGGGAACTGCTGCTCATCGGCGCGGGCAAGATGAGCGAGCGCGCAGCCCATTACCTGATGAAGGCAGGCGCCAATCGAGTGAGGGTGATGAACCGCACGGCGGCGCACGGCGAGGAATTGGCGAGCCGGCTCGGCGCGATTCCCGTGCTGTGGGAAAACCGGATGCAGGCGCTGAAGACGGCCGACATTGTCGTGAGTTCGACCTCGTGTTCGCACGTGGTGCTGACCCTCGACGACGCCGAACAAATCGTAACCGCACGCAAGCATCGGCCGGTGGTGATGATCGACATCGCAGTGCCGCGCGACATTGATCCGGCGGTGCGTGATGTGAAGGACATATATCTGTTCGACATGGACGACCTGGAAAGCGTCGTCAAGCGCAGCTCCACTGGCCCGCAGGTCGCCGCCGAAGCCGCCGAGAGGATCGTGCAAGCCGAGGTGCAAGGCTTCCGTTGCAAGTTGATGGCGGAGCGGGTTGTGCCCACGATTGTGGCTTTGCGTCACCGTCTGGATGAGCTTTGCCAGCAGGAATTGGAAGTTCTTCGCAACGAATTTGGGCCATTCACGGAAGACCAGGACCAGGCTCTGACCGCGCTCACCGCGCACATAACGCGACGTATCGCGGGCTCGCTGGCTCGGGAACTGAAGGAACTTCCCGAACCGGCGGAGCAGGATATGCTGACTGCGGCGGTGGGAAGACTATTTCACCTGGAGAGTCCGGTGGGCGCGGGAAAGAATTAACCGGCTGATCTTGAGCGCACAAATAGAGGCGAAACCTATGCGAAAGCGAGAGTGATCGCCGTATCGAAATACGAGGCTAAGGACCGGCATTGGGCAAATGCCAAGTGCCACAGCGAAACAGGAGTTATCTGTATGCAATCTGCGCAGAACAACAAGAAGAGCACCACCGGATTCACCACCGCCCAAGCGTACACCTTGGCGGTCATCACCCTTTGCATCGGTATTGCCATGGGCTACTTCGGTCGCGGCTCGGCGAGCGTGCCATCGGCGACCGATAGCGCGCAAGCAGCCGCCCCTGCCGCGATGGGCAGCACGGGTAATGCACCCATGGGCGCAGCCCAGCTTCCGGGCATCGGCTCGCCCCAACAACAGCAGGGGGCTTCTCCTGAGGCGCTCGCCAAGACTGCCGAGCCGTACCTGGCGCAACTGAAGCAGAACCCCAACGACTTCGACACGCTGTCGAAGATTGGCAACCTTTACTACGACGGCCAGGCTTATCCCCAGGCAATCGAGTACTACGAGAAGGCCCTCGCCGTTCAGCCCAACAATGCTGATGTGCGCACCGATATGGGCACCGCGTACTGGTACACCGGCAATGCCGACAAGGCCATCGGGAACTTCGAAAAGGCGCTGGCGGTGAGCCCGAACCATCCCGGGACGCTGTTCAACCTTGGCATCGTGAAGTGGCAAGGCAAGAACGACCCCAAAGGCGCGGTAGTAGTATGGCAGAAACTGCTGGCTACCAATCCCGACTATCCGCAGAAGGACCAGGTGCAGACTTTAATTGAGCGCGCAAAAATGCACGGAGCCGGCCCTACTAAAGGTTAGTTTTGTGCAGTCGCTCATCCCGGGACGATGCTGGCGCAGAGCTCGTCCCGGGTTTTTGTTCATGGGTTCATAAGCCGACGTGAAGTATCTTCCCTCGCCAGCCTCAACCTCCCATTCATCCTGAAACCGCAGATGTGTAGGTTCCGGTCTAACGGGGGTGGGTATAGAATTGGCGCTGTACGTCAGCTAACCCAAGTCACCATGCGCTTGCGGAACAAACTCGCCTGGTTGCCTTTGTTCATGGTCGCGTACTACGCGCATGCGGCGACGATAGTTACATTACCTCACGAGGACGCGCCCGCAAGACACTGGCCGTGGTGGTTGCGCGTATTGGCAGTGATCGGCGTGCTGGCTTTCGTGCAGATCGTAGCCCGATCGATGCGGCGCGGCGCAGGCAGGCCTGGGCCTGGCCCAACGCACAACGATTCAACCCACAATAGCTAGAGAATTAGTACAGCCGGAAGTTCACTTCCACGTTGATCTGGACCGGCACGGGTTGGCCGTCTTTCTTGGCAGGCTCGAAGCGCCACTGGCGCACCGCTTCGATTGCCTTCTCATCCAGACCCATGCCCAGAGCACGCGTTACCCGGATTTGTTGCGGCTTGCCGTCAGGGCTGACTACAAGCCAGAGCACGACCGTACCCTGAAACTTCGCCTTGCGCGCCTCTTCTGAATATTCCGGATCCGGATCGTAGACCACCTTGGGAGCGCTCACGCCGCCGCCCACGCGATAGGCGCCGCCGCCATAACCGCCGCCATGTCCAGGTCCAACGCCCGGCCCAGTTCCTGAGCCGACGCCACCGCCGCTGCCGCTGCCGATGCCCGAACCCGAGCCGGTACCGTTCGAAGGCGGCCCAAGCACTTTGGAGAGAGGATCGCCGAGTTCGCCAACCGTCGGTAGTTTGATATTTGGAGGAAGCACAACCGTGGGCGCAACCGGAAGTTTGGGATTGTCGTTGCGAATCACGATTGCCGGCGGAGTTATCTGGTCTTTGGCTGACTTCGGCAGCGCGCCTTTGGGCGCCTGCAGCTTGTCGCGATCGCCTCCGCCTCCGCCGCCGCCCGCGCGCGTCTTCGACGCGGGCAACGGAAGATATGGGCTGATATCCGTCACCAACCCGGTGACCTGCTGCTTAATTTCGTCTTTGTGCTCGAGCGCCCAATGTGTCGACCACAACAAGAGTCCCACCGCGAGCATATGCACGATAAACGAATAAAGAAACGTTTCCTTGCGCTGCGGGTACAGTCCCTGCCCCTCGCCAAATAGCGTGGGCAGGACCGGGTCCTGAGGCGGGGCTGCGGGAGGAATTTCCCGGGCCGGTTTTGGGGCTGCCGTGGTGGACATCAGTGCTTACTAACAGTATAGACCCGGTAGCGTGGGATTGGTTCCAGAATAATTCGCCAAAGGGGCGCACTTCCGTCCCCGAAACGTAGCGATTCCTCACAAAAACCGCGAAAGAGCCGAATCGTCGCACTCTTGTTTTCACGTTTGGAGGCCCTCGAACAGGTATAAGATTTCAGCCTGCTCAAAAGGGGGGACTATGCTAAAGCTCTCCGCAACTCTCTTGTGCATCGTGGCGCTCTCAACATTGCCGGTCGCGCAGGAAGCGCACGAGCACGGCATTCCTGAACAGCTTGGCGCAGTGTCCTTCCCGACCTCCTGCAGCGCCGCCGTACAAGCGGACTTCGATCGTGCGGTTGCACTGCTGCATTCCTTCGCCTATTCCGCCGCCGAAAGTGCCTTCCGCGAAGTTGCCGACAAAGAGCCGAAGTGCGCTATGGCTCACTGGGGAATCGCCATGAGCTATTTCCATCAGCTTTGGGACCCGCCGATTGCGGCGGCGAAGATGGACCCTGGTCAAAAGGAGATGGAGCGCGCGCAGCAGATCCCTGGGGGCTCGGAGAGGGAGCGTGGCTTCATCAACGCGCTGAGTTTGATGTATTCGACCGACAGCAAGCTCACGTATCAGAACCGGCTCCAGAACTACACGGAAGCCATGCAAAAGCTGGCCGCAGCCAATCCGCAAGAGGTTGAGTCGCAGGTGTTTTATGCGCTGGCGTTGCTCGCCTCGGCCCCTCCCAGCGACAAAACGCACTCGTACCAGAAGCGCGCGATTGCGGTGCTGCAACCGCTCTACGACCAGCATCCGCAACATCCGGGCCTGCCGCATTACCTGATTCACGCCTGCGACAACGCGGAGATGGCACGCGAGGGACTGCCGGCCGCGCAGGCCTACGCGAAGATCGCACCATCAGCGCCGCACGCGCTCCACATGCCGTCGCACATCTTCACGCGGTTGGGTATGTGGGATGAGTCGATCGCCTCCAATCTCGCGGCGCAAGCTGCGGCCAGAAAACAGGGCGACACAGGAGAGGAGCTGCATGCTATGGACTATCTCGTGTACGCCTACCTGCAGCTTGGGGAAAACGGCCAGGCAGCGCGGGTGATTCAAGAACTCAAGTCGATGCCGGAGTTGAATCGCGGGGATTTCAAGATTGGTTATGCCGCAACGGCCATGCCGGTGCGGTACGCAGTTGAGCAGCAGCACTGGGACGATGCGTTGGCGATCGAGCCGCCACCTTCCACTGCGGCCCCTCACGTGGTTGCGATTGCGGTCTGGGCTCGAGGGCTGGGATTGGCACACACCGGACACGCCGCCGATGCCCGCGCGCAGGCGGCCACACTGCAGCAACTCGAAGACCAGCTTCACAAACTCGGTCGCGACTATTGGGCCGGCCAAGTCGACATACAGCGGCTTGAAGTGCTGGCATGGGCCTCGCAGGCCGAAGGCAAGTCGGACGAGGCGCTTGCGCTTCTACGCGAGGCCGCCGATACCGAGGACGCGGTCGAGAAGCTCCCCGTCACTCCCGGGCCCATCGTCCCTGCGCGCGAGCAGCTTGGCGAGTTGCTGTTGCTGGTGAACCAGCCCCAGATGGCGTTGAAGGAATTCCAGATCGCTCTGGCAAATGCTCCTGGACGTCGTGGCGCAGTGACGGGGGCTGCGCGGGCGACACAACTCGCGGAGGTCGCCGAGAAGAACCGCCAGACGGCTAGCCCCCCACAATGACTCTCAAACCATTTGGACGAACGCCGACTTCGACCGGCGTCTGACATACATATTCGCCGTCGGCGAAAATTTCCATCGGACGATCGGTCGAGATTCGCAGGCGCGAGGCTTGCAGGTACTCAACCTCTTTCATGCCGATATGAGCGCCGCGATAGACCACGCGAAAAAGCCGCAGCAATCGCAACTTGCTAAGGGTGCGCACAAAGCAGACGTCGAGCAGGCCGTCATCCATGCGGGCGCGACGGGTGAGGCGCATGCCGTGCCCATATTGCGGGCCATTGCCGGCAGCGATCAGGAAGCCGTTCTCGGCGATGCGCGTTGTCCACGACCCCTCGCTTTCCACTTCGACGCGAATTCGCGGGGGCATAAAGCTGCCCAACGTTTGCACCAGCGCCACCACATAGCCTCCGTGCCCGCGTAGCCAGTGCGATTGCTGCAATGTGCGGCGATTCACGGCCGCATCCAGCCCCGTACCCGCGATGCAGCAGAAGAAAGTGGTGCGCGAGACCGCGCGCTCGGCTGCGCTGAGCCGGCGCATTTGCGATTGCATGATGCGGCCGCCCATCTTCGGCAGGTCACGGCGCGGGCCATCGGGAACAAAGTGCAGCGTCTCCAGCGACTCATTGCGCCAGGGATCGCTTTCGTCGTCCGCGATGGCTGTTTTTGCAGTTGGATCACCGGACTCACGCGACGACGCTGACGTTTCGTGGGCGGAAGCTTCGTCCAGTGGCTGAATGGTTCCTAAGTCAATGCTGCGTATGTTGTCGCCGGTAGCGCAGAAGCGCCGCCACGCTGATTGCGATTGCGGTACATCCGGCAATCCAATGGATTGTGCGAAGTCGTTGGCGCTGCCGATGGGAACGATTAATGTTGGTACCTGTTTCGACGACAGGACGCCCAGATGGCGATGAATTGTCCCGTCACCGCCAAAGATCAGCACCGCATCGGGCGTATCGGTGGGATCGAGTTCATTGCCTGAAAAGATGTTGACACTCGGCAGCTCGAACCGCCGGAGGTGCTGGTCCCGGGCGTAAGGTCCTAAGAGGGCGACGGCTCGCACCGCGCTACTTTCGCACAAGCAAACCTAAAAGCAAAGCGAGACGGCCTGGAATGCCGCTGCGCTGAAGGTAGTGCCACCCGTCGCCTCCTCCACGCCGCTCCGTTTCGCGGTACTCTGGAGAAGGTGATTTTTTGATCTGCGCCATCTGCCATGTTCGCAAGGAGAAGCGATCCTGCCCGGCGCTGCATGACCGCATCTGTCCGCAATGTTGTGGCGAGCAACGCGAGGTCACCCTCGACTGTCCCTCGGAATGCCCGTATCTCCAACAGGCGCGCCAGCACGAGAAGCCGCGTGATTATGGCGAGAAGCTTCCGGAAGAGCTTTTCCCGGCGGTGGAGATCACGCAGGAATTTCTGCGTCGCAACCAGTCGCTGATTGCCGGACTGTTGCAAACGCTGTTGCGGATCTCGCACGCAGACCGCAATCGCCGAGATCGCGAAATCATCGGCGCGTTGACCACTATGGCCGGCAGCTACCAGACGCTGGTCAGCTCCGGGCTGGTGTATCAGGAAGCGTCCGCTAATCCGGCGCAGTTGGCAATCGTCGACTTGTTACGGGCGTCGGTGGAGGAGTTTCGCAAGCTGGAGCAGCAGCACCTGGGCTATACCGCGCTACGCGACAGCGACGTGCTGAAGGCCCTGGTATTTATGATCCGCTTGGCGCACCTCAGCACCTCCGGCCGGCCGCTGGCGCGCGGATTCATCGACAGCCTGCACGAGCGTTTTCCGGGGACAGGACCGCCGGGCGAGACGGCGGCGGAGACGGGCAGCAGGATCATCCTGCCGTAGGCAACCAGCAATTAGGAACTGGCCAAGCCTCCGGTCCTAATCCCCGGCCTATCGATTCAGCCGCCAAATCCCAAAATTCAGGTAGGTCGCGTAGCTCACCCACAGCCAATAAGGAATTAGCAGGTACGCCGACAGCGGCAGCAGCAAGTAGAAGATGAAAATGTTAAACGCAATGGCCAGCCAGAGAAGTACGATCTCGGCAAACGCCAGGCCCGGCATGCGTGAGCCGAAGAATATGCCCGACCAGGCCACGTTCAGCGCCAACTGCCCAAAGAAGGTGAGCAAGGCAGGAAGCGCACCGTGGTGGTATTCGCGCCAGACCATCCAGGCAGAGATTGCCATCAGGACGTAAAGCGTCGTCCAGACCGGCCCAAAGACCCAGCTCGGCGGAGTGCCTGCCGGCTTGCGCAGGCGCGGATACCAGTCGCGAACGCTGTTTGCGGTAAAGAACGAACCCAGTCCGCCAGCGCCCAGGCAGATGGCGAAGAAAAGTATCAGCATCAGCCAGGGTTGAGCGTTCACCAAGACATTGTAAAAGCAGCAACCAGCAACCAGCAGCTAGCAACAGCTAAACAAAAAATTCGTTCCTCGCGACAAGTGGGATGCCGGTAGTCGCTCTGGAGCACAGATTCGAGATCCGCGACGTTCAGCGGGACGTCCCTACCAGGATGGTCTTAGCTAATTGCTAGTCGCTAATTGCTAGTTGCTGATCATCACCACGATCTTGCCGTAGTTAGCTCGCTGCAACAGCAGTCGATGCGCTTCGCCCGTCTGCTCCATGGGCAGCGTGTGGCCAATCTCGGGATGCAGTTTGCCCTGCTCGATCCACGGCTGCATGGCTTGCAAGCTGCGCTGGATCAGCTCACGGTCTTTGGCCAGCACGCTCAGCCACAGTCCGTGCGCGCTCAGGCTCCGGGCCATCATCACGCCGGAGTCGAACTGGTGCCGCTGGCCGGTGGCCGTGCCGTAGATGATGACGCGGCCGAACGACCGGCAGCAGCGCAAACTCTTCGCAGTGTGCTCGCCGCCGAGCATTTCGAATGCCGCATCGACGCCTTCGCCGTTCGTCAGCTCCTTGACGCGCTGCTCGTAATCCACTTCACGATAGTTGATTGCATAATCGAGACCGAGCTTCTTCACCCGTTCGAGCTTTTCGTTCGACGACGACGTTCCGTAGGTCTCGATCCCGAGCAGCTTCCCGATCTCCACGGCAGCGGTGCCAACTCCACCGGCGACGGCGTGAATCAACACGCGGCGATGACGTTTCTGGATCCAGCGATTGGGCTCCATCGCGTCCGCGGTCATGCCGGCTTTCCAGTACGCCAGATAGGCAGTCAGGAAGTTGACGGGAAACGCCGCCGATTGCTCCGAGCTCCAGCCGCGCGGCTGCGGCCAGAGCAGCTCCGGCTTTATCGCGATCTTCTCGGCCGCGGCGCCCCACTGCATGTAGCCCATCACCCGCTCGCCCGTCGCCTCAACCACGCCGGCAAACTCGCGTCCCGAGATGAAAGGCGGAGGCGGCGTGCCGCTGTAGGTGCCGCGCGTGGTCATCGTGTCGGCAAAGTTAATGCCGACGGCTTCCACGCGAACGACCACTTCGCCGGACGCGGGTTGCGGCTCGGGCACATCGCGAACCTCAAGCACCTCGGGGCCGCCAGCGCGGCTGACAACGACAGCTTTCATAGTGAATTGATTGTACGACGCGGGAGAATCCGTACGCGCTAGCTTGGTTGTGCCGGCGTCTTCATGAACTCCAGCGCGCGTGAGATGTAGCTCTTCAGTTCATGCCGCCGGATGACGGCATCGAGCATTCCGTGTTGCAGCAGAAACTCGCTGCGCTGGAACCCTTCCGGCAGCTTCTGGCGGATGGTCTGCTCGATCACGCGCGGGCCGGCGAAGCCGATGAGCGCGCCGGGCTCGGCGATGTTCAGGTCACCCAGCATGGCGAACGACGCCGTGACGCCGCCGGTGGTGGGGTCGGTCATGAGAGAGATGTAGGGCACCTTGGCCTCGTCCAGGCGGGCCAGTGCGGCGGAAATTTTCGCCATCTGCATCAGGCTGATCACGCCTTCCATCATGCGCGCGCCGCCGGAGGCCGATATCACAATCAGCGGAAGCTTCTCTGCGGTGGCCTTTTCGATGGCACGAGTTATCACTTCACCGACCACCGTTCCCATCGAGCCGCCGATAAAGGAATACTCCATGGCGCTCACCATGACATCCTTGCCGTCGAGCTTGCCGCGGGCGTTAATCACAGCGTCATTGAAGCCCGTGTCCTGGCGCGAGCGCTTGAGCCGGTCGGCATAGGGCTTCAGGTCGGTGAACTTCAGCGGATCAGTGGAGACCAGATTGTTGTCCTCGACCTGGTACTTACCGTCGTCCAGCAGATAGGAGAGGCGGGTGCGCGCATCGATTCGGAAGTGACGATCGCACTTCGGGCAGACGTTGAAATTCTGGTCGAGATCTTTCTTCCAGATGATCTGGCGGCACTGGTCGCACTTGACCCACAGTCCTTCGGTCTTGACCCGCTTTTCGCCTGAGGTGTCCAGAGGTCCGGATTCGCGCTTGAACCATGCCATAGAAGATCAGCCCGAGATGAAATGCTTGGAAGGTCAGTGTAGCCGACAGATGCGCCTGCTGTCGCGGCTCGGCCCAGGCGTGCTGTCGTAAGAACCTCTGGTCGCGAGGTCTGAAGTGTACTAACATCATGGCGCTTCTGGCTCGCTGTATCGAAGGGAGTGACTATGAGTCCATCCTCCAAACCTGCGCCTACCCTGACGAAGGATCCCGAACAGCAACTGCAAAGTTTTATTGACAAGTTCGATCCTAAGCACCAGGCGCTGATCCGCGCGGTGCGCAAGGTGCTGCGCAAGCGCCTGCCCACGGCCAACGAACTGGTGTACGACAACTACAACTTCTTCGTCATTGGATACTCGCCCACGGAACGTCCTTCCGATACCTTCTTCTCCATCGCCGCTGCGGCCAATGGGGTCGGCCTCTCGTTCTACCGTGGTGCAACCCTTCCCGATCCGCACAAAGCCCTGCTCGGCTCCGGCAATCAGAACCGCTTCGTGCGGCTGGAGTCAGCCAAGACGCTCGAGCGTCCTGAGATTGCGGCGCTCATGAGCGCGGCCATCGAGCAAGGCAGGGCGCCTTTGCTCGCGACCGGAGGCGGCAAGCTCGTCATCCGCTCGATCTCCGCCAAACAAAAGCCACGGCGCAAGTCCTGAGAAGCGGACGGATTTGCATCGTCGCGCCACCGTTTGACCGGATGGGTTCGCGCAAGGTTTTGGCCATCCCGCCGATAAAACAAGATGGAGGAACTTGTTCCCATGATGTCGCCTTGGAGGGACGCGGCGCAGCTCCGCTCCGGCGCACGTAGCGTAGACAAAGCCGCACCACACAACAGCACTCGCGCAAGCGGTCTGGAAAGCCGTTAACCATGGTTGTCATAGTTGGAATACTGGTGGTGTTTGGCGCCGTGATTGGCGGTTTCCTGATGGAACATGGCCCGCTGCGCGTGCTCATGCAGCCGTCTGAGGCCATCATTATTGTCGGAGCGGCATTGGGCACGCTGCTCATCGCCAACCCCCTGCACACGCTGAAGGCGGTTCTGCACGGCATCTTGCAGGTCCTGAAGGGTTCCGGCTTCAACAAGAAACGCTACCTCGATTCGCTGAAGATGATGTATGAGATGTTCAACAAAATTCGCCGCGAAGGACCAAACTCGATAGAGAACGATATCGAAGAGCCGGAGAAAAGCAAGTTCTTCGCGGCTTTTCCCCAAGTCGCCAAGGACGCGATCACGCGCAATTTCGTTTGCGACACCATGCGCATGGCGTTGATGGGCGGCGTCGAGCCCTTTGATGTCGACCAGATGATGGAAGCGGACATCGAGGTGCACTCGCACGAGATAGAGCAATCGGTCAGCGCGCTGGGCACGGTGGCCGACTCACTTCCCGGACTTGGCATCGTGGCGGCCGTGCTCGGTGTCGTCATGACTATGAGCGCCCTCGGCGGCCCTCCCGAGGAGATCGGCAAGAAGGTCGCGGCTGCGCTGGTGGGCACCTTCCTGGGCATTCTGCTTTGTTATGGCTTAATCGGCCCGATCTCTTCCAATCTCGGCAAGCTGGCGCACGAAGAACACGAATACCTGCACGTTTTACGGGTCACGATGATCGCCTTCATGAAAGGCATCTCGCCCCTGCTGGCCGTCGAGATGGGCCGCCGCTCCGTCCCCGCACACCTGCGGCCCAGCTTCAACGAAATGGAGAAGCACTGCAAGCAGTCGTCGGGCGTCGCTTCTGCGGAATCTTCCGCCGCCGCGAACGCCGAGATGGCCGACGCACCGGCCTAAATTCCATGGCGGCCAAAGCACAGCCCATCGTCATTAAACGCGTGAACCGCCATGGCGGCCACCACGGAGGCGCCTGGAAGGTGGCCTACGCCGACTTCGTTACCGCCATGATGGCCCTGTTCATCGTCCTCTGGCTCATGAATACCAGCAAGCCGATACAGCAAGCGATCAGCGGCTACTTCAAGGATCCGGCGGGCACGGGAAAGTTTACCGGCCTCAGTCAGCCCGCTCCAAAGCCGGTGAGCAAAGACGACCTAGGCAAGGTGAAGGCCGAACTGGAAAAGGCGATTCAGCAGGTCGCCGACTTCAATAAGCTGAAGAATCACATCGAGATTACGGTGACCGCCGAAGGACTGCGCATCGAACTGTTGGAGTCGCAAAAGGGAACATTCTTCGACAGTGGACAGCCGGAGCCGAACGCCAACGGTCGCGAGCTGCTGATGACCATCGCCGAAGAGTTGGGCAAGATTCCCAACAAGGTCAACGTCGAGGGCCACACCGATTCGCAGCCCTTTGGCGGCAAGGTCAACTATACGAACTGGGAGCTCTCTGCCGACCGCGCCAACGCCAGCCGGCGGATCATGCAACAGCACGGCCTGCGCGCCGATCAGGTGGCGCAGGTGCGCGGCTTCGCCGATCAGCAGCCGCGCAACGCCAAGGACCCCTCCGATCCGGCGAATCGCCGAATCTCGCTGATCGTGCAGTACCTCGGTCAAGATGCGATTCCGCCCATTGCCATCCCGGTGGGGGGATCCTCTTCCGCTCCGCCTTCCGCCCCGGTGCACATCCCTGCGGGCGCAGGCCCTTAGCCGCGCAAGCTTCCGTTAGCTTGGTAAAATCGAAGCTTGCCTTCCGTTAAGAAAACCGCCAAATCAGCTACCGTGTCGAGCGCAGCCAAACCTGCGACAGCGGTCAAGCCGCCGATCGCCGTGCCCGCTGAGCCGTCGGGTTCCAAGGGTCGCATCTACCTGATCGATGCGATGTCGTTCATCTTTCGCGCCTATCACGCGATGGCACGGCAGCGGCCGATGTCGACCAAGACCGGCATTCCTACCAGCGCAACGTTCGTCTTCGTCAATATGCTGCGCAAACTGCGCGCCGACTTTGCCCCGCAATATCTGGCTGCGGTCTTCGACGTAAGTGCGCCGACGTTTCGCGATGAGCAGGCTGCGGCAATCACCAGCACTCGCAAGTTTGACAGCAAAACTCAAACCTATGTTGACGTCGCGTACGACGGCTACAAGGCGAACCGCGTGGCCATGCCCGCCGACCTCGCGCAGCAGGTGCCGTATATCCGGCGCGCGCTCGACGCCTACCGCATTCCGATTCTCGAAGCGCCCGGGTTTGAAGCCGATGATGTGATCGGCACGCTGGCGCACAAGGCCGTCGCCGACGGCTACTCGGTGTTCGTCGTCTCCAGCGACAAGGACATGATGCAGTTGGTCAGCGACCGCATCTGCGTGCTGAATCCTCCCAAGGACAACCTGATCTGCGATGCCGCTAAAGTCGAGGATATCCTCGGCGTGCCGCCGGACAAAGTCGTCGACGTGATGGCCCTCCGCGGCGATTCCATCGACAACATTCCGGGAGCGCCGGGTATCGGCGATAAGGGTTCGGTCGAATTGATCCAGCGCTTCGGCACCGTAGAAGCAGCGCTGGAGCACGCTGCCGAGGTCGATCGCAAGACCTATCGCGAATCGTTGCAGAACAATCGCAATGCCATCCTGATCAGCAAGCAGCTCGTCACGATCGACACCAACGTTGCGGTGGATTTCGAGCCGGAGAAGATGCAGGCGCAGGAGCCCGATGCAACTGCCGCACGCTCGCTCTTCACGGAACTGGAGTTCAACACTCTGGTGCAGGATTTTCTCAGCGAGAGCATCGAGCTGGGCGAA
>Ga0187871_10001708_pt1 | contig 18717 bp, 19 predicted proteins | sample June2016WEW_16_1_FD_132988 | JGI IMG/M metagenome (GOLD analysis project Ga0187871, IMG submission 132988) | Peatland microbial communities from SPRUCE experiment site at the Marcell Experimental Forest, Minnesota, USA - June2016WEW_16_10 | ecosystem: Environmental > Terrestrial > Soil >...
CCAAAGATCCGGAAATGCTGTCGTTCATTCTGTTCTTCGGCCTGTCGCAGGTGATCGAGGCGGTGACCACCATCGCCTTCGGCACCAGCGAGAGATCGATACCCGGCGACCAGCTCGGCCGCGCGGTTGCCGCGGTCGCCGGTTTCTTTGCCGGTCGTAAGGTCGACACCGGTCCGGTCGAGCTGCTGGGCCAGACTTTTCCGGCATCGTGGGTGGCGAGCGGGGTCGCCAGCGGCTGCGCCGTACTGCTGGTCTATGTTTATCTGTACCGCACCCGTCTCGGTTATCTCACCCGCGCGGTCATGGACAACCGCGACGAGGCGATCGCGACCGGCATCAATGTCCACCGCGTATCCGCCGTCGCCTTCGGCATCGGCCTCGGTTTAGCGGCCGCCGCCGGCGTCTTCGCCCCCTTCATGCTCGGCAGCATAACCCCGGCCATGGGGGGCGAAGTGACCGTGACGGCGTTCGCCGTCATCGTCATCGGCTCGCTCGGCAATCCGCTCGGCACGGTGCTGGGAGGAATAGTCTACGGCATCTCCTACATGTTCATGCAGAGTTTCTACAGCTCCTGGGCCAATCTCCTGCCCTACGTTCTGCTCATCGCGATCCTCCTGGTTCGGCCCAGCGGTCTGCTCGGACGGCGGGTGCGCCGTGCCTAGGATCGTGCGTCATGTTTTGCTGATTTTGCTGCCGGTCGTCGCGGCCTTCGCGATCCTGCCGAGCGTCTACGGCAATCAGCTGTTGCTGTTCAATTTCATGATTTTCATGACGCTGACGCAGGGTCTCAACGTCATTTACGGTTTTACCGGTTACCTGCCGTTCGGCTATGTCGGATTTTTCGGCGCCGGCGCCTACGGCTTCTCGCTGATGGTGATCCATCTGCACGCGCCACCGCTCATCGCGCTGCCGGTTGGCGGCGGCACCGCCGTGGCGTTGGCGGTTTTGTCGACGCCGCTGTTTCGTCTGTCGGGCGCCTATTTCTCCATCGCCAATCTCGCCGCCGCGCTGGCGGTGTTCCAGGTGGTGTCGAATCCAAACCTGGAAAGCATCACCAAGGGTCCTTACGGCATCAGCCTGAGCGGCGTGTTCGATCCGGCGCTCGCCTACGGCACGGCGCTCGCGGTGCTGGCGGCGACCATCGGTCTGGTGATCTACCTGCGCAATTCGCATTTCGGCATGGCGCTGAAGGCCATTCGCGAGGATCCGATCAGCGCCGGAATGGCGGGGATCAATGTGGTGCGCGAGCGCATCATCGCTTGGCTGTTGAGCGCCCTGGTCGCCGGCCTCGCCGGCGGCGTCTTCGCCTGGTACGTGTCGGTGTTTTATCCGGAGACGGTCTTCAGCGTCGAGTTTACGATTTTCGCCATCGTGTTCGCGCTGTTCGGCGGCAACGCCACGGTGACCGGGCCGATACTCGGCGTGATCATTCTCTACGGCATCTACAACGTGGTGGGAATTTCGACGCCGCAGTACTTTCAGCTGCTGTACGGCGCCCTGATCATGGGCCTGGTGATGTTCCTGCCGAACGGGCTCGCCTCGTTGCTGCAACGATGGGGGATCGATGTCCCCTGAGCCCGCCCCCCTGCTCGCCGTCGACGGTCTGGTCAAGCGCTTTGGCGGCTTTCGCGCGCTCGATGCGCTGAGCCTTCGCGTCGGCGCCGGCGAAATTCTCGGTCTGGTCGGACCGAACGGGTCGGGCAAGACCACCTGCATCAATGTCGTTTCCGGCCTCTATCGGCCCGACGGCGGCACGATCCGTTTCGAAGGGCGCTCGATCGGCGGCTTGGCATCGCACCGGCTCGTGCACGTGGGAATCAATCGCACCTTCCAGGTGCCGCGGCCGTTTCTCACCCTGACCGTGCGCGAGAACGTCGAGATCGCGATCGCTTACGGAGCTAGCCGCGAACGCCCTCGCGACGCCGAGACGCTGCTTTCCTCGCTCGATCTTGCCGCATTCGCCGATCAGCCCGCCGGCCAGCTCAACAGCGCGCATCAAAAGATGCTCGACCTGGCGCGCGCCTTGGCGACCGGCCCACGGCTTCTGCTGGTCGACGAGCTTGCCGCGGGCCTTAATCCCGCGGAGCTCGAGCGCGTGGCGATCAAGCTGAAGGAGCTGGCGCGCTCCGGAATTGCGCTTCTCGTCGTCGAGCACCTGATGGGATTCATCGATCAGATCACGGACCGCATCATCGTCATGAACGCAGGCAAGGAAATCTTCGAAGGCCGGCTGGCGGACGCCTCGCGCAATCCGCAGGTCGTTGAGGTGTTCCTCGGAGACGAGAATGCCGCCTGACGCGCCACGGCCGCTGCTCGAGGTCGCCGGCATCGCCGCCGGCTATCGGCGCCTGCAGGTGTTGTGGGACGTCGATCTGCGGATTCACGAGCACGAATCGGTGGTGCTGCTCGGCGCCAACGGCGCGGGCAAGACGACCTTGTTGAAAGCGATCATGAGCCTGGTCGAGGTGTGGGCGGGCCGCATCGATTTCGCCGGCGAAGACATCACCCGGCTGCGCACCGATCAGCGAGTACGGCGCGGCATCGTCTTCATGTCGGAAACTTCCGGATTTCCCGGCCTCACCGTTGAAGAGAATATCCTGATCGGCGCGCAGTTCTTGCCGAAGCACCGCGCCCGGGAGCGGATTGACGAACTCTATGCGGTATTCCCGGCCCTGGCCGAGCGCCGGCGCGCGCCCGCCGGCAGCCTGTCCGGCGGTCAGCGCAAGATGCTGGGGATCGCCAAGGCGCTGGTCGGCAATCCGCGCCTGCTCATCATGGACGAGCCTTCGGCCGGCCTTTCGCCACGCTATGTCAAGGAGGTGATCGGAGTGCTCGCGCAGTTTCGTGAAAAGCAGCTCGCTCTCCTGATTGCCGAGCAGAACGTGAAATTCCTCGTACTGGCCGATCGCGTCTACACGCTCGACAATGGCCAAATCGGTTTTGCCGGCACGGTCGCCGCGATGCAAGAAAACGACGCGCTGCGCCGCGCCTATTTCGGCTTGAAATAGGCCGCACCAGCCTGCGGCGGACTGCCGCACCTCGGTCGCAATTGGCCCATATCGGTTGAGCGATTGCGGCTACTCCATTGTGCCGAAGTCCAACCCGGAGCCCCACGCAATGCGCCCGCTCTTGATCGCCACGACCCTGATGCTCACCGCACTTGCGACGGCGACGTTGGTTCCCGAGTTCGGCCTCGCGCAAGGGCAGTCTGAGCAAGTGCCGCTGCCTCCGGGCGGCTTCAAGCCGCCGCCAATGCCGCCAGTGAAGCCCTACCAGGCGGTCGCGGTGACGCCGCCGGGCCGCTACGACGAGCCGAGCTTCGTCGCGTTCCGCAAGCAACTCGCCGACGTCGTCCAGCACAAGGACCGCGCCGCGCTGGCTAAGTTGGTCGTGTCCCAGGGCTTCTTTTGGATGCAGGACAAGGATTTGGCGGACAAGCGCAAATCCGGAATCGCCAATCTCGCCATGGCCATCGATCTCGATGCCAAGGACGGATCCGGCTGGGATGTCTTGGCCGGCTATGCCAACGATTCCACCGGTGCGCCCTTGCCCGAGCATCCGGGCGTGATCTGCGCGCCAGCGGACCCGAGCGTCGACCCGAAGGCCTTCGAAACCCTCCTCCAGGCCACGCAGACCGAGCCGCCCGAGTGGGGCTATCCGATCTCCGACGGTGTTGAGATGCGCAGCGCAGCGCAGCCGAACGCGCCGGTTGTCGAGAAGCTCGGCCTGACGCTTGTGCGCGTGCTGCCCGACAGCGCCCCGCCGCAGGACCCGAGCCAGCCGGCGTTCCTGCATGTGGCGGCCCCCTCCGGCAAATCCGGCTTCGTGCCTGCGGATTCGTTCTCAGGCCTCGGCGGCGACCAGATGTGCTACGCCAAGGAAGCGAGCGGCTGGAAAATTGCCGGCTATTTCGGCGGCGCCACGCAGTAGGCCGCGATTTCATTGCTCCCCCGAGGGAGCTGTGCATTTCGGCTATTGAAAGCGCGCGGCTCCCGGTCAACAATATCGCCATGATGCGACCACGAATGATGAAGAGCGTAGCAAGGCGTGTCGGCTGTCTGGCATGGATCGGCGCGGCGTTCCTTTGGCTTCTGTCGGCGCCGGCTCCGGGCCAGCCGCAAACGCTGCTCAACTCCATTTTTCAGCCCACGATCGAGGATGTCCCGCCCGGCATCGACCACGGCAATTCTGACGACAATCTCGCCGAGCAATTTCAGCGCCAGGCGGTGTTCTATCGCTCGCAACATCCGGTCGGCACCATCATCATCGAAACTGGCGAGCGCCATCTCTATCTGATCGAGAGCGAGACGCGCGCGCTGCGGTACGGCATCGGCGTCGGCCGCGACGGCTTCACTTGGGCCGGTCTGTTGCAGATCGCGCGCAAGGCCGAGTGGCCGGATTGGGTGCCGCCGCCGGAGATGATCGAGCGCCAGCCTTATCTTCCGCGCTTCATGGCCGGCGGACCGGGCAATCCGCTCGGCGCCCGCGCCATGTATCTCGGCAAAACCGTGTACCGCATCCATGGCACCAACGCGCCGGAGACCATCGGGTACGCCGTTTCGTCCGGGTGTTTCCGCCTTGTCAACGACGATGTGATCGACCTCTACGATCGCGCGCCGCTCGGCACGCGTGTCATCGTGCGGCAGCACTAACCCTCCTGCCCCGCGCCAGCGTGGGCGGATAACAACTACCGCGACGCCATGCGCTCGATGGACTGCGCGGTCTGGCCGAACAGGATGGCGCGTTCCTCCGCGGTGCGAATCCCGCCCGGGTTCGGATTGACTTCCTTTGCTTTGGCGTAGGCGCGCTTGACGGCGTCGCGCGCGGCGATCGCCTCCAGCCAGCGCTTGAGGTGCGGGAAGTCGGCGATGTTCTGGCCTTGCCGTTCCCAGGGAACGACCCAGGGATAGCTCGCCATGTCGGCGATGGAATAATCCCCGGCGAGATATTGGCGGTCGGCGAGCCGTTTGTTCATCACGCCGAACAGGCGGTTGACCTCGTTGCGGTAGCGGTCGATGGCGTAGGGGATTTTCTCCGGCGCGTAATTGCCGAAATGGTTGTACTGTCCGGCCATGGGGCCGAGCCCGCCCATCTGCCAGAACAGCCATTGCATGGTTTCAGTCCGCGCGCGCAGGTCCTTGCCGATGAACTTGCCGGCCTTGTCGGCGAGATAGAGCAGGATCGCGCCGGACTCGAACACCGAGATCGGCTTGCCGCCGTCGGCGGGCGCCCGGTCGAGGATGGCGGGAATGCGGTTGTTCGGCGCGACCGCCAAAAATTCCGCCTGGAACTGCTCGCCCTTGCCGATATTGATCGGAACGATCTTGTACTGCAGTCCGGCTTCTTCGAGAAAAATCGTGATCTTGTGGCCGTTCGGCGTCGTCCAATAATACACGTCGATCATGGTAAGCCCGCGTTTTGGAGGGTGAATAACTAGGTATTTAGCGATCGCCCAGCGAATATTTAACCCCCATCTCGCATGCCTGTCCTGTATCGACAACCGCCAAAGTTCCCTGACTCACGACTGGATCGCTCTCATTGCAGGAGTCCGCCATGATCACCGAAATCGCGCAGATCGACGTCAAGCCCGGCATGGAGGAGGAGTTCGAAAGCGGCGTGAAAAAAGCCGCGCCGATCTTCCAACGCGCCAAAGGCTGCCGCGGCATGGAACTTCGCCGCTCGATCGAAAAGCCGAGCCGCTACCGTTTGTTCGTCGCCTGGGAAACCGTCGAGAACCACAACGTCGACTTTCGCGGATCCCCCGATTTCCAGGAATGGCGGAAACTTGTCGGCCATTGCTTTGCCGCGCCGCCGGAAGTCGAGCACGTGCGGCAGGTCGTGTACGGATTTTGAGAGGTGGACCGCGGCCTTGCCGCGGCCCGGATTTGTTAAATCAATGTTAAAGCTGGCGGACCACGATGCGCGCCGAAACCAACCAGCCCGGCACGCATGTCGACGATCGGTCCTGCCTTACGCGTCGACTCCCTGTCACCGCTCAAGCTGCAAGAGTCGGGGAAACGATCACGTCTCGCATTCTATTTGCTTCGCCTGGGCGAGGCGCTGTCACTGGTGGCTTTTCTCAGCTTTTGCGTGATGTGGGTGCAGTGGCAGGCGGCCTCCCCCGGCGTTTCCAAGATATCGGGCGATTTCGTCAGCTTCTGGACCACCGGTCAGCTGGCGCTGGAAGGGCGCGCCGCGGATGCCTATCGCGAGCAGCCGCATTTCTTGGCGCAGCTCGCTCTGCATGGCGATCCGGGATGGGGATACCTGGCCTTCTTCTATCCGCCGTTCTTCCTGCTGCTGAGCGCCGGCTTCGCGTTGCTGGGTTATTTTCCGGCGCTGTGTCTGTGGTTGGCGGCGACCTGCGCCGGCTATATCGCGGCACTGCGCGCGCTGGTGCCAAAACGCCTGCGCGATGGCGGGCCGATCTGGGTGCTGTTCCTGGGTTACCCCGCAGTGATGATCAATGCCGGCTTCGGGCAGAACGGATTTTTGAGCACAGCGCTGCTGGGCGGTGCAGCAGTCTGGCTGGATCGGCGGCCAGCCCTCGCCGGCGTGTGTCTCGGTTGCCTGGCCTACAAGCCACAGCTCGGACTCATCGTGCCGCTCGCGCTGGTCGTGGCGGGGCGATGGCGCTGTTTCGCCGTCGCGGCGGCGACCGTCGCGATCTTGGCGGCGGTCGCGACATTGGCGTTCGGGACCGACATCTGGCCGGCATTCATGGCCGACATGGCGGTTGCGCGCCGCGATTGGTTGGAGCCGACCAACCCGCAATACCTGCAGTATTTCGCCACTGTCTACGGCGCGGTGCGCCTGCATGGCGGATCGCTGGCGCTGGCCTATGGAGCGCAGGCGGTCGTGAGCGTCGCGGCGGCGTTTCTGCTGGTGCGCGCGCTGCGGCAGCGCGCGCCCGCGCGGTCGGGCGGGGCGGAGGGAGCGGCGATCGCAGCCTGCGTGCCGTTCTGCTCGCCGTTCATGCTGGAATACGATTTGGTCGTCCTGGCGGTGCCGATGGTCTGGCTGCTCGGTGAGGCCTTGCGCGACGGCTTCCGGCGCGGAGAGGCCGTGGCTCTAGTGGGCGCTTTTCTGACCCCCGTCCTGTTCAAGGTCACGCCGGTCGACAGCGCGCTGCGGCTCGCTGTCATCGCCGCCGCGGCGCTGCTGTTCGCCGTGGTGCTGCGGCGGATGACGGAGCAGCCCGCGCACTTTCAGGCGGCGGCCGCCGTGGTCCCGCCGGCGGAAAAATTCAGCGCCTCTGCGAGGCCGTCGGGATTTTGAGCGGACAAGCGTACTTTCCCGACTACCGGACTCAGCCCATATTGAGGCCATGGCGAAAAGTCCCGATCGAGGGAACGCGCCGAGAGGGCGCGATCCGGCAAAGCATTCGAAAAAAGACCCGGCCAAGCCGACGCGCGCCAAGGCGGCGCGTCCGGACACGGTGCCGCTCGATCCGGCGCTGGCGGATTTGCTCAATCCCGCCATCGGTCAGGGCCGCGCCGGCGTGGGATCGCAGACCGGCGTTCCCACCCCCAACCCTTCCCCACAAGGGGGAGGGAAGCAGCAAGAGTCTGGGCTCAAACCCCCGGCCGACAATTCCTTCGACCGCCGTGCCGACTTTGCCAATGCGCACCGCTCCCGCGCCTCGGTAGCGCGCGGCTTCGGCGAGGCGCCGCAGCAAGGTTATGTCGGCAAAACGCCGGTGCCGCCGGGCGAGCTCGATCCCGATCTGGCCCGCGCCCTTGGCATCGAGGAGCAAGGCGGCGAGACCGAAGAAGACGCCCGGAATGTGATCACGCCCGGCATGGGCCCTGCCCACTTGCGTTTGGCGCGGCGGGCCGCGGCCGATGTGGGAACCGTAGCCGGCCTCGCCAGTCAGCAATCGCTGGACAGATTGCTGCGCGAAGGCCGCCCGGAATTTCACGGCCAATTATGGACGCCGCACCGTCCACCGCGGCCAGACAAGACCGAGGGCGGCCGCCGCCTCGTCATCAAATCCGATTTCGACCCGAAGGGCGATCAGCCGCAGGCGATCGCCGAACTGGTCGAAGGCGTGCGGCGCCACGACCGCACCCAGGTGCTGCTCGGCGTCACCGGCTCGGGCAAGACCTTCACCATGGCCAAGGTGATCGAGGAAACGCAGCGCCCGGCGCTCATCCTCGCGCCCAACAAGACGCTGGCGGCGCAGCTCTACGGCGAGTTCAAAAGCTTCTTCCCCGAGAACGCGGTCGAGTATTTCGTTTCCTATTACGACTACTACCAGCCGGAAGCCTATATCCCGCGCACCGACACCTATATCGAGAAGGATTCCTCGATTAACGAGCAGATCGACCGCATGCGGCACGCGGCGACGCGCGCGCTGTTGGAGCGCGACGACGTGATCATCGTCGCCTCGGTGTCCTGCATCTACGGCATCGGCTCGGTCGAGACCTATTCGGCGATGACGTTCTCGCTCAAACGCGGCGAACGCCTCGACCAGCGCGCGTTGCTCGCCGATCTGGTCGCTTTGCAATACAAACGCACGGCCGGCGATTTTTACCGCGGCTCGTTCCGCGTGCGCGGCGACGCCATCGAGATTTTTCCCGCCCACTACGAGGACCGCGCCTGGCGGGTATCGCTGTTCGGCGACGAGGTGGAATCGATTCACGAATTCGATCCGCTCACCGGGCAAAAGACCGACGAGCTGGAATTCGTGAAAATCTACGCCAACTCGCACTACGTGACGCCGCGGCCGACGCTGTTGCAGGCGATCGCCGGCATCAAGGTCGAGCTGCGGCAACGGCTCGACCAGCTCAACGCCGCCGGCCGCCTGCTGGAAGCGCAACGGCTCGAGCAGCGCACGCTCTACGACCTAGAAATGATGGAGGCGACCGGCGCCTGCGCGGGCATCGAGAACTATTCGCGTTATCTCACCGGCCGCAAGCCGGGCGAGCCGCCGCCGACTTTGTTCGAGTATGTGCCCGACAACGCGCTGGTCTTCGCCGACGAGAGCCACGTCACCATCCCGCAGCTCGGCGGCATGTTTCGCGGCGATTTTCGCCGCAAGGCGACGCTCGCCGAATACGGCTTCCGGCTGCCCTCGTGCATGGACAACCGGCCGCTGCGTTTCGAGGAATGGGATGCGATGCGGCCGCAGACCACGTGCGTCTCGGCCACGCCGGGGCCGTGGGAGCTCAATGAATCCGGCGGCGTGTTCACCGAGCAGGTGATCCGCCCGACCGGACTGATCGATCCGCCGGTCGACATCCGGCCGGCGCGCACGCAGGTCGACGACCTGGTCGGCGAGGTGCGCGCAGTAGCGCAGAAGGGCTACCGCAGTCTGGTCACCGTGCTCACCAAGCGCATGGCCGAGGATTTGACCGAATATCTGCACGAGCAGGGCATCCGCGTCCGCTACATGCATTCCGACATCGACACCATCGAACGCATCGAGATCATCCGCGATCTGCGGCTCGGCGCTTTCGACGCGCTGGTCGGCATCAACCTGTTGCGCGAGGGCCTCGACATTCCTGAATGCGCGTTGGTCGCCATCCTCGATGCCGACAAGGAAGGATTTTTGCGCAGCGAGACCAGTCTGGTGCAGACCATCGGCCGCGCCGCGCGCAACATCGACGGCCGCGTCATCCTCTACGCCGACGCCGTCACCGGCTCGATGGAGCGCGCCATGGCCGAGACCAATCGCCGGCGTGAGAAGCAGGAGGCGTACAATGCCGCCAACGGCATTACGCCGGAAAGCGTGCGCAAGGGCATCGCCGACATTCTGCAGAGCGTTTACGAGCGCGATCACGTGCTCATCGCCACCGGCGTCGGCGAAGGCGGCGAGTTCGAGGAGACCGCCACCATCGGCCACAATTTCGAGGCGGTGATCGCCGACCTCGAAACGCGCATGGGCGCCGCCGCCGCCGATCTCGACTTCGAGGAGGCGGCGCGGCTGCGCGACGAGATCAAGCGTTTACGCTCCACCGAGCTTGCCGTGATCGACGATCCGACAGCGAAAATTCTTCCCTCTCCCCTTGCGGGAGAGGGTCGCCGCGCTTCGCGCGGCGGGGTGAGGGGTCAGCAAAGCAAAGTCCACAAACCCGCGCTCGACGAGATGGGCATCGCGCTCCACCACGAAGTCGCCCCGCGTCGCCCGGGCGGACAAAAACGCGGCCCCCGCAAACCGACGCTCGACGAAATGGGCGCAGGCGTCGAATCTGTTCCGGCCAAATCGGCCGAACCCGCCGGCGGCCGCTCCGGCCCGCGCTCGACGCTCGGCCGGCCGGGCATGCGCGGCGGTTGGAAACCACGTCGACAATAGCTTTCCCGTCACAGAAATTACCAGAGCGCGTGTTAGACCGGCTGATCTCTTGCTGCTGGGATGGCGGCGGGCGGGCTGAGGATGGATGTCTTCGTTCCCTATGGCGGGCTGCACGCGCTCGCCGTCGCCGTCTGCGCGCTGCTGATTGCCGCGCCTACCTTGCTCGTTCGTGCATTACCTCGGGACGCCGAAGTGGTGTTTCGGCGGATGCTCGCCGCGCTCGCCGTCTGCTACTGGCTCGCCTACAACGCATGGTGGAATTGGCACGGCGTCGACCTCCGCACCGGGTTGCCGCTGCATATCTGCGACGTCAACGGGCTGATAGCACCGCTCGCTTTACTGACCGGCTGGCGCTGGGCGCGAGCGACCTTGTATTTCTGGACCACGGCGCTGACGCTGCAGGCGTTCATTCAGCCGGCGCTGGCCGCCGGACCCGGATCGCTGGTGTTCTGGGCGTTCTGGACCGCACACACGATCATCGCCGCCTGCGCCGTCTACCACCTCACCGTGTTAGGCTTTCGTCCAAGCTGGAACGATCTCGGCTACGCTCTTATCGTAAGCGCGGCCTATGTCGCGTTGATCGTGCCGGTGAACCTGTGGCTGGGCTCGGACTACGGCTTTATCGGCAACCCGCCAGCCGACATTAAAATCCCGCCGTTCGTCGGCGCACTGGGACCTTGGCCGCAACGCGCGATCATCCTCGTCGCGCTGGCGGCGTTCGGCTTTTTGGTTGTGCTATTGCCCTGGCGCATCGTGGCTCGCTCGACTCTCTGCCGACCGGGCATGCGCGGCGGCTGGAAGCCGCGCGGGCGTTAGGCCGAAGCTTTTCGCGGGCCTCTGATCACCTCGGCGACGCCCCGAACGCTACCACCAGCGGCAGTACCAATACGGCCGGTAATACGGGCCGTAATAATAGGGACGCGGATAATAATACGGGGCGTAACCCGGAGCGTAATAATAGCCGGGTGGCGGCGGGTAGCCCGGCGGCGGCGGATAGGGTCCTCCTGCGGAAGCGCCGGGCGGCGGACCTCCGGCGCCGGGGGGCGGCATGGGGCCTGCGGAGCCCGGTGGCGGGCCCTGTGCGCCGGACGGTGGCGGCGCGCCGCCGCCCAGGTCCAAGCGCGCGGCGATCGCATAGCCGCTCTGGCCGTGCCATGAGACCGAGCACCATTCGCCTCGGCAGCCGCTGACCTCGACGGTGCTGCCGCCGGGAATTGTGGTGATGACCGGATAGTTCGTGCCCGGTCCTTGCCGCATGTTGACGTTGTTGGTGGCGAGCGCGGGTGCCGCTTGAGCGCATGACGCCGACAATGCCGTCAGCGCGACGGCACACGTTGCGATCTGTGCAAGATTCATTGTGGCCCTCTTGCGTTGGAAGACGCTTCCCTCCTGGTCGCTTAAAACGAATGCGCGGAATTTAACTCAATTCGCGGTACGTTTCGAGGGCGCATGAGCGCCGTGGTGAACGGCTTCAGCGCGACAGCTTTTCCAGCTCGGGGAACGGCGCATAGGTCGCGCCCGCGCATGCTTCGTGCGCCGTCTCGGCAAAGCGGTCGAACCGGCCCGTCATAAAAATCGCTGCGGTCTCCTTGACGCCGGCATAATCGACACTGCCCTTTTTGGCGTCGAACCGCGTCTTGGCGTTGAACCGCAGACAGACCACGTAGCGTTTGCCACTTCCCACGGGCCTCAGCGCCGGGTCGGAAATGCCGGCGTCGCGGATCCCGGTTGGATCGTTCAGGTAGACGTGCATGGCGGCGAGAATATCGCCCTTGTAGTTGGTCGGATAGACATTGATCTCCTCATCGTCGCCACCCGCCGCGTCGCTTGAGTGGTGGCCGTGCGTGCAAGCGCCGAGGATAAGCCCCACGCCTAAGATCAGACCGACGAGCCGCCGGTAAACACCATTGACTTGCATCGATTGCCGCGCTCCGCCGTTGCGCCGGTGCCCTTCCGGGTTAATCTCGAATCGCCGTGAGCGCCCCTGCCCAGTCATGGAGGGTAGCCATAACAGAAAAACCCCCTATAAGGGTCGGCAGCCGGCGCCGTCGTCCGTCCATGGTTTTGTGGTCCCACGCAGCTTGATGCCCACTATTGCCCATCTCATTCACGTTTACGGCCTCGCTGTCGTCGCCGGAGTCATCGGTCTCGAGTGCATCGGTCTTCCCTTTCCGGGAGAGACGGTGTTGATTCTGGCCTCGATTTTTGCCGGCACCAAGCACGATCTCAATATCATCTCGGTGGTGCTGACCGCGGCGGGCGGAGCCATCGTCGGTCAAATGGTCGGATATGTCATCGGCCGGGAATTCGGCTATTGGCTGTTGCTGCGCTACGGCTCCTATCTGCGGATTACCGAAAGCCGCATCAAGCTCGGCGAATATCTGTTTCTGCGCCATGGCGGCAAGATCGTCATCGTCGCCCGCTTTATCCCGGTGCTGCGCAGCCTGGCCGGTATCCTGGCCGGAGCCAACCGCATGCCGTGGCGGCGTTTCTTGCTTGCCAATGTGGTGGGCGCGGTCATTTGGGCGTCTTTCTTTGGCTTCGCCGCCTATATGCTGGGGCGCCAGTTCGAGCGGCTAGCCGGCCCGATGGTCATCGTCCTCGGTGTTGCAACGGTTATCGTCATCATCGCCGGCGCGATCTTCGCGGCCCGGCATGAAGCGCAACTGACCGCCGAGGCCGAACGCGCCCTGCCGGGACCGCTGAAGTGGCCGTAGCTCTTCGCTGCGGACGGGTCGGGCGCCGCTTGCAGCGCTTGTCGCACGACGCCATATAGCTAGTGGACGGACCGATTTTCGACCGACAAGCCTGTCTAAAGGAACATAAGCTTTTCGGACAACCGGATTCCAGCTCTCCGGATCATGCTCTAGGGGCGCCATAAGGGCTCCACAAAGTCGCTGACCAAGGGCTTTGCGACCATGTCGAGGATTTCGTCGCTTTCAAGCCCCTTCCTGCTCGGCTTCGATGAGATCGAGCGCGTGCTCGATCGGGTAGCCAAAGCCGCCGACGGCTATCCGCCCTATAACATCGAGCGTATCGCGCGTGACGCCCATAACCCGGAACGGCTGCGCATCACGCTGGCCTTGGCGGGCTTCACCCGCGATCAGCTCGACGTGACGCTGGAAGAGAGCCAGCTTGTGATTCGCGGTCGGCAGCAGGACGACAAAAGCCGGCAATATCTTCACCGCGGCATCGCCGCGCGGCAGTTCCAGCGCAGCTTCGTGCTGGCGGAAGGGATGGAAGTGCTCAGCGCAGACCTAACGAACGGATTATTGTGCATCGATCTCGTGCGCCCGCAGCCGGAGCGCGTCGTCAAATCGATCGCTATCACGGAGTCGGAGTGAGCAAACCGAATAGGACTCCACCGCGTTATTGGAGCAGGAGCCAAGGGCCCATGCCATCGGAAGCGAGCGGTACCGCCATGACACAGATCGAAATATCCCCGGAAGCGCTGGCTCACCTCGGCGACGGGCAGATCGCCTATGTGAAGACGATCCGCTCCGAGGATGTCCACACGCTGTTTCCGCAGGTGCCGGACATCCAGCCCGGGCTGAAGCTGTTCGCGCTGCACGCGGCAGACGGCACGCCGATCATGCTCACCGACAGCCGCGAGGCCGCCATCGCCAACGCCGTGAGCCAACAGCTCGAGACGGTGAGCGTACACTGAGGCAGACGACGGAGGACGGACGATGATCTGTTCTCCGTCGCCCGTTTTCTGTCGTCTGATTACGCTGCACTTGCCGAAGGCATCGCCAGCACGGCGTACAGCGCCTCAGCGTCTTGCGAAGCGCGCAGCTTGTGGGCGACGGCGGCATCCCGCAGCAGCCGCGCTACCCGCGCCAGCGCCTTCAAGTGATCGGCACCGGCGCCCTCCGGCGCCAGCAAGAGAAAAATGAGATCGACCGGCTGCCCGTCGAGCGCCTCGAAATCGACCGGCCGATCGAGCCGCGCGAACAATCCGAACAGCCGGGTAAGATTGGGCATCTTGCCGTGGGGAATGGCGATGCCATTGCCGACCGCGGTCGAGCCGAGCTTCTCCCGCTGCATCAGGATTTCGAAGATCGCCCGCTCGTTCAGACCGGTGAGCACCGCCGCGCGCGCGGCAAGCTCCTGCAGGGCCTGCTTCTTGTTGTTGACCTTGAGCGCCGGGAGGATCGCGTTCGGGGCGACGAGATCGATGAGCGGCATGAGTGGGGACCTGGGGAGCGAGGCCGTAGCCCGACGCTGGCTTTCCTATTTGAGCACGATCTTTGCCGAAAACCGGTATCTGCTTTTCCGGATCATGCTCAAGGGCGGCGGACCATAAGAAGCGTGAGCAACCGCGTCAATGGGCATCCGGCGGAACAGTTGCAGCCGGATCGATCCAGCCGAAATGTCCGTCGGCGCGGCGATAGACGACATTGATGCCGCCATGTGCGGCGTGCCGAAAGACCAGCACGGGAGCGCCGGTCATGTCGAGTTCGATCACCGCATCGCTGACCGACATTTGCTTCAACTTGGTGGTCGATTCGGCGATGATGACGGGCGTAAAGCCGTCCAGCTCGGCGTCGCTCTCGTGTTCCGGGGCGGCGATGACATAGCTGGCCGCATCGACCGCGCCTCGACCATCGAGACGTTCGGGGTGATGGTCCTTGAGCCGGCGATGATAGCGGCGCAGCCGCTTCTCCACCCGCAGCGCGGCCTGGTCGGCGCTGGCATAAGCGTCGGCCGCGTGGCCTTCGGCATGCAGCGTGACCTTCGAGTCGAGATGGATGGCGCATTCGGTGCGAAAGCCGAAGCCCTCCCGCGCGACGGTCACGTGCCCGGAATAGCCCCCGTCGAAATACTTATCCACGGCTTGGGCGATCCGCGCGTTGACGCGCCCTCGCAGCGCATCGCCGACATCGAGATTTTTTCCGGAAACGCGAAATGGCATGGCTGCCTCCTAAGAGCACGATCGGGAAAAATGGGTACGGAATTTCGGACAAGATCATGCTCACGCAAAAAGCTCCTTCAGCCGCTCATCCGAGCTAGGTACTGGCAAGCGTGGAGTCAACGCGGCGCGGTGCCCGGCACCGTCCCGCCGCCGATACGATCAGGTGACCGCGGCGGCCTGCTTCTCCCGCCGTCGCTGCACCGAGGATGGAATGCGCATGGCCTCGCGATATTTCGCCACCGTCCGCCGCGCGATGTCGATGCCTGCCTCGCGCAGCTTGTCGACGATGGTATCGTCGGACAGCACGTCGCCGGCGCTCTCGGCATCGATCAGCTGCCTAATGCGGTGGCGCACCGCTTCGGCGGAATGCGCCTCCCCGCCGTGGGCGGCGGCGATCGCCGAAGTGAAAAAATATTTGAGCTCGAAGATGCCGCGGTTGGTTGCCATGTACTTGTTGGCGGTCACCCGGGAAACCGTCGACTCGTGCATACCGATGGCCTCGGCGACGGTCTTGAGGTTGAGCGGACGCAAGTGCTCGACGCCATGGGCGAAGAAGCCGTCTTGCTGGCGCACGATTTCGTTGGCGACCTTGAGGATGGTGCGTGCACGCTGGTCGAGCGCGCGCACCAGCCAAGTGGCACTTTGCAGGCATTCGGCCAGGTAGGATTTGTCGCCGTCCTGCCGCGCCGTGGCCGATACTTCGGCGTAATAGTTTTGATTCACCAGAACCTTCGGCAAGGTGTCGGAATTGAGCTCGACAATCCAGCCGCCGTCGGGACCGGGCCGCACGAAAACATCCGGCACGAGCGACTGCACGATCGCCGACCCGAAGGCGAGACCGGGCTTTGGATTGAGGTGCCGGATTTCGGCGATCATGTCGGCGAGGTCGTCGTCGCCGACGCCGCAGATCTTTTTCAGAGCGGCGAAATCGCGCTTCGCCAGAAGATCGAGACGGCTGATCAAGGCCTGCATCGCCGGATCGAAGCGGTCGAGTTCCTTGAGCTGAAGTGCCAGGCATTCGGCCAGATCGCGCGCGCAGACGCCGGGCGGATCCAGGCTCTGCAGAATGCCGAGCACGGCCTCGACTTCCTTGACGCTGGTGCCGAGCTTCTCGGCCGCCGCAGTCAAATCGCCGCTGAGATATCCGGCCTCGTCGACGAGATCGATCAAATATTGCCCGATCATCCGCCGCACCGGGTCCGCAACGGCGAGCGTGAGCTGTTCGCGCAACCAGTCCGCCAGCGTGGTTTCGGCGGAAATGAAGGCTTCGAGATTGTAGTCGCCGTCGTCGCGGCCACCGGGGCCGACGCCCGCCCATTCCGAGTATCCCGCCGGGCCTTCGGCCGCGCGGGGGCGAATCGGCTCGGCGTCATCGGGGAAGACATCTTCAAGGCGGGTATCGAGCCGGTCTTCGATCGTGTCGCCGGTCGGCTCACTCTCGCCGGCATTCCATGTCTCACCGTCCGTAGATGGGCTGTCCGCAGTTTGGGCGGTCTCGGGCTCGCCCGTCGCCTCGTCGTCCGCGCTGCGGTCGAGCAAGGGATTGCGCTCGAGTTCCCCTTCCACATAAGCGACCAGATCGAGATTGGAGAGCTGCAGCAGCTTGATCGCCTGCAACAGCTGCGGCGTCATCACCAGGGCTTGGCTCTGGCGGATTTGAAGTCTTTGGGTGAGTGCCATTGACGGTCGGCCGAACTGGTCCGTTTCTTGCTTGTAGGTGTTCTACAGCAAGTCGACCGGGGTGTCGTCAACCGAATTCGAACAGGCTTAAAGGTGGAATTCCTCGCCGAGGTAGAGGCGGCGCACGTCAGGGTTGTTGACGATGTCGGCGGCACGGCCCTCCATCAGCACTTCCCCGGAATAAATGATGTAGGCGCGATCGGTCAGGCCGAGGGTTTCGCGCACATTGTGGTCGGTGATCAGCACACCGATGCCGCGATTGGTGAGATGACGCACCAGCGCCTGGATGTCGCCGACGGCGATCGGGTCGATGCCGGCGAAAGGCTCGTCGAGCAGCATGTAATTCGGCCGTGTCGCCAGCGAGCGGGCGATTTCGACGCGTCGGCGTTCTCCGCCGGACAGCGCGATCGCCGGCGTTTTACGCAATCGCGCGATGTTGAACTCTTCAAGCAGCCCGTTGAGGTCGCGCTCGCGCCGTTTGGCGTCCGGCTCGACCACTTCGAGCACGGCGCGGATGTTCTCCTCGACGCTCAGCCCGCGGAAAATGGAGGCTTCCTGCGGCAAGTAGCCGATGCCCAGGCGGGCGCGCTGGTACATCGGCAGCGGCGTCACGTTGTAGCCGTCGAGTTCGATGCGTCCTTTATCGGCCTTGATGAGTCCCGTGATCATGTAGAAGACCGTCGTCTTGCCGGCGCCGTTGGGGCCGAGAAGACCCACAGCCTCACCTTTGCGCACGTAAAGACTGACACCCTTGACGACCTGACGCCCAACGAAGCTCTTCTCCACGCTGTGGACGGAAAGCACGTCCTTGCGGCCGGACGGCGCGGCGCCGTTGCCGCCGGCTCGGCGGCGCGGCCGGACCGGCGGCTGGGAAACGTCTTCCGCCAGCGGTTCGGGCTGCGGTCCGTTTTCTGGTTGCGGTCCGCGCTGCGGCCGCGGCGAACGCTTGCTGCGTGTTTTTCCCGCCGCCGCGGGCAGGCTCGCGATATCGACATAGGTGCCGTTGATCGCACCGCCGATGCTGGCGAGGTCGATAGCCTCATCTCCGGGGGCAACCGGGCGGCGCGACACCGGACTACGGCGCCGGCGGAAGTATGAGAAAATATCCAACACTCGGTCTCGGAATCTTCGGCTCGATGCGGGGACGGTCCCGCTTTGGGGAGGACTTTAACCGATTTCCCATGACGATGCTGCCGGCGCCTTAGTTCGATCGGCTCGGCCCGATGGACAGGACGTTCGAGGACCCGCCATCTGTATCCTTTTTCGGCAGAATGAGCGCGCGGACGCGATTCTGAGTGCTTGCGCCGGACTCGAAGTGGGCGTCTCCGGTCACGGTGTCGACGACGACACTGTCGCCGTGGAGGACGTTCTTGCCTTGGCTGACAACGACGTTTCCGGTCAGCGTCATCGTCTTCTTTTTCGGGTCGTAGACGCCAAGATCGCCGGTCGCAATTTGATCCTTGGTGGTGACGGTGACGCCGCCGCGGGCTTCTATCCGGCGGATGTCCTGGGCGCCCTGAGGAGCAAACGGCCCCTTCTGAGCGCGCGCCCCCGCGGTCGTGCCATCCCCTGACTGAGCTGCGGGCGCGACGGGCCGAGCCGCTCCGGGACCATGCTCCGCGCCGTAGAAGACGACGAGCGTTTGGCATTTGATCGTCGTGTCGCCCTGGACCACCACCACGTCGCCGGAGAAGGTCGCCATCTTGCTCTTGTCGCGCACTTCGAGCGTCGCGGATTCAATCTGGATCGGCTGGTCCTGGTTCTGGTCTTGAACGATGCTCTGGCTGGGGGACGTTGCAGCGGCGTGCGGACCTTGCGCTGCGGC
>Ga0187871_10001711_pt1 | contig 18702 bp, 13 predicted proteins | sample June2016WEW_16_1_FD_132988 | JGI IMG/M metagenome (GOLD analysis project Ga0187871, IMG submission 132988) | Peatland microbial communities from SPRUCE experiment site at the Marcell Experimental Forest, Minnesota, USA - June2016WEW_16_10 | ecosystem: Environmental > Terrestrial > Soil >...
ATCGGCGAACGTGCCATTATGGCGCACGTTGGGTGGTTTTCCACAGCTCTGCCGCCGGGATGTGTGCCATTGAATCTCATAAAATAATAACGCGATTAGGAACGATTAGGCTCGATTGGGGCTTGCCATGAGGAATCCAACGCGCAAAACCACAGCGTGGCACAGCCGCAACCAAAGACGAATTGGCCGCAAGAGAACGCATAAATTACAAAGAAAAACCGACATAAGTCCTTATCTATGCGATCTTTGCGTTCCTTTGCGGCAAAAATTTTGTTGGAATTGCATGATCCTCCAGTATAGCACTACAAAATTTCGGGTATATCCGATAGTTCCCCATACTGCTTCATGTTTCGGTTAGGTTGTGCGTTCATTCCCGAAACATCGGCGCATTCTCGGCGAGAACATCCGTGTGTCTCGCAAACAGTCCGGCATTAGCCAGGAGAAACTGGCCGAGAAAGCGGACCTGAATACGACCTACATCAGCGATGTGGAGCGTGGGGAGGAAAATATCTCGGTGGACGCGCTGGTGAGGATCGCCAACGCCTTGAAAGTGCCGTTGGCAGACCTCATCCGGGGTATCTGATTTGGGCATCGGTAACATTTCTTTGTTCATATTGTAAAGCTGTGCGTCAGTTTTAGGGACTGGGCCTACCGAAAGGCGGCGGCGGGATTTTGGGGACCAGTCTGCGGGCTTGTTCGGGGGTGGTGACTTCCTTGTCGAGGGGGTTTATGGCCCATTTTTCGGGGAAGATGAAACTGGTGTTGGGGGGGAGGGTGATTTCGGGGCTGAAAGGGTTTAGCTCGGTAACACGGCGGTCGAAATAGACTTCGACGGAGATGCCCGGCTGGCCGTAAGCGGCTGTGGCGGAATATAAATAATACTTGACAAAGAGGAGCTTGCCGCGCGCGTAGGCGATCCATTGGCCGTCGCTGTCTGCGCCCAGCCGGGTGGCGTCGCCGCCCGTTTGGGCAACCAGCACGCCGCCCAGCACGGTGACGTCCGGCGATGCGGGGCGGTCGCCGTCGTAGTATTGTTCGCCGCCGGCTTGTTGCGCGCGCGCCCAGCCGGCTTTGAAGCGGCTCTTTTTGTTGAGAGGAAGGAGGACAAAACCGCCGGCCTTGCAGATGGTGCGGTCGGCCAGGCAATACTTGACAGGATGGCCGGAGATGTTGCGCATCCATTGGGTCAGGCCCAGTTCGCCGGTGTCGCCGGCGAGCACGAATTCCTTGTCCAGGGCGATGCCGAGGCGGGAATCGGGCGCGCTGAAGAGTTTGACGGAAAAATCGGCGCTGGCCTGCCATCGCTGCGGGCCTTCGGAAAGCTGCCAGTGGTCCGGCAGGTCCCGCCCACTTGTGGCGGCGTCGCATTGGTAGCCGCCGAAAAGAAGGTCCTCATTTTTCAGGCCGAGGGTTGCGCCCTGGCTGGCGGAATTTTCGAGGAGGATGTTGGTCCCGTTCAGGCTGTAGTGAACAAGACGTCCTCCCGCCGCCGGGACGACCACGGCCTGGACAGGTATTTCGCTGGCGTTGAGAAAGAGGCAGTTGACCCATCCGGTGTAATTTCGCAGCTCGACGCCGGGCGGCAGGCCGGTGTTGGCCTGGCTGTGGGCGGCCGCCAGGCCAAGCCAGAGTGCCAAGGTCATTAGGCACAGCGTTGGCCTGGATTTGCGCTGGGCCGGGAGCCGGATATTGTTATTTGGCGTCATGGTTTATTTTGGTGAAATTAGGTTCAATTAGGCTTAATTAACCTTAATTAACGTTAATTAGGCTCAATTTTATGATTTCTGTAACGATACAGTTAAATTGGGTTTGGGGTGGGATTAAGCCTATGGGGAGGGGTGGAAATCTCGCGGGAGCAGTCTGAGCGGCAAGAAAACGGCGTATAATGGCGGCTTTCTGCAGAAAGCCGCTAGGTTCCGTGGAAGCGTAGCAGCACTCGGCGGAGCGCCGCGCTATCCGGGTTTCACTCACCCTGGCCGGCGGTGGAAACGGCAATGGCGGCTTTCTGCCGAAAGCCGCTACGAGGTTGGTTGCGAGCGTCGCCCTCTTCACGTAGGCCAGTTTAGAAATTAAGGCCTGATTGTCAACGGCAAACTTCGTTCTTTAAGAATTTGGCGGTTGGGATATGCTCTTCCGAGTCTATGCCGACTTACGAATATCTCTGCGCCAAGTGCGGACATGCCTTTGAGAAAGTTCAGTCCATCAAGGCAAACGCCCTGACCATCTGCCCGCGCGACGTCTGCGCGCGGAAGCCGTGGGGCAAGGGGAAGGTCACGCGCCGCATCGGCCTGGGCGGAGGGCTGATCTTCAAGGGAAGCGGTTTTTACGAAACCGATTACCGCAGTGAGAATTACAAGGCCGCGGCCAAGAAGGAGCTGGCGTCGCAAACGCCCGCCAAGCCGGAATCCAAACCGGGAAGTTCAACGGAGAGCGCAGCCGGAAAGTCCAGCGGCTCCAACGGCACGGCAACGTCCGGCGGCTCCAACGGCGCGGCAAAGCCCAGCCCCGCGCCGCCCGCCGCTCCGGCGACTGAGAAATAGGGCCGTTAGCCTGCGCATTTCATAGCCTGCGCATTTCATAGCCTGGCAGGGCGAAGCTGCTGCTTCCCCCTAATTCAGGGCGGCGCAGCAACGCCGCCCTGCCGTACAGGGTGCGGCATGCTCCCCAGGGATATGAGATATCCGGGTTAAGTCCGAGTATGCTGGTTTTTGCACTTTAGACTTGCGCCGGCAACTCCCTTCCATAAGGCTTGAATTTCGGAATCGCGCCAAGAGCGCGCAATTTATGGATCAAGTATGGACCAAGTAAATTTTGGCTTAATCGGCGGGGGCACGGTGGGCAGCGGTGTTTATCACCACTGGCACCGGAACGGAGCGTTGTTGGAATCGCGGATCGGCCTCCAAATCCGCCTGCGCAAAGTCGCCGTCAAGGCCCTGGATGAACCGCGCCCTTACCCGATCCCGGCCGCGCTCATGACCACCGAATGGTCCAGCGTCGTGGAGGACCCGCAGGTCCACGCCGTCATTGAACTGGTTGGCGGAACGACTCTCGCCAAAACCATGATTTTGACGGCGCTCCGGCTGGGCAAGCCGGTGATCACCGCCAACAAGGCGCTGATTTCCGCCCACGGCGAGGAGTTGTTCGCCGCGGCTCGGCAACATGGCGCAAACCTCTATTACGAGGCGAGCGTCGCCGGGGGGATCCCCATTATCAAGGCGCTGCGCGAAGGGTTTGTGGGCAACCGGATTTCCCACATTTATGGAATTGTCAACGGCACCTGCAACTACATCCTAACCCGCATGAAACTGGAGCGCGCCGACTTTGCCCCCACACTGGCGGAAGCGCAGAAGATGGGCTATGCCGAAGCCGATCCGGCGATGGATGTGGACGGTTTGGATTCCATGCACAAGACGGGCATCCTGGCTTCGCTGGCGCACGGCTTTTGGGTCCAGCCGGAGCGTATTTCGGTGGAAGGCATCCGCGCCGTCAGCAAGACCGACATCGAGTTCGCCGACAAACTGGGCTACACCATCAAATTGCTCGGCGTGGTCAAGGTCGTTCCCGGCGCGGCCGGTTCCGGCAAAGAGCGGGCGAAGGCCGCGGGCGCCAAGGCGATCCAGGTTTCCGTTTATCCCGCGCTGATTCCCAACTCCCACGTTCTCGCCAGTGTCAACGATGTTTTTAACGCCGTCTTTGTCCGCGGCGATGTCGTTGGCGACACGCTTTTTTACGGGCGCGGAGCGGGCAAGGACGCCACCGCCAGCGCGGTGTTGAGCGACATTGCCGACGCCGCCCTGGATTTGAAGCACGACACCAAGAGCCGCGTGCCGGCTTTTGTGCCGCACGAACACGGCGGCGACCTCCTCCCCATCGCCCTGGCCGTCTCGCGCTATTATCTGCGGGCCAGCGTTGTAGACAAGCCGGGCACCCTGGCCAAAATCGCGGCGATCCTCGCGCAGTCCAAAATTGGCATCGCCTCGGTCATCCAGCCCCAAGGCCGCGAAGGCGGCACCGTTCCTCTGATTTTAATGACCCACGCCGCCCCCTGCGCGGCCATGAAGAAAGCGTTGCAGAAAATTGCGCGCTCCCCGGTGGTCAAGTCGCCGCCGATGATGCTGCGCGTGGAGAATTTTGAATGAGCATACTGGAGACAAGATGAAATTGAAAAGTGATGTAAAGAAGAACCCCAGTTCCACCCATGACGGCAAACGCTGGCGCGGCGTCATTGACGCCTACCGCTCCTGGCTGCCCGTCACCGCCAAGACGCCGGTCATTTCCCTCAACGAGGGAAACACCCCGCTGATTCGCGCCGACAATTTCGTCAGCGCCATCGGCGGCGACTTTGAATTGTGGCTCAAATATGAAGGCATCAACCCGACCTGCTCCTTCAAAGACCGCGGCATGACGCTGGCCGTGTCCGCCGCCAAGGAGCGCGGGGCGGAAATCGTGATTTGCGCCAGCACCGGCAACACCTCCGCTTCCGCCGCCGCTTATGCCGCCCGCGCCAAAATGAAATGCGTGGTGCTCCTGCCGCGCGGTCACATCGCTTTGGGCAAACTGGCCCAGGCCCTCATGTGCGGCGCCACAACCGTCGCAGTGGAAGGCAATTTTGACGCCGCCCTGCGCATTGTGCGGGAGTTGGGCGAAACCGGAAAAGTCGAAGTTGTCAACAGCATCAACCCGATGCGCATCGAAGGGCAGAAGACCGCCGCGTTCGAGATTTGCGGGCAATTGGGGCGCGCCCCGGATTTCCATTTCCTGCCCGTCGGCAATGCCGGCAACATTACCGCTTATTGGCGCGGCTATCAGGAATGGCACGCCGCAAAAAAATGCGCCCTGCTGCCGCGCATGTTTGGTTTCCAGGCTGCAGGCGCGGCGCCCATCGTGGACGGCGCTCCCGTGGCGGAGCCGCACACGGTGGCCACGGCCATTCGCATCGGCCAACCCGCAAGCTGGCAGGGGGCCAGCAACGCCATCGGGCAATCCGGCGGTTTTATCGGCAAGGTGACGGATGAGGAAATTCTCGCCGCTTACCAATTGATTGCGCGCACCGACGGCGTCTTTGTCGAACCGGCGTCGGCGGCCTGTTTGGCCGGGCTTATTAACTGCGTCAAGGCCGGCAAAATTCCGGCAGGCAGCGTCGTCAGCGCCACCATGACCGGCCACGGCTTGAAGGACCCGGATAACGCGATCAAATCCGCCGGACGCGAAGCGACAGTCGTGCCGGCCGACAAAGAGGCCGTATGCCGCGCAATCGGCCTTTAACCATGTGAAGAAACTTAATAAGATGTAGCGTCGGGCCTCCGGCCCGACTTTAACCATGCGAAGAAATCCATGTCCCTGATTGTCCAAAAATACGGCGGCACCTCCGTCGCCAACCCGGAGAGGATCAAGAACGTCGCCAAACGGGTTGCGGCTTATCGCGCCAAAGGCGACCAGGTGGTGGTCGTCGTTTCCGCCATGAGCGGCGTGACCGACAACCTGATCAAAATGGCCCGCGAAATCATGCCCCTGCCCAGCGAGCGCGAAATGGACATGCTCCTTTCCACCGGCGAACAAACCACCATCGCCCTGACCGCCATCGCGCTCCAGGCCCTCGGTGTCCCGGCCATTTCCTTGACTGGCGCGCAGGCCGGCATTGTGACTGATGGCGTCCATACCAATGCCAAGATAAAAAACATCACCCCGAAACAAATTCGCGCCCTGCTCGATCAAGGGCAGGTGGTGATTGTCGCCGGGTTCCAGGGCCAGACGATGGAAGGCCAGATCACCACCCTGGGCCGGGGCGGATCGGACCTCACCGCCATCGCGCTGGCCGCCGCCCTCAAGGCCGATCTCTGCCAGATTTACACCGACGTGGACGGCGTCTATACCGCCGACCCGCGCATTGTTCCCACCGCCCGCAAGCTGCCCGAAATCTCCTACGACGAAATGCTCGAACTGGCCGGGCTTGGCGCCAAAGTCATGCAATCCCGCTCAGTAGAATTTGCCAAGAAATTCGGCGTCATTTTTGAAGTCCGCTCCAGTCTGAACGACAACCCAGGAACCCTTGTGAAAGAAGAAACCCCCAGCATGGAAGGCGTCGTCATCCGCGGCGTCTCGCTCGACAAGAACCAGGCCAAGCTCACCCTTGTGCAAGTGCCCGACCGCCCCGGCGTGGCGGCGCTCGTATTCAAAGCCATCGCCGAGGCCAACATCAACGTGGACATGATCGTTCAGAACATCAGCCACGGCCTGGCCTCGCCCGCCACCGACATCTCCTTCACCACCGACAAGGCCGACCTGCTCAAGGCCCGCAAGGTGATTGACAGCCTGAAGGACAAAATCGGTTTCCGCGAAGTCATCGCCGACGAAAACATAGGCAAGCTCTCCATAGTAGGCGTCGGCATGCGCAGCAATCCCGGCGTCGCGGCAAAGATGTTCGAGACCCTGGCCCAAATCGGCGTCAACATCGCCATGATTTCCACCAGCGAAATCAAAGTCTCCGTCGCCATAGACCTGGCCAAAGGCGAAGAAGCCATGCGCGCCGTCCACCAGGCATTTCTGGGGTGATGAGCATAATTTTGCAGTTTTAGGAAATGACACTTTCAGATTTAAAGGAAGTAAGCCCACGAATTGCAAAAATTACACGAATCATAAAAACACTACGAGTGACATCATCTATAAAGACGAGAGCTTCCGGATCGTGGGGGCGTGCTTTGAGGTCTATAACGAGAAAGGTTGCGGCTTCACTGAGCCTGTATATCAGGAGTGTCTGGAAATTGAGTTGGGTTTGCAGAGCATTACGTTCACGGCGCAGGCGCATCTGCCCTTGAGCTACAAAGGCAGGCCGCTTCGTCAGCGATTCCAGCCGGATTTCGTCTGCTTCGAGAAGATCATCCTGGAGATCAAGGCGGTGTCGGCGCTGACGGATGAGCATCGTTCCCAAGTGCTCAATTATCTCAACGCCACCGGCTACAGACTCGGCTTGCTCGTGAATTTCGGGCAGCAAGGCCAACTGGAATGGGAGCGGATTGTGAAATGAAAACAAGCCCACGAATAACACGAATAACACGAATGGCACGAAGTGGGAAATCCCAAGACAGGATTCGTGTGTATTCGTGTGATTCGTGGGCAATCTTCTAATTTTTTACGTTAGGTCACATCAGGCGCAGAAGTTATGCCCGACAAACCAGATACACGTAACGATGAGTGGCAGAAGATTTGGGAAGCTCGCATTTCTGCTCTTACGCCGATTCTTGGCAGGCCGGCAGACACGGTTTTGCATGCCGTGATTCCATTTCAACTTGGTGGTTTCGCCGACGTGTTGGCATTTCCCGATTTCACCCCTGGCATCACCTACGTCACCGCGGAAATGACCGGCAAGGATGTTGGTCAGCGTCCGACTACGCTTGGCAATTACGAACTCATGATTTGTGCGAGGCAGGATTTGCAGAGAGGGAGAAATCTCATTTCAAGACTTGCTCGCTATACGTGTGACGCAGAGCTAGAGCGGGGAGAGACGATGGATGTGGGGACATTTTTTGGTGATTCGACCATTCGAGCGTTGCTGTTCACCGACCCGCGGGAGCAGCCAGTGCATTTCGAATTTCTTGGCGGGCGTTACGGTTTGTTATTGTGCCTTGGAATCACGGAGGAGGAGCTTGTTTTCAATCAGGCACATGGTCCGGCGAGTCTGCTCGCTTTGCTCAGGCAGCATGGTGTTTTCCCATACACCATGCCAGGGCGTCCATCCGTGCCGTTGCCTCGCGGTGGTTCTTTTTAGGCTGTAAACCGATGAACGCAGACGAGTCGGTTCCTCACATTGCCACATGAGAGGTCGTAGTCGCCCAAGAAAAACGACACTTTGGGCTGCTGCCAGAGATTCTTTGAACAGGAGAAAACAGAGGCAACGGAGAAAGAAAGGCGTCAGTCGCGGTGGGCAAAATCTCGCCGCCGGCCGCCATTTCTTTCTTTCTTTCATGGACTGTTGTGCTATCATTGATAGCAGAATTGAAATGGTAGAAATATGCCGCAACTCATTGTAAGACAAATTGAGGGCATGGTCGTCAAGAAGCTCAAACAGCAGGCGGGCGCGCATGGGGTTTCGATGGAGGAGGAGCATCGGCGCATTCTCCGGGAGGCGCTGGTTGGGTTGCCGAAGAAAAGGCGTTCGTTCAAGGAGCTTTTGCTGGCGATGCCGAACGTGGGAGAGGACCGGGATTTCGAGCGCAAACCGCAGATTGACCGCCCGGTGGAACTATGAGCGCCTTCCTGCTCGACACAAACGTCCTGAGCGAACTGCGCAAAGAGAGCCGCTGTGATGCTGGCGTCCGCGACTGGATGGAACACGCGGATGCTGGAGGGCTTTTTGTGAGCGTGCTGGTGCTGGGAGAGATACGCCGCGGGATTGAGCGGATTCGGATTCGCGACCAGAAGCAGGCGCGCGTCCTGGAGAAATGGTTGGAGAGCCTCAGGACCGAGTTCTCAGATCGCATCCTGCCGGTGGACGAGCCTGTGGCGGATCAGTGGGGGCGCCTCGGCTTGCGGCAACCGGCGCCGCTCCTTGATGCGTTTCTGGCGGCAACAGCGCTGGTGCATGATTTGACCGTCGTGAGCCGCGACGAAGACGGTTTTAGAAACACGGGGGTGCGCCTCCTCAATCCATTCTCGAAACCCAAAACCCTGGACGACTGATTGGCCGATATATTCTTCAAGGATCTGCTGCGTCAGGAGACATCCTCGTTGGAAGAAGGAGATATTTCGTTCCTGACGGAGCTTAAATTCGTGCTGCGCTGGCGGACTACAGAGATGCCGCGCCTACGGGCTCTACGACCACACCGGGGCACGAAATGACCCCTTACCTGCGCCGGGATAGAATCCGCAATCCGCAATCCGCAATTCCCACGAATCGCGTCTTGACTTTCCCATTGGGCGCCTGCCACTTTGGGTGCGTATTTTCCAACTCATTGAAATCATGAACACTCAGTCCTTTAAAGCGAGTCTCCAATCTGCCGCCGCCCGCATCGCCATGCCGGGCGTCTTGATGTCGCTGGCGGTTTTCGCCGGGCCGGCCTTCGCGCAGCCGGTTGAACCCGTCAAGCTCAACTGGCTCGACGGCAAGCCGCCCGCCGTCGCCCAGAGCGTCAGTTGGGGTGTGCCGTGGCCCAAGGGCAAGGTGCAGAAGAGCGACTCGTTCGTCCTCAAGGCCGCCGACGGCAAGGCCATCCCGGTGCAAACCTGGCCGACGGCTTATTGGCCGGACGGCTCAGTCATGTGGACCGGCCACTCCATCGCCGCCACACCGGACATGGCCGGCCCGCTGGAAATCGGCGTCGGAACAGCGGCGAATCCCGATGTGAAGATCGCCTGCACGCAAGACAACCGGGCGATCACCATTGACACCGGCGCGATGGCGGTGCGCCTGCCCAAACAGGGGGCCAGCCTCATCGAGTCCATTTCCATCGGCGACCGCAAGATCGCCCAGGACGGCAAGCTGATCTGCGATCTGGAAGACCGCTCGAATTTCGAGGCCACCCAAACGATCCGCCAGGAGCATTTCGTCAGCCGTATCAAAACCGTCACCCTGGAACAGCAAGGCCCGATCCGGGCGGTCGTGAAGATCGAAGGCGATCACAAATCCACTTCCACCGAGCGCGCCTGGCTGCCGTTCGTCGTCCGGCTCTATTTCACCGCCGGGGAGGATTCCATTCGGATCGTCCATTCGTTCGTGTTTGACAGCGACGGGCAGAAGGACTTCATCCGGGGCCTGGGGCTTTCGTTCTCCGTGCCGCTGCGCGAAGAAGTCATCAACCGCCACGTCCGTTTCGGCGGCGACGAAGGGATGTGGGCCGAACCGGTTGAGCCTCTGGTGGGCCGGCGGGTGATCACTTCCGGCGGGCGCGAGATTTTCCCCGCGCAGCTTGCCGGCCAGCGAATCCCGAACGCCAGTCAATATCCCTCGGCGCAACAGCAATACATCCGCGACATCGCCGACTGGGATGACTACAAGCTGACGCAGGCCAGCGCGAACGGTTTTGTGATCGAGAAACGCACGCAGGCCAGGAGTTCCTGGCTCCATGCCGCCGAAGGCAAACGCGCGCTGGGCCTGGCGTTCCTCGGCGACGTCACCGGCGGCATCGCGGTGGATGTGAAGAAGTTCTGGCAAAAGAACCCGGCGGCGCTTGAGATTCACGGCGCGACCTCCCCGCTGGGCGAACTGCGCGTCTGGCTTTGGTCGCCCGACGTGCCGGCGATGGACATGCGGCACTATGACATCAAGGGACACGGGCTGGACATGGCTTATGAGGATTGGAAGGAAGGCTGGGATTCGCCGCTGGGTGTGGCGAACACCGCAGAACTGACGCTCCGCGTTTTTTCCAGCGTCCCTTCCAATGCTGATCTGGTGAAGATGGCGAAAGCCGGCGCGGAGCCGGCGATGCTGGTCTGCACGCCGCAGTATTATCATGACCAGCGGGCCTTCGGATTCTGGAGTCTGCCGGACCGCTCGAGCGCCGTGCGCCGGTCGCTGGAGGATCAAAATGAAGAGGCGATCAATTTCTACCGTGACGAAGTGGACCAGCGTTCGTGGTACGGCTTGTGGGACTACGGGGACATGGGGCGGATGTACGACGAGATTCGGCATGTGTGGCGCTACGACATCGGCGGCCAGGCCTGGAACGAAACCGAGCTGCTGCCCGATTACTGGCTCTGGTATAACTTCCTGCGCACCGGCCGGGCGGACTACTTCCGGCTGGCCGAAGCGATGACGCGGAATACGAGCGAAGTGGTCGTTCATCACCTCGGCCAGTTCGCGCCGCTTGGCTCCCGCCACAATGTCAATCATTGGGGCGACGGCGCCAAGCAGCCGCGCATCAGCCTGGCCGGGCTGAAGCGGTTCTATTACTTCCTGAGCACCGACGAACGGGTCGGCGACCTCATGCGCGAACAGCTTACCGCCGACGCCACTTATGCGCGGCTCAAGAAGACCGACCCGCGCATGCCTGAGCGCGGCGAGTACGCCAGCGCCAGCTTCGGCACCGATTGGGCGGCCTACTGCTCGAACTGGCTGACTGAATATGAACGCACTTTGGATACCAAGTGGCTGGACAAAATCAAGGCGGGCATGGATTCGCAACTCGCCCTGGGCCGCGCCGGCCAATTGCTGGGCGGCGGCCCTTATGATCCCGCGACCGGCAAGTTCATGCCCGGCGGGCGGGGCGGACGCGGCGCCGCCGCCGAGCCTGGCGAGGACGCCGCGCCTGGGCGCGCCGGCGGCGGCGGCGGTGGCGGTGGCGGAGCCGGAGCGGGAGGTCCCACCGGATTTGATCTGTTGTTTGGGACAGTTGAAGTCATGGCCGAGATGGAACTGGTGGTGGACCATCCCAAGTACTGGGAAGCCTGGCACAATTACGCTGTGCGCACGGCGGGCCAGCCGATGGCCTACGGCGCTTACATCACAAAGAACGCCGAACTGGGCCGGCAAGTGGCGCAGAGCCTGGTAGCCGAGGCGCGGCCGCGGGAGATTCCGGCGGGCGCTTTTGGGATTCGCCTCGACGTGAAACCGCATCTGGTTTCCGGCCCGGACGTGCCCAGCCCCGTGTGGGAACTTCAAGGCCGGCCCGAGGCGGGGCCGGATGCGCACCGTCTGCTTGTCATGCTCGAATCCCTGGATTGGGCGGGGGAGTATCTGCCAAAGGACTAACGTCTGAATCGCGATTGTAGCGGCGGTCTATGACCGCCGGTCTTTCGGCAATTGATTGGCGGCGGTCATAGACCGCCGCTACAGCAATTGAGGCTCATGGTTTGGCCGTCACGCGGAGGCGGAAGGCGCCTTCGAGCGGGGTTTCCGGTGTCAAGCGAATGTCGTAGCCAGGCACCGCGTTGGCGCCGTAGCCGGAGGCGACTCCAATGGCGGAATTGAGGAACAGCGTCGTGCCGTCGGCATCCACCCGCCCGCGCGTGTGCAAGGGCTTGTTGCCGGCGGGGAGGGCAACGAGACACGATTTTCCGCTGCCGGAGAGAGTCATCCAGTGAACGTTGCGTTTTGAGGAGCGGAAGGAAAGGTCGGTGGCCGCCGCCGATCCCGACGGGTTGCCGATGTGGTCCGCGGGATACTCGGTCCAGAGATTCTCGCTGAGCCACGACATCCGGTTCATGTCGGAAGGCAGGAGGAACTTCAGGCCGGCTTCCAGGGCGGTGGTGTTGGTGGCTTTCCAGTCGAGCTTCCAGGCGACATCCATCTGGGCGTCGGCGCCGATGAGGAGCGTATAATGGAGTTGTCCCTTGAGTTCGTCGGATCCGGGAATATAAACGTCCGTAGTCACAGAGATTTTTGCCCTGTCGCCATCCGTTGTTCCGGTGACAACGGCGTTGGTGAGCCGGGGCGGCTGGCGGCTGCTGATGGGACCGGCGCCGCGACCGCGTCCGCCGCCGCCGCCGCCGCCGCGACCGGCTGCGGGCGCCAGCATCCCCTCGCCCAGGTTGAGGATCGGCCCGCCAATAATGATCTCCTGATCGCCGGCCCACCATGTAAATATGTCGCCGGTTTCCTTTAGCACCTGCAAACGCGTGGTCGGGGTGTCCACTATGATGTTATGCCCGTCGTCGTTGGGCTGGACAGGTTCGGTGGAGGCGAGGGCCGGCGGAGGCGCGGGCGGCTGCCAGGCCGTGCCTGTTTTGGATGCCCGACCGCGCAATGTTGTGGCATAAACACTGCGGCCATCCGGATGAATGAATTCAAGGCGCAAGGTGTCCATCCCGGCGGTAGCGGGGAACACCGCGTTCGTGGCGGTGAGCGGCGGGCAGCCAATGTGGCTGTCGCCATGCGCGAGTTCCTTTCCTGCGGCCATAGTTTGCCAGCGGCAGGTCAATTCGGAAAGGTCCGTGAACGAATAGCGGTTTTGAATTGGGACGACACATTGGCCGTTGTCCGGAGTCACTTCGCGCGCCGCGATGGTGACGGGGCTGTACACCATTTTTACATTATAATAGGCCGGCTTGGGCTTGCGGTCGGAGGTGACGATGCCTTTGTAATTTTCCTCCCTCATGCCGGTCACCGGGTCCACGCCGCGACGGTCGGGGAACTTGTCCTGCATGCCCTGGTCCTGCCATTCCCAAATCCAGGAACCGGCGATGCCTTTGGCGGGCCAGACGACCTCCCATATATTGACAAGGGCCTGGCCCCAGAAATCCTGGGTGCCGTAATCGTAATCCATCACCGAGCGCACACAAAAAGTATGCGGCTCCTCGGTGAGAATCGCGGGAACCCTGGACCGGCTTGGGGCGGCGGCGGTCTGTTTCAGGTCGTTGGGGCTTGGATAATGGAAGTCCTCGAAGTCGGTCTTCGCGTTTTGGCCGAGGTTCTGTTGGGAAATGAAAGCCAGGCGGGTGGGGTCGTTCGACTTCATGTAATCGAATACCGATTGGGCGTTGGGGCCGTAACCGCTTTCGTTGCCGCAACTCCAGGCCATGACGCAGGGGCGGTTCTTGTCGCGCGCGAGCGTTTCCCTGCCGCGCTGGAGGAAGGCCCAGACGGCGTTGGTGTTGCGCAGGCTGAATTGCGGGTCGTCGGCAACCCAGCAGAAGGGGATTTCGTCAAGCACATAGAATCCGGCTTCGTCGCAAAGTTCGAGAAAGCGCGCCGAGTGGTTGTAATGGCTGGTGCGGATGGAATTGATGTTGGCGGCTTTCATGAGCGCGATGTCGGTCTTCCAACATTCCTCGGTCAGGGCGTGGCCGTAAGGGGAGAACTCCTCGTGTCGGCAGGTGCCGGTGCATTTGATGGGAAGGCCGTTCCAGAGGAGGATGCCATTGCGGTTTTCGATCTTGCGGAAGCCGAAACGCTCCTGGGCTATTTCGTACTGCATCCTTATTCTGGTCGCTGGCCCAGCGTCATACACGGTGAACACAATGTAGTACAGATTGGGTTTTTCCGCCGACCAGAGCTTGGGCGATTGGACTGGCGCTGTCAAGATGATGTTGGCCGCGTGATCCGCACCAATTTCACCTGTCGCCACCATCTCTGGAATGGCAACGTTACTGCCATCCATTGTAAACAATTCCGCCCTCACGCCGATGGGCGATCCGGAGTGGCCAATCACATCGTCGCGCGATTGGGGAGAAACAACCACGCGGACCGCCGCCTTCAGCGTCGCATCTTTGTAGTTTGGGTCGAGGTCAGTGGTGATGGTGACATCGTCCATATACACCTCCGGCAAGGCGACTAGGTAATTGTCGCGGTAGATGCCGCCCAGGCACCAGAAGTCGCCTTTGTCCATCGTGCCGGATGGGGTCTTCTTATAGACTCGCACGGCGAAGAGGTTGCTTTTGCCCGGCTCAAGCACCTTCGTCACGTCAATATCAAACGCGGTGAAACCGCTTTCGTGGTAGCCGGCGCGCTGGCCGTTGACCCATACTTCCGCGCCGTCATAAACGCCGTCGAAATGCCAGAGCACTGTCTTGTTGGCAAAGCTGGCGGGCACATTGACCCAGCGGCGGTAGAGGCCGATGTCGTCCGAGGCGCCGTTGCCGCGATTCTGGAAAGTGGGCATCGAGAAGCCTTCGATCTCCCAGTTCGCAGGAACCGGGATGTCCTTCCAATCCTGGTCGTTCAGGGCGGCGGCGGCGAAGGCGCCGGTTGCGGCGTCGGGCGCTGGCAAGACGCCCTTGACGGCGGGACTGGTGCCGTGTTCGAGCTTGAACCGCCAGACGCCGGTCATGGGAAGAACGGCCGGATTGTTGACACGCAGGCGATCCAGAGGCACTGGGGCGGTGCCATTGAGCGGGACGGGCGCGGCGAGAAGAGGCGATGCCAATGAGAGGGGGAGAATAAGGGTGAAAAGTAATTGTCGGTTCTTCATAATTAGGGTTGTTATTCAATTGGCGGCTTTCTGCCGAAAGCCGCTACGAGGGTGTTATCGTAGTCCTCCAGACTCTGGCTTGTTAATCAAACTGGCTGAGGCGGGCGTGAAGGCGGCTTGCAACGTGAACTTTAATACCGCCGGGGTGAGATTCGGGGAGGTGGCTGTCAAGGTGATGTCGCCGGTCTGGCCGGTGGATTGGACGATCACTTGTGCAAGGCCGTTGAAGAGATTCCGTTTCCAGCCCTCGGCAAGGGTGACGACTTTGACCACCGCAGGGTTGCCGCGCACAGGGGCGGTCTGGCCTCCCCTTCCGCCGCGTCCTCCGCCCACCGGTGTGGCGATGATGGCAATGACGTTCTTGCCGGGGCGAAGCATGGCGGAATCAAAATCGAATTGGTGGCCGGAGGTGTCGCGGGGGACGTTCCGGGCGACGGGCTGTCCGTTGAGGTAAATCCACTGCTGTTCGCCCAGGTCGCGCAGCAACAGGGAAACGCTGACGCCTTTGGTGTCCTGCAAATCAAACGAGCCGCGATAGATGTTGGTCGCCGCCGGCGCCGCCACGGGCGCGCCGCGTCCGCGTCCGCCGCCGCTTCCACCGGAAGCGCCGAAGCCGCTCTGCCATGAGGAATCGTCGAAATCGGGGGCGACTTCGGGGCGGTTTTCCACGCTGTTGGCAGCGCTCATGCGCCAGTTGACCTGCGCCGCCGAGGATTTAGCCACGTATTTGTCCGGTTCGTGCGAGGCGGGGTCGCCGTTGCCAACACCGATAATCGCGCCCGGTCCGGTGATGTCGAATGCAATGGGGTTGGAGGCGGTTGGGACGAGGCGTCCTTGCGCGTCGTTGACTTGAACGGCAATGATCGAAATGTCCCCATTGAACTGGCCGGCGGCATGAACGGCGGCCGGCTCGCCGGTGGTCTCGACCTGGTTGGTAAGAACGGCCGCGCCATTCTTGTAGGCGCGCGCCAGGAGGGTGCCGGGGGCGTATTTGACAGGCCAGGCGAGAACGGCGCCGGGTTTGACGCTCTTGCGGCCCTGGCTTTCGCCGTTGAGGAAAAGTTCGACTTCCTCGCAATTGCTGTCGCAATAGACATAAATTTCCTGGCCTTCCTTGCCGGCCCAATTCCAATGGGGAAACAGATGGAGGACGGGCTGGTCAGACCAGATGGATTGGTAGTAGTAGAAAAGGTCCTTGGGGAAGCCGCACAGGTCGTGGATGCCAAATTGCGCGCCGATGGCCGGCCATGTGAAATTTGGCCCCGGCTCGCCGCGATAATCGAAACCGGCCCAGACGAAATAGCCGGAGACGTACGCGCGGGGCGAGTAATGCTCCCAGGTCAGCTCCGCCAGCGTTGGCGCAGCAAGCCGGCTGATGTCGTAGGACGGGGCATGATAGTGGGCGTTGTCGGGAAGATAAACGCCGCGAGTGCCGAAGGTGCTGCCGTCCTCGGTGCCGACGGACGGCTGCGTTGGGAACTTGGCGTGGTAGTCATCGGTGTTGCCGTGGTTGTAATAATTGAAGCCCATGACATCAATAGCGAGCGAACTGCCGTTGCCCCAGCCGCCGCTGATGGCGCAGGTAAAACGGCGCGTCGGGTCCAGGTTCTGCGCAAAAGTCTGCATGGTTTTCATGATGCGCGCGCCCTTCGCGTTGCCTTCGATGCCAAATTCCTCATTACAGAGAGACCAGATAACGACGCTGGGATGGTTGCGGTCGCGCAGAATCATGCTTGCCAGCCCTTCCAACTGGGCGGCATTGATGCCGGCGCGGCGGGTTTCATCCATGACCATGAAGCCCATGCGGTCGCAGGCATCGAGGAATTCCGGGGAGGGCTGGCCGTGGCTGGTGCGGATGGCGTTGGCGCCCATTTTCTTAAGCTGGACGAGGCGCCAGACGTTGAGTTCGTCCGGGATGGCGCCGCCGACGCCGGCATGGTCCTGATGGACGCACAAGCCCTTGAGTTCCACGCGTTTGCCGTTGAGGAAAAAGCCTTCGTTGGCATCGAAACGGATGGTGCGGATGCCGAAGGGGGTTTCGTAGCTGTCCATGATCGCCGCGCCGTGTTGGTCCATTATTGTAGTGACAAGTTTATACATGTAAGGGTTTTCGGGCGACCAGAGATGCGGGTTGGATACATCGCACTTGAACTGGTAATCCTCTTTTCCACCGGGTGTCAGGAACATCGGCTTGCCGGCCGTCCCTCTTGTTGCCGCCACCTTGCCATCGGCATCCCGAATGGTCTCCTCAATGAGGAAACCGGGGTCGTTTGTGCCATCGTTGGCGATTGTCACCCACGCGGTGACGATGGCGGTATTGTTGGTGACCTCTGTGCTCACGAACGTGCCCCAATGCGCGATGTGCAGGAGCGCGGTCTTCGTCAGCCAGACATGGCGGTAAATGCCCGCGCCTTCATAGAACCAGCCCTCCTCCAGCGAGGCGTCCACGCGGACGGCAATGACATTGTTGCCGCCGTAATTCAGGTAATCGGTGATGTCGTAGCTGAAACTGGCGTAGCCGCTGGATTCCTGGCCGAGATAGAAACCGTTGACCCAAACCTGGGAATCGCGGAAAACGCCGTCGAATTCGAGGCTGATCTTTTTGCCCTGATCGGAATTGGGGATCGAGAACGACTTGCGATACCAGCCGACGCTGTTTTGGGGGAAGGCCTTGCCAATCGCCTTGGAGCCGTGGCTGGCGGCGCCCTTGCTGTCAAAGGGCAGTTCGACGGCCCAATCGTGGGGCAGGTTGAGGGTGCGCCAGGCCCGGTCGTCAAAGTCCGTTGCCGCCGCGCCGGCGCTGTTGCCGGCCTTGGCGAAATAGTTGTTGTTGCCGCCCGGGGAGGGGTCGAAGTCCTTGGACGGATCGCTGGCGTTGCCGAAGGCGAACTGCCATCCCATGTCCATCGGCACGCGTTCGCGCACGGAGGTAGCGCTCAATTGCGGATTGCGGATTGCGGATTGCGGATTGTTGGCGGCGGGCGGTTGGGGGGATTGGGCGAAGGCAAGGGCGGTTTGGGCTATGGCGAGAAGGGCAACAGCGGTTGCCGCCAAGAGACGAAATTTTGCTAGTGAATTACTCATAAGACAGGTTCCACGGCTGAAATTGCGGCTGATTCTCCGCCAATTCTCCGGATTTGCAATCACTTTTTGCGGGCTTTCCTCGGACTGGCCATTTTTTGCCATATCGAAAAAAAATCTTCTTTCTTAATCTTCATTAACCTCCATTGACATTTCATAGAGGTTAAGCGAAATATGTCAAGGTATATTTGCGAAATAATGGCGGCTTTCTGCCGAAAGCCGCTACGAGGCCCGGAGGCCCGCCCTGCCTTTAGAGATTACGATTCGCGGATGACGGCTTGGAGGGATTGCTTGAATTGGGCCACCAGCTTTTCGTGGGCGGCGTTGACTTCGGCGTCGGTCAGGGTGCGGCCGGGATGACGGTAGGTAAAGGCGTAGGCGACGCTCTTTTGGCCGGGAGGCATGTTTTTGCCGCGGAAAATGTCGAACAGCTCCACGGTTTCCAGGTTGGCCGGCTTGGTTTGTTTGACAACGGCGGCCACGGCCTCGTGGGTGGCGGCTTCGGGGACGAGCATGGCCACGTCGCGGCGGATGGCGGGGAATTGGGGCAGCGGCTTGAAGGATTTGGACGGCACGCGGCGCGCGAGGATCTGGTCGAAATCCAGTTCGGCCAGCAGCACGGGGTCGCGCAAATCATACAGCTTGGCCTGCTGGACGGAAAGCCGGCCGATTTCGCCCAGGGTCAGCTTGCCGAGTTGAATGGCGGCGGACTCCAAAAAGAGAGGCCCGGTTTCGTCGCGCCGCGCCCAAGTGACACCGCGCAGGCCGAATTGGCCGAGGA
>Ga0187871_10001714_pt1 | contig 18674 bp, 13 predicted proteins | sample June2016WEW_16_1_FD_132988 | JGI IMG/M metagenome (GOLD analysis project Ga0187871, IMG submission 132988) | Peatland microbial communities from SPRUCE experiment site at the Marcell Experimental Forest, Minnesota, USA - June2016WEW_16_10 | ecosystem: Environmental > Terrestrial > Soil >...
ATTTTTTCGCACAGCGCGGTAGCCAGTGCGAGCGCCGACACGAAGAACGCGTGGCGGTCGCCCTGGATCACCTGCGATGCCACCGGCGCCGGCTTGAGGTTCAGGCGCGCGCAGATGAGCTCTTCGGTTTCGGGCGCGAAATGCGAGAACGTCCCCACCGCGCCGGAGGTTTTGCCGACGCGCAGGTCTTCGGCGGCGGCGCGCAGGCGCGCCAGGTCGCGGCCCGCCTCTTCGTACCAGACGGCCAGTTTCAAGCCGAAGGTGATGGGTTCGGCATGGACTCCGTGGGTGCGGCCGATCTGCACGGTGTGCTGAAATTCGAGCGCGCGCCGTTTCAGCACGGCGCGTAAATCCTCCAGCCCTGCAATGAGCAGCGCGGACGCCTGCTGCAGCAGCAGAGCCTGCGCGGTATCGACGATGTCGTTGGAGGTTAGACCGTAGTGCAGCCAGCGGGACGCCTCGGCGTAACCGGCTCTGGCCATGGTTTCGGCGACGGCGGTGGTAAAGGCAATCACGTCGTGCTTCACCTGCTCTTCGATCTCGTGAATTCGCTTCACGTCGAAGCCGGCGTGCCGGCGCAACAGGGTCGCGGCCTCGGCGGGAACAACACCCAGTTCGGCCAGCGCCTCGGTAGCCGCGAGTTCCACTTCGAGCCATTGTTGGAAGCGATTCTGGTCGCTCCAGATCCGGCCCATTTCGGGCCGCGTATATCGGGGAATCATAGAGAAAAGGGATCAGACTTCAGCTTAGCGCGTCTGCGTAAGCGGCCACGAGACCATTTCACCGCAGAGACGCAGAGACACCGAGAAAACAAAACAAACAAAGTCAAAACCGGAGAGCGCTGAGGTGGCTGAGGACGCGGAGGGGAGGGTTTCGAGTCAGAAGCGGAACACTTCCGAGGGTGAATTCTGCGTCGCGATCGACATGCGCGTCGCCAGGCCGCGGCTTTCGAGCGCCTGGGTGGCGAACATATTCACGATGGCGGGATGATTATTCTGTTCGCTGAGATGGCCGAGCACCAGGTTGTTGGTGCAGGAGTCGAGGTCCTGCGCCAGAAATTCGGCCATTACGTGGTTCGACAGGTGTCCCACGCGGCTCATCACGCGCTGCTTGACGCTCCACGGATACGGCCCAACCTTCAACATGTCGAGATCGTGATTGGCTTCGAGCAGCAGCAAGTCGGTGCGGCGCAGGTGAAACTTGATGGATTCGGGGATGTAGCCGAGGTCGGTGGCCACGCCGATGCGTACCCCTTGCGCTTCGAAAGCGAAGCCCACTGGGTCGATGGCGTCGTGGGGGATGCCGAAGCTCTGCACGTCGATGTCGCCGATCCGCAGGCGGGCACCGGCTTGGAATGGTTCCAAACGCGGCTCGGTTTCTCCCCAATCGATAGCCGGCGCGGTGAGCCTCGTCATGTAGATGGTGGCGGCGATTTTCTTGTTGCGCGCCAGCACAGGCAGTCCGGAGACGTGGTCGGAATGCTCGTGCGTGATGAGGATGGCGTCGAGCGCTTCCAGGTGCTCGCCGATGGACTCCAGGCGCTTCGCCAGTTCCTTCATGCTCAGGCCGGCGTCCACCAGAATGCGCGTCTTGTCGGTTGCGAGCAAGGCGGCATTGCCGGAACTCCCGCTGGCGAGCACGCAGAACTTGACGATGGGGCTTCCTCCCTTGAACACCAGAATACTACGAATCGCTTGGAAACAGAATAAGGTGAAAATGTTTGGGCGCCGGCGCGTCCCCCGCGCCACGTCCCCCTGCCCATATAGTGGCGGCATCTGCCCACCTGCCCGACAGCATCCGCGTCCGCCTTCATAAGTATTTTGTTTTCAATCGCCTGTGAGCGGACACAAAATTGCACTGTTCACACATATGAAGTTTCTCGGATTTGCGATACTGGCACTCGCCGCAGCCCTTCAAGCCGACACTCCGGCGGCCGATTCCGCTAGACAGCTTTACGATTCGGGCATGCGGCAAACCGCGGAGGGGAAACTCGCCGACGCCCGTACCACACTCCAAGGACTGATCGACCGCTATCCGAAAAATCCGTTGGCGATCGACGCCAAGGGAGCCATCGACGCCACCCTGCTCTTCGAAGAAGGACAGGCGCGCGCCAAGGCCGGCAAGTATGAGACGGCGCGCGTGGCGTACGAGACTTTGATCGCGGTATATCCGGAGAACCCGCTGGCGGCGTACGCGAAGTCGGCCATGGAGGGTATCGTCGAGAAGGAAAAAGTCTCCCGGCCGGTGTTGCGATCTGTGGAATTTCGCGATGTCGATGCCGTCCCACCCGATGAGATTCGCGCCGAAATGGAGGCGCGGGAGATTCGTCTGAACATCGGCCAACCGTGCCGTTCCAAAGATGTGAAGCAGGCGAAAGTGGCGCTGGAAGAGATTCTGGCCGAAAAGGGCTTGGGACACGTGAAGGTGGAAGCGCGCACACGGACGGTCTCCCCGCACTCGGTGGCGGTGATCTTTACCGTGGAGAAATCGCATGCCTGGCTCTGGCGGCCCAAAGCGCCGGCTGCCACGGAGTAACTGGAACTCGCGCGGCGAGTGCACTCAGTTATGATTGAATTTAATTCCACTACATCTGAGGAGATGGAATGTTCAATCGGGTTGCATTCGTTACCGGCGCGAGCCGTGGCATCGGCCGGTCGATTGCGTTGACGTTGTGCCGCGCCGGTTTCGATATCGTGGTGGCCTCGCCGGAAATCGAAAATAACGAGACTGTGGCCGAGGAAATTCGCGCTTGCAGCGGCGAGGCGATGACCTTGAACCTGGACGTGACGTCGGCCGAATCCGTCAAGGAAGGGTTTGCCAAGGTGCTGGCCGCGAAAACCCGCATCGATGTGCTGGTGAACAACGCCGGCATCACGCGCGACGGACTCGCCATCCGCATGAAACCGGCCGATTGGGACCTGGTCCTCAGGATCAACCTGCAGGGCGCCTTCCTCTGTACGCAGCAGGTATTACCTAGCATGATGCGCAACCGCTGGGGCCGGATCGTGAACATTGCCTCGGTGGTGGGACAGGCGGGAGCCCCCGGACAAGCCAACTATGCGGCATCCAAGGCCGGTCTGATCGGCCTCACCAAAGCCCTGGCGCAGGAAATGGCATCGCGGAATATCACCGTGAACGCCGTCGCTCCCGGATACATCGCCACCGACATGACCAAGGTGCTGCCAGACGAAGTAAAGCAGAAAATCCTCGCCTCGGTGCCGCTGGGACGCATGGGCACGCCGGAAGATATCGCCGCGGCGGTAAAGTTCCTGGCGAGCGAGGATGCTTCCTATATCACCGGACAGGTATTGGCCGTCAACGGCGGCATGTACATGTAGGGGCGAATTTTTCTCGCACCTGTCACAAAAGAAAACGGCCGACTCGGGTAACAATGGTCTGGAGACTATTGCGATGCCCAGACCTGCTCATTTCGAGATCCCTTCTGACAATCCCGAACGCGCGATTGCGTTCTATTCCACCATATTCCGCTGGACCTTCCAGAAGTGGGATGGACCCATGCCCTATTGGCTGATCACCACCGGGCCGAATGAGGAACCCGGTATCAATGGCGGACTGCTGCCCCGCCGCGATCCGGCGCAACCTTGCGTCAACACCATCACGGTCGCCGATATCGACGCCACCCAGAAGGCGATAGAGGCGCATGGCGGCTCGTGCTGCGTCCCCAAGATGCCGGTGCCCACGGTGGGGTGGCTGGCCTACTACAAAGACCTCGACGGCCATATTTTCGGCTGCATGCAGATGGACCCGTCGGTCACCGGCTGACCGCGATCGTGCCCTACGATTCCGATACCGGCATGGGCGGTCCGCACCGCCCGTTTCCTACAACACGGCACTCGCTCATCGTGAGCGCCGCGGGTACCGGAACTCTGGCCCGCGAAGCTCTCGAGTCGATCGTCGAGGTGTATTGGAAGCCGGCGTACAAGCACGTGCGCATTCAGTGGAAGCGCTCTAACGAAGAGGCCAAAGATCTGGTGCAGGGCTTCTTCGCCGCGCTCATCGAGCAGCAAATCCTGGCCGGCTTCGACGCCTCCAAGGCGCGCTTCCGCACCTATTTGAAAGGCTGTCTGGACCATTTCGTCATGAAGCAGGATGAACACTCGAAGCGCCTGAAACGCGGCGGCGGCACGACGACCCTGTACGATTTCGAGGCCGCGGAACGCGAAATCGCGGGCACGCCTTCGGTGGAAGACGTCTTCCTGCGCGAATGGCAGCGGCAGATGTTCGCCCTGGGGGTCGAAGACCTGCGCGCGTATTGCGAGAGCGCCGGAAAGGCCGTGCAGTATGCCGTTTTCGCGCAATACGATCTTGCCGAGGACGAGCGGCCAAGTTACGCCGCGCTCGGGGCGCAGCACGGCATCCCCGTCACCGGCGTCACCAATTATCTGGCCTGGGCGCGCCGCGAATTGCGCCGCCTGGTATTGTTGCGTTTGAGCGCGGTCACTTCCGGCGACCCCGAATGCCAGGCCGAGCAGCGCGTACTCTTCGGAAAAACGATATGAGCTTTCTACCCGATCGCGCGCTCGACCATCTTCGCGACGTCACCGAAACGCCCGACTTTTCCCAGACGCGTTACCAAGTGGAGGAAGAGATCGGCCGCGGCGGGATGGGCATCGTTTACCGCGCGTGGGATGCGCAATTGGAGCGGCGCGTTGCGGTGAAGGTGATGAACGCGGGCTACGCCATCAATCGCGAGGCCAAGCTGCTGGCGCAGCTCGAGCATCCCGGAATCGCGCCCGTCTACGACGCCGGCACACTTCCCGACGGCCGCTGGTATTACGCCATGCGGCTGATTCAGGGCCGCCGGCTGGACGGGTTCCTGCGCGGCGAACCGGCGTTGCCCGCGCGCCTGCGGCTGTTCGAAAAAATATGCGAGGCGGTGGCCTTTGCCCACAATCGCGGTGTGATCCATTGCGATCTGAAACCGCAAAACATCATGGTGGGCGAATTCGGCGAGGTCTTCGTGGTGGACTGGGGCGTGGCGCGTGCGCTGGATGGCGCGTCCCTTCCGCCCGCGGGCACTCCGCCGTACATGGCGCCGGAACAATCGGGCGGAAGCGCGCAGGCCGTCGACGCGCGCACCGACATTTTCGCGCTGGGCCGCATTTTGCGAGACCTCATGCCCGATGCGCCGCCGCGGCCCTTGGCCGCCATTGCGCAAAAGGCCTCGGCCGAGGAAGCCGCAGCTCGCTTCGGCGACGTGCAGCAACTCGCCGCGGACGTGGGACGGTTCCTCGACGGTCAGCCCGTGGCAGCGTACCGCGACACCGTGCCCGAGCGGCTGGTGCGCTTTTGCCGCCGGAATCAGGTGCTGCTCCTGCTGCTGGGGACCTATTTCGTAGTGAAACTGCTGTTGTATTTTCTCGCGCCGGCATTAAAATAGTCAGCGGATTCGCGGAACAGGGTGAGGAGGTGGGAAGCAATGAACAAACCGATGGTGGGACTGGTTGCCGGCGCCGTACTCGGCGTAATTGACGGATCGACGGCGTGGTTCACTCCGGCGGTCCGCTCGGAGATGGCGACCATCCTGATGGGCTCGAGCGTGAAGGGGATGGCGGTGGGAATCATCTGCGGGCTGATCGCGCGGAAGGTGCACTCGACGGCGGTCGGTCTGGCGGCGGGCGCAGTCTTCGGACTGCTGTTCGCGTACCTGATCGCGATGATGCCCGAGCCGGACGGCACGCACTACTACGTAAAGATCATGGTGCCCGGGTTCGTGCTGGGAGCGCTCACGGGGTTCTCGACGCAGAGGATGGGCACGGCGCCGGCGAAGGCGTGAGGCGCGGCTCAAGGTGAGCCGGAAAATTCGGACAACTCTTTTGTTTTCTCTGTTGCGATCTTGATTCTGGGGACATCGTGTCTCGGACGCTATAAGCCGAAAGCGCGGGACGGGGGCCCGCGCAGGCCAGACGGTGCCGATATGTGCATCCACTCGACATGGCCTGACAATCCGCGGTCACCCGGCCGGCAGAAGCTCACCGCGGCCTTTCCCTCCCACCTTCGATCGCGTTCATTCTAAGCTGGTCTGCCGATTCGAACCCACGTGCCCCATTTTGTTGCTGAGTTGCTTTTTTCCTGGCAAAGCTGGTTGTCTTAGCCCTCACTCGTCCCCTCTGCATCAGCGTACCTTTGGGACGAAAGCGCGACAGTTACTGGTGCACCGTGATCATATCCGTCGCCGGCGTGCTGGCGCCGTTGTACGTGCAGCCAATTGTTTGGTCGGAGTTTCCCGTGTTGGCTGGTATCGTCAAGTTTATCTGGTACAATCCCGGACTGACTAAACCGGCGAAACTCACTGCCGCCGGGTTGCTCCCGACGGTGCAAACCGGCAGCGGGGCCAACGGGCCCGACTGACTGGATGACCCGTTGGTCAGGGCCGCCGCCGGCAGCCCAAAACCCACCGCATACAACGTCACCAGTTCGTTGGGCTTGGCCGGCGTGGAGAGGCCCGGATACAGGGTCGGCGGCCCGATCAGGCTGTAGTCGGCATGTACCGCTACCACATACGGTGGGCTGAACAGCAGGAACGAGGGCGCGATGCTCTTCAGGTTCACTATGTACGGCGCCGAAGCGCCCGCCGCGCTGGTGACCACGATATTCACCGGGCCAACGGTGCTGTCGAGCGGCGTCAGGACGTTGACCTGATCGCTGGCGCAGTGGCTGGTTACCGCGCTGCAGTAGTAGTACACAAAGGCCGGCTTGCCGTTGACCGTGACGCTGACGCCGCCGATTTGCGTGGGCATCTTACCCGATGCGAATTCCGGAGCGGTGCTCCAGATCACGCCCGCCGCGGGCGTGTCGGCGGGCGTCAAGTTGTTGCCCTTGATTTCGATCCAGTCATTCTGGGCAATATCGGGGCCGGCGCCGGCGGTGTTGACGGAGGTGATAGTCGCGGCTCCCGCCGCGACTGTCCCCACGGTGCGATTCAGCAGATTGCCGGCGGGATCGTAGGTGTAAGCGATGACGAGCCCGCCGGAATAAGTGGCCGAGGCCAGACGGCCGTTGGCATCGTAGCTGTAAGTGACCTTTGCGGCGAAGGCTGTCAAAGCCAGCGCCAATACGAGAAAGAACCTGGTGTGCTTCATAGTGAATCTCCCGATAAGTGTCCGAGGGCTAGTTCCCGATCCGGAAGCTGAACGTGCTGCCGCCGTTGCCGAACAAGGTCCCGCCATCATGACTGACTACGGTGCCGCCGTCATGGCTGACTACGGTGCCGCCATCATGACTGACTACGGTGCCGCCATCATGACTGACCACACCCATGAGCAGATTGGCGAAGCTCCCGCCATCGTTGCTGACTACGGTGCCACCGTCGTGGCTGACGACGCTGCCGCCGTCGTTACTCACGACACCGGCCAGGGCCTGGTTAATCCAATGTTGCGCGTCGGGGGGCAACGAGGTCCCGCTGTTGTTGCCTCCCAACAGGGTCACGCCGTTGGCTTGGGCCACCAGAGCCTCGGCATCCTGCCCGATCAGGGTCGTGGCGCTGGTTCCCAGCAAGCTGTTGAAGGCCTGGGCCATTCCGTTGAGGTCGCCGCTGTTGGTCGCATTGTAGAGCTGGGTGATGTAAGGCAGGTCGCTGAAGCCATCTCCGATGGAAAAGCTGTTCCCCAGAAGCGCCTGCAGCCGGGAGGCGGCCAACGCGGCCGGATCCACCGGGGTGGCCCAGAAATTCCACCAGGCGCCGTTTTGGGCGGCGGCGTCGGCGAAAGCTTGCTGGATCACTTGCTGGACTACTTGCTGCCCCACGTAGTACTGCGCGATTTGCGTCTGGAATGTGTCCCATTGGCTCCGGGTCCCAAACTGCTGGTCCAATAGTTGCGTGGTGGCGTCAGCCCCGGAAGGGTCGAATTTCGTCAACGGGTTGCCTTCCGCGTACTGATACGGATTGATTCGTAACGGCAGGGTGTTGCGCGTGACCAGGTCCCGGCTGATAAACCGCCCCGAACCGCCATCGTAAAACCGGGCGCGCATGTAGTAGAGCGCCGATTCCACCTGCATGGCCCCCGCCGCGCCCTGGAAGGTGAAAGGATTGTCGCTCGCGCCGGTATGGACCACGGACTCCCCGTACGGAGTGATGCCGTAGGAATCGGTGACGGCGCCGGTGTCGTCGGTCAAGAACGTGGTGTTGCCGGCTTCGTCGTAGTGAAAGAAGTGCCGCGCTCCGCCGCTGGCTTCCATGCTATAGAGAGACGCTCCGCCGGGAAGCGGCACGTAGTAGCGAAGATCCTGGCTGTTGCCGTCGCGCACGATGGCCACCGCCGGCAATCCGAAAACGTAGTTGGCGACATATTGGCGCGTGCCGCCGCTGCCCGACTGGGAGAGCATCATGCCGTTGGCATCGTAGCTGAAAGAGGCCGAGCCACCGGCGCCGCTATAAGATATCAGCCGCGATGCCATGTCCCAGGTGTAAGAACGCTGGCTATCGGAGGTCAGCCTTCCTTCTCCGTCGTATTTGCCGGCAGCAAGTTGGCTGGCGGCATCATAGGCCATCGAGAGAGTCCCGCCGGCCGGGGATGGCGCGGCCGGCAGATTGCGGTTGGACGCCGTGACGTTGCCGGCGGCGTCGCGCGTCGCCTGGATCGAGGCCAACGAGCCGTCGGCGATGGCGATGGTGCGGCCCGCGCTGTCCACGCCGATGGTGGTAACCACTCCGTTAGAGCGCGAGATGGTGGCCAGTTGGTTGCCGGCGTCGTAAGTCAGGTCGGCGCCCCCGCCCTTCCAGTCGCCGATATGAGACACCAGATTGCGCTTGTTGTAGCTGTAAGTGCCCGTCAGGCCCGGCCCATAAGTCAGGGAAGCGATGCGGCCCGCGGCATCGCGGGCGATGACAATGCCGTTGGAACCGGTGAGACGGCCCTCGGCGTCATAAGCGAAGGCTGCGCCGTTGGCTGTCAGCAGGGCTCCTGTCTTGTCATAGGTAAAGTTCAGTTGTGTTTTATCGGAATAGGTTTGGCTGAGGAGCCGCCCAGCGCTGTCGAAGCCGAAGGAGACGCTGCCGTCCGGCAGCGCGATGCCGGAGATGCGCTGGCGGGAATCGTACTGCAGCGTTTGCGTATTGCCGGCCGGGTCCTTGCGGGAAACTACCCGGCCCATGGGATCGCGGCCGAAGGTCCACGGGTTGCCGTTTGGGTCGGCGGCGCTGGTAAGGTTTCCCTGGGCATCGTACACCAGAGAAACTCCGATGGCGCCTTGCTTGACGCCCGCCAAATGCCCACCGTGAGTATAGCTATAAGTGGTTGCGATTCCGGCCCCGTCTGTGACGCTGGATACCCGGTTAAGCTTGTCGAACGTCATTGTCGCCGAGTAAGCATCGTTGCCGACCTTGGTGACGTTGCCGGCGGCGTCGTAGGTGAAATTGACCGCGCGTCCGGCTCCGTCCAGGGTGCTCACGATGCGGCCATCTTTATCGTACACACTGCTGACAACCGTGCCCCCTGCGTCGCTGACGGAGGTGGTGCGGCCCAGGGCATCGTAGTTGCGGGTGGCTTGATAGCCTGCGGGCGTCGTGCCGCTCTTGACCCGGCCGGCGTTGTCGTAGTTCAGGAGCGTGGTGTTGCCGGTTCGATCCACCAGGGAGGAAAGCCGGTTCTCGCTGTCGAGCAGCAGATTGGAGGAGTTGCCGGCATAGTCGCTCTGCTGGCTGAGAGCATTGTTGAAGCCGAACTGGCTGGTGCGTGTGTCGCCGTTTTCGTTGGTCGTGGTCAACACTTGATCCAGGTCATTGTAGGTGTAGGAGCGTTGGGCGCCATCGGCGAAGGTGGTTTTGGCGAGGCGCTTGCGGCTGTCGTAGGTGTATTTCTCGGTATCGCCCGACGGCAGAGCGATGCTGGCTGCCGTTCCGTCAGAATTGTAAATCAGGGTGGTGATGCCTCCCAGTGGATTGGTGGTCGAGGTCATCCAGCCGTGTGTTTCGTAGGCAAACGTAGTCTTGCCGCCGTCGGGATCGGCGATGGAGAGGACGTTGCCTTTCGGGTCATAAGTGAGCGAGCGGATGCTGCCGTCGGCATAGGTCACCTGCGAAATCACCCGATAAGTGAATCCGTTCTGGGACTGCGTGGTATAGCTATACATGGTGACGTTGCCCCGGGGGTCGGTGAAGGCGGCCGGCGCCCCGCCGGAGGCATCGTAGCCCACCGACGAAACCAAGCCCAGCCGGCTGGTGGTCGAGGTGCGGTGATTGGCCTGGTCGTAAACCATGGTAGTGGCCTGTCCGGAGTTATCGACGCTGGAAGTGAGGGCGCCGCGGTTGGACACGGTCTGCGTGTATTTGGAGCCCAGCGCGTCGGTGACCGTGGTGGCGTTGCCGGCGGCATACGCGAAGGTGGTGGTGTTGGCGCTGGCCGAGGTCTGAGACACGATCTTTCCACTGCCATCGAATTGCTGCTGGTTGGGGATGTTGCCGCCGGGATACGTCTTGGCTGCCAGCAGACTGGGTATCCCGCCGGTGGCATATTGGTAGCGCGTCTTCTGGCCGAGGACGTCGGTCACCAGGATAAGGTCCGCGCCCGTGTAAGTGTACTGCAACGTGCGCCCCGCCTGGTCCTGGGCCTTGACGAGATGCCCGGTGGAGTCGTAAGTGAAAGTGATCGTGCGGCCCAAACCGTCGGAAACTGACGCAGGGCCGTTGGACGACTGAGTGACCGTGAGGGTGTTGCCATTGCGGTCCGCGATTCCGGTGAGTTGTCCGCCGGCGGTGAAGGTGTAAATGCGCAGTTCCTGCGGGTCGGAAAACTGAAAGCCGGCGCCGGCCGCTGCCAGTTGATAGTTGTATTTCTCCGTGGCTGCCACCTGCCATGCGGCGCCGGCTGCCGCAAAGGCGATCTGCCGGCCCGGGAAAAGCGTGACTACGGCGCTGGTACCGTTAACACTGAGGCGCTGTTCGTAGTTGTGCATCCAGTTGGTTCCCAGGGCGCCCGAGAATCCATTGTTGTTCATCTGCGAGGCGTAGAAACGTTCCAGGTGCAGCGACAGAGGGCCACTCCGCGGCAGGTCCGGTTCGGATGCCGTGACCTCTCCGGTGCCGGTGGAGACCGGGTCGCAGCACTGGCCGCCGTCCTGTTGGGCCAGAAAGTCCGGCACGCCGTTGTTGGAATTACTGGCGCTGGTGATCAGGCACGCCTGCGCTGGGAGGGTGTTGCCACTTTGGTTTACGTATCCGGCGCAGCAGTAGTAGCTGATGTATCCTTGGGCGATATCGGCCGGATCGGTAATGGGGAAGAAGCCACAGGTCTGGGGGGAACCATTGGAGGGGAAACTGAAGTTATATTGCTGCATTTGATTCTGCAAGTCGTTAGGGTTGTCTGCCGCCAGGGTGTAGGTGTTGCCGTTATCGGCGTCGAGGGGATGCGGCTCCCGCGAAACCGCTCCTGTAAGCGTCGAGTCGGTGAGGAAGGTCATCAGAATCAAGCCATCGGACTGCGCGGCGATGGTGGCAATGTAATCGTCCCCGGCCGTGCCGACGTAGGTGGAAAGATTCACCACACCGTTGGCGTCCAACTTGGTCACGAAGCCGTCCCGCGGCCCGCCATTGTAAACACCTTCATAGGCCTTCAAAACCGGAAAGTTGGTGGAACTGGTCTCGCCCGCAACCAGAATCTCATTTTGCGCGGTGAGCGCCAAGCCATGCGCCATGTCGCTGCCGGCGCCGCCCAAATAGGTGGAGAATATCAGCGCTGTGCCGGTGGAGTTTATCTTGGCCACGAAAGCGTCGCTGGAGCCGCCGCCGTATTGGGTAGTCACTCCGGCGCCTGTGGTGGGAAAGTTCTTCCCGGGGGTGTACCCGGTGAGGATGAAGTTGCCATCGCCGTCTTGAATCATCTGCGACACATAGTCCCCTCCCGTGCCGCCCAGGTATGTCAGAAAGAGCAGGTTCGACCCGTCGGCGTTGAACTTCGCCAGAAACACGTCGAAGTCGCCGGCCGGCTTTGTCTGAAAGGGCTGTGCGCCGCCCGCCGCGCGGCCGGGCAGCGTCGTGCTGTTGGAAGCGCCGGCGACGATCAGGTCGCCGCTCGCGTCCAGAGCCACGCTGGCCGGGATGAAAGCGTCGTTGGGGCTCGTGACGCCGCCCAGGAAAGTGCTGTAGAGCAAATTCGCGCCGGTGGAATCCAGCTTGGCGGCAAATACGGGAGTGCCGGACGGCTGCTTCTGAAACGCGTTGGCGGTTGTCGGAAAATCGAGCGACGCCGTCTGGCCCACAACATAGACCGAACCCGAGCTATCCACGGCCAGGGCTTGACCGGTGCAATAACCGCTTCCGCCCAGATAGGTGACCCAAAGCGCATTGCCGGCGTGGTCGAGGTTCGCTACGAAGGTGGCCGATGACCCCGAGGCGGCGCCTTGCTTACTGGAAGAGGCGGCCGGGTCCAGTATCGCCCCACCCGGCAGTGATCCCACAATGTACATTGCGTCCCCCGGACCAACAGCGAAGGCTGAAGTATTCGCGCCGAACGCCCCAAACGTCTTGGAGAATAGCATCTGGGGATCGACGATCAGAGCCGCGGACCGATCATAGGGGCCTACCGCAAAGCCAATACTGCCGTCGTGGCGAGCGAAGTACCGGCCCGCGACATCCTGGCGATGGTTGGCCACAGTCTGGTAGAGGTCCGGCTTACGTTGACGGAATTCCTGGCCCGCCGCCCTTATCGACACGTCGCCGGCCGCGTCGATGGTCACCCCGTCGGCTCCTTCGAAACGATAGCGGATGGCCGTGGGGTCTGCGCCCGGCGCCACTTCGAAATCGAATTCGGGCTCGCCGCCAGCGCCATGGAACAGCATGTCGATTCCCGGATAGACCGAGGCCAGGCGAACCCGCTGGAAGCTGGCGACATTTTTGGTCCAGCCCCCTGGGTCCTGCCCCATCAGGTAGTTGGATCTCAGACCCGCGGGCATCTCTCCGGTGATGACGGGCGCCGGGTTCCCGCCGGCCAGTTTCATCTTCACGTTGGCCACGGCTCCGGCTCTTGAGCGAAGCGAGAACAAGACCTCGGTATCGAGGACGGCCACCGTCAAGCCTTCCCGCCGGCTGATATACCGGACGGAACCGTGAAACTGGCCCTGGTTCTTTTCGAACGTCACGGGAAGCGAAGGCATTTCGCGCTTGGGCTTCAGCACGGATAGTGGCGCGGCAGCGGGGCGGGAAAAGTTGACGGGCCTGGAAGCGTTGGGCTGCGCTTGGGCTAAAACCAGCTCCGGCATTATCGCCAGCGCCAACACGGTCATTCTGCTGTAACGTGAAACAATCATGGACCCCACTCCTGTAGGATGGTTAACCTGCCTGAATGCAAACCTGGTTCGACGGTTAGGATTGCTGACCCGGTAAACCGGGGTTACGGCAACCCGTGTGTCGCACCAGTCGACAGGATATTCCCTCTTCCTGTAACAAGAAACGCAATCGGCGGCTGAAACCCGCCAGTCTGCCGACACATTTCCCGGTATACTTGAGAGGACTTAATCGTTGGTGTAGGGTGGACGAAGCGGAAGAGGCTCCTGGCGCAATCACCAGATGCCTGCGGGAATGGCGCAGCGGAGACGATCGGGCCTTGGACCGCCTGACAGCCGCGGTGTACGGCGAATTGCGGCGGCGCGCTTCATTCGTGATGGCCGAACTGCCTGGCAACCGGACCATACAACCCACCGCGCTGGTCCATGAACTGTATTTCCGGCTTCCCGGCGTGCAGCACATCGATTGGCAATGCCGCGCTCAGTTCCTTTGTGTAGCAGCGAAAATGATGCGCAATATACTGGTCGATCACGCGCGCAAACGGCATGCCAGGAAACGGGGCGGCGATTCGGTTCCCCTGATGGTGGATCTTCAGGTGAAGGATCCCGCCCTGCACGTGGACGTGCTGCTGATCCATCAACTCCTGGAGCGGCTTACGGAACAATACCCGAGGCAATCGCACGTTGTGGAGCTGCGCTTCTTTGGAGGGCTCACGGCCGAAGAAACCTCAGCCGTTCTGACCTCCCAGGGAACCGAGAGCTCGCTGCGCACGGTCGAGCGCGATTGGAAATTCGCCCAAGCCTGGTTACATAATGCCATTCAATCCCGCTAGTCCTTTTCCATACCGGGTAGAGCAGTTGTTTCATCTGGCCGCGGAAATGGCAGCCGGGGAGCGCCCGGCCTTTTTGACTGACGCTTGCCAGGGCGACGAAACGTTGCGCGCCGCCGTTCAGGAACTGCTGGACGCTGCGGACGCCGTCGAGAACAGTCCGGCGTGGAACGCCACAGCGCTCGACAATGAAGCCATCGCCAGCGCCGCCGAGTGCGACACGGATTTGGAACGCTACCATCTTTCCGGCCGCATCGGCGCCGGTGGGATGGGGGTGGTTTATAAGGCGTTCCGCGCCGGCGACTTTTCGAAGGTAGTCGCGATCAAAATTGTTCACGAAGCCGATCCCGCCATCGTGGCGCTATTCCTACAGGAGCGCCAGATCCTGGCCCGGTTGGAGCATCCCCACATCGCGCGGCTTTTGGATGGGGGCTCCACTCCGGACGGGTTGCCGTTCCTGGTAATGGAGTTTGTCGATGGCGTGCCCATCGATCGTTACGTCTCAGAGCGGAAACTTTCGCGGCGCGAACTCCTGGAATTATTCCGTAAGATCTGTGCTGCCGTGTTTTATGCGCACGGCCAGTTGGTGCTGCATCGCGATTTGAAGCCGGCCAACATTCTGGTGACCCAGGATGGCCAGCCGAAGCTACTCGATTTCGGTGTTGCCAAGTGCCTGGACGGCTCCGGGGTTCGCACCCGAACCGGAGCGGGGGCGATGACGCCGGAATATGCCAGCCCGGAGCAGGTGCAGGGTGCGCCCATCGGCACCGCGAGCGATATCTACTCGCTGGGTGTCCTGTTGTATGAGTTGCTGACCGGTGTCGGCCCCTACCGCGAGACCGGCAGTGCGATGGACCTGGCGCGGGAGATTTGCAGCGGCGTACCGGAATCCTTGGCCGCCCGGAGCGGACGGTCTTTCGATGCGGACCTGGAGCGAATCGTGCAAATGGCGTTGCGCAAAGAGCCGGCGCGCCGCTACGCTTCCGTGGAACAGTTCTCCGAGGACATTCGCCGTTACCTGGAGGGATATCCGGTGCTGGCCCGGCCCGCCACTCGCAGGTATCTGGTTGCCAAGTTCGTGGGAAGGAATAAGACCGCGATTCTCGCGGCAGTGCTGGTGCTGATGACGCTTGGCGGCGGAGTCGCCGCGACGGTGTGGGAAGCGCGCGCCGCCAATCGCCGTTTCAACGATGCGCGCAAACTTGCGAATTCGTACCTGTTCGAGTTCTACGACGGGATCAGAGACCTTCCCGGCGCCACCCCCGTGCGCCAGCTGGTGGTGAAACGCGCCCTGGAATACCTGGATAGCCTGGCGGCGGAGCGCGGCGGCGACGTGGCCCTGGGGCGGGAACTGGCGACTGCCTATGTGCGCGTGGGAGATGTGGAAGGAGCGCCCAATTGGGCCAGCCTGGGAGACCGGCCGGGAGCCTTGGCGAGCTACCGGAAAGCGCTCGCCGTGCGCCAGCGGCTGGCAGCCGCATCTCCGGACAATGTCGACCTGGACTCGGATCTGTCCGAAAGCTACTCGCGCATCAGCAACATGCTGACGGTTGCGGGGGATCTTTCCGGGTCCGCGGAAAATGGCCGCAGGGCAGTGGCTCTCATGGAAAAGGTGGTCGCGCGGAAGCCGGCGGACGCCAAGGTCCGCAACGATCTTGCCAATACCTACGTTTCGCTGGGAGACGTGCTCGGAAACAACGACCTTCCCAATCTCGGCGATCCTAAAGGGGCTTTAGAGTTGTACCGCAAGGCCGTGGCCATTCGAGAAAAGCTCGTCGCCGAAGATCCATCCAATCAGGACCGCAGGATGTGGTTGCAGGTAGGTTACGCGAAGACCGCGAGTGTGCTCCAGTCCTTAGGCGACAAAGAGGGCTCCATCGCAGCCTACGTCAAATGCCTGGACGGCGCCGAGGAGTTGCTTCGCCAGCAGCCCCTGAATGTTTTGCATCGCAAGGACGCCGCCATCGTCAATCGCTCCCTCTCGCTGCTATTGATTCGGACGGGGGCGCTGGAGGAGGCGCGGACGCGCGGAGACCGCTCGGCGCAACTCTTTGGCGAGCTGGCAACTGCCGACCCCGGCGATGTACAGGCGCAGCAGGAACTGGCTGACAGCCGGTGGTCTCAAGGCTACGTGCTGGCCAAGTTGAAAGATGTGCACGGAGCTTTTGAGCACTACGATTCGGCGATTGCGCTTTACCAAAAGGTCATCGCCGCACACCCGGGGATCGCGCCGGCCGGCTTGAGAACCGCATTCCAGCTCAAGGCCGACCTGGCGAATCAGACGGGGGACACAGCCAAAGCGCTCGCCAGCGCCCGGAACGAAATCGAGATCGATGGCCGGCTGCTGGCCGCCAATTCGGCGAATGTGGGTGCGCTACACAATCTGGGAGTGGCGTATCTTCAAACGGGCCAGGCGCACGAAACCCTGGCGTTACGGGCCTCCCTGCCGGCATCGACCCGGAAGGCTGAATGGATAGAAGCTCGTTCCTGGTTTCAGCGCAGCCTGAGCCTCTGGGTCGATCTGCGCGACAAGAAGACGCTAATTCCCGCACACGCACACCGTCTCGACGATGCCCAGCGCGAAGTGGAGAAAGCCGACACGGCTCTACGGACGCGCGAATTCCAGTAACCTCAGACTCCTCCACCCTTAGTTTTTGGGCGCGGGCATGTCCAGCGTGTCCTTCACCGCATCGATGGGCTGAATCTTGCAATGCCACTCGGCGAATGCGTCTTGGTAGCAAAATCCGTTCGCGCGCAGTGGGACGCCCCCTCCGGCATCGAAGCGAGTAACAGTTCTTACCGATCTCACGTGTGAACACGCTGGATTTGGACAGGCTGAAGTATCTCCCACGTGGGACATGCTCTTCTAGCTTGTCCTCAGCCCCGAAGCCGTTTGCTGAGTTCGGCGATGCGGTGGAGCATCTCCTGGCGGGCGGCGGAGTAAGCTTTCACGTCGCGATTGCCGGAGAGGGCGCACTCCAGGCAGACCGCTTCGCAGGCGACGAATTCGGCGGCGGCATGGGCGACTGCGGACGCGATGGCATCGGGGATGGAGCAGACACCATTGGCGTCGGCGTGGAGCAGGTCGCCGGGGCGCACTTCCGTGCCGCCTACGCGCACGGGTTGGTGGACGGACGTGATGTGGCTATAGGCGTGGGAACAGACCGCGCCGTTGCTGAAGGCGGCGAAGCCCAGGCGGCGGACCTGGTCAAGGTCGCGCGCGGGACCGCTGGTGACGATGCCCACCGCGCCGAACGAGCGATAGCTGGCGCACATGACTTCGCCGAAGGTGGCGCCGACGGCCGGATCGTCGAGGTCCTGGAATACCACGATGGCGGGGCCGGGGAGCTCGGCGAAGCGAGCCACCTGTTCATCCAGACCGCTGTAGACGTCGCCCTCGCTGCGCGCCCACGCGGTGCGCATAGTGGCAGTGGAGGCGTAGCCGACGATGGCCGGCATGTCGGGAAAACAGGCGCGGATGCGGGCATCCATGTACCCCGAGCTGCGCGGGCGGACTTCGAAGAGTTCGATGACGTTCGATATGGTGGGCGTGTCGTAGCGCGCCAGGAGTTCAAGTTCGGCAGTGGAAACAGGCATCCACTCCAGGATACTCGTGTAAGCTGTAACGTATGATGAAGTGGATTCCTCTCCTCGCGGCCGCCACCGTTTTGCCGGCCGCCACACCCGACTCCAAGACGGAAAAAGAAATCATGGCGGCAATGAACGCCTACCGGCAGGCGATCGTCAAGAAAGACGATGCCGCGCTCGCCAAGGTGCTGAGCGACGACCTGATTTACACGCACTCCAACAATCTTCACCAGGACAAAGCGGCTCTGATCGAGAGCCTAAAGGGAGCCGCCATCACGGAGGCGATCGACTTCAAGGAGCTGAAGGTGCGCATGTACGGGAACACGGCTGTGGTGGTGGGCGACGTGGATTTCCATATGAACACCGGCGGCGTGCAAAGCGTGAACCATCTGAATGTGCTGCACGTGCTGGTGAAAGGTCCCCAGGGGTGGCAACTGGTGGCGCGGCAAGCCGTAAAATATCCCGATGCCGCGACACCGGGTAAGAAGTAGGCGCCCCTATCGCTCTATTCCCAACGAATCGGCCACCCGGACCAAGGTGTGGATGAGGCGGTCCACATGAGCTTCGGTGTGCGCGGCGGTCACGGAGATGCGTAACAGGTTCTGGGCGGCGGCGGGGCGCAGGACCGGGTTGATGTAGATGCCTTCCTGCAGGAGTTCTTTGCAGAGGCGGCAGAGGTCCAGTTCCTTCTCGATCACCACCGGCACGATGGCCGTTTCCCCCGGCAGCACGTTGAATCCGCGGGTCCGCAATTCTTCGCGCAGCAGGCCGGCAATGCGCAGCAGGTGGGTGCGGCGCTGCGGCTCCTTCTTCATGATCTGCAGCGCCGCGGCGACGGCGCCCACGGAGGCGGCCGGCAGGCTGGCGGAGAAGACGAAGGGGCGGGCGGTGTGCTTGAGGTAATCGACTACGGCGCGTTCGGCGGCAATGAACCCGCCCACGGAGGCGAGCGACTTGCTGAACGTGCCCATCACGATATCCACTTCGTCGAGGACGCCCAGATGCTCAGCGGCGCCC
>Ga0187871_10001715_pt1 | contig 18673 bp, 13 predicted proteins | sample June2016WEW_16_1_FD_132988 | JGI IMG/M metagenome (GOLD analysis project Ga0187871, IMG submission 132988) | Peatland microbial communities from SPRUCE experiment site at the Marcell Experimental Forest, Minnesota, USA - June2016WEW_16_10 | ecosystem: Environmental > Terrestrial > Soil >...
ATTCCTGCCGTTCCACACGTGGGCGCTGGCGGTGCTGGTCGGCGTGAGCGCGCTGACCGCGACGCTGATCGGCCGTCCCGGCGACGCGATCACCGCCGCGATCACGACCACGGTCGTCCTGTTGGTCGCCGCGGTCAGCCCGCACGGCGCCTGGCAGCAGCCGATCCTCCGGCTCGCGGACACGGTCATCGGCGTCGCGGTCGGCGTCGCGTCGGCCTGGCTCGACCAGCGGGTGATCCGGCCCCGGATCGCCCGCCAGGCGGCGGCCCGGCCAACGCTCACGGCTAGGGAGCGCGGCGGGCCGGCCGAGTAGGGAGCACCTGCCGTTCACCGCTCCCGCCGGGGGCCGCCGCACCCGGATCCGCCAGCACATTCCGGGCAGCTAGTTAGGCGCGAATCCGCGCCGCGCCCGTGGTCGCCCGCATACTGGTCGTCACGCTCTACGACCGGTTCCTGCGCGGTGGCCGCGCGCCCAGCTGAACGAGCCCGGCAGTAGCGCCACGCCAGAGTCCCTGCTGAACCAGCAGGACTAAAGGCCGCTGGGCAGCACCCGGCCGCGCTCACCGCGCGAGCTGATGCCGAGCTTGGTGAACACCTGCTTCAGGTGGTACTGGACCGTGCGCGCGCTGATGAACAGCCGGGCGCCGATCTCCGGGTTGGACAGCCCGATGAGCGGGTCGACCGGGGTGAGGGGGAACATCGGCGGGGAGGCCGCACACGCGGCTATGGCAGCGGCACGATTCCCTGCGCGCCGCGCGGGAACTTCGCCAGGGTCTCCCCGGGAATGTTCAGGTGCGCCGAAACGAGCTTCGGAGGCAGGTGGGCGAGCCAGTTGGCCAGCGAGACCTCTTCGTAGTGGTCGCTGCGGAACGTTTCGATGAAGACCAGGTCATCGTCGCCGGTGTTCTCGACGTAGTGGCCGCAGTTGCGCCGGACCAGGCCGACATCGCCGGCCCGGAAATCGGTGGTGTGCACCTGGCCGATACGAAGGACGCTCCCCACTCCGTCAGGAAGAAAGCACCATATTTCCGGAAAAATATTGCTAGTTTATTTTCTCAGATATAGGGTGGGTGCAGGCACCGGGAAACAGCTGCCGGAGAGCGGCGAAATGCCAGGTCCGCGCAGGGAACCGGCCAAGGTCTCAGCGACCCGGGTACCCCTTGCGAAGGAAGTAACCATGACCGAGCCACCGGCACCATACGTCACGGCCGTCACGCCGCCGTCCCCCTCAGCCGACGGCTCCACCCGGGCCCCGGCCTTGCCGCCAGCGTTCCAGCCCGGGCGGCTGCACGAGGTCGCTGTGCCCGGGACGCCGGTCGCCGTGCTGGAGCCGGTCATCGGCGCCGAGCGATACGCGCGGCTGGTCAGCACGGCCGCCCGGTTCCGGGACGGGCTGGGGCAGCGGACTATCTGGAACGTCAGCTCGACCGCGGTCGGCGGCGGGGTCGCTGAGATGCTGCAAGTGCTCGTGGGGTACATCGGGGGCGTGGACATCGCGGTCCGCTGGACGGTGATCGGCGGCGACCCCGACTTCTTCGCGATCACCAAGAGACTGCACAACCAGATTCACGGCCAGGCCAGCGGCGGGCCGCTGAGCAGCGCTGACGCCCGCCATTACGGCCAGGTCCTGGACGCGAATGCGGACGAGCTGCTCAGGCAGGTGCGGCCGGGCGATATCGTGCTGCTCCACGACCCGCAGACCGCCGGGCTGGCGGCACCCTTGGCCGGGGCCGGCGCGCGGGTGGTGTGGCGCTGTCACATCGGCGTGGGCTGGGAGAACGACGCGACGCGCGCGGCATGGGATTTCCTGCGGCCATATCTGGCGGCCGTGCACGGCTTCGTTTTCACCCGGCGGCAGTACGTGCCATCGTGGATTCCCGCGGAACAAGCCTGGATCATCCCGCCGTCCATCGACCCGCTCTCCGCGAAGAACCAGCAACTCGACGCCGCCACGGTACAGGCGATCCTAGCCACCATCGGGGTCTTGGACAGCCAGCCGCCGCGGGCCCCGGGGCGTTTCACGCGCCGGGACGAGACGGTCGGGGAAGTCACCCGCGCCGGGCTGGTGACGGGCGAGGTCTGGCCCGGCCCGGCCGATCCTGTTGTCGTGCAGGTCTCGCGCTGGGACCGGCTCAAGGACATGTCCGGTGTCATGCGCGGCTTCGCCGAGCACGTGGTGCCCGGCGGCGCCGGGTACCTGATGCTCGTCGGCCCCATGATGAGCGAGGTTGCCGATGATCCTGAGGGTGCCCTGGTCCTGGCTGAATGCCTGGCGCAGTGGAGGGACCTGCCCGCAACCGCCCGCGCGCGGGTGCTGCTGGTGACGTTGCCGCTTGATGACGTCGAGGAGAACGCGGCGATGGTCAACGCGATCCAGCGTCATGCGCAGGTGATCGTGCAGAAGAGCCTCGCCGAGGGATTCGGGCTGACCGTGGCCGAAGGCATGTGGAAGGGACGCCCGGTGGTCGGCTCGGCCGTCGGCGGAATACTGGACCAGGTCGTGGACGGCACCGGCATCCTGCTGCCCGACCCGGCCGATCTGGCCGCGTTCGGGTCGGCGGTGCGGCAACTGCTCGACAGCCCGGACGACGCAAGGCTCATGGGCAAGGCAGGCAAGGAGTACATCCGGGAGAATTACGTCGGCGACCGCCACCTGGCACAGTGGGCACAGCTGATTGACGCGATCATCGGCGCTTAGGCGGCGCGTGTCTTCATTGTCCCTGAGGTACCAGAGCATCCACTTGAGCTGCGATCCGGAGCGCGTGACCGTCCCTTTGATCACGTGTCCGCTGCTGATCACGTGTCCGCTGCTATCTCCTCGAGTCGAGGATCCGGGCGGCGTCATCGAGCGTGCAGCCGGCCTCCTTGCGGAAGCGGCGCAGCGCTGCGCCAAGGATCCTGCGGCGGACGGGTGGAGCGTCGGTCATCAGGGCACGCCTTTGCTGGGTCGTCAACGGAGCAGGTGGCTGGGCGATGAATGCGTTTTACGCCCGCCATAAACCGCGTTACCCGCGCTGTTACGGGAAAGGAGAGAGATGTCCCCCGAAGTGCGCCGGTAAGCGCCGCATACATTACGGCGATGACGTGCTCATTCTCAAGCCCGATCTCGTTACGGTCAGCCAGCGCATTTTGTGTTCGGTAAAGATACGTGCATGTACCCCAAGTGTCCGTGAACGCTGTCTTTCCGCGTTAGGAAGAGCGCGTAAGTAGGGGTGATCTGCGCCGCGCTGGGAGGATCAAGCCAGGACCTATGACCGTGCGAGCCGCGCGGCGAGCGCGCCAGAGCCGCTGCCGCTTGCGCGAATCGCTGCTCGATTAAATGGCGCAAGAATAGTGATCGAGACATCACGGCCGATCGCCGACGTCGGAGGCAATACAAGATAAAATACCCGACACGCCGGACGGCAGGGGAAGATACCGGCCACTTCATCGGGTTGCGCTAAAATTGCCAGTGCTTTCATTCCGCACTCGGGTACCGGGCCCGGCAAGAGGTCATGGGCGAGTCCCGGGAGATGACGGCCGCTGCGCGGGAAATCCGAAAATCCAGGTGTCCGGAATCAGGGGGCGGCTCAGGGCTCGCAGAGCCGGGTATCGAAAGCCTTCGCGGCAACGTATGAGAGTGGGTATGGGCGACAAAGATTCTGCCCGGCGCCGCGTGCGGGGCATTACCCGGCGGCGTCTTCTGGAAGGGGCGGGCCTGGGTGCGGCCGCACTGGCCGGGGGGCCGACTCTCTTCGGCCAGATGTCGGAAGCCCTGGCTGCGCCGCTGCCAGCAGGATACTTTCACACCCGGGGCGCGGAGATTCTCGATGCCGGTAATAACCCGGTATCCCTGGCCGGAGTCAACTGGTACGGCTTCGACTGCAATAGCATGGTGCCCGGCGGGCTGAGCTACCAGACGCTCGATTACATCTGCCGGAACGTCGTGAATCTGGGCTTCAATCTCATCCGGCTCCCCTATTCCGTCCAGGCCGTGCAGTCCAACCCGCGCATCGATAAATATCTCGATGCCAACGACCACTTGCAGGGGCGGACCGTGCTCCAAATCATGGACGCGCTGATCGCCGCCGCGGCAAGGCACGGGCTCAAGGTCGTTCTCGACAATCACCGCTCCGAGGCAGGCTGGAGCTGGGAGAGCAATGGCTTGTGGTACACACAGCCGTATCCCGAGTCTGTCTGGCTCAGCACGTGGGGGCGGCTGGTCCAGCGCTACCAGAACGATCCGACGATCATCGGCTGCGATCTGCGCAACGAACCGACAGCTCCCCCCGCCGATTCTTCCGTCTGGCCGGGAAACGGCGGATCCCTGTGGGGATACGGGGATCCAAACGTGACGGGCTATCCGCGGGATTGGGCCTCGGCGGCGGAGCGCGCCGGCAACCATATCTTGAGCCTGAACCCTGACTTGCTGATCTTCGCCGAGGGCGTCCGCTACGATCCGGCCGGGCCCATCTTCGACGGCTCCAATTACCTGTACTGGGGGGGCGGCAATCTGGTCGGCGTCGGCAAAGCCGGAGGCGGGCGGCCTGCACCCCGGCCCCTCACCCTCAGCGTGCCCAACCGGCTGGTGTACTCCGCGCACGACTACGGGACGGATGCCGCCAGCGGCCTTGCCTGGTGTCAGCTCGGCACAACGGCATCGACCCCGGACGCCTGCCGGGGCGTCTGGGATCAGACCTGGGGCTACATTGCTCAACAGGGAATAGCGCCGGTGTGGATCGGCGAGTTCGGCACGCCCAACGGCCACAAGCCGAACGACAATACGCCGCCACGGTACTACACAAACGTGAACGACGTGAACCCGCAGGGAAATTGGTTTAGCTATCTGGTTCAGTACATCAAGGACCACAACATCAACTGGTGTTACTGGGCGCTCAACGGGACGCAGTCTGCGGCTCCTGGGCGCGACCCCAGCCAGCCGGACTGGTATGGCGTGCTTGATCCCACCTGGAAGGGGTCTGCCAGCCAGCCGATGATGAGCAAGCTCAGAACGATTCAGTAAACAGTTGGGACGATATCCAGCCATGGAGTACGCCATTATCTACTCGCCGGGACCCGCCTGGATCGCGGGCAGGCCCGCCAGCCAGCAGGCTATCGGTCCGCACAACGCATACCTGCAGAAGCTGGGGGCAGCTCACAAGCTGCTCCAGGTCTCACACTCCAGAGATGGCACAACCTGGGTGGCCGTCTTCGAGGTCGAGAGCGAAGCGGAAGCCCGCCAGCTACTGACCGTCGATCCGGCCGTCGGCGCCAAAATCGTGACCGCCGAGCTGCGCCCGTGGCACATCGTGTTTGGCTTGAACGCCGGAGCCAGTCTGCCGAGGCCCGTGTAGCGCCCGCCCTATCGCCGGTTGGGCAACCGATGAACCTCAGCCGCGAACTTCGGCGGGGTGGTTCCAGCCGGCTGTGCCGGTGAGCCCGGCCCCCCAAACGCATAGTGACTGCTCAGATACGCCGACGTGCGCCACAGCGGGACTGATAGCGGTCTTTCGATCAGGCCGGGATCTGCTCGCCGAGCCAGTCGAAGATGCGTTCGCCGCGTATGCCGGACGCGGCGGGCTCACAATGTGAGTCGGCCCCTTCGGCCTCGGTGAACGCGACGATCGCTTTTCTGCCGGGGAGCTTGTCGAAGAGTTCCTGGGACTGCCCCGGCCAGAATTGCTCATTATCGGGGTTGGTGATCAGGACGGGGGTCGTGATCTGGGCGATCAGCTCGTCGGTGAGCACGTAGTCGCGGGCGGCGGAGAAGAACTCGTACGTCGTGGTGACTCCGTACGGCCGCATACGCAACGCGAGCAACGATTGCGTTGACGGGGAGATCTTCAGTGCCCACTCCATGTCCCGGTTGAACTTCTCCCGCTCGCCAGCTTCGAGCAGCTTGATCATCGTGTGCGGCAGATGCCCGAGCACCGTCGTCGAGACGTCCACGACACCGGGGTCTGCCACCCCGGCCGCGATGCGGTGCTCAAAAGCAAGCGCCCGGGGCACCCAGTAACCGGCCTGACTGACACCCAGCAGCGCCAGCTTCCCGCCGTCAACGTCAGCGCGGGCCGACAGGAAATCAACGACCGGCGTGATGACCTTCTCCCAGTCTGGGCGGAACGACAGGCCCTGCCGCACCAGCGCCGCGTTCTGCCCCGGGCCGTCGAACGTCATCGCGTTCCAGCCCCGCGCGAGCGCGTCGGCGATCCCGTCGGTCCACGCACCGACGACGGAGCCGTCGCTGCCGTTGTTGAAGATCAGCGTCCGCCGTGGCTCAGCGGCCGGACCGGACCGGAAAAAATATCCCGGCAGCGTCGTGGCCTCGTAGGGGATCCCGATGCGCTCTGCGACCGCTCCGCCGAAGTCGCCCAGGTCCACGAACTGGTCCCAGGCGGCGCGGTGCTTGTCCCACAGCGACGCGAACAGGGCCGGGTCCCCCGTGCCGTCGGCCGAGTACGTCGCCACCGAGTAATACAGCGATGCGCGCAGGTACTGACCGGCAGCCGAGCACGTGCGGCCGCTCGCGGCGTTGGCGGCTGCCTCCTGCGCGAGACGATCGGCCGTGGCCGTCCACTCATCTACCCACGACCGCGCCTTGCCGTCATGGATGCGATCAACCGTCGTGAGCACCTCACCCACATCCGCCGCCTGCCGGTATACCGAGCCAAGCGCAATCTCTGTCAGGAAGTTAAAGTCATCGTCCTTGAAGAACGGCGGCATGCAGGTTCCCCCTCCACCGCCGACCACGGGCCGGGCCGGTTAAGTCGCGAATGGACACAGACTGTCCTGGCGGTGCGCTGTTACCAGGAGTTAAACGGACTGCCTGCACAATCCATGCGTCGGTTCTGTTTCGTGCTCAAACTAGCACTGACCAGCGGTTCCGCTCGGTGCTCCTCCTCGTTTCTCATGACCACCCCTTCCGGGTGATGACGGAGCGTGAGTTTCTGATCTCCACTAGTGAGGTAGGAACACTGTGCCTACGGGCGGGGGAACCATCATCAAGATCACGGCTGGAGGAGCCACGAGCGGTCGAAATGGCAGCACCTGCCCAGCTACACCAGAGCCCGGCTGCCACGGACCACCGACGTCACCCGCCGCTGGGCATGCGCTACGGCTGGCTGGCGTGCCCCGCGCGCGGTCGCCGGCCCGGCACGGACTGGACCCACTCCCACAACCTACGCACACCCGATCAGCCCAGCCACCTCGCTGCGGTGTCTTGGTACCGGCTCCGCCTGACGGTAGCGGAGATGAATTACGCGACCCGCAGGATGGTCGAGGTACAGGCACCCTGGATAGCTGACGACCGCCCACGCTGAACCTGCCGGAGCGGACGCCGCAACACCCGCGGCCGGACTGTCCGTCCTACTCACTTCTTAACTGCTGCGCTGCCCTGGGTGCGCCGTTAAATCGCCGATGACCTCTTCTGCGGTGTGGAAGGCCTCGAGTGCCTCACCGGGGGTGTCGTAGTAGCCGCCGGGGCCGAGGGCGGCGCTGATGCCGTACCGGTCGAGTTGCTCGCGCACCGGGCCGAGGACGCTGCTGACGGCGAAGCGGATGTGTCGGTTGCGGAGGTGCTCGATGACGCGGGTGAGGACAGCCGCCGCGGTGTAGTCGACGTCGCCGATGGCCGCGGCGTCGAGAACCATCCACCGCAGCGGGCTTCCCTGCGCAGTCAGGCCGGTGACGTCGTCGATGAGTCTGGAGGCGTTGGCGTAGTACAGGCTGGTGCCGAACCGGTAGACCGCCAGTCCTTCCTCGGTCCGCGCGCCGGGCCGGACCGGGGCCGGCTGCCAGTGCCCGGCCGGCGACTTCACCAGCACACTGTCGAGCGGGCGGGAGGTGTGGCGCAGGTGGTCGATGATCGAGACAGCGACGGCGAGCGCGATGCCTTCCTCGACCCCGAAGACCACGACCGCGGCGGTCGTGAGCAGGGAAATGGTGAACTCGTGGCGGCGGCAGGCCAGGATGCGCCGCATCCCGCGAACGTCGATGAGCCCGGCGGCGATGAGGAAGACGATCGCCGCCAGGGCGGCGATCGGCAGGCTGGTCAGCGGCCCGGTGAGCAGGAGCAGGACGATGAGCACGACCACGCTGGTCGTGAGCTGGGTCAGCTGGCTGCGCCCGCCCGCGCTGTCGGCCACCTGCGTCTGGGTAGGGCTGCCGTTGACGACGAAGGTGCCAGACAGCGCGGCGGCCAGGTTGGCGGCACCCAGGCCGATCAGGTCGGTGTCCTGGCTGAATGCCTCCTCGTACTTCCCGGCGTAGGCGCGTGAAGTCGCCGCGCTCTGGGCGAGGATGACGACGAACATCGACACTGCGGTACCGAACAGTTCGGCGGCGTCATGCCAGCCGAGCGCGGGCAACCCCAGGTGCGGCAGCCCCCGTGGGATGGGGCCGAGCACGGCCACGCCGCGCCCCGCCAGGTCCGCCGCCCGGCTCACGATGATCACGGCGATCACCGCGATCAGCAGGCCCGGGATCTTGCCGTTGATCGCCCGGCAAATTAGCACGATCACGATGACCCCGGCCGATACCGCCAGATCTGCCGCGTGTGCCTGTGGGAGCGCGCGGGCAATGTCGAGGAGCCTGACCGGGGTGGCCTTGCCCGGGACCGTCACCCCTAGCATGTCGGGGAGTTGCCCGGCTGCGACCTGGATGCCGACGCCGGTGAGGAAGCCGATCAGGACGGTACGGGACAAGAAGTTCGCCAGGAACCCCAGCCGGGCCAGCCGGGCCAGCAGCAGCAGCCCGCCAGCGAGCAGGGCCGCGAGACCAGCCAGCCGGACGTATTGCGGCGAGCCAGCGACCGCGAGACCGGCGAGGGCCGCGCTGAGTATGGCTGCTGTGGCGGAGTCCGCGCCAACGACAAGGTGGCGCGAGGAACCGAAGATGGCGAAGACGGCCATCGGGAACAACAGCGTGTACAGGCCGGTCACCACCGGCATCCCAGCGATCTTCGCGTAACCAAGAGCCACCGGAATGCTCACGGCGGCCAGGGTGATACCGGCAACCACGTCCGCCGTGACGCCAGACCGGTGCACAGGCAGCAGCCCGCCCATCACCGGCGGCGCTCGCAGCCGTGCCCGTAGGAAGCGCCCCCCGAATCTGGCACCGTCGCCTCCTCTGCCGCCGTAGTCGTGCCGGGTCGGCTGCGTGCCTTACCAGGTAACTGGGGGGCAGCCAGCGATGTAGTTCGCTTGCCAGCAATCATGCGTTTCCTTGCCGTTCATTTCTAGGTCGGTGGCGCGTTGCTTGCGCCGGATATTTTTGTGGCGAATGGGACAGATGCAGTCGGCCGTGCGGCAGGCGGCCTCGGCGGCGGGGGGTGCCGTGACCGAGACCGGTTCCAGGGACTTGATCACCGCGCTGGATGAGGCCTCGCTGAGCAGGTTCCATCTGCGGGCGGTGCTGGCGTCGGGGATGGGGTTTTTCACCGACGCCTATGACCTGTTCGTCATCGGGATCGCCTCCGCGCTGATCACCAAGGACTGGGACCTGAGTCCGGGCAAGCTCGCCCTGCTCAACTCCACGATGCTGTTTGCCGCGTTCATCGGCGCGTTCGTGTTCGGCCGCTTTGCCGACGTGATCGGCCGCAAGCGCGTGTACTGGATCGTCGCCGCGATCATGATCGCCGGGGCGCTGGGGGCGGCGCTGTCGCAATCGTTCTGGGTGCTGATCGCGTTCCGGTTCGTGCTCGGGTTCGGCGTCGGGGGTGACTACCCGGTCAGCGCGGTGATGGTCAGCGAGTACGCGAACCGGAAGGACCGCGGCAAGCTGGTCGGGATGGTGTTCGGGACCCAGGCGGTCGGGCTCATCGTCGGGCCGCTGATCGCGCTGGCCCTGCTCGGCTCCGGCGCCAGCGATGACGTGACATGGCGGATCCTGCTCGCCCTGGGCGCGGTGCCCGCCGCCGCGGTGATCTACCTGCGCTGCCGGATGCCCGAATCGCCGCGCTACCAGATCCAGGTGCAGGGAAAGGCGGAGCAGGCGGCGAGCCGGATGTCGGCCTTCACCGGCGGGCAGGTCAACGGGAACGGGAACGGCGCAGGCGCGCCCCGGGACGAGATGGGGCTGCGGTCCTTCCTCACCACCCGACGGTGGCTGATCACGCTGGCCGGGACGGCCGGCACCTGGTTCCTGCTCGACTACGCCTACTACGGGAACACGATCTCCACCCCGCAGATCCTCGGCCTGATCTCGCCGCACGCCTCCACCATGACCAAGATCGCCCTCCAGCTGGCCATCTTCGCGGTCGCGGCCGTGCCGGGCTACGTGCTGGCGATCGCCACCCTGGACCGGATCGGGCACCGGCGGCTGCAGCTGACCGGGTTCGCGATAATGGCCCTCTGCTTCCTGATCATCGCCGCGGTACCGGGGATGACCACCATGGTGGTCCCGTTCCTGCTGGTGTACGGGGTGAGCTACTTCTTCACCGAGTTCGGCCCGAACATGACCACCTTCGTGATACCCAGTGAGCTGTACCCGGTGAGCATGCGCGCGACCGGGCACGGGATCTCCGCGGGCGTCGGCAAGCTCGGCGCGTTCATCGGGGTCTTCCTGTTCCCGCTGCTGCAGACCTCGCTGGGGCTCCGCGGAACGCTGCTGCTCACCGCCGGGGTGGCGGTGCTCGGCTTCGCTCTAACTCTGGTGCTGCCCGAGCCGGCCCGGCGCAGCCTGGAAGATATGGCCATCAGCACCCCGAGCATGGCCGCCCCGCCTCTGCAGGTGGCCAGCGAGGCACAGACACCCTGAGAATCCTTGTTCCCTGGAACGCAACGCCTGGGACACACGCCGCGCGAAGCTTCTCCGGCTCCGGCTCAGGGTCGGGCCGGCTATCCGGGCACCGGTGTTCGGGCTCAGGCACGTGGAATGTCTTTACCAGTTGGCCGGTACTCCGCTAGGAGCACCCGGCCATCCAGTACCCGGTGACCGGCCAGTTCAAGATCGGCGGACTCCATGTCCGCGAAGGCCGCGTCACGCCCAGCTGGCCCGGCCATCAGTGGAAAGGTCATCAGTCGCAGCCGGTCCACCAGGCCCGCACTGATGAGCTGCCGGGCCAGGGACAGGCTTCCCCAGGTGCGCAATGGAAGGCTGCCGCCGGCCTTCATTTCCTGGACCTCATCGACAAGATCCCGGCTGCAGATCCGCGTGTTAGGCCAGGCCGCGTGGGTCAGCGTGCGCGAAAACACGACCTTGTCCAGCTCGGCTGTCCGGCCCCAGGACTTGCCATGTGCCTCCTCCGGAAGCCCCGCCAGAGCTTGGTAGGTACGCCGGCCCATGACCACGAGCTGCGGTGCGGCCAGCTCGTCCATGATCCATTCCTGGAGTTCTGGGCCCAGATAGCCGAAATATCCCGGCAGCCCGTCCGACCCGGCCCACCCGTCGACTGAGACGAAGATGTCGACTATCACACTGACTGCCATGTGCGCTCCTTCCCTCCTCAGGCCGCCAGTCCGGCACTGCTGTACGTAGGGACTCAGCGAGACCGGAAAGTCATCGGCGTGCCAGCCACCACCGCTGGCAGAGCCCCGCCCGGGCCCGTGGCAGGAATGCCGCAATTCGCATGAGTCAGCCTTTCTGCCACCGCGTGATCCCGATCGCGCGGGAGGCGGGCTGGTGCCGCGCCTCCCGCGCCGTGACCGCAACGAGCCGGGTACAGCTACCGGACGGTGAATTGGCCCGGCAGGCCGCCGGTCGAGCTATCGCCGACGTAGACGTCGACGACACCTGGGTCGACCTCGAACTGTCCCTGGTTGTTGTAGAAGCCGATGTTGCTCGGCCCCAGCGTGAAGGTGACGGTCTTGGTCTGGCCTGGTGCCAGTGTGACCCGCTGGAATCCGTTGAGCCGCCGGACCGGCTGCAGGATGCTCGTCCCGTCCTGATGGGTGTAGAGCTGGGCGACGTCATCGCCGGCCACGGATCCGGTGTTGGTGAGGTCCGCGCTGACGGTCAGCGTGCCGGACGCGGAGACGCTGCCGGCCGAGAGGCGCAGGTTCGTCAGCGCGAAGGTGGTGTAAGACAGCCCGTACCCGAACGGGTACTGGGGTGTGTTCGGCACGTCGAGGTACTGCGACGTGTATTTGTTCGTCGGGTCGGCCGGTCGGCCGGTTGGCAGTTCGTTGTAGGAGATTGGGATCTGGCCGACATCGCGCGGGAAGCTCATCGGCAGCTTGCCGCCCGGGTCCACTGTGCCGAACAGCACGTCGGCCACGGCGTTGCCGCCCTCAGTGCCGGGGAACCAGGACTCGAGCAGCCCGGGCGCGTTGTCCGCCACCCAGCCGAGCGTGAGCGGGCGGCCGTTCATCAGCACGACCACGTAGGGCTTGCCGGTCGCGGCGATCGCCTGGACGAGCGCGGTCTGCTGCCCGGGCAGGTCGATGTCGCTGCGCGAGGAGGCCTCTCCGGAGTAGGCGGCGGGCTCGCCCACCACGACCACGGTCACGGCCGACGCGTTGGCGGCGGCCACCGCGGCGCCGAACCCCGAGGTGGACGTGCAGTAGGCGTCGCAGCCCTGGGCGTAGGTGACCTTCGCGCCCGGCGCGGCGGCCTTGATGCCGTCGACCACCGGCACCACCGAGGTCAGGTCGGATGAGGAGTAGCCGATGGGCACGTCCGGACCGAGCTGGTCGGACGGGTCATCGGCGAGCGGCCCGACCACCGCGATCGAGGGCACGCTGGTGCTCAGCGGGAGCGCGTGGTTCTGGTTGTTGAGCAGCACCATGGACTGGTCGGCCATGGTGCGTGCCGCGGCCAGGTTCGCCGGCGTGAGCTCCGCGGTCTGCACTCGGGTCGGGTCGGTGAGCGGGTGGGCGAACATGCCCGCCAGGTACTTCAGCGTCAGCACGTGCCGCACGTCGTTGTTGATCGTGGCCAGGCTGACCTGGCCGGAGTTCACCAGCTGGGGTCCGTACAGCGTGTAGGTCGAGTACTGGCTCGGCACCTGCACGCCCATCTCGATGTCCACGCCCGCGGTCAGCGCCAGCTGCGCGGCCTCCGCACCGCTGGTCGCGTAACCGAAGGCTTCGAGTTCCTGGATCGCCTCGTAGTCGCTGACCACCGTGCCGCCGAACTGCCACTCGTTCCGCAGGATCGTGGTGAGCAGGTAGGGGTTCGCGGTGTCGGGCACGCCGTCCAGCGAGGTGAAGGCGCTCATCACCGTGGCGGCGCCCGCGTCGATGGCGGCCTTGTACGGCGGCAGGTAGATGTTGAGGAGCTGCTGCTCCGACATGTCCGTGGTGTTGTACTCGCGTCCGGCCTGCACCGCGCCGTAGCCACCGAAGTGCTTCACGGTCGCAGCCATCTTGTCCGGTGCGCTGAAGTCGTCGCCCTGGTAGCCGCGTACCTTCGCCGCGGCTATCGCCGACCCGAGGAATGGGTCCTCCCCCGCCCCCTCCACCACGCGTCCCCAGCGCGGGTCTCGGCTGACGTCCACCATCGGGTTGAAGGTCCACTTGATCCCGTCCGCCGTCGCCTCGCTGGCCGAGACCGATTCGTCGTTCTGCACGGCGGCCGGGTCCCAGCTGCTGGCCTCCCCGATCGGCACCGGGAAGATCGTCTTGTAGCCATGGATTACGTCCAGCCCGAAGATGACCGGGATGTGCAGCCGCGACTGCAGCGCGGACTGCTGGACCTGGTTGATGTTGTTGACGCCCACCAGGTCCAGGACAGATCCGACTTCCCCGCTCTTGACCTCGTCGAGAAGGGTCTGTCCCGGCGTGCCGTTCGGGCCGGTGGGGCCGGACATCTCCAGCTGCCCGAATTTCTCCGCAAGGGTCATCTTGCCGATCAGCGAATTGACCTGGCTGGCGATCGACGCCAGCCGCTGCCTGGTCGCGGACGATTCACCCGTGTTCGGCTGCTGGGCCGAGGTGAGGGCCGCCCGGCTGCCGGCCGCCCTCGTGCTCGCCGGCCCCGCGGTGGCCGCCGGCACTGCGAGCAGTGCGACCGCGGCGAGCGCGATGGCTCCTGAGGCAATTTGTGCGACGCCAAGGCGCCGCAGGGGACTACGCATCATTGCCCGTCCTCCCTGCCATGTCGGAGACGGGCCGACTGCGCCATGCCCACAGCCGGTGAAACCCGTCTGCTGACAACCTGAGTCTCGCACCGCTCCGCTGACCAGAAAAGACCATAAAGCATCAAACCTGCCACCGATGGCGGTCAGGATTGTGTGTTCGGGGGCCAGCGCCGGGCCCTTGATCCGGTTGAGCCGTGTCGGGAGCCCGCCCGCCACTTCGGCAATGACGCTGGCCGGCTCGCGGCTGGGGCGACCGCGTTACCCTGGACCAACGTTGGCTGGCGGGGAACCACCCGGCGCCGGCGGGGAGCCACCCGTTTCGAGGTGGAACTCAACGCGGGCGGCGGGGATACGTTCCTGCTCGCGGGCCAGCAGGGCCAGTGCGCGGGCATCGGCAGCGGTGGGGCGGTTTACGTCCAGGGCGCGTGGCCACAGCCGGGCATAGCGGACGGCTGCCACTTCGGCCGCATACACCAGCGCCTGACCGACCAGGTACAGCAGGGCGAACATGCCTGCCACGGTGGCGAAGCTGCCGTAGACGGGCCCGGCCTTGGCCACCAGCCTGGCCAGCAACGGCGTCCCGGCGTTGAGCACGACCGTCACCGCCGCCGCGCCCAAGATAGCTCCCGGCCATAGGGCCCGGACCGGCGCCGGCCGCGCCAGCAGCAACTTGGCACCAAACAGCAACACCGCGAAGACGACCAGCGCCGACCCGAGCACCGCGACCCCCCGTTCCAGTCCGGGCTCGCCGGGCAGCGCGGTGGCCACCACGGTGAGCGCACCCGTCGCCAGCGCCCCGGCCAGCAGCATCGCGAGCACCACGAGCACCCGGACGTACCGGGAGAGGAAACCGGCCCGAAAGCGATGCCGGACCGCTGCGACATGGTTCAGGGTCTGGTAGGCGGAGAACACGACACCAGTCCCGGAGAACAGCAAACCGATCAGGCCGGCAGCGAACGGGATCGTCGACGTCGGCAACGTGGCCAGCGAGTGCTCGACCGTGGATCGCAGCGCCTGCGGCACGATCGCGGTGATCAGCCGCTGACGCAGGTCCGGATGATCTGCCAGGACCCGCGACAGGACCGCCACCCCGAGCAGCAGCAGCGGGAAGATGCTCAGGAATCCGTAGTAGGTGATGAGCGCCGCCTGCCGGCCGCCCTCATCGTCGCCGTACTTCTTCACCACCGCGTAGGGGAACCCCAGCACACCATGCTTGCGCTGCAGCCGGTCCGCCCACGCGGTGATCCGGTTCACCAGGCCATTCAAAGCTTCCAAGCTCATTGGCCCAGCCTGCCCGGAACCGCCCTGACTTGGGTGCGACCCAGGCGATTCACCCGTGCCGGGCGAGAGCGCAACGCCGGGATGCGAGATCCTTGACGGAGCCCGTGCGTAAAGTCCCCTGAACGAAGGAGCGTGGCATGACGACAAAGGCCGCCTTTTCACCTGAGGAATGGAAGGTCGTGCTGGAGGGGCCGCCGGCCGCCGGCATGATCGTGATCACCGCGGCGCGCGGCGGAATGTTCCGCGAGACGATCGCGATGTCGAAGGCCTACGCCGAAGCGCGCGCCGAGCATGGCGACAGCGAGCTCCTGGATGAGATCGTCGCCGCCAGGCCCCAGACCGACCACACCAGATACCACTCTGCCGAAGAACTAAGGGACAACGGGCTCAGGCACCTCCGCGACGCGATCGCACTGGTCGATAGCAAGGCGGCCACCCAGGAACGCGATGACTACCGCCGCTTCATCCTCACCCTGGCCAACAAGGTGGCAGCCGCCCATAGGGAGGGAGGGCAAAGCGTGAGTCCTGCGGAGGCCGAAGCCATCCAGCAGATCACAACGGCCCTCGGCACGGCTGGCCCCTGACCCCGAGTACACGGTAGGGCCGAGACGATAATGATGGGGCACGGCTAACCAAGATCACGGGGCGGTAACGTGGACGAAGCGTCTATCTGCCACTTTCCGTTATGACAGCACCCCCCGGTATCGCCGACGACCAGCCTCGGCCTGCCCGCGCCCTCGGAGCCGTAGCTGGCGTACTCGCGGCAGCCGTCGCCATGGGCGCCGCCCAGTTCGCCTCTGGCCTCGGCGTTCCGCAGAGCTCACCAGTGTTCGCGGTGGGCCAGGCTGCCATCGATCTCGCACCGCCGCAAGTCAAGGAATTCGCCATCTCCGCGTTCGGCGCCGGTGACAAGACGGCGCTGCTCGGCGGCATCCTGGTGGTTGTCGCCGCGAGCGCGGCGGTGGTCGGGATGCTCGCGGTACGCCGGCTCGCCTTCGGTATGTGCGGGCTCGCGATTTTCGCCTCCATCGGCTTGGCGGCGGCCCTGACCAGGCCGACCGCCACGGTGGGATACGTGGTTCCCACCCTGGTGGGAACGGCGGCCGGCGCGTTCGCGCTGACCTGGCTGGTCCGAGCGGCGGGCAGGCTCGGCTCTCCTCTGGACGCCCTGTTCCCTTTTGACCTGCACCCGGAGCTGACCGACCTGGCTCAGTCAGCCGACCCGGCACCGTCGGCCGGGCCCAGACGGCCGCCTGACCCGGCCTACGTCGTTGGACCTACCTTCCGTGCGGGCCCGGCCTACTCCTTTACCTTCCTGGCCCATCCGGATGACCAGGTACCGTCCCGCTGGCCCGCGCGGCGGTGGTTCCTGTTCTCGAGCGGTGCGGCGGCAGCCGCCGCCGCGTTCGGGACGCTGGCCGGAAGAAACCTGATTGACGAGCACAACATCGCCGCGACGTGGGCCGCTCTACGGTTCCCCCGGCCTGCGGTTCCCGCGCCGCCGCTTCCCACGGGCAGCAACCTCAACATCCCCGGCCTCAGCTCGTTTGTTACTCCGGATGAGGGCTTCTACCGGGTCGACACTGCCTTGCTCGTGCCCCAGGTTGCCCCGGCGGCCTGGCGGCTGCGGATCCACGGGATGGTGCAACGCGAGCTAACCATCACCTTCGCCGAGCTGCTGCGGCGCCCGCTCATCGAGGCCTACGTAACGCTCGCCTGTGTCTCGAACCCGGTCGGAGGGCCCTACGTAGGAAACGCCAAATGGCTTGGCGCGAGCCTGGCGGCCCTGATTAGGCAGGCCCGCCCGCTGGCGGGTGCCAATCAGCTGCTGTGCACCTCGGTCGACGGGTTCACCTCAGGCACCCCCTTGCCGGTCGTGCTCGACGGCCGGAACGCTCTGCTCGCCGTGGCCATGAACGGCACGGCGCTGCCCATCGTGCACGGTTTCCCTGCGCGGATGGTGGTGCCCGGCCTGTACGGCTACGTGTCCGCGACCAAGTGGGTCACCGACATCGAGGTGACCACGTTCGCGGCGGCCCATGCCTACTGGGCGCAGCGCGGCTGGTCGCAGCAGGCGCCGATCAAGACCGAGTCCAGGATCGATGTGCCCGCCGCGGGCGCGTCACTCGCGCCGGGCCGGATACCGGTGGCCGGTGTGGCCTGGGCGCAGCACAAGGGCATCGCCGCCGTGGAGGTACGCCTCAACGGAGGCCCATGGCACGAGGCGCGGCTGGCTGCTGTGCCCGGCATTGACACGTGGCGGCAGTGGGTCTGGGAATGGCCGGCCTCGCCGGGCAATTGCCTGATCGAAGCCCGAGCCACCGACGCGACCGGCTACACCCAGGCCGCCGCCCAGGTCCAAACAATCCCGAACGGTGCTTCCGGCTACCCTTCCGCGCAAGTCACCGTCCGCAGCTCCTGAAACCAAGATCCGGCAGGCAGTCTGTTGGGGCACCGGAAAATCGTGCAGCGCAGCCTGAGCCGCAGTTGACGCCGTTGGGCTCAGCCCCGCGGCCCGTAACTGTCGCATTTTCCCTGGTTAGGAGAGTATAGGGGGGTGAACATCGATGGGGGGGACATCGCGTTCGTGCGCGTGCTGGGATCAATTCAGGTCGTCACTACCTCGGGACGCGTGCTCGATCTGCCCAGCGCGAGCCAGCGGCGGCTGCTGGCCCGGCTGGCCGTGGACTCACCGGCGGCACTGCGGGTGGATCTCCTGTGCGACGTGCTTGGGGTTTCGCCGGGCGCGTTGCGCACGATTGTGTCGCGACTCCGCAAGGGTTTCGGGGACACTACCATCGTGGCGTCGCAAGGCCGCTATCGGCTCGCCGTCCCCGTCGACGCTGCCTTGTTCACCGCCTCGCTATCCCAGCTCGGGGCAGGTGACGATCGGGTCGGGACGCTCGAACGAGCGCTGGCGCTGTGGACCGGCCCGGCGGCGTTCGAGGAGTTCTCGGCCGAGGCCTGGGCCGGGCCTGAGGCTGCCCGGCTCGCGGAGTTGCGCGCGTCGGCGATCGAGGACCACGCTGTCGCGCTGATCATCGCGCGGCGGTGGGCGGAGGCGATCGCCGAACTCAAGGCGCACGTCTCGATGAACCCGCTGCGGGACAGGGCGTGGGGCCTGCTGATCCAGGCGCTCGGCGGCGCCGGGCGCCAGGCCGACGCCTTGGCCGCGTTTAGGGATTACCACGCCTACCTCGCCGAGTGGGTCGGCACCGAACCATCAGCCGAGGTTCGTGACATCCAGCGGCGGATCGCCGCCGGGTGGGATGGGACAGAGGCAGCGGCAGAACGGGACGGGAGGGGAGCAGGGCCGGCCAGCGCGCTCCGGATCGCCGCAGCCCGCGAGACCATCGTCCTGGCGCGGGAACGGCTGGCTGCCGTTGCAGACCGAGC
>Ga0187871_10001716_pt1 | contig 18669 bp, 15 predicted proteins | sample June2016WEW_16_1_FD_132988 | JGI IMG/M metagenome (GOLD analysis project Ga0187871, IMG submission 132988) | Peatland microbial communities from SPRUCE experiment site at the Marcell Experimental Forest, Minnesota, USA - June2016WEW_16_10 | ecosystem: Environmental > Terrestrial > Soil >...
GTTGGCGAGCCCTTCGCGCTGGGCCACCGCATCGAGCGGCTGGATGTGCAGCCGTCCGCGGTGGGCGTCCTCATCGGGCGCTGACCACCACAGGCTGAAGCCTGTGCCACCATCCACAGGCTGGAGCCTGTGGCACCATGTCTTTATGACCCTATGGCCGCTTCTCCTGCTCGCCGCCTCGCCACCCGCCGGCACGATCGTTTTCGATACCGACTGCGGCTTCTTCGGCGACGATGGCGCAGCCCTGGCGATGGTTCTCCGCAGTCCCGAGAAAGTGCAGGTGGCCGCCATCACGGCGGTGTCGGGCAATGTGTGGGCCGCTGAGAGCGCCGGATATCTCACGGAAATCCTCGGCTTGCTCGGCCATCCTGAACTCAAACCCTATGTGGGCGCCCAAATGCCGCTCATCCACACGGCCGAGATGGCCAGGCTGGAAGCGCCGCTTGAGTTTCAAGGCGCTTTTGGCAACCCGGCCAAGTTTGCGCCGCCCGCGCAGCCAGCGGCGATGGATGCGCTAGCCGACCTGGCCGCCACTATCGAGCAAAACCCCGGTCGGATCACCATCCTCGCCCTCGGTCCCATGACCAATGTGGCCCTGCTTCTTCGCCTTCACCCGGATCTGGAGCGGAAGATCCAGCGCATCGTCTTCATGGGAGGCAATGTGCACGTGCCGGGCAATGCATCCGCCGCGGCGGAGTTCAACTTCTGGTTCGATCCCGAGGCGGCGCAGGCCGTACTCCGCTCGCGCATTCCGGAAAAGGTCATGTTCCCGCTGGACATCTGCAATCGCGCCGTGCTGACCAAAACACGCTTCGATGAAATTGTCGCGGTCCGGACTCCGGTCACCCAACGCTACAAAGAGGATTACGGCCAACGCTATCCCGGCTTCCTCAAGAACCCCAACGCCACGGGGTTTCTTTGGGACGAGTTGGCCGCCGCGTGGCTGCTCGACACCGGGTTCGTCACCAGGTCCGAGACCGCGTGGCTCGACATCGACACGCGCTTCGGCAAGACTTACGGCGCGACCGTTCCTCTGGAGCGCAGGCTGGCGCCCGATGCCACGCCCGTGCGCGCGATGCTTGACCTCGACTACCCGCGCTTGTGGACTCTGTACAAGCGTTTGTTGACTGCCAATTAATTAACGCTGGAGGGCGGGGAATCCTGCCCGCAGCCGGCTAGCTGGTGGCCGCCCTGTTCACTACGCCTCACACGTCGGCACAGGAGGTCGCGGCCTCACGAGTTTTTGCGGAGCCCAGGTCCAGGAGATCTATCGCATACGGCTCGACCGCGGCGATCTGCTGCTCGAAACCATACGGGATACGATCCGCAGGAACAACATCCAGGACGGTGTGGTGCCTGCCGCGGCTGGCTCTCTTTCCGAGAGCGGAGGATGAGTTCATCACCGTGAAAGGTCCGATGGAGATCCTCAATATCAACGGCCTGATTGCCGCAGGAGAACCGCACCTGCACCTTACTCTCTCGGCCGACAAGGGTGCCTTCGGAGGTCACCTGGAGAACGGATGCCGGGTGCTCTACCGCGCCGAAATCACGATTGCGAAGTTCTCCGGGCGGCCCTGGCGCGCAAGCCGAACAAAGACGGGATTCCCATGCTTCAACCCAAGTAGACTGCACGTCGTTAGTGTTCAGCTCACTTGCGAAACCGCAGAATCCTATCGTCCGACTGCAGCAGTATCTCGGTCACGGCACTCTTCTCTCCCGCGAGCCGGTACTCCTGAAATGGGAATGTCCTTATATGGGGTACGAAGATCTGCGTGTTTCCACCCAGCTTAGGACGCCCTAACTGATCGACGAAGTTATCGGCCACGGTCCCGATAATCACCGTCGTACCTGCCGGAATTGTCGTCACCGCCAAGTGCCTGCCTAGATTCTCCGGAGGTGTTGCCAGTCCGCTCGCGTCCGACCAGAACTGGGCCGGGCGTTCCCCAGCCTGGGCTTGTCCAACAGGGGAGCGCTGGAGACAACAAAAGAAGTAACGCCCGCTCGCTTGCACCTTTCCACCGTAGAGTCGCAACAGCGTTTTCGGCTCCTTAAGTGTGACCGCCTCGGCAATTAAATCGGGATGAAACGCCTCTGTGACCTGTTGGTAATCGGTTACTTTCACGGTGTCTTTGAGGTAAACCCGAAGTTGGTCCTGACCGAGCTTCGTCGACGTCCCGGGGCCGATTTCCTCGAGGATGGACAGGCGGCGGATGACGGACGAAACGGATTCCACGAATCTGCCGCTCGTCCGCAGCACCAGCCTGGGGTTAGGATCCGTGGCTGGCTTCTGAAGGATTTTGAAACCCTTTCTGTCGGAAGACAGGCCAAACTCCTTCCGGGCGATCGCCGCAGCGAGGCGATTTGTGACCCGCTCTTTATTCCATGTTCCGTCGCTCGAATGGAAAGCTTCACGCACGTGCTCTAGAGTGGCGCGGTCGAGTCCTCTTGTGCGGTTGAGTTCCTCGATTGCCGGCCGCAAATGAACATCGACTTCCCTTGGCAGTAGCTTCTGGCTCCGGATTGATGGTGCAAGGACGGCAAGGACCGGTATAAGGAAGACAAGCATCCAACGCCGTGCAGTCGCTGAGGGAGGCATGGGTATCTCCTCTGGTGGGAACCAATATACTGCCAAACGCTCCCAAAAACAACGTCCGCGCCGGACACGTGCCCAGGACGCGCGAAGCTGCTCAAATAACAGCAGATCGCCGAGGCCGACAACTTATTGAGTCTCGCATAATAGAGTGACAACCAGCTTGGATGTCCGCAGCCGGCTTTCGGCCGGCCCTTGCCGCCTGAAAAGGCGGCTGCGGCCAAGATTGGCCGCCCCACATCAGCCCGATGGAAAGTGCACATTTAATCAAGGAGACGCCATGCCCTGCGGCCATTTATGCCGAAGCGGACAGAGAGTGGACAGGTGACCTGTTCCCAATGCTGTCCGGGGCCACGAGTTGGCGCGAAGGTGATACCATAACCGGCACGAGGCGGCGCGCATGGACGGTTGAATAGAGCGACCAGTTGAAGCTTATGGACAAGACCAGAACATCACGCGGCAATCAGCCGGATTCGATCCCCAGCCAGTCACCAGGCGGAATTCCCGCCCGGTCATCGCCTGCGCCGGAGTCGAACGGCCGCACGTTGCTGTTCGCCCTGATCATGGTAGCCTCCCTCTTTTTTATCTGGGGATTCTGCCATGCCATGCTGGATGTGCTCAACAAACACTTTCAGAACATCCTCCAGGTTAGCAAGACGCAGTCGGGGTTCATCCAGACTTCGGTATTTGGCGCCTATTTCCTCATGGCTTTGCCTTCCGCCCTGCTGATTCGCCGCATTGGTTACCAGAAGGGCATTCTGCTGGGATTGCTGGTGGTGGCCCTCGGCGCGTTCCTGTTCGTGCCTGCCGGCCTGTGGTTCAAGACCTTCGAAGCTTTCCTTGTTGCACTCTTCGTTCTTTCCAGCGGCCTCGCCTGTATTGAAACTGCGGCGAATCCTTATGTGACCGTGCTGGGTCCCAAGGACGGCGCCGCCGGCCGGCTTTCGATGGCCCAAGCCTTCAATTCAGTCGCCTACATCATTGCCCCCACGGTGGGCGGCGCTTTGATTTTTGGCAAGCGTCATCAAGCTGGAACCCCGGTGGATTTTGGCGGGCTGCTGATACCTTACGTGGTTCTGGGATGCGTGGTCTTGGTTGTGTTCGGTGTCTTCTGGTTCATCAAGCTGCCAAGCATTGACGGGCAGCAGGACCAGGAGTCTGCAGCGGAGGACGCCTCGGTTCACAAGGCCCCCCTCATCCGGCAGCCCCACTTCACTTGGGGCATTGTCACCCAGTTCCTGTATATCGCCGCGCAGGTGGGGGTGAACGCTTTTGCCGTGAACTACATCCTGGAGAATGCCATCGTTAAGGATGGCGGGGGTGGAGTGGTTATCGACCCGCTGTTCGCCTGGTATGGCTCTGTCACAAGAGCGGCCAGTCCCGAGGCTACGGCCGCCTATGTGATCACCATCGCCATGGTGCTTTACGCTACGGGGCGGTTCACCGGCGCGGCCATCAGCCGGGTCGTCAAACCCAACCTCCTGCTTTCCTTCTACGGTATCGCCAACTGCCTCATCATCCTGCTGATCATGGCCGACATCGAGCAGGTTTCATGGCGCATACTGCCCTTCTGCTGGCTATTCATGTCTATCATGTTCCCCTTCATCTTTGCCATGAGCCTGCGCAATCTGGGGGAGCGGACCAAAATGGCCGCCTCGTTTCAGATCATGTCGATCGTTGGAGGCGCCATTGCCCCTCCTCTGATGGGGTATCTGGCGGATCGGTATCATAGCATGGCCATCTGCTTTATCCTGCCCCTGATTGGTTTCCTGGCAACCACCGTTTACGGTTTCGTCTATCCCCGCCTGCTGGCGAAGTCGGCTTGTGCAACCGCCTGATGCCACGTCGCCGTCGCTATCCTGGTGAAGCGGCCGCTCGCCGACGGCGGGGAACATGCCTATACTAAAGAGAATTCCCATGAGCGAGCCTTACCTGGGTCTCCTGATCGGCGCCGCACCGGATCTGCCGCCGCTGTTTGAAAGCCAGTCGGACCATCTCGAATGGATGGTCGTTCAGACATCCAGTCTTACGGTCGGACTGAACTGCCTGCGCAGGCGCACGTACCACTTGGTTATCGCCGAACACCAGCAGGCTTCCGGACCGGCAAGCGAACTAGTGGCTGCCATCCGCGAAGCCCAGCCCGGCGTGAAGGTCATCGTCATTGACGCTGTCCCCAGTAATGCAGATGTGATCGAGGCGATGCAGCAGAAGGCGTTCAGCTACTTCAGCAGGCCCTTTGATCCCGCCGCAGTCCGGGAAATGATGGAGAGCGCCGTCACCGAACCTGGCTGGGACGATGGCATTCGCATCCTGTCTGCGGATCCCGAGTTCCTGACTCTTAAAATCCGTTGCAACATTCCGACGGCCGACCGCTTGCAGCATTTTTTCGAGGAGTTGAAGAACGACCTCGATCCGGAGGAGCGCAGCCACATCGCCATGGCGTTTCGCGAAATGCTGCTCAACGCCATAGAGCATGGCGGCAAACTCGATCCTAACGAGTGGGTGCGCGTCTCGCGCGTGCGCAGCCACCGCTCGCTGGTCTACCACATGGAAGACCCCGGATTGGGGTTCTCTCGCTCTGCGCTCGCGCACGCCGCGGTTGCCGGCTCCGATGAGTCGCCCGTCGAGCACCTCAAAATCCGCGAGAGGGCAGGAATGCGCGTGGGCGGATTCGGGATGCTCATTGCGAAGAAGCTCGTCGACGAAGTCATCTATAACCAAAAGGGCAACGAGGTCATTCTGGTCAAGTACCTCGATTGATCTCCTGCCCGGAGGGTAGTGGCACTGGCCGCCTAAAAAGGCGGCTGCGGCCAAGATTGGCCGCCCTCCAAGGCGATGCTACGCAAATTGACCCGCTACCGGCCATTCCCTACACCGAAGGCGAGGGCCTGGCGCCGCTCGACTGGTTTGCCATTTAAGCGCGATAGGCAAAGAAGGCCATCACCGCCGCTATGCCAAGGCTGGCCGGGATCGCATTTTCTGCGTAGATCCGCACTTTGCACTGAGGCAGATAAATCTGGGCAACGAAAAAAGCGATCGCACCGATCAGTACGGCTCGGATGCCTCGTCTCCAACTCACTAGGGAGTCTCCATTTGAGTCAAAGCCTACTCCCCGATTGTCGCAAAATGCAATATCGACTGAAGTTAATTAACACCCGATGAGCTCGCATCCGGCGCCCGGATTTCGGTACGTTCGCGTTCGTCCACGATCTACCTAACAGGATGCTGAAAAGGCTCTCACAGGCTGGAGCCTGTGCCACCAACTGCCGCTAATTCATTGGTAGTCTGTGGCCCGAATGAGCGATGTTTATGCCTTTTTCAGCATCCTGCTAAACCTGCTCCACGATCTTCAGAAGGCCTTTGAGAGACGTCTCGGTGGAGTACAGCTTGCCCCGCGGGTCGCGCCAGTGCGTCTCAAGCGTGAACGTCTCCTTGTAGCCGTCCTTGAGCAGCGCACGGATTTGTCCCAGATTGTCGAATTCGCCCTGGCCGACAGCGGTCCATACGACTTTTCCGGCTGAATCGTGGCGGTAGTCGCGAAGATGAACGTGAAAAATACGCGATGGGTCGAGCCGGCGGTAGCCGGCAGGAAACGGTTGCTCGCCCGATTCGGCGGCATTGTTGGGATCCCAGGTCAGGCCGACGTTGTCGTCGTTCACCCGCTTGAGGAGTTCCGCCGATTCCGCCGCGTTGGAGACGTGGCCGCCGCCGATGTCTTCCACTGCCAGCAAAAACCCGCCCGGCCGAGCGCGCCGCGCCGCCTCTCGCAGCAGTTCGTCGATTCGGCCGTAACTCCTGGCAGACGGCTTCTCGTCCCCTTCGAGCATGAAGGTGAAAATCCGGATTTTGCGCGTTCCGAAAACCGCGGCCCGCTCCATGGCCGCATCCAGCAGCTTCCATTGCTCATCCAGCTTGCGCCGTCCCGCGGGTGTATCTGGAGGAAGCGGGATCTTGAAAAAACCGGTGTCCAGGACGGAGACGCGGACGCCTTGTTCGTCGAAAATGGCGCGTGCCTGCCGCACCTTCTCCAGGGGTTGGCCGGTATTATATGGACCCCAGATGTTCCGCACCTCGGCCCATCGAAGGCCGTAGCGGCGCAGAAAGTGGGCGGCGGCCAACGGGTCGTCGTCGATCTCGTCGGTGGTGATGCCGAGTCTGAACTCGGAGAGCGGTAGGGCCCGGAGGAGACTGGCCAGCGGAGCCAGCAGGGTGGCCCATTGACGGCGCGAAAGGAGGCGCATACAACGAGATTATAGCGGGCAACTCGATTTTTTGGAGGACGGAATTCGGGTTTCCGGGCAATGGCAATGGCTCACCAGCTCTGCGCGGCGCGTACCATGGCGCGGAGGTTGGCCTCCGGCGCTGTCGCCGGGATCGCGCAGCCGGCGTTGAGGATAAAGCGGCCGGTGTCGGCGAAGAGGTCGATGAGTTCCCGCGACTTGGCCTCCACCAGCTCCGGCGTGCCGAACGTCACCACGGCGCTCGGATCCAGGTTCCCAATGAAGACCATCGAGTTCTTCATCAGTTCGTGCGCCAGGCGGACGTCGGTTTGGTAATCGAGATCCAAAGCGTCGGCGCCGCAGGTTGCCAGATCGGCAAGGATCGCCTTGGTGTTGCCGCAGATGTGCAGCGTGTAGGAGCATCCCAGCTCATGCGCAAGAGCGGCAATGCGCCGCTCATACGGCAGCGCGAAGCGCCGGTAGATCCTCGGGGAAACCACGCTTGGCCCCGCTGCGCTATCGCCGTTCGACAACATGTGCGCGCCGGTTTGGCTCATCATTCGCAGGAACTGTGAGGTCGCCTCGGCGCAATACTCGAGCAGCGTATGCGCCGCGGCCTCCAGATCCGGGTCCAGGATGTCCATCAGCCAGCCTTCCATGCCGCGCACCAGGGTTGCCAGCGCGAAGGGGCACTGGTCGCAGTTGCCGCGCACGAAGATGGCACCGTGGAAGTACTCGGCGATGCGCCGCACCCCTTCCAACCAGACCTGCACTGGAGGGTAGGCCGCCACGTCGGGCCGAGGCAACCGGTCCACCTCGCGCAGATCGGTGAGCGCCGCGCCCACCGCGACTGCCGGATCGTGCTCCCGCAGGTCCACGGGCACGCCCAACGCGCCGGCGAGGGTCGCGGTGTCCATGTCGATCATGATCCCGTCGAGCGAATACTTCTCGATCGAGTGGATGTAGCTTTGCGCGAAGGCCGCCGGGTCGGTGCGGAACTCCTGCATCGAGACGTCAAGCTCGCGCGCCGCATGCATGAAATTGTGCAACATCACCGGCGGGCGGTCGCTCCGCTCGCCACGCAATACCATTGCGGTTCGTTCGTATCCGTTCATGGCCTGGCGTCTCCCGCGCAGCGCTTCGCTAGAATGGGCATTCCGCGGAAACGCGGACTTGCGATCAACCATGCGCCTGCGGCTGCTCGACTGGCTCATTATATCGGCATACAGGCGTGGCCGTCGGCTGGCTGGAAATCCATCCGGTCACGAGCATCGCGGTCATCGGGGAATAGAGAGGCAGGTTACAATTGGCCATGTTTCCGTACGATGCGACGCTGCTCGCCAGTGTTCAGGCTGCTCCCCAATCTATCGCGGACGTTCTCCAAACCCTCCGCACCATCGACAGCACTTGTATGGATGGGGATGGCCTGAAATGGTTCAACTGGCTGTATCTGCAAGTTACGCAGGCGGTCGAAGCACGGGTCGCGGGCGGTGGCTTCACCGATCCCGCGTGGCTGGCCCAACTCGACGTACAATTCGCGCGTCTCTACTTCTCCGCCCTCAAATCCTCGCTCTCCGGCGAGCCAACTTCAGCATGCTGGCAAGTCTTGTTCGCGGACCGCAACCAGGACGCCATCGCGCGCATCCAGTTCGCGCTGGCAGGCATAAACGCCCATATCAATCACGACTTGTGCGAGGCCATCGTCACCACCTGTCAGGTCACTGCTACCACGCCGGATCATGGTGGAACGCACTATGGCGACTACACCGCACTCAATTCCACTCTGGACAGCCTCGTTGAGTCCGCCAAGCAGACACTGAATGTCCGTCTCCCGGGCGGGGCGCTTCCGCCGGTCTCTCATCTGGAAGATACGTTGGCGGCCTGGAACGTGAGCGCTGCCCGCGAGTCAGCCTGGCAAAGCGCCGAACATCTGTGGCAGCTCCGTAGCAGTCCGTTGCTTGCCTCCAGCTTTATGGATATGTTGGACGGCTTCACGACGGTGATCGGCAAGGCCCTGTTGGTGCCAGTGCCGTGACGCGCTTCGCGCTAAGGCCATGCAGGCGCCGGCGGAGAGTCTGGCGTTGGCCGATAACCTCAACGGAAACGATAAGGCCGCCACGGCGCATTGGCGCCGAAACGCTGGACCCGCGATTATTGCGGGATCACACCGCGTGCCTGCAGGATGCCGCGGATGAGCCAGTCAACGTAATTGAAATTGCCGTATCCGGATTGGCCCAGGGATCTCGGATCGACTGCGCGACCCGCGACCACGCGCCCATCTTCATCGACTAGATCATAGTCCGCTGGCGATCCCGTACCTCGGTAGCTGACGAATAAATGTTCTTCCCGTGTATCGGCGGGCCGCAGCGGTTGGGAAGCCATGATCTGCCAGTAGCCCCGAACCCACCCCAGGTTGTTCACGACGGAAGGACCTACGATCAGATTCGATGGGATGAGGACCTCTGGCTTGGGGAGGTTACGGCCGATCGCGTCGTAGATGTAAACGAGATTTGCTTCGAAATTGTCCCCGAAAAACCTGGCCTTCTTAATCAGTCTGCCCCACAGGAACACACCAGCATGCGGCGACAGGCGAAACAGGTCGCCGACCTTCGCAAAGCGGCGCTTTTCGGTGAGGCGCACGGCGGTGACTTCGTTGGCCGCTTCCAGTGACTCCATTCGCTTATGAGTGAAGTGTGGCAGGAGCGCCTTTCAGATCTTGGGTAACTCCCAGCCCTTTCGCCGTGGGCGGTTGACGGCGAGCAGGTTAGCCTCCTCATCGCCGATCACTTGTTCCTCCTGTGGATCCCACCGGATTTTGCGATTCAGCCTGCGCGCGATGTTGGTGAGGTGGCTGACGCTTACCGAACGGTGCCCGATCGCGACGTCGGCGTTGGGCTGTTCGCGCGTGGGGATGCACCCCAGCCAGAACCCCATGTGATACTCCGCCTGCCACAGCGCGCGCTTGTCGTGCCACTTCTCGATTTCTTCCTCTGGCGGCAAGTCCAGCGTGACGCCGGGCGCGTCGATCTTGAAATTGTTGCGCCAAATGTCGATCGAACCCTTCTCGCCGATGAAGCGGCCTCCGCCCATCAGGGGTTGGTCGCCGCTATAGGGCAAGTCCAGATGGACTTCGACGCCATTAGCGTAGCGGAACGCCATGGCGCCGCGCGGTTCCTCCATGGGCCAGAATTCCACCGGGCCGGTGCCGTCCATGCCGAGGGCCCACTGGATCTGATCCAATCCGTGGGCACCCCAGTTGGTGGTCTCACCGCCCGAATAGTCCTGAAACCCCATCCAGCCGAATCGCAACTTCTTGTTGTAGGCGCGTGCGCGCGCCTGGCCCTGCCACACATTCCAGTCCAGCTCTTGGGGCACGGGCTCCTCCGCCAGATCGGGGATGGGCGACGAATCGGGATAGCTCACGCCCTGCGCCAGCTTGATTTTGCCCAATCCACCGGTACGCACCAGCTTGCACGCGATCTGATTCATCTCCATCGAGCGCTGCTGGCTGCCCACTTGGAACACGGTCTTGTACTTCCGCGCAGCCTTCACCAGCACGGTTCCTTCACCGGGATAGAGCGTCAACGGTTTCTCGGCGTAGACATCCTTGCCCGCCTGGCAGGCGTGGATACACGGAATCACGCGGACGTGGTCCGGTGTCGCCACGATGACGGCATCGATATCCTTGCGATCTAGTATCCTCCGGTAGTCCTGATAGATATCCCAATTGGCGCTGCGTCTGCCGGCGGCCTCTTCGCACCGCGACAGGCAGCAATCGGCGAGCGCCACGATCTGTCCCGGTTTGGGTAACTGATCGATCAGGAGGTTGGCGCGCCCACCTACGCCAATGACGCCTATCTGGATGCGATCGTTTGCGCCGGGACGGGCGGGCGCGCCCAGCACATGGCTGGGAATGATGGCTGGAAGTGCGGCTCCCGCGGCGGCGGCGAGAGAAGTCCGCGACAGAAACTGACGTCGAGAGACCTTTAGGCAATTGCTCATTTCACGTTGCTCCTTGGGTAACTCACTGGTGCTTCGCGGGCACGTCAAAGAGATTCTTTTTCAAATCCTCCGGGTTCAATTCACACCTGGCGCCGTTGGCTGGGATATCCAGTTTGGCGGTCCATAGGACCGCATTCACCAGCAATTGTCGAAATTCCGGCACGCCCCAGTTGGCATGCGTGTGCAGCCCGGTAAATCCGAATCCCCGGCCTCCGTCCTGCCGTACCGTAGCCCAAGCCAAGACCTGCGGGCTCGGCGCATCGGCGGGCAGCATGGCGGTCAAGATGGGCGTGACGCGCTGGTCGCCCGGCTGAAATCGGATTCGATAATACCATTCGTCCTTCAGTTGGAAGCTGGTCCAGCCGCGGGAGATGGGATGGTCCGGCGTGGCCTGGACGGCCAGGATGTCATTCACCGGGTTCTGCGAATAGGGACGATCGTAGAAGCCGCCAATCCAGTCGAGGAACTGCGGCCCGCCATGGTCCTTAGGCACCTCGACGGCGTAATGCAGGCACGCCAGTCCGACGCCCTTCTGTATGAGTTTGGCCATGGACTCCAGCCGGTTGCCGATCAGGATGGGATGCCCCGTGCCGCCATCCATGTACAACACGACGGCGCGCGCGCCTTCGAAGACCGACTCATCCTCCGGCCACCCTCCGGTTACCACCACTGGGTCCGATACCCGATTCTGTCTCAGAAAGCCGGCTAGAAGCATGCAGCCGGCTTTATATTCATGATCGCCCGGGCCATGACTCTGGTTGCCTGCGATCAGCACGATCTTAGCGGGCGCGGCCGCGAAAGCCAGCACCGCGGAGAATACCAGGCCGGCAAGCATGTTTCGCGTCATTGTTCTCATGCTACTACCATTAAGCCGTGAGCTACCGGGATGTGCCATGCTGGAGTTGCTATGCGAGATCCGGAGATCATTGAAACCGAGCTGATGGAAATCGGCGCCATCGCCGACGATACCCTGAAGCTCGAGCGCATCATTGCCTGGTGCGCATCGCATCCCGACGAAGTTCCCTTCGCCCTGCATCAGTTCATGGGCCGGAGCGATAGGCGCCCGCGAGCCCCCAAAAGCTAACCGCGCGGCGGTGGCGTGGCCGCCGGCGGATTTAACCGTCATCCTGATTAGTAGCCCTTGTGGGGCGGGCAATTTTGCCGCAGCCGGCTTTCAGCCGGCCCGAGCCGTCTAAAAAGGCGGCTGCGGCCAAGATTGGCCGCCCCACATCAGCCCCGATGCAGAGGGGCACATTTCTCGCGAAAACCGTCGCCGATTACGCGAAACTCAATAGCTTCTGCTTCCCGCGGTCCCACACGACTCGCTTGCCACTTTGACGATAGGATGCATTCGCCATGTGGCACGCCACCGCGGTGCCACAGCCGAACTCGACATTCTCGCGCGGCTGCTGGCGGCTGCGTACGCACTCGAACAGGTTCTTGAAGTGGTCTTCCGTGCCTTCTCTCTGCTGTGTAAATGCCACCGGCTCGCGCTTAGGTTGCTGACGCGCCGCGCCAACGTCCGCCAGTGGATCGTTCTTGTGCTCGGCCACGAAGCGATCCTTGGTGTCTTTGGGCCAGCTCTCCAGCGGGTACTCGTAATCCTCCATGGGGTTATAGGGCAACAGCCTGGCGCCTTCTTCTGTAAGTTCGATAGTGCCCTTGTCGCCCATGAAACGAACGATCTCGCCGCCTTCCCAGTTGGAGACCAGGTTCGCGCTCACCTGCACCTGGAACTTTCCGTAGTCGTACAGAGTATTGTGAATGTCCGGCACGTCTCGATCGCCATCCCACTTGTAGATGCCGCCATTGGCCACGGCGCTTAACGGATATTGCACACCCATGAGGTAATGCACGCGGGAGAGCAGGTGTACATACTCGTCGCCCGCGATGCCGGTGCCATAGTCCCACCAGTTGCGGAACCGGAAGAAGCGCTGCGCATCAAATGGGCGCTTAGGGGCATTGCCCAGGAAGCGCTCCCAATCGACGGTCTGGGGCGAAGCATCGGGCGGAACGGGATAGCGCCATGCGCCGATGGCGCTCGGGCGATAGATCGAACACTGCACCATGAAGACGCGTCCGATCTCGCCGGCGTCGAGCCACTGCTTGCCCTTCGCGGTAGATTCCATACTCAGGCTTTGGCTTCCAACCTGGACCAGGCGGCCCGTTTCCCGCGAGGCGCGCACCATTTCCAGCGCTTCCGGAATGGTGTGGCTCATGGGTTTCTCGCAGTACACGTCTTTGCCGGCATGCATGGCGGCGATGGCTACGGGTGCGTGCCAGTGGTCGGAAGTGGCCACGATTACGGCGTCGATATCGTTGCGGCCGACCACCTCGCGGTAGTCGCGCGTAGTGGGGGTGTTGGGCTGAATCTCCTGCGCGCGGCGGAAGTGGCCGTCGTAGAGATCGCAAACCGCCACGATCCTGCCGCCGGCATTTAGGGCGGCCTGCATCAACTCGAGGCCGCGAATACCCGCGCCAACGATGCCCAGCCGCACGGCATCTCCGGCCGGCTGTGGGCTATTCTGCGCTCTCGCGGCAAGGGCAGTGCCGGTGGCTCCGGCTATCGAGGTTGCGAGGAAATTGCGACGAGTGCCTTTTTCGGATGGCATAATGCTCCTTTCGAATAGTTATGGTATCGGTTGTTGAGGGCAGCGATCAAGGACGGTCCGCGACAAATCTGCTCGTTTTAGCGCAGATGAAACAGGTAGGGCCATATTGCTCTTTCCAGCGAAATGGCACGGCCTCATGAGGTCTCTGATCCCCGTACAATGACTCCTCGATATGGATCGCTCCGCTGCAATGCCAACCGTCGGGCCAGGGCCGCACCACTCCACAGCGAACTTCCCCATGACAACGACGCTCGACCGGCTCAGACCGTCAGCGATGATGGCAGGGATGCGGCGGTCCATCGGTTCCATTCTCGCACCGCTCCAAGCCGAATGCCACCGTAAAGCGGATGGCCCTGTCCGGTTCTGTGCGGAACATCGGGCGCTGAGCCGCTGTCTAATAGCGGGTGTCGAGGCCGGATAGACGATGCGAAAGGCGCTGAAGATCATCGGGTGGTGCATCGGTGGGTGATCGTTATGCTCATCCGGCTAATCGGGTTTGCACCGCTCAATGCCTCGGCTGACTCTTCTACTGAAACGTGGTGGGAAGCTGGCGCTGTTCGTCTATCGGCGGCACAGACGAAAGCGCACTTGCGGCACATGCTTCCGATCTTTTCGCCGTTGCTGCGTCAGATGAGAATGGAAATTCTACTGTTGGTAGAGATCGGAATTGATCCTCAAGGCAATGTGACGTGTGTTCGAGTAAACTCAGGGCATCCCATAATAATAGCTGCCGCAATGGAATCAATAAGACAGTGGAAATTCCGATCATTGAAAAGTTGTGGTCAGAAACAAGCAGCTTTCGGAAAACTGATTGTAGACTGTTTCTGGGCCAGACACGGATTCAAAACGGTAGTACTGAAGGCAGCGCCACACAAGCACTCGTGAATGCGTGCATCCCCGCCATTTTCTACCAGGAGTGCGGTTGCCCGGAGACACGGGCACGGGCCGAGCGGCTGGACCACGGTCAATGCATGCCAGCAAAGGTTGACGATCGCGAAGGGGCCAGCACCGAGAGCCAAGGTAGAGAAAGGAGGCGGCCAATCTTGGCCGCAGCCGCCTTTTAGGCGGCGCGCGCGAGCCTTGCTCGCGAAAGCGGGGCTGAGAGCCCCGCGCAGGCTGAGAGCCTGCCCCACTGTAAATGGCCAATCTCCTGCGGGCAGAATTGCCCGCCCTCCCCATGACGGCGATCAGACTTCCAGCTTCCATGGTTCGCGGTAGGTGGCGTTCAGGTGCGGCTGCATCTCGCTCTGTGCGCAGGTCCATTTTTCCTGGTCCCAATCGATGCGCGATCTGAAGCGCATCGAAAGATTTGCCAGCAGGCAAACCGTTGACGAGCGCACGCACGTTTCGATTTCACTGATCGGCTTTTGACGCGTGCGGATACATTCCAGGAAATTCCGCCAGGGGGGCACGTTCATATCCGCCATGGCGCGGTCCTTCTCCCACGCCTCCGGCTCCTTGAGTTTATTATTGGGAATCAGGTGGCAGCCGCTGCGGTTTACGGACATGCTGGCTTCCGTCCCATGAATTACCGTGCCCGCACCCTGGCCTAGCCCAAACATGGGTAGAGGGTTGCAAGTGCGGCTTTCGTAACTGGAAAGAAAATCCTGGTAATAGAACGTCGCCAGCATGGTGTCCGGCGTCTGGGTATTGTCCTCGACGTAGAACTTGCTGCCCATGGCCGAAACCGCCAGCGGCATCGGGTCGCCGAAGCACTGGTGGATCGGATCGATCAGGTGTACGCCCCAATCGGTCATGGCGCCGCCCGCGTAATCCCAGAAGTATCGGAATGTCGGGAAAGTGGAAGTCTTGACGCCCCAGCGATTGGGATTGAAGGGCACCTTTGGCGCTGGTCCGAGCCACAGATCCCAATCGAGATCCGCGGGTGGATCGCCGTCCGGGGGATTGCCGAAGCCCTTTTGTGGGGTCAGTCCGGTCTGGAAGGCATGACAAAACGTCACCGCGCCGAGCCTGCCGCTCTTGACGATTTCGGCGGCTTTTTGAAAATAGCCGCCGGAACGCTGCATGGTGCCGGCTTGCACAATGCGGTTGTATTTGCGCGCGGCTTCGACCATCTTCTGGCCTTCCTCCACAAACTTGCAGGCGGGCTTTTCGACGAAGACATCCTTGCCCGCCTTGCAGGCTTCCACGGTCATGTAGGCGTGCCAATGGTCGGGAGCGGAGATGCACACGGCATCGATGGACTTATCCGCCAGGATTTCGCGGAAATCGGCGAGCGCTTTCACCTGGAATCCTTTCTGGCGTGCGGCGGCTTCCGCACGTTCCAGGTGAGGCCTGTAAACATCACAAACCGCGACGGGCTGGAAGTCGGGGATTTTCATGGCATACTCCAGGTTTCCCGAACCCATGGCCCCGATCCCGATAAAACCTATCGCGATGCGGTCGTTGGCTCCCTTCATGCGGCCGGTGAAAAGGGAGGTCGTCAGCGCGGCTCCGGCACTCGCCAACGCCGTTCGCCTGGATATTTCGCGTTCCATACTAGCGTGCTCCTTCTAATGACTTCAATGCATGTGCGATTGAAAGACTATTCTAGTCTAGTGCGTCCGAAATCCAGGAGAGTATTCCGACGCCCATGTGGGGCGGCCAATCCTGGCCGCAGCTGCCTTTTCAGGCGGCTAGACCCGCTAGAGAGCGGGTCCGCGGGCTGAATAGCCCGCCCCACGGTGCGCACATAATCGTTCATCTGTCCGACGCACTACACTAGCCGCCAGTGCGCGAACCGCGAAAGGATATCGTGCCCGGCGGCATTTAAGCGATATGAAACTGATCGAATCTCTCGTTCTACTCGCTATCGGAACATCCACCGGATGGGCCTGCAGTTGCCTTCAGAGTTCGGGGTGCTGGAGCGCTTCCAGCGAAGGCCTCGAATTCGTCGGAAAGGCGACCAGAGTCCATGCTGCCGGCGGCGGTGCCGTAGCCGTGGACTTCGCGGTGTCGGAAGCGTTCGGCAAACTGAGCGGCAAAACTGCTGTCACCGTCTACACCAACACGCAATCCACCGCGTGCGGTTATTCATTTCGCGTGGGCGTCGAGTATTTTGTTTCCGCGAACTCCGTTGCATCGAGTCTGTGGGCAAATTCCTGCGGTCAAACCCGCCCAGCACTTGTGGCTGCGGCCTTGATCCGCCAGGCCCGCGCCATTCACGCAGGCCAGCCACCTGCGCCGCTCTTCGGATTTATCGGCACCGAACCATACCCGGGCATCTCTCCACTAAGCCGGCTGGAAGCCAAGCCGGCCGCCTCGGTTGCGGTGATCGCGGTGGGGAGGGCCGGTGAGTTCCGCGCCAGCACGGCCGCAGACGGTTCCTTTGAGTTCTCCCGGCTTCCTGAATCCACCTACCATCTCCGCGTGCAATTGCCCCAAGACCTGTTCATCTGGTGGGCGTCCAGTCACCTGAGCCGCGCATACGCCGTGAGTCCCGGGAAGATGTGCGAGGCCGACTTTCCCTTGTATCCGAAAGGCGACCCGTTTGCGGCGAACCAGCCGCGATAGACCCTCGGGGAGCGCTGGCAGACGACATAAAACGATCGTCTGCCCCACAGAAAGAACATTAGGCGCCCGCGGCGGCGCCGGATTGTCCTTTTGCCGCACGGCGGTATGCGCGAACGCAAAGTGCCCACCCGGCGAGGAAAAGGAGCAGTCCGGCATATGCGGGCGCCAGATGTGTGAAGTCGAGGTAGCCGATCGCGCCATGTACGCCCAACGCCGCGCCGAATCCGAAGAGTCCCATCAGCGCCATTACCTCCAGAAAGCTGCGCGTGAGCGGCGCATGGCGGGTGATGATCAGGATCAGAAGTCCGCACGACAGGAGTCCTCCGCCAAAACCAGCACGGTCGTGCGCGATCACTGGAATCAGCATGGGCGAGATTGCGCCGATCTGCTTCCGGGTCATGGCGATGAACGCAAGGTCTTGGGGCACAAAGACTGTGGTCATGCCGACGCCCACGATGGTCGCGCCCGCCAATACCAGTCCAAGGCCGCATGCCTCGAAAACGTGGCGGCCGTGCCGGGCCGCACCGGCCTCGGCGGGCAACTCCGTGCGCCATGACTGGCGAATGCGGAGCCGCCCGGGGATCGATCGGCGGGATCGCCAGAGCCCTGCCAGGAAGATCGGGAGAAGAATCAGGGTGGCCACGGCGTGCCATGTATCCAGGTACCCGTAACCCAGATACGCCAGGAAGCTCGCGAATCCGGTAAAGCCGGATACGGCGAAAGCCCACCATGCCCAAGCCTGCCCTGCTCGAAGAGGGAACTCCGACAACCACCAATAGGCCGCTCCAATAGCGAGCAGGGTCCCACCAAACGCTACACGGTCGTGAAACATGAACAGGGTAAGCTGGGCGTTGGCGGCGCGGGTCAGGCCGCCCGCATCCATTCCGAGGGCATGCGAATCGTGCGGAAGCAAGTGTCCAGTCAGCGACTGGAGGATCGCGAAACCGCCGCTGGCAAACAGGGCGATACCTGTCAGGGCAAGCAGGGGCCGGCCGTCGCCGAGCAACGCCTGAAATAGACTGCGGCGATCGTCGAAGCTCATCTTCAAATCATGCAACAGATAGCGGCCGAAGGAAAGGCCGATTGGCAATCGGCCTGCAGGTTGGCAACTGTTGGCAACCTGCCCCACAAGCTTGCGTTGTCCCGTGGTATAGAGATAAGCTCACCTCTTAATCCGATATAGCCGCTGGCTAAACTATGACTTCATCCCGCTTCCATCCAGCTAGCGCACCGGATTACCTGCCTACGGCTCAGATGAGATCGCTGCAACTGGAGCGGCTTAGAGGCGTGCTGCAGCGCGCTTTCGATCGTGTGGAGTTGTTCCGGGCGCGCCTCAAAGAGCGAGGTCTCACTCCCGCGGACATCGGCGGTTTGGAAGGTATCGCGAAACTGCCTTTCACCACCAAGGCGGACTTGCGCGACACCTACCCCTTCGGACTGTTTGCCAGTCCCATCGAGGAAGTGGTGCGGCTGCATGCTTCGAGCGGCACCACCGGCAAACCCATCGTGGTGGCCTACACTCGGGAAGATCTGGATGTGTGGACCAACGTCATGGTGCGCAGTCTGGCATCTTGCGGCATCACCCACGGCGACATCGTGCAAAACGCTTACGGGTATGGCTTGTTCACCGGCGGTCTGGGAGCGCACTACGGCGCGGAGGCGCTCGGGGCAACCGTGATTCCCATCTCCGGAGGCAACACCGAGCGCCAGATCATGGTGATGAAGGACTTCA
>Ga0187871_10001718_pt1 | contig 18666 bp, 18 predicted proteins | sample June2016WEW_16_1_FD_132988 | JGI IMG/M metagenome (GOLD analysis project Ga0187871, IMG submission 132988) | Peatland microbial communities from SPRUCE experiment site at the Marcell Experimental Forest, Minnesota, USA - June2016WEW_16_10 | ecosystem: Environmental > Terrestrial > Soil >...
CAGATGTTTTCCCAGCTTTCATAGCCCACGCCGTTGAAAAACGCGGCTTGCAGATTGTCGGTCTTATCCCGCGCCCAGCGGTAGCAGACGTTGATCATGTGCCGCGGCTCCAGCCATTTCAGCTTGCTGACCATGGGCGCGAACGGGTACTTCCAGTAGCCCCAGCTCTGGTTGTTCCACATCAGTTGCTCGTCGGCGCGCGGGGAGCCCTCCGGTTCCAGCGTCACCGGATGGCCGGTCTGGTCGGAAGCCGTGCGGTAGGCGCGCGGCATCCCGTCGAACGTATCGCCATTCAATCCATCGGCGCCGGTCTCGACCATGAGCTGCGCAGCCGCGTTCCAATATGGCTGCCCCACGTCGCGCGTGCCGGTGTCCCATGGCATGGTGGGGAAAAAGACGCGCACGCCCCGGCGGTGAAAATCTTCCACCATCCCGCGTAGCCCGGGGATGCCGCCGGGCAGGTCGCGAGCCAGGTCCCATTGATTGCGGTTGTCGATGCCTATATTCGGATACACCGGCCAGATCAGCACGCTATCCACGCCGCCGTAGCGCTGGTCGAGATCGTCCAGGAAGCGGCCGACCGTATACTTTCCGGCTGTTGGATCGTAGAGATAGCGTTCCTCCACCATGGTTTGCGGCTGGATGAAGTTCCTCTGGGTCCACAACAGTTCGGGCCGCCGGTATTCGGCATCGTCGTAACCCATGCGGATGAGCCTTTCGCGCCGCCACTGGCGCAGATCGCTTAGCCAGGCGTCGTGCTCGCCGCTCTCTATCCACGCCGGGGTGGAGTCTTGCCCCGGCCCCGGTATCTGGCTCCCGTCGGCAGGAAAGCGGGTATCCTGAGCGGCCGCGCTGATAACGGCTGCACAAAAGACGCCGATAAGTCGCTTCATCACCGTAGAACATATCATCTCTGCCAAAATGTGAGGCGTGCAATTCTGCCCGCAGCCGGCCGTCAGCGCCCCTGCAACCCGGTAAACTTTTCCTTCACCGCGTAGAAATGGGCGAAAACACACCAAATCCAACGCATAAGTCCTTAACAATCAATATACGGCAATATCGGCGGGAAAATTGCACAGCAATGCGCCGGGAGTTAACTATGACACGGACTTTTCTCAGTACAGGTCTTCTGGCGGCGACGCTACTCACTGGCGGATGCGCCACTAAGAAGTACGTGCAGCAAACGACCGCGCCGATCCAGGCCAAGGTGGACCAGGTCGGCGATCAAACCAACAAGAACGGCCAACAAATCCAGCAGACCCGCACCGACCTCACGGCTAACATCAACGGGGTGGACGAGAAGGCCCAAAGTGGCATCAGCGCCGCGAAAGAACAAGCCATGACCGCCCAGAACAGCGCGCAAGGCGCCATGAACAAGGCCAATGACGCGTCGGATCTGGCAAACAAGGATTCCCAGGAGATCCGCAGCCTGCGGGAGCAGGTTTCCAACCTGGATGACTTCAAACAGGTTGCCGACCTGACCATCCCGTTCGCGTTCAACAAGTACACCCTGACGGCCAAGGACCGCGACGACCTGGACGCCATGGTGGGTAATGCTTCCAAGAACAAACGGTATTTCATCGCCGTGGAAGGCTTCACGGACCGCGTCGGGTCGCACCAGTATAACGAGGCGCTCAGCCGCAAACGCGCCGATGCCGTGACCGAATATCTGGTGGCCAAGCACGACATTCCCATTTTCCGCATCCATATGATCGGGCTCGCGGACGAGAAGCCGGTGGACGACGGTCACACCCGCGCCGCGCGCGCCAAGAACCGTCGCGTGGAAATCAAAGTTTTCAGCGCCGACGAGAGTTACACCCTCTCGCAGTCGCCGTCGCCTGCGAGCACTCAACAACAGGCACAGGAATCGCAGCAATAACACCGCCGGCCGCGCAATGCCGTCTTGCAGCGTCGGGTGGGTCCCTCGGGGCCCGCCCCTTTTTTTGGGGGGCGGCGCGTTTCAGGCCGGAGATCTCTGCGGCGCGGGGGCCGCGCGTAGCGCGCGCCACCAGATGTAGAGACCTAAAAATCCCGTAGTCACCTCGATCAATCCTCCAGTCAGATTCAGGCTGTGGGAGAAATTCCGCAATTGCTCTCCCATGATCGCCCCGGTAAGCTGCAGGCCCAATCCCCCGCTCAGCAGCATCAGCCGGCGGTTGGGGCGGCGCGCGGCCGCCAGCAGCGACCAGAGAATCACGTCCAAAATAACCGCGCAGATATTCAAATCGCGGCTGATCAGAGTCATTCGCCGATTCAAGTGCAGGCTTTGGTGAGATGCATACGATACCGCGCATATCGCGGCCGCGGCGAGGACCAGCCAATGGCGCGCTATTATTTTCTGCCTGGACTCCCGCGCAGCCTCGTCGATGAAGGCGATCACTAAACAGAAAACCAGAACATCCAGGATGATTTCGTCAAACCAGTAATAATCTGCCTTCAGCGTTTTAGACGCGCTCTGGAGTGCGATCTCCACCACCGTGGACAGCAGCAACGCCAGGGAATAGGCGAAGACAAACGGATATTGCCGGTAGCTTCCGCGCACCAGCGCGGAGATTACCTGTATGTTGAGCCACAGACCGATGGCCCATAAACTATACTGAATGGCCTGCTGCATTCTCCTCCGCGAAGAGGCCCTGGCATCCCGCGGGGATCAGCTCGCGGCGGTTCAGACTTTGCCGCACCACGGATCGGGCGGGAGCGTGGGGCCATGCGCCATTTTACCTTCCCACGGATCGGGTGGGAGAGTCGGGCCATGCGCCACTTTACCGCACCACGGATCGGGTGGCAGAGTGGGGCCGTGGGAAACGTGCGTCGCCGGCACCGCGGCGAATCCGTTTACCGCCATGCAAACCATGATCGCGGCGCATGCCAACAAGTGAGCGAATCTGTTCCTGGTCAAAACGTTCATGTACAGCTCCTTCGTAGCGATATCCCAGCACTGGCTCCCGGCCGGACATCATCCGGCATGCCGAAACCAACTGATGTACGGATAGTGCGAAAACCGGGGCTTTCTTTCACCTGAAGTGTATCCCAATTTTAGTGAGGACAAAAGATAAACTTGAGTTAGACCGCGTTTTTGTGGGTGATTGCTAACGAAGTGGCGGCCTGAGGTTAATCCTGAGATAACCAACGGATACTGCCGGGTATCCTACGCTACCGGTGGTATCACTGCCGCCGTTCCCGCAGGGCGCTGTCGGTATAGTTGCCATCCGCCCGGAAGGGTCTCGGACCGGGCGCCTGCAGGCGCATGTCGGCGGCCACTTCTTCCACCATCGCCGTCGTGACCACCTTGCTCTCCAGGGCGAATGCCGTGAGCAGCAGATTATCGCACATGGCGTTAATCACTCTGGGAATTCCCTGAGTCCGGAAGTGGATTTCACGCAGAATCTCGGGCGGGAAGACAGTGCGTTCCTGCAACCCGGCCCGCATTAAACGCGACTCGATGTACTCCAATGTCTCATCCAGTTGCAGCGGCTGCAGAACACAGCGCAAAGCAATGCGCTGTTTCAATTGCCGAAATTCGGGCGCTTCGAGTTTGCGGTCCAGCTCCGGCTGGCCGGCCAGCAAAATCTGTAGCATTTTCCCACGCCGGTTTTCCAGGTTGCCCAACAGCCGGATTTCCTCGAGCACCTCCCAATCGAGGTTGTGTGCCTCATCCACGATCAGCACGGTGGTACGCCCCAGGTTGGCGCGCTCGATGATCATCTCGTTCAGCGCAAACAATACCTCGGTCTTGGAAGTCCGTGTGCATCGCAAACCGAAATCGTAGGCGATCATTTCAAAGAACTGCTCGACCGTCAGCCGGGAATTGAACAGCGAGGCATAAGTGATCTGCTGAGAGTTTAGGAAATCCCGCAAGCATTCCAGCATAGTGGTTTTGCCGGTTCCCACTTCACCGGTGAGCACCACGAATCCCTTACGGCTCTGCACGCCGTAAATCAGATTCGCCAGGGCTTCTTCATGCTGCGCGCTCCGGAATAGGAACGACGGGTCCGGACTCATGTTGAAGGGATTCTCGGCGAAACCGAAGAAGGCTTTGTACATCGAATGAACTTCCGTTGTATCTTAGCACGCCGTACGACAGGCCTCTTGGCCTGTCGCTAACTCTTCACCGATTTGGCCGGGCTGATGAGGATGTGCGCGTTGCGGCCTTCCATGCGCGGCGCGCTTTCCGCCGTGCCGTACGCCGCCAGGTCTACGGCGAAACGCGCCAGCAGCTTGCGGCCTAAATCGGCATGCGCGATTTCGCGCCCGCGGAATTGCACCACCGCCTTCACCCGATTGCCCTCCTGCAGAAAACGGATGGCGTGATTTTTCTTGAAATCGTAATCGTGATCGTCGGTGTTGGGACGGAACTTAAGTTCCTTCACCTGCACGACGTGCTGCTTCTTCTTGGCCTCGTGCTGCTTCTTTTTTTGCTCGTATTGGTAGTGGCCGTAGTCCACCGCTTTCGCCACGGGCGGCACCGCGGTGGGCGACACGATTACCAGATCGAGGCCCAACTCCTGCGCCTTGCGCAGCGCGGCTGCGGTGGGCATGATCTCGGCCGTGCCATCCGGGAAGACCGCGCGCACTTCGCGCGCACGAATCGACTCGTTCACGTTTTCTCTACGGGCTGGCCTGCGTGGGGGTAAATTTCTGCCTGGACCCATGTATGCTATTGAGCGGCTGCCTTAGGATTTGCCACGGACGCGAGGCGGGACATGCGACGGCTGCCCGCGCCGGACGGTTGGATAAAATCGTGGATGAAGGTAAATACCAATCGAAATTCGCTGTCTTAAGATAGTGTACTTCCAAATGGGGACGATTGTCCAGCTTTTGTGCGGCGGGACCTCCATACGTGGCCGCGCGCGATCCTGGCGCCGCCCGCGCACCCTCCGCGCGAGGGGTTCCCCCGCATCGAGGATGAGTTGGACGCCGGCTATGACCAGCAGGATCAGAGCGATGAGTTGAACGCAAATGATCTCGATTTCGGGTATCGACGGTAGATGTTCCATTGCACCGGATAGTGTGAGGATTCGGCCTTTCTTTCATCCGGAGTTTATCTCAAGATTTGGCACGGACGAACGAAAATAGCGGATCAGCGGTGTTTTTATGGATTAATGCTAACGAAACGCACAGGGATGCGAACCCCAAGCGGGACTGTCTCCTCCCGGGCCGTTGCCCCTCTGTCCGGAAAATGAACCGAACCTTTGGTCAGCCCGTATCATCTAAATAAGACCGTGCCCGCCTCCGCTGGGGAACAATACGGAACCGTGGCTTCCAGCCCTGGCTCCGCGCCCAAACCCGCCCCCGACGGAGTCCGCGCGCAGTTGGCCAAGATCCTCGCCAGCCGCGCATTTGCGGGGGCGGAACGCCCGGGCCGCTTCCTGCGCTTCGTCGTCGAACAAGCTCTAGCCGGCAATCCGCTCAAGGAAACTCTGCTGGGCGTCGAAGTCTTCGGCCGCAGCCCGTCCTATGACCCGCGCCTGGATGGCGTGGTCCGCGTAGAAGCCGTCAAACTGCGCGCGCGCCTGAAGGAATATTACGAAACCGAAGGCGCCGCAGACCCCATTCGCATCGACCTGCCCAAGGGCGGCTATCTGCCCTGCTTTGAAACGCTGCCGAATCGGCCCGCGCCGCCGCGCCGCATTTGGTGGTCGGATTGGCGAATAATGGCTCCGCTGCTGGCGCTGGCCATGCTCGCCGCCGGGTACCTGCTGGCCCGCAAATCGCATCCCCGGCCCGCCACTCCGGATTCGTCATCCATCGCCGTGCTCCCCTTCGTGAACCTGAGTTCCGATAAGGAAAACGAGTACTTCAGCGACGGCCTGACCGACGACTTGATCAACGCCCTCACCCAGGTCCGCGGATTGCGCGTGGTCGCGCGCGGCTCCGCATTCCAGTTCAAAGGGAAGAATCCCGACGTGCGCGCCGTGGGCCGCCAGCTCAACGTGGCCGCCGTGCTGGAGGGCAGCGTGCAACGCGCCGGCGACCGTCTACGCATCACCGCCCAGCTCAGCAGCGTGGCCGACGGCTATCACGTTTGGTCGCAAACCTACGACCGCCGGCTTGCCGACGTCTTCGCCGTGCAGGATGAGATTTCGCGGGCCATCGTGGGCGCGCTGGAGCTTCGCGTAGCCGGCGATCCGGGTCGCCGTCTGGTGCAATCGTCCACGCAGGATCTGGAGGCTTATAACCTCTATTTGCAGGGGCGGTTCCACCTGAATAAGTGGCGGCCGGAAGGCGCCCGCAAGGGCATAGAGTACTTCGCGCAAGCCATCGCCAAGGACCCTTCCTACGCACCCGCTTATGCCGGCATGGCGGATTGTTACACGTGGCTGGGCGTGTTCGGCTGGTCCGCCGCGCGGCAGGCCATGCCGCAAGCGCGCCAAGCCGCCAACCACGCGCTGCAACTGGATGAGTCGCTGGCCGCCGCGCACGTTTCACTGGGTTACGTGAAGGCGCTCTACGACTGGGATTGGCCGGGCGCCGAGCGCGAATTCAAGCGCGCCCTGGAACTTAGCCCCGGCGACGCCGATGTCCACTTCGCTTACAGCGTGACATATTTCAACCCGCTGGGACGCTTGGATCAGGCGCTGGCGGAAATTCAAACCGCCGTAGCCCTCGATCCGCTCTCGCCCTATAAGATCACCATGGCGGGGATGATTTACGGCGACCGCCGCGAATACGATCGCGCCGTGGAAAACTACCGGAAGGCCATCGAACTGGATCCCTCCTTCTATCACGCCTACGACGAGATGCGCAGCCTCGAAATCGTGAGAGGCAGACCCGACGCAGTCGACGCGGTCACCCAGGCCATGCGCGCCGCGTTCCCCGATGTGGACGACACCTCGGTCCGCGCGCGCCTGGCCGCGCGCCAAGGCAGGCAAGCGGAAGCGCGCGGGATGGTGGAACATTGGATCCAGGAGTGCATCCGCATCCAACGGCCCGGAAAATCCTGCTACGCCGCTCAGATTTACGCCAGTATCGGTGAAAAGGACCTGGCATTCAAATGGCTGGACCAGGCGTACCAGGAGCGCAATCCGCTGCTGGTGTATGCGAAGGTGGTGCCGTACTACGACAACCTGCGCTCCGATCCGCGCTTCACAGCGCTATTGCAGCGCCTCGGCCTGGATTGATTCTTCCCGCATCCGAATAGCGCGCGCGGAATAAGCCGCCGCCAGCCTACGCCTGCCCTGCGCCCTCTCCAACGTAGCCAAATTGGCCAGCGTGGCCGCCACGAACGGATGGTCCGGACCCAACGCCGCCTCGCGAATGGCCAGCGCCCGCAAATACAGCGGCTCGGCCTTGGCATATTGGCCCTGCACCTGGTAAATCGCGGCCAAATCGTGCAGCGCCGTGGCCATCAGCGGATGCCCCGCGCCCAAGCTGCCCTCCACCACCTCCGCCGACCGCCGCGCGAAGGCCTCAGCCTCGGTGTAACGCCGCGCGTCGAAGTAGAGTTCCGCCAGCCCGTTCAATGCCGGCGTCAGATCCGGACTCCCGGCGCCGGAGATCCGTTCCACGATCGCCAGCGCCTGCCGGTACTGCGCTTCCGCACGGTAGAAGTATCCCTCCGCCCGGTACTGGCGCGCACTGACGATCAGCGCAATGGCCTCACCGGCCTGAGTGTCGGGCGGCTCGCCCCCCGCCAAACCCAGCGGGATCGTAACCAACATCAGCCCCAGCAGTGTTCCGCGCATTTCCCCCTCCTGATTCGAGGGTGCGCTCCCAACGCAAGCGGGCACAAGTATTTAGGGGTAGCGTAACGGTTGACGCAACCGTTACTCCGCAGCGTCCCGCCGGTCCTCGCCGAATCGGCGGCTCGACCCACCGCATCCATGGAATAGGCCCCAACATGTTGCCCTTTCCCTGGCAAATCGGACTGCTCGCTGTCGGGCTGGTATTGCTCATGGGGTTGTTTTTGGGGCTTGCCCTTGGGACCCTTCTTTCGGCGGCTCTCCGCCGAAAACGAAGATACATGCTCGACGGAATTGCCGGCATGGCCGGATGCTTGGGCGCGTACTGGCTGAGCGCCACGAGCGCCGTGTACGCGGTCCAACTAAATGGAGTAGTGGTTGGATGGCCATCCGGAACGCGGTGGCCCAGTCTGTGGGCTTGGGCCTTGGAGCACGGCCTTCTCTCGGCGATCATTGGTTGCGTCCTCTGCATCGCGTTGGGCCGCGCGCTGGCCAGCGGCGCAGATCGTCTTAGGCCGTCAGCACGGCTGCATCGGGCCACAGCAATAAGACAATGAGCATAAAGAACTTACCGTAGAAATTGGCTTCGTATGGTCAAAAAGGCCGACCCCACCGGCCGATGCCCAATTCCGCCCAATCCTGCACAACCCAAAAGCCAGCCCCCGCATCCCGCCGCCCCGCCCCGGTTGTCCCCGCTCCACCCAACCTGTTATGCTTCAGTTGTCGAATTCGTGACAAGCTAGCTACCTGGCCCCGCAGGCCGGGCCCCACGAAGAGGTTTTGCCATGTCAGGTCATTCAAAGTGGGCGACCATCAAACACAAGAAGGCCGCACTCGACGCCAAGCGCGGAAAAACGTTTACGCGCATCATTAAAGAGATCATGATCGCCGCCCGCAGTGGGGGCGATCCGGACGCCAATCCCCGCCTCCGCACCGCCATCCTGGCCGCCAAAGGGGTCAGCATGCCCGCCGACAATATCAAGAAAGCCATCATGCGCGGCACCGGCGAGTTGGAAGGCGGCCAGATCGACGAAGTCATGTTCGAAGGCTACGGGCCGGGCGGCGCAGCCGTGCTGGTCAAGGTGGCCACCGATAATCGCAACCGCACGGTCAGCGAAATCCGCCATTGCTTTTCGAAGAACGGCGGCAATCTCGGCGAAGTCGGCAGCGTCGCCTGGATGTTCGAGCGCAAGAGCCACGTCTACGTACCCCGCGACCAGGCCAGCGAAGAGCAACTCATGAACATCGTGCTCGACGCCGGCGCCGACGACCTGCGCGACGAAGGCGACCAGTGGGAAGTCGTTTCGCCGCCCGAAGCGCACGAAGCCGTCGTGGCCGCACTCGAGAAGGCCAAGCTCACCACGGAATCGGCCGAAGTCGCCATGCTGCCGAAAAACCTGGTGCGCCTGGAGGGCAAAAATGCGGGCGCCATGCTGCGGCTCAGCGAGGCGCTCGAAGAGCAGGACGACGTGCAGAACGTCTATTCCAACTTCGATATCGACGAAAAGGAGTTGGAGGCGATGGCCCAATAAAGTGCTGGTGCTGGGAGTCGATTGCGGTACCCGCCGGACCGGCTACGGCGTCATTGAATCCGACGGCGGCCGCCACCGGCTGATCGACTCCGGCGTGATCTCGACGAACGTCCGGGATCCGTTTGAAGCGCGCCTGCATGAGATTGCGCGCGGACTGCGCCAGGTGATCGGCAGGCATGCCCCTGCCGCCGCCGCCGTCGAGCAGGTGTTTTACGCGGCCAACGTCCGGACCGCTCTGAAATTGGCGCACGTGCGCGGCGTCGCGCTGCTGGCCATCGCCGAGGCCGGGCTGCAATTGGGCGAGTACTCGCCGCTGGAAATCAAGACCAGCGTGGTGGGTTATGGGCAGGCGGACAAGCGGCAAGTGCAGGTGATGGTGCAGTCTTTGCTAGGGCTCGAGTCCATGATCGAATCCGAAGACGCCAGCGACGCGCTGGCGGTGGCCATCTGCCACGCCACCCATTTCAGATTCCTGGTAGGAGCGTTTTCGAAATGAACCGCCTCCTTCCACTCCTCTGCTGCATCGCCCTCGCCGCCCAGGCAGCCGACGTCCCGCATCTCTTCTTCTCCAAATCCTTTCCCGGCAGCTCGCCCGCCTACGAGGCCATCAACGTCGACAGGACTGGCGCGGGCGACTATCGCGAACAGGAGAACGACGATCAGCCCGTGCGCTTCCAGTTGAGCGAGTCCGAAGGCGCCGCCATGTTCGGCCTCGCCGCCAAGCTGGGCTACTTCGACCACCCGCTGGAATCGCCGTTGAAGGTGGCCTTTATGGGCGCCAAAACGTTCCGCTTCGTCGACGGTGTCCGCAAAGCCGAAGTCAAATTCAATTTCTCCGAAGATACCGCGGCCCAGGCCCTGGCCGACTGGTTCGAGCGCATCGCCCAGTCCGAACAACTGTTCACCAATCTGGAGATATCCGCCAAGTACGACCACCTGGGCGTCATGAAGGCGGTGCTCCTGCTGGAAGCGGCCTATGATGAAAAGCGCCTGGTGGCCACCGCCCAGTACCTGCCGCTGCTCGACCGCATTGCCAAGAACGAGACCTATATGCATCAAGCCCGCCTGCACGCGGCCGCCATCGCCGACCAGTTCCGATGCGGCGCGCCGCCGTGCGCCGCCAACCCGCCGAAATGAGACTCGCCGCCGCAGTCTTCGTCTTTTGCGCTCTGGGCTGGTCGCAGAAAACCGCTGCCACCGATCCCAATACCGGCGAAAGCGCGGACTTGAGCCAGGCAGTCTCGGAGGCCGGCAACAGCCCGGTCGATTTCATCCGCCTGCTGGAAAAACACCTCGCCAAATACCCGCAAACCACGCGCCGCAATGAAATCGAGCGCGCCCTGGTGAAGGCGGCCGTCGAGACCAAAGACGACAAGCGCCTGATCGAATATGGCGAGCGAGTGCTGGCGCGCGAGCCGAACGACATCCAGGTTCTGGACAAGGTCATCCGCGCCCTGCTGGCCACCGACGCGCGCGATACCTCCGAGCAGGCTCTGCGCTACGCCACGCACTATGAAGAACTGCTGCGCCAGACGCGCCTGCAACCCTCGCCCGGCCACATGAGCGACACCCAGTGGCATGAAGAGGTGGACAAAGGATTGGGACGCGTGCTGGCCTGCGAAGCGCGCGCCACCGGCAATCTGGGGAAGATCGACCAGGCCATCGCGTTCGCCGAGCGCGCTTACGAAATCTATCCTTCCGCCGAAGCCGCCCGCGAGATCGGCCGCTGGCTGCTCCGCGCCAGCCGCGACCGGGACGCGCTCACCCCTTATGCGGATGCCTTCACCATCCCCGACAGCCGCAACACCGACCTGGACCGGGCCAAGGACCGCGCGCAACTGGGCGATATCTATCGCAAAATCTACGGTTCGGAAAAGGGCTTGGGCGACTTCATCTTGGAAGCCTACGACCGCACTACGGGCGTGCTGGCGGCCCGCCGCCTGCGCTTGCGCCAGACGGATCCCAACGCGCAGGCCGGCAACGTTCTGGAGTTCACCATATCGGGCGTGGATGGCGCTAAGCTGGCCATCGCCTCGCTGAAGGGCAAGGCCGTGGTCTTCGATTTCTGGGCCACCTGGTGCGGCCCGTGCCGCGCTCAGCACCCGCTCTACGAGCAGGTGAAACAGCGCTTCCACGATTCCCCGGATGTGGTTTTCCTGTCCGTGGACACCGACGATGAGCACGATCAGGTGCTGCCCTTTTTGCAGGAGAACCACTGGGAACAGAGAAATGTCTATTTCGAAGACGGGCTCTCGCGGGTGCTGGCTATCACCTCCATGCCCACCACCATCGTCTTGAACCGCCGCGGCGAGGTGATCAGCCGCATGAACGGTTTCGTGCCGGAACGGTTTGTGGATTCGTTGACCGACCGCATTAAAGATGCGTTGAAGAATTGAAGGTGCTATAATCCCCCCTCGGACACCCGATTCTTATGACACCTGAACCCACTTCCGAAAATGCCGCCCCGCCGATGGGTGAAGTTGGCCGTCTCACGGGCGTGTTCCTCGATCCCAAAAAGGCGTTCGCCGATATCGCCGCCCGTCCCCGATTTCTTGTGCCGTTGACGCTGCTGATCGTCTCGTACCTGGCCTTCATGTATTGCTTCACCACGCATGTGGGCTGGGAACGTTCCATGCGGCAGGCTTTCGAGAGCAACGCGCGCGTCCAGCAAATGGACCCGCAGGCGCGCGAGAACGCCCTCCAGATGCAGCTCAAGTTCGCCCCCATTGGAGCGTACGTGGTAGGCCCCATCGTGGTGGTGGTCATCGCGCTGGCTACCGCGGGCGTCTTGCTATTGATGATTAAGATGATGGGTGCATCGCTGACGTTCAAGCAGATGTTCGGCATCTCCAGCTACGCCATGCTGCCTGGACTGGTATCCAGCATCCTGACGATTATAGTGATCTTCATCAAGAACCCGGAGGATTTTAACCTTCAGAATCCGCTGGCCTTCAACCTGGCCGCATTTCTGGAGCCGCCGCCCAATTCCTCGAAGGTGCTTTACAGTCTGGCCAACTCGATCGATCTGTTCAGCTTTTGGACCATCCTGCTATTGGCTGTCGGTATATCGGTAGCCGCACGCAAGTTTCCTTTTTCGAAGGCGTTGATCGCGGTGCTGGTGCCTTGGGTTCTGCTGGTTCTGATCAAGTCAGGCTGGGCGGGCCTCTTCGGCTAGACGCGCGTGGGGCAGGCTCGCAGCCTGCGGCGGCCTCGAAGGCCGCCTGCTGCATCTTGAATACGTCCGTAATGCGGAACTTCGCCGCGTCCATGTGCATCGGGTTGAAAAGGAAATTGGCTGTTTCGGGGACAATTGCGCTGGGTACCTTCAATAGTACACCCTCCTTCTTGCGGAGCCATACCGTCCCCAAGTCGCGAGTCGCGTCCGGACGTATCCTCCAATCCTGTGGCAAGTCTTCGGCCTTGACGACAACGACTTCAAGTTCCGGGCCATCGATTTTCAGCAGCGTGAACTCCGGCGGCACATCGTTGGCACTGGTATGAACACATACTTCCAGGAGCGCGGCCGCCGGACTCCCTGCCAGATAAACGACGGGGTGACCCGCATGATGCCATCGGCCAGGAACCTTCAGTCCGCCTGCTCCGTTGAGATCGCGGTGCCGGCTGATCCTCCAAAGGATCATCTAGACGAACATGCCCTCGTCAATCTGAACGAGTAGCTCTTCGACAATCCGGCTGCCCGTGTCCGTATTGAGCAGCGAAAGCGGCGCGCGGCCGTCGAGCCGCGCCTGAGGATTGCGGAGCCAGGCTAAAGCCCGCTCCCTAGTTCCATAGACGGATTCCGCCAGCGAGAGTACGCGGATCACGCGCAACACGCGGTCGGACTCTTCCACGGTCAGCTTTTCACGCCGGGAGCGGCGATGCTGGAGCGTTCTGAGTGGAATGATGGCCGCGTCGATTTCGGAGCGGTGCAGGCCGAGCGAAATCAGGCGCTTGACGATGGCGGGCGCGAGTTTCCCCTCCACGATGCGCAGTACCGCCGTTTCGGTCGGCGGAACCTTGACGCCGAGCCAATCACCCATTTGCACATTGGTCGCGCTCATGTTGAATCTCTCAGCTACATTATGCCACATCCGCCAGGGCAAAATGTAGCTTCGGCAGATCGGTCAGGGGCGATCGCTGAAAGCGATCACATCGCCTTGGTGCGACGCTCGCGTTTCTTAGCCACCGGCTGCGCGGGCGCTTGCTCTTCTTCCGCCCCACCCGCCGCCGCCGTAGCCACCTGCACCGGCTTCTTCTTCTCCGCCAAACTGCGCTTCAGCGCTTCCATAATGTCGATCACCGGCGCAATGTGCGGCTCCGGCGTCTCCACCACCTTCTGCCCTTCCTTCTTGGCCTCGATCATGCGCATCAGGTTGTCGCGATAGGTGTCGTGATACTTCTCCGGCTCGAAATCCGCCTTCAACGTGTCGATCAGCATGTTGGCCATGGCCAGCTCGTTGGGCTTCACCAGGTCCGTGTCGGTGCGGAATTCGTCCACCTGCCGGATCTCGTCGGCATAGTACATAGTGTGCAGCAGAATGCCCTTCTTGCCCGGCCGCAGGATCACGATGTGCTCGCGATTGTGCATGGCGATCTTCGCCAGCGCGTAATAGCCGGCCGCGCCCATGGCCTTGAACAGCAGCGCGTAGGGCTTCTCGCCGCCGCCATCGGGCGCCATATAATACGAGCTTTCCAAATAAATGGCGTCCACCGTGTCGCCCTTTACGAATTCCAGGATTTCCATCACCTTGGCGGTTTTCGGAGCGACTTTCTTGATGTCCTCCTCCTCGATCACCACGTAATGGTCCTTCTCGTATTCGTAGCCTTTCACCAGCTCGCTGCGCGGCACCGGCTGGTCCTCCGCCTGGCAATAGGTGACCTGCTTGATGCGCGAATGATCCTTGGCGTGCAGCAGATTGAAGCTCACGCTCTCGCCGCGCGCGGCGCTGTATAGGCGCACCGGCAGCGAAACCAGTCCGAACGTCAGATGTCCTTTCCAAACCGTGCTGGCCATAACGCCTCACCTCATATTGGCAATCGACTTTTCCGAAGATATCATGTAAATGGAGGAGGGGCAAGGCTTTATGGCACTGGAAGAGTACGTCCGCAAACGCAAGTTCGAAAAAACCCCGGAGCCGGCTCCTCAAACTCACACCAAGGCAACCGCAGGTACGGCTCCGCGCTTCTATGTGCAGCGGCACGATGCCACGCGCCTGCACTACGATTTTCGCCTGGAGATCGGCGGCGTGCTGGTTTCGTGGGCCGTTCCCAAAGGGCCTTCGCTGGAGCCGCTCTCCAAATTCCTGGCCGCGAAAGTGGAAGATCATCCGCTCGAATACGGCGAATTCGAGGGTAATATTCCAGCCGGCAATTACGGCGCGGGGAGCGTGATGCTGTGGGACCGCGGCACGTGGGAATTGCTGGGCGACGCGCCCGTCGAAGAGCAGCTTGCGCGCGGCGACCTGAAGTTCCGCCTGCACGGCGAAAAGCTGAAAGGCGAATTCGCCATCGTACACATGAAGAATCGCGGCAAGGGCAACGAGTGGCTGCTGATCAAGAAGCGCGACGCGGATGCCGTGCCCGGATGGGACATCGAGCGGCTCGCCTGGAGTGTGCTCTCCGGCCGCACCCAGGAGGAGATCGCGCAAGGCCTGCCCGCCCGCAAGACGAAGCGGGAGACGGCGGGCGATCCGCAGCGCGAATGGAAGAGCCGGCCAGCGGAGCGCCCATCCAAAGTCGCCGCAAAATCCGCGCCGCCCGGCAAAACGAAATCTACCGCCAACCCGGCGTCCCTCAAAGGCGCCATGAAAGCCGCCATGCCCACCGCCATCACCCCCATGAAAGCGGCGCTCGCGGAAACTCCCCCGCGCGGCGGCGAGTGGCTCTTCGAGGTCAAGTGGGACGGCGTGCGGGCCATCTGTTTCATCGAAAACGAAGCCGTCCGGCTGGTCTCCCGTACCGGCCATTCCTGCGAGAAACAATATCCCGAGCTCAGCGTGATCCCGCACTACATCGGCGCCAGCCAGGCGATCCTCGATGGCGAGATCGCGGCGCTCGACGAAAAGGGCGTGGCGCGCTTCGAGTTGATTCAGCCGCGCATCGCGCAATCAGATCCCAATTCCGTGTCGCACATGGCCCGCTCGCGCCCGGTAGTCTACTTCGCTTTCGATCTGCTGTATCTGAATGGCTACGACCTGCGCCAGGCGCCGCTGGTGGAACGTAAACAGTTGCTGGAATCCATCCTGGCGCCCACCGGCGTGCTGCGCTATTCCGAGCATTTCCCAGGCGCGGGCGCGGCCATGCTGCAAGCCGCGAAGGAGACCGGCATCGAAGGCCTGGTCGCCAAGCATGCCAACAGCCGGTACGAATCGCGGCGCTCGAGCGATTGGATCAAGATCAAGATCGTAGAGCGGCAGGAGTTCGTGATCTGCGGCTTCACGGCCGGCGAGCGCGATCACTTCGGCGCGCTGGTCCTGGGGTTGTACGACAACGGCAAGCTGGTCTGGGCCGGGAACGTAGGCACCGGGTTCGACCAGAAAACCCTCGCGATGCTCCGCGAAAGACTCAACCCGCTGACCGTTCCGCACTCGCCGTTTCCCGACTCGCCCAAGGTAGGCAAAGATGTCACCTGGGTGAAGTCCGAACTGGTGGCGGAAGTGAAGTTCGCCAACTGGACCGGCGAAGGACGATTGCGCGCGCCCGTCTATCTCGGCCTGCGGCCCGACGTGAATCTCAGCGACTGCGTAAGGGAAACGGTAGGACAGGCCTCCGGCCTGTCCAAAGAGCCGCTGCTCGCCGCCGGTCGTGAAGAAGCAACCCTAACGATCGGCCACCACCCCCTCAAATTCACCAATCTCAACAAAGTCTTCTACCCCGCCGAGGGCATCGTCAAACGCGACCTGCTCAATTATTACGACGCTGTCGCCGACCTGATCCTGCCGCACCTGAAAGACCGGCCCCTCTCGCTGAAGCGCTACCCCAACGGCATCGAGCAGCAGTTCTTTTTCCAGAAGGACGCGCCGCTCACTTTCGCGCCCTGGCTGCGCGCCGAGGAAATCTACTCGGACCATAATGAGGCGCCCATCCGCTACGTTTTCGCGCAAGACCGCGCCAGCCTGCTGTATCTGGTCAACCTCGGCTGCATCGACCACAACCCGTGGATGAGCCACACGCCCACGCTCGACAATCCCGATTTCGTGCTGATCGACCTGGACCCGCAGGATTGCCCCTACGACATGATCGTGGAGGCCGCCCTGCTGGTGCGCCAGAAGCTGGACGCTATCGGGCTGAAAGGTTATGCCAAGACCACCGGCGGCGATGGCATGCACATTTACATTCCGCTGGAGCCCATCTATAGCTACGAAGAAAGCCGCACCTTCGCCGAGATCCTGGCGCACCTGGTGCAGCGCGACCGGCCGGAGCTGTTCACCGCGCCGCGCGCGGTCTCCAAGCGGCAGAAGGGCCGGGTCTATTTCGACTGGGTGCAGAACGGCAAAACCAAGACCATCGCCGCGCCGTATGTCCTGCGCGCGTATCCCGGCGCGCCCGTGGCTACGCCCCTGGCCTGGAACGAAGTGCAGCCGGGGCTGACCCCTGGCCAGTTCAACATCTACAACGCTCCGGAGCGTTTCGCGAAAACCGGCGATCTGTTTGCAGGCGTGCTGAAGAAGCCGCAGAAGCTGGAAGAACCCTTGCAAAAGCTTGAGAAGCTGTTCCGAGGTTAATATGGGACACCGTCGAAAACCTGCCGTGAGGTCTGAAGACACGATATTGGCCGCAGCCGCCCTTTTGAGGCGGCCAGAGCGGCTGAAAGCCGTCCCCAAAGGGGACCCCAGGGCAGAATTGCCCGCCCTCCAACCCGCTGTTCACACTCTGTTAAGATGATTAAAGTGTTTCCGGAACCCACTGGTTTGCCAGAACCTTATCAAATGCCGGCATCTGACGAAGCGCGAGCGGACGCTTGGCGGCGCGTACAACTGGCGCGGCATCCCAAGCGTCCCCATGCGCTCGACTACATCGAGCGGGTCTTCACGGATTTCCGGGAGATTCACGGCGACAGGCTGTTCGGAGACGATCCCGCCATCGTATGCGGCGCGGCGTTTCTGGCTGGCCGGCCGGTGATGGTGGTGGGCGAACAGAAAGGCCGCGACACCAAGCAGAAGCTCTACCGGAATTTCGGTATGCCCAAGCCGGAAGGCTATCGCAAAGCTCTGCGGGTGATGCAAATGGCTTCCAAGTTCGGCCGGCCCATCGTAACCCTGATGGATACCCCCGGAGCTTACCCTGGCATCGACGCCGAAGAGCGCGGGCAAGCCGAAGCCGTCGCCCGCAATCTGCGGGAAATGGCCCGGCTGGCGGTGCCGGTGATTTCGGTCGTCATCGGCGAAGGCGGCAGCGGCGGCGCCTTGGCGCTGGGGGTCGGAAACCGGGTGCTGATGCTGGAGAACTCGATCTATAGCGTGATTTCGCCGGAAAGCTGCGCGGCCATCATCTGGCGCGATTCCACCAAGGCGGAGCTGGCGGCGGCGGCCCTTAAGCTGACGGCCGAGGAACTGCTGAAGCTGGGCCTGATCGACGCCGTGATCTGCGAGCCGGTGGGAGGCGCTCACGAAGATGCCGATGCCGCGGCGCAGTCTCTGAGCCATGCGCTGGTCCAGGCGCTGGAAGGCCTCTCCGGACTGGGACCCGATCAACTGGTGGAGCAGCGGTACCTTAAGTTCCGCCACATGGGCAACTTCTTCGCGTGAAAAAGAGCGTTTGGCTGGGCATCCTGTTCGCCGTGCTGGTGGTGGGCTTCGTCGTCTATTCGACGGTGAACACGGGCCGAAATCGGATCCGCTGCGAGGTCTGCATTACCTTCCGCGGGAACCAGGCCTGCCGGACGGCCGCCGCGGCCACCCGGGAACTGGCCTTGCGGACCGCTACCGAAAACGCCTGTGCCCAGATCGCTTCGGGCGTCACCGATTCCAACCAGTGCACCAATACGCCGCCCGACAGCGTGCGCTGGCCGTAAGTAGTCCCCCCCTGCCAGTTGCTTTCCAGCGGCGGGGGGGGTTATACTCTTGACAGCTCGTAGAGGAGGAAAGTGCAATGTCCGTTAACCTGCGCGCAGCTATAGCGCTGGGCTGTATGACCGGCTTCTCACTGACGGTTTTTGGGTCGCGGGCCATTGCTGGCGACAACACCACGACCTATACACCCGTTGCTGAGGGATCTACGCTTACGCATCGGCCGGAGATTGACAGTTGGTATGGCCAAGTCTATATTTACGTCGGGGGGTCGTTGCCGGTTGGGACGAACGTGAATGGGTTCCAATACCTTTTCGATATGGCGCAACAAGGGGGCACGACCACCGGTTACATTACGCCGCTATTGTTCGAATTCAAGCCCGGTGAAGCCTATACCATCTTCACCGTCGTAGGCATCGGGGAGGGCTTCGACGGCGCGCTCAA
>Ga0187871_10001720_pt1 | contig 18657 bp, 11 predicted proteins | sample June2016WEW_16_1_FD_132988 | JGI IMG/M metagenome (GOLD analysis project Ga0187871, IMG submission 132988) | Peatland microbial communities from SPRUCE experiment site at the Marcell Experimental Forest, Minnesota, USA - June2016WEW_16_10 | ecosystem: Environmental > Terrestrial > Soil >...
ATCAAGACACAGCAGTAGAGAAACGGGCGTAGCCGGATTGAGTTACGGCACACTTTACGGCACACCCAAAACATCAACTCCGGTAAGTGCTTGAAAAGATGGTGAGCGCGGTAGGAATCGAACCTACAACCTACTGATTAAGAGTCAGTTGCTCTGCCAATTGAGCTACGCGCCCACGGTGGGAAATCCTACCGGCGGGACAATCTGTGATTGTAGCATCTCCCGCACGTACGGTCATCGCCAATGCCGTCACCGCGATCAGAAATGCAGCGTTGAAAAGAGTGGAAGCACTCGGCGGGTACGCTTTCAAGATGGGCGACGTTCGACAATAGTGACAGAATACAAATGGTGGGGGAAATCGAGCGGGCTCTTGGGTGGGCAACCTTAACGGCGGAAATCCCACGCGTTTACGAGCGCTGCCTTACTTCCGCGGCCATTCCCGTGGAACTTTCGCTGACCACCGGACGACGCGGCGGCAACGACTCCGGCCCTTTCGCGGGGCGCCGCTCCACCGTGCCAATCACCGGAGCATCCTCCATGCCGTCGGCGTAGGCCATGGAGACGAACCGCTGCTCGGAACACAAGCGGTCGATCAACCGTTGTTGCCAGGTGCTGAGCACCGCGTGAGGAAGAATGGGAAAGTGACGGAACATCCAAAGAAAATAAATTCTCTGCGAAAAGGACGGCATCACATAGCGCGGCCCGATGGGTGTTTGCACCTGCACCACACCGTCCGACAATTTATCGATCCACATAACCAGGCCCACCTAGTACCCGAGTTTGGCCAGAGCAATTCTAGGGCCGCAATTATTGCACTAAGGTCGGTGCTAGGGGAAGCATTTTCTTACGGGGATTCCACGGACTGCCTAAGACCCAAGCGCTTTTGCCGGGGATGGGGAGTTTCGGGGGTCCCTCGGGGGCATTGGAACCGATCATTGGGGACCGGCTTGATTGCACCAATATTGGTGCATTGGCGGTGCTTTCACGACAGAGCTAGCCGTGAATCTCCGGAAGTATGTCCATTCTCCGAATCTCGGCCGCAACCCCGAAGTCCTTGCCGGGGCCTTGTTCCACACGCAATACCCGGGCATGACAGCAAACCCAGCACTTCTCCCCGGAAGTCAGTTCGGGCGGGAGGATGAGGATGAGCTCTACATCCGAGCCTTCCGACATGTGGGCCTCGGTATAAAGGAATACGCCATTCGTGCTGAGATCTCGAGTCTGGGCGCTCAGGGCCGGACTCCCTGCAGCGCTCCGGATGCGGACCGGTAGCCGCGTAACGACTCTCTGCCGAGAACGTCGATCGACCTTAGAGTTCATTCTTAGAATTCATTCATGAAAATCCGGGCAACCGCAAACTGCACGCGGTCGTTTGCACTCCACCCGTGACCGTCCGAGTCTTGAGGGTGCCAGGATAGATCAACTTTGCACGAATGAGGTAAAAGCTGCCTAGATTTCCGGGCGGCGCAGGCGCGCGGCCGGAACGACGAGGGCTTGCTCCATGGTGGGAACATTCGTGCTCCGCAGCTTGGCTTCGGCCTCGTGCAGCTTGTCGGACTGATTGGTCTGATAGTAGGCCTGCACCAGAAGTTCCATGGTGAAGGGATTGTCCTGATCTTCTTCGAGGCAGGTAATAGCTTCGTCGAACTTCTTCTGATCCATCAACAGAGTTCCAGCCGCTCCGTTGTAAGAGCTTTGAATCACGCGGTTGCGACTGCCGGACGCCATAGCTTCGAGCTGCTTCAAAGACTGGTCGGCCAATGCCGGATTCCCGGCATGCGCGGCGCGCACGGTACGGTTGCGCAGAATGCGCGACAGTTCCTCATCCTTATCGGACTTGGAAATCGTGCTGCGATGTCCCAGCGACTCTTCCGCGCTTTGCAGGTATTTCAGCGCGGCATTGTCGTCTGTCTGATACTCGGCTAGGTGCCGGTAGGCCTGCGCTTCCTGCAAGTCCTGTTCTTTGGCGTGCGCTGTCTCCGCAATCTCCTGGAATAGTTTGTCCGCATCGGCGAACTTGCCGTCACGCACAAACGTCATCGCCTTCTGCATGCTGTAAGCCAGCCGGTCCGCTTCATTGTGGGCATAGCGGATGGCCTTGTCGTACTCAATCCGTGCTTGCTCCTGGTTTCCCATCAGAGCATAGGTATCTCCCAGGCCGACCTGAGAAGTGACAAAGTCCGGATCGATCTTCAACGCGGCACGGTAATGCTGCAGGGATCCCTCAAAGTTTCCCGACATGCGGAGCAGTTCGCCGTAAGAATCCTGCGGATTCGGTTCGTTCGGCAGCAGCGCGACGTAGCGATCCATGTCGGTGAAGGCCTTGTCGAATTGCCGGTTGCGAGCGTAAAGGTAAGCTAGATCGTTGAGCGCGGCCGGAAACTTCTTGTCGAGGGCCAGCGCTTTCTCCATAATTTTCTGCGCATGCTCATCGCTGTCTTCGAGCATCAGCCAGTTTCCGGCAAGGTAGAGAACGTGCTTGTCCTTGGGATACATCTCGAGCAGATCGTTCATGGCGGAAATGCCGCCGATGAAGTCGCCTTCCTGCACCTTGACGATCCACTCGATCATCAACTGCTCTCCCGGGGGCAGTTTAGGCGCTAGAGCCTTGGCTTTTTCGCGGGCCGCGCTCACTTCCTTGGGATCGCTGCTGTTAAAGGCAATCCAGGCCCAGGCCACGGCCAGATTGGGATCTGCTTTCACGGCCGCGCGCCAGTCGTCGTTGCAGCGCTCCAGGTAGAGATTCTCGTAGTCCTGCATGCCCTTCTCGTAGAGCGAGCGTGCCTCAGCCGACGACGTGGTCACCGGCAGCGAGGTCGTGCCAGCCTGCTTGAGATGATGGGCATAAACCGGCGCGGCAAAACACACGCCAAGAATGAGGACGGCGCAAATGGAGCGATGCATCGAGGTCTCCGCAAACAAACGCTTTGGGGGAAAGGATTACGACTGCAGCGTAACATCGGGGTAACCAGCCGACCTAGTGACGGAAGACGTACGACGGGTGGGGGATGGAAAGGAAGTGTGGCGGGACGGCACGCCCTTGGAAAGAAAAAGCCCCTGCGCAAACGGCAGGGGCTTGGACTCGGAACTTGCTAGAAGGTCAACTTGGCGCCGAGCTGAATGCCGCGCGGTCCGCCGCCACCAAGGAATGGATTGCCGATACCTACATCGCCAGTGGCGGTGATGGGATATCCGCCGCCGCCGACTTCGTTTAATCCATTCTGGCTCACAAAAAAGCCGCATCCCTGTCCGGCGTTACAGAGCGAATTTCGCGCACCTGAGGCCGGATCGGCGATGAATGCCGGCAAGAATGGATTCGCAAAGTTGGGATGGTTGAGAATATTAAAGAAATCTGCGCGAAGCTGAAGTTTCACGCGCTCTGTAATAGCAGTGTCTTTGTAAATCGCCAAGTCCCACTGCTTGAATGTAGGACCGTGCAGCATGTCGCGCCCTTCATTTCCGAAGTGGCGTGTGCCAGGTGTGCAATCGCCGTTGGAGCCGGTGATCGTGCTGTTGTTTTCCCCGGGCAGAATGGTGCACGGAATGGCAAACGAACTGAGGTCGACGAAGTCGGCGGGATTCCTTTCGTGATAAGTGATCGGTCCGACCACATCTGGCCGGTCATCGCCTTCGCCACTGCCGCTGTAATCGTCCTCAAAATTGTAGTTCATTTGGAAGGGCTGGCCGCTCTGTAACGTGAGCGTGCTATCGAAGCCCCATCCATTCTTTAGCCGCTGCATGTCTCCGCCCATGTTCGGAATCTTGTAGCTAAAGATCCAGGTGAACCGCTGCGGCACGTTAAAATTCGAAGGGCCATATTCCGCGTAAGGACGAGTACTGTCGTTGGGCTGGGCTGCGTTGGGCTCGAAGTCCTCGCCGTCGCTGGAGTTATCCAGAGACTGCGACCAAACGTAGTTGGTGATCGAGGTAATTCCATGCCAGCCGGTAACGCGGAAGCTGGCTTGCAGTGAGTTGTAGTTCGACTTGCCGGTGGAGTTCTCCTGCATGATGTAAAACGAACCGTAGGGATTACCGCTGTAGTTGCGTGGCACGCCATAGCTGCCCGTAATCGCGCCAGTCGTGGCACACGTTGCGATTCCAAGGGGGCAATCGGAAGCCGTGATTTGCGCTTGGCTGGGCTGGCTCAAGTCGAAGAATCTCCACAGTCGATGTCCCTGCGAGCCCACGTAGCCAAGCTGAAAGACCGCGTGACTACTAAGCTGCTGCTGGATATTCAGATTGTAGTTCTCCATGTAGGGCATCTTGAGATTTTGGTTGAAGCCGAAGGAGTCGCATTCGAAGTTACAGGCGGTCTCATCGCCAAAGAGGCTTGCACCCGGGGTGATCGTTCCGGTGACACCCGCGGAGTAAATCGGTTGCGCGCCGGGTAGCGGATTGTAGGCCGGGCCGGGATCAAAGAATGGCGGATATGGCAGGTGACCTAAAGCCATGTCCTGCGAGAAGGCATCATAGAACATTCCCCAGCCAGCGCGAACCACCGTTTTGCCCTTGCCATTGACGTCCCACGCAAAACTCACGCGTGGAGCGAAGTCTTTGCGGTCCGGATTGTACAGGCTGCTGAGGCCTGGCTGGCCAACCTGCGTCAGGGTGAACGTATTGTTGACTGCATCCAGATTCGTGATGTTGCTCAGCAGATTATTCTTTTCTCCGATTACGCCGAAGAAGTCGTAGCGTAGGCCGTAGTTTAACGTCAGGTGCTGAGTGGCGCGAAAACTATCCTGCACGAAGAATCCATAACTGTTTTCGAAAGTGTGGCGGAGGGTGTCCCCAGCGTATTGGAAGCCGCCGTCGACCGTCCCGTCGAGAAGATCGGTAAGATCGCTGAATTCCAATTTCCCACGGAAGTACTTATCGAAATATTGCTGGATGCTTGTACGATAAAAGTCACCGCCGAACTTGATGTCGTGCTTGTTCAGCTTCCATGAGAAATTATCGATCAGCTGATTGTTCGTGTCGAAGCGATGCCGGGGATCGCTGGAACTGGCGCCGAGCTGCGCAAAGCTGCCTGTCGTGATGATCGGTAACCCTTCCCCAGCAAGGCCCGTTGTCGCGCCCAAGCCAATCGAACTGGGCGCGAAACCTGAATCCCCAGGGGAAAACCCCTCAGCGAATCGGTTCCAGCCATATCGCAGTTCGTTGACCTTGTTCGCTCCAATGGTGTGAACGTAAGACAAAGCCACCAACTGGACTCGGGTCGGCGTGAAGGTATTGAAGCCGGGAAGTTGGCCGCCGCTTGCGGTCAGCGCCAGCGGAAACGACTGTACGCTGTCGCCAAAAAAATAGCGGCCGGTGAGAATGTTTTGCGGATTGAAATTTTCGTCGATCTTGGCGATGAAGCTCGTCAGCTTATTGAGTGAAGGCGAAATCACCGAACTATTGGGACCGTTCGGACAACCAGAATCCTCGGAGCCAACCAACGAACCGCCGTAAGTTCCGGGAATATTTGGAGTAGGCCATGGATTGCGCGCAAGAAGAGAAGCGATTACAGGATTGGTCGCCCCTCCGTCGAAAGCGATCTGGGCAGGATCTGGAACGCAGGCCAAAGTAACTACGCCAACACCCTCTTGCTGTCCTTCATAATCAGCGAAGAAAAAGGTTCTGTCCTTTACGATTGGTCCACCCAAGGAGACGCCATATTGATTATTGTGGAACAGAGCCTTAGGCTGTCCCGCAAAGTTAAAGTAGTTCCGGGCATCCAGTGCGTCATTGCGGAAATACTCACCAGCAGTGCCGTGCCAGTTGTTAGTACCGCTCTTAGTGACAATGTTGACAACTCCGCCAGCATTTCTGCCATATTCCGGAAGAAAGTTGGAGATGACGTTCAGATCTGCGACCGCATCAATGGGCAGAATCGCCGACGGGGTTCCAAACACACCAGCCTCGTTGATGGCAGGATCGTTGCGGTAGCCGTCGTTCATATCGGTACCGTCGAGCAGGTAGTTATTGGAGCGGCCTCGCGCCCCATTCATGGTGAATTCACCGTAGGATCCAGGAGAGTCGGAAATTTGGTCGGGAGAACCGGCCACACCGGGATTCAGGTAGATCAGTTTGGTGTAGTCCCGGCCGTTGACCGGCATGTCTTGCACAGTTTCGGCCGTCAGTATGCCTCCGAGATCGTTGGTGGTGGTTTCCACAAGTGGCAATGTATCGCCTGTGACCTCAACCTTCGTCGATACCTGGCCTGGCTTCATCGCCGCATCCACGCGACGCTCACTCGCCACGTCCACCGTTACGCCAGTGGTTACAAAGGTTTGAAAGCCGGCTTGCGTAATCGTCACCGTGTAGGTGCCGATGGGCAGCTCTGGCAGGGAGTAGCTGCCGTTGGCGCTGGTTTCGGTGGTGCGCTCCAACCCCGTACCCACGTTCTTCACCGTCACCTTGGCGCCGGCGACCACTGCGCCCTGAGCGTCGGTTACGGAACCGAGAATCGTGCCACGGAAGGTCTGTGCCGAAAGGCTCACTGCGGCCACAAGCACAAACGCCAGGATGATGCGCGCTCTCATAGAGTCTCCTTCAAGCTGATATCGTTTTAGGGGGGAGTGACGTCCGGTGCGGCAGGCCAGGCTTTCCGGCCCACTCCTGCGAGGCATGCAATTCCTTGCATACTAACAAGATGCAGCGCCCCGACCGCCCACAGCACATTATCGAAACCTGATCCCAAGAGTCAACCATTGAGTTCTGATCCAGGCGATAGATTTTACGAATACGGCACCCCGAGGTTCCGGGGCGAGGAGATGAAGCCGTACCCGGTCGCTTAACCCAGGCAGCAAGACGACGCTGACAGCTCGGGAAGATGGTGGCTTGGGCAGAAGCTGGCGTACGAGGCTGGACTTAGAACGTGATGGCGACGCCGCCGCGCACGGAGCGGGCAGACTGGACAAGATAGACGGTCTGGCCGTCCTGGCCCATGACCGGAACATAGCCTTGCGCCAGCAGGTTACGCAGGTCGATAAGCATTTCCATGTGGGCGGGAAGGAATCCCATGGTCGGGATGTGCTGGCGGATAAAGAGATTCAAGAAAGGATCGCTCTGGCCCGGAGAGGAGTTGAACATATCCACCGGTGTCAACGCCGAGCCGTTCACCCAGCGGTAGGACGCGATCCACTGCGTATGAGTGCTGTGCACGGTGCCGCTGAGTTTGGCAGCGATTGCCTGACGGCGCTGGGTAGTGATCCACTGCTGGGCGTCTTGAATCTCGACGTCAGGCTTGGCCAGGTCAAGCACGCCGCCGTAGGCATAATCGAGCGTTGCAGTGAGATCGGAAGAAAGCTTGCGCTGGAGTACGACGCGCAGGCCGGGCGCGTTCAGGGTGTTGCCAGCATAAGTAAAGGTACCCGAATAGACGTCGGGCAGCAGGAATCCGCCGGCTGCGGTAACCTCACCCGTGCCGATCAAAGCGGTGTTGTCCACGTGATCGCTGAACACCGCGACTTGCACATTGTTCTTGCCGATGCGCCGCGAGACATTCAGCTCCTCATGGCGGGCGCGTTCGAGGCGGGTAACAAAGTTAGCCAGACTGACGCGAGGATCGGCTTCACTAAGGTCGGCCGGCGCCGAGTCGAAACCCTTCTCGTCGCGCGTGTTGGGCAAGGAGGTGGCATATTCGTAACCCACGACCGTGTTCGGGGAGACGTGCAGGTCAACGGCGGCGTGGGGGCGGAACGCGGTCACGCGTCCGAGGAATTGGATGGCCTGCAGGTCGCTGCCGAACTTCAATTCCAGCACGTCGTCAATGGCGAAGTCGTCCGCCGCGGAAAGCGCCAGAGCCTGTAGCGAGGCATTGTGCAGATTCGGATCGGAGGGCGCGAAACGGCGCATCGTCACCGCCATCGATGGACCGGAACCATCCGGCGAACGGTGCGAGTACGTCGCGCGCAGAACGGCGGCAGGAATGGAGTCCCCATATCCGACGTTCCCACTCAGCCCGACGCGGGACGCGGAAAAAATGGAGCGCTCCAGGGAGAAACCCGTACTCGCATCCGAGCCACTGCCGTAGCCCTCGGCCGCAGAGCCACCCAGAAAGGAAAGGCTGCCCGTCAGCTCGTGATTTTGCTTTTCAAAACTCGTTGCCGGATCGTCGAGCACGCGCAGCACGGGACGATTCGCCACCGAACGCAAGGTCCACTTCCAGTCATCGTCATCGACGGTTCCACGCAGCGGACCCACTCGCATAGCGTTCAGCAGCGTGTTCAGAGTCACGTTCAAGTGAACGCTGGTGCCGGGATGCAAACCAACTTTATCGCGTAAGGCAGGCAGAAACGAAGCAGCCGAGACCTTGACCGTGTAGATTCCTGGCAGCAGGTCCGTGGCGGAGTAGAACCCGGCGCCATCGGTGAACACCGTGAAGGTGCGCGCCGCCGTGCCGATAATCTCCACCACCGCGCCCATCTGGGGGATACCCGAGGCATCGCGCACGTATCCCGAGATCGCGCCGGGGCGTTCTGCGGCCAAGGCAGGAAGCGACAACGCGACGATCACTGCCCAAGATCCGAGCTGGCGAAGCTTCACTCCAACCCCCGGGAGAATCAAGTAGGCCGTTACTCTACAGCAAACGTAGCTGAAGGATCAACAGTCTGCTTGGAGACATTGTCGTTCACTTTGATTTCGATGCGATACGTACCTGGCGGCAGGTTGGCCGAGGCAATCGATTTCTGCAGCGTCACCTGTTCGCCGACGTTGCCCATGGTCTCAGTGGATTCCATCTTCTGAACCACCGGCTTGTTGGTCGCAATGTTCACGATGTCAAACTCGAACGTCGCCGAAGGCTTGTGCGTCTTCTCGTCGACGCCCAGATTATAGACCTGCATCCAGAAGTTTACCTTCTGGTCCTTCGTCCGTTTGAAGAGCGCGGGCTTGCCATCCGCCGGGGCCACGCGCGGCCGAACTTTGGTGAGGCCAATCACGAAGTTGCCGGTGCTCACATCCTTGGTGGGTACCGCTTCCATCTGGTCAGCCACAATCAGAGACGAGGTCGACAGCTTGTCGTCGGCGTACTCGGGCACCACAATGCCGCGGCTCCACAGGCCTTTGCGGTCGCCATTCACGTCCTTCACCGCAATCTCGATCTTGTAACGTCCTGGGCGCAGCGGCAGCGCTTTCCAATAGACCGACGAATTCTCCGCCGTGCGGGGCAGCAATTCAGCCGGCACATCCACTTGAGCCGTGTCTTCGAAGGTCTGCACCACACGCCCGGTCAACGTGGTCACCCGGCCAAAGATATTCACCGTGCCGCGCTGCACGCCATCTTTATTGGCGAAAGTAATGTCGCGATACTTCATCTGGACGGTAATCGGCACCAGAACCGTGTCGCCGGTGACCTTCACAAAATCTGATCTCACATCGAAGGGCATCAGGTTCGTGATGAGTTTAGTGTTAACGATTTCTTCCAGATCCTTGAACTTTACCGGCGGAGGCGCCTGCAATTTCGCGTACTGCTCCAGTCGGTCGAACTCCTTGGTCTGCAGGTCGGAGCTCATTGGGCCAGCTCCCAGTGACTCCAGACCCCCACTGAAGCGGCTCGCCTTGCTCGCCATGCCCATCTGCTCGTAGAGCGTCAGACCGGCGTTAGGAGTGTATTTCAGGGCGTCCTTCTCCGAACGGTCCAGCGTCATGTGGTAATCGCCGCACATACAGGTATCGACGAACTCCATGATAATTTCCTGCCCGATGCCCTCGATATAGCGATAGCGCCAGGTTTCGAAGGGGAAGGTCGAGGTCTCGCCGCCACCCTCTTCCATGGGCCGTTCGTAAGACCCGCCGGAGGGATGCGAATCGATTTCATCGGCCGGACCGTACATGATGTACATGCGGCCGCGATCGGTCTTCCAGCCGGGAATTCCGGCGGCAAAATGCTCGTTCGCGTAGGCGATGCGCCGGTAGTGCTCTTCCTTGTATTCGTTCTCTTCCGTGTCGGGCGTGGGATCGCGGCGCAGCCAGAATTGCTCAATAAAGTTGTCGCGCTCTTCGTCGTTGGAAAGCTGCTTGAAGGCGGCCCGCTCCTGGTCGCTGATGATATAGGCCACATCCTCGTTCAGCCACTTCTTGTAAGTCTTGCTGAGTTCGATGTTCAGAGACCTCTTCTGCTGTTTCTTCTGCTTTTCCGAGGGGTTGCGCTTGAGCGGATCCTCTGTTGCCTGACCTGCGGGCTGCGCTGGCGAACCGGTTGTGGCCGCGTTGGGCGACGTCGTGTCGAGGGAGGAGTTATTGGTGGTCGGAGCACTGGCGGGAGCGGGCTTGTCGCTTTGGGCCCCGGCCATACCGGTAACACCTATGGCGAAGGCCAAAAGAACAAGAGATGCGAGAAAACGCGAAGCAACCCGAACCATGAGAGGGACTCCTGCCACGACAAGCCTGTGACCGACCATTTTAGGCTTCCAGCCGGGCGAAAGCAAGGCTAAGTCACACTATAAAGAGCGGATTAAGCACCCGAACCAAGCCACTCTGCTGGATGCGGCGAACGTGCTTCGGGGTTGTCCGATGGATCGATCCACAGGGTGTGCCCGGACAGGTGGGGGACACGTCAAATTGGCCTAATGTTCCTCGCGCGGGCTTTGGGCGGGGGCTAATGGATGCAACGGGTTAGGCTGTGTAAGAATGCCTACTTTCGAGAAGGTCGAATGACCACGGAAGTAGGCTTGACATTCGCGGCTTGTACTTTATACGGTACGCGGCCGCGGCGAGCGAAGATAAGGCGCCTCCCAAGCTATAATTGCAGGTTCCAGTGCGCGAACTCCTAGGCTGTTGGATTCCCAGGCGATCTCAGTCAGGCGTCTCTCAATGGAACTTTCCTTGTGGCTGGATCGTATTAGAGGACGTGTCCGTCAGACCGATGGAAGCGGGTGGGCCGGATCGTCCTGTAAGTGGAGACATCGAGGAACGCTAGGCGCTCCCCGACGGTGACGGAGACGATGAAACCCTGGAAAAAAATCGCGATTGGCGCGGGCGTGGTGGTGCTGTTGGCCATCATCGTCGGCATTACCGTGCATCAGAGCGGCAAGAATGTGGTCACGGTGCAGACCGGGAAGGTGCAGCGCCAAGACTTGTCGTCGGTGGTGAGCGCGTCGGGCGAGATTAAGCCGAAGACCTACGTCAACATCGGGGCCAATGCTTACGGAAAGATCACCCACCTTTACGTTAAGGAGGGGGATCACGTGAAGAAGGGGCAATTGCTGGCACAACTGGAAAACGTTCAGTCCACGGCCGACGTGAGCGCCAACCAGGCCTCGGTGCAGGCCGCGGAGACGGATGCCATCGCGGCTGACGCTGCCCTCAGGACTTCCGACGCCGACCTGGTGCGTGCCCAGGCCGACTACGCGCGCAACAAGCTGGATTGGGAACGCGCGCAAAATCTCTTCCAGGATGGGTTGATCGCGAAATCCGATTTTGACAGTCGCCAGAACGCATGGGCCACAGCGGACTCCGGGCTGGTGCAAGCCAAAGCGCGCGTCGCCCAGGCCAAGGCGCAGAAGGACTCCGCAGACCGGCATGTCGCCCAGGCGCGGGCCAATCTCACACGGGTCGCCGATGTGCTGCAGAAAACCAGTTATGCCGCTCCCTACGACGGGGTCATTACGAATTTGCCGGTTCGGGAAGGCGAGTCAGTGGTCATCGGCATTCAGAATGCGCTCGGCAGCACCTTGCTCACCCTGGCCGACATGTCGGTGATCACCGCTGAAGTAAAGGTGGATGAGACCGACATCGTGAACGTGCACCTGGGCCAGTCCGCGGAAGTAACGATCGACGCGATTCCGAAGAAGGTTTTCCACGGGACGGTTTCAGAAATCGGAGACAATGCCATCGTGCGCTCCACCGGTGTGGCTACATCGCAGCAGTCCACCGCTAGCGAAGAAGCCAAAGACTTCAAAGTTGTCGTTACCGTAACCGATCCTCCCGCAGATCTGCGTCCCGGCCTCTCGGCCACCGCCAAGATCACGACGGCCGCCCGCAGCGGCGTGCTCACCATCCCCATCCAGGCGCTCTCGGTTCGCACCAAGGCTCAACTGGAGCAGGAAAAAAGCGCCCCCGGTTCCGTGCACGCCGCCGCACCGGCACCGAAAGAAGCTGCATCCAAGGACAAGAACAGAGATCAGAAAGAGGACGTGCAGGGCGTCTTCGTGATCCGCAACAATAAGAAGGCGGAGTTCGTCCCCGTAACCACTGGCGTCACAGGCACCAGCGACATCGAAGTGATCAATGGCCTGAGCGATGGAGACGAGGTCATCACCGGCAGCTACAAGGTTTTGCGGACGCTGCGTTCCGGAAGCAGCGTTAAGATCGACAACTCGGTTCCCAAGAAGGAAGAGGAATCTTCATGACGTTCGGCGGATTCATCCGTCCAATGGGGAAGCCGTTCTTTGTCCGGAAGAATCTTGTCCAGAAGAATCCGGTGCTGAACAATCGGGTGCCGAATAATCGGGTCTCGAACAGCAGTCTGGAAGCACGGGTTTCATAGTCTCGACCGCAAACGGGGCCACGGAATCGAATTCAAACTCGGAGAACCACGTGGCACCGGAGCAGGAGAAAAAGATGGCGACCGCAGAAGTGATCAGCATGTCCCCCACCACCGTCGCAGCGCCGCCGCAGTCCTGCATGATCGCGGCTGTGGATCTGTGGAAGACCTACGACATGGGCTCGGAGCAGCAGGTACACGCTCTGCGCGGCGTCAACCTGAGGATTGAGCGGGGCGAGTATGTCGCCATCATGGGACCTTCGGGTTCGGGCAAGTCCACGCTGATGAATCTTATCGGCTGCCTCGATACGCCCACCAAAGGCGAATACTGGCTGAACAGCCAGCTGGTGAGCGAGCTTGACGACGATGAACTGGCGCGCATCCGCAACAAGGAAATCGGTTTCGTGTTTCAAACCTTTAACCTGCTGGCCCGCGCCACCGCTCTGCATAACGTGGAACTGCCGCTGATCTATGCCGGCGTTCCGACCGCGGAGCGCATCGAACGCGCCAAGGCTGCGTTGACGGCCGTGGGCATGGAATCGCGCATGACGCACAAGCCGAACGAACTCTCCGGCGGCCAGCGTCAGCGCGTCGCCGTCGCCCGCGCCCTGGTCAATCGGCCTTCCATCATTCTCGCGGATGAGCCCACTGGCAATCTCGATTCGCAGACGGGCAACGAAATCATGGCCTTGTTCGATCGCCTGCACGGTGAGGGAAACACCATTGTGCTGGTCACCCACGAGCATGACATCGCCGAATACGCTCACCGCGTGGTCCACATCAAGGACGGAGCGGTTGAACGCGATGAGCGGAAGAAATAAATTCTGCTCCCGGCGGGTTAGTCCAGACGACTAAGTTCAGAGTAAGTGCAGAGCGAGCCGCTTGGAGCGAACCGTGCCGCCGGGAACTACCTCCAACTGCGGGCTGATTTTCCGGCGCCGTGCATGGCTACTTCCTCGGCATTTTTCACCGCTGCCACCGCTATCTGGTCACGCCCATTGCGCTTGGCCTCATACAGCGCGGCGTCGGCCGCCGCCATCAATTCCTTGGGTGAACTACCATGCTCGGGGAACACCGCGACTCCCACCGAAATTGTGAGCATCCCCATCGACTTGCCCTGGTGCAGGACAGTGAGTTCCTTCATTTTCAGTCGTAAGCGCTCGGCTCGCGCACAGGCAGCCTCCACGTTCGCCGTGGGCAGGATGACGACAAATTCTTCCCCTCCGAAGCGGCATACGAAATCCTCTGCCCGAATGCCCTTGGTCAGGGAAGCTCCGGTTTCGCGCAATACCGCGTCGCCCGCATCGTGGCCATAGGTATCGTTGAAGTTTTTGAAATGGTCAAGATCGATCATGAGGACCCCGAGAGATTGCGATGCGCGAGTTGCGCGCCGGACCTCACGTTCCAATATCTCTTCCAGGTAGCGGCGGTTATAGAGCCCGGTCAAGGCATCCCGAACCGATTGGGTTCGCAGCGCTTCGCGCAGTCTTATGTTGGCGATGGACAATCCCAATTGTCCCGCAAACGTCGTCTTGAATGAGATTTGCGACGCCTCCAGGTGCGGCACTTCGTCTGTTGCCTGAAAGTGCAGGATGCCCAGCGTTTCGCCCTGTGCCAGGATCGGAACGCACAAATACGTATTCTTAACGCCGGCTGCATGAGCACAAGGCGCGGTCGAGTCGCCCGCAACCACCAGATGGGGATGCCCCGTGCGCAGCGCCCAGCAGGAAGTTGCCTCAAACTCCATTGCGGGAAGCTGGCAGTCGGCCCACGAGCCGATCACGTCGGCCAGGCTTCGTGAACCGTTCAGCAGCGCCACCGCTCCCCGGACGGCGGGAAATATTCTGGGCGCAAAACCCAGAGCGGCCGCGATCAGTTCGTTCAGACTGATACAGCTTTGCAGCAGTTCTCCCATCTCCGCCAGCATGGTTGCCCGCTGCGAGCGCTTTTCCAGTTCCTTCATCATGTTCTCGTTCTGCCGGTCGAACTGGTTTCGGTCGCGGTCCTTCTCTACTATCTCTTCCTGCAACCGGGCGTTGGTGTCGGCCAATTCCATGGTCCGTTCCAGAATCTGTTCTTCCAGAATCTGCTGGTTCTGCTTCTGATCTTCAATGTCGGTGCACGTGCCGAACCATTTGACAATCTCTCCCGTGGCGTCGCGGATCGGATTGCCCCGGGCTAAGAACCAGCGGTAGGTTCCATCTTTCGCGCGCATGCGATACTCCACAGCGTAGGGATCCCCGGTGCGCAACGCGTTTCCCCACTTCTCCAGACAAAGCGGCAGGTCATCGGGATGGATCGCCACCGTCCACCCCGAACCCTGGCATTGCTCGAGCGTCAGCCCGGTGTAATCAAAACATCTCTGGTTGAAGTAGTCGTCCGCGCCACTTGGATTGGCGGTCCAGATTATCTCGGGAATCGCTTCGGCCATCGTGTGGAAATACAACTCACGTTCCCGGGCTATGCTCAGATCGCCTTTGCGCAGCGCTACGAACCTGTCGAAGATAGACGACACAATTGCAGTAGCCAGCACAAAAAGACTGATTGCGCAGATGGCGATGGCGCCTACTTGGGAAACGCGGATGGCGTAGGTAAGATCAGCCGCAATCCCGGAAGCGTGGAAGGTCGCCGCCCACATCCCGGTATAGTGCAGAAGCGGAATGGCACTGCCCAGGACGATGGCTCCGATGACTTTCCTCCGGCTCGCCTGCATCTCATTCCGTAACCGGAAGGCGATTTGCAGGGCCGCCAGAGAAGTCACAATGGCCAGCCCGATCGAGAGCGCAACAATTCTGCGGTCGTACACAACCACCGCCGAACAGCGCATGGCAGCCATGCCGATATAGTGCATAGCCGCAATTCCACCGCCCATCACTACGCTGCCCGCGATCCCCTGCCAGACATTCATCTCCGGCCGGCTAACCACAAACAGCGCCACTGCGGAGGCGGCGATCGCCGCCAACAACGAAAGCAGCACCGTGGGAACATGGTAAAAAACCGGTATCGGCATGAGGAAGGCAAGCATGCCGACATAGTGCATCGACCAGATCCCCAGGCCCATCGCCGCTGCTCCACAGCTCAGCCACAGGGCGCGTGCCCAGCCCCGCGCGCAGGTTACGCGGCCCGCCAGATCCAGTGCAGCATAGGAGGCAAACATCGCCAGCACGACAGAAAGCGTCACCAATCCGTAGTCGTAGCTGCCGTTCATTGCCGTGATTGCATTCATCTTTTGCCTTCGATGCGCCAACCTGTCACAGAAATCCTTCGGAGAACGGCGGATGGATTCGGATTCCCCGGGCTGGCCTTGGCCCGGCCCTCCACCATACACATCGGCTGTATTCCCGGTTTCCGGGTTAGGAGTCGCTAAGGAGCTGCCACATGTCTTGTGGGACCAGAGTTATGTGGCAAGACCGAGAAGGGTCTCTGCCGGGAGGCTGTTGTGAAAATCGGGAGTTGAAAGTCGAATTGCGTCGCCTGGACTACAGTGCGTTGTTTGCGGGTTTCACTGCATCTTAGCGCTGTCGGCGGGCCCGAGTGGACCGGCGAGGAAGAAATTGTGATCGTAGAGGTTGCGGTACATGCGTCCGGCGATCTCCGCCGCCTTGGGACCGAAGGTGGGTCGTCCGCCCTGCAGGAAAATCACCACCACCACGCGTCCACTGCTGGTGTTCGCGTAAGATGCGAACCAACCGAAACGGGTTCCGGCGTGGGAGCAGGTTCCGGTTTTGCCGAGAATCTCCTCCTCGCTGAAGTTGAGCCCGAGCCGCCGGGCCGTGCCATATTGCACCGCTCCAGCCATGCCGTCGGAGATTTCAGGAATCAGTGGAGCGATATCAAGTTGCCGCTTGATGCGCGGCTGGAAATTCGCGATTTCTTCCGGCGATGTGGGATGCTGCAGGTAATAGAGCGTGCCGCCGTTCGCGATCGCCGAAACCATTGCGCCTAACTGCAACGGCGTCATGGAAACACCTTCGCCGAACGAACACATCTTGCCCACGCCGCCCAGTTTTTCCGGTATCACTTCCTCCGGATACGTGCCCAATTGTTCGCCTGCAATATCGTAGCCCGCCAGCTCGCCCAGGCCGTATTGATGAGCGTAGTAGGAGACTTTCTCGAAGCCCAGCTTACGTCCCAGCGCTTCGAAATATGCGTTGTTGGAGTGGGCCAGAGCTGTGGTGAGGTTCATCCGGCTGCGCCCCCCGAGTGCGACCTCGGTTTCCTTCGAAACCACGCCTTCGCTCAGTGCCGCCAGCGCCACGGAAAGTTTGATGGTCGAGCAAGGTTGCGCGCCGCTCGACAGCGCCAGCTTCTGATTCACCATGGCCAGCACCCGTCCGCTGGTCGGCTCAATCGCGACTACCGTGCCGTTCATGTTGCCCAAAGCATCAATGGCGGCCTGGCGTACGACCAGGTCTTCGCCCTCGGTAACATCGCCGCCGGTAATTCCATCGGCGAACGAACTCATGAAAAAGCGCTCGTGATAACTGTGCCGGCGGCTGCTCGCCGAGGTCCGCGTAAGGGTTGCGCGCGCAGTTCCCGCGCTGGCACTGAGAGGCCGGCGGCCGCTGGTGCTGTGACTGCTGGCCAAATGCCGCATCCGGCGCTTGGTATGCTGGCTCTCACTCACCCTCTGGGATTTCCCTTTGCTGGTATTCAGCGCGTGCGTGCTGACGTGCGCGGCCCACATTGCGGGAGCAAGAAGCAACCCTCCCACCATTACCACCAGACAAACATAGCGCGTTCTCAACTTGAACATCTGCAGTTCGTTCCCCTCATCCCGGACTCTAAGCTCCGGATTGCTGATCCCAGTTTCCCTGTCTACTTGGATGCATGTTGCGTTGCACATCTATTCCGATGCACGACGCCTGCCAGCCACCCTCATGGACCGGTAACTTTGCCCACTCCGTTGATATTACGGGAGTTAGACCGCTTCGGGCAATGACAAAGTTTGCATCGTTAGAACCATTAATTTCGATATAAACCATTATGGAACAAGTAGTTAAACGGGAATTACTTTCGTTCCAGAGTCTACAGTAACCGTTACCTCGTTACTTCAAAGTTACTACCTTCTGCGCAAAGTTTTTCTCTTTCGCTCTTCGACCTTATCCCCCGATTGCCTCGATTTCCAGCGCGTTTTCCGGCTCGAATCCCTCTTCAATCCCTTACATGACTTCGCCGCGCTTGCGCAGAAATGCCGGAACATCCAGGTCGTCCTGCTCGAAGTTCGCCACCATCGCGCTGCGCATCGTATCCAGCGAGATCACTTCAGCCCCAGCGTGGGCCATCGCCAGCGGCGAGGGCTCCGGCGTGGCGGAGTACTCTTGCATCACAGGCTCCGACATTGATTCCCGAAATTGGTCAGGAAAAGGCTCTGGCGCGGATTGCGCCGGACCCACCGGGTCGGGAAAATCCATGGCGTCATCGTGCGTGGCGGCAAACGAATGATGCACCTCCACCGCCCGCTGATGAATGCGGCTCACTTCCTTGAAGCCGGTGGCGATCACCGTGATCTTCACCGTATCCTTCATCTTCTCGTCCATCACTGCGCCGAAAATGATATTCGCGTCTTCATGCGCGGCGCTCTGGATGATGGTGCAGGCCTGCTGCACTTCGGCCAGCTTCAGCGAGGCCGAACCCGTGATGTTGATGAGAATGCCGCGGGCTCCATCGATCGCGCCCGCCTCGAGCAATGGAGACGCAATCGCCCGCTGGGCCGCTTCCGTCGTGCGATTCGCGCCGCTTGCGGTCGCGGTGCCCATCACGGCATAACCCATGCCGGCCATGATCGTCTTCACGTCGGCGAAGTCGCGGTTGATGATGCCGGGAATCGTAATGATGTCGGAAATTCCCTGCACGCCCTGCCGCAGAATGTCGTCGGCGATGCGGAACGATTCGAAGAATCCCGCATTCTCCGCCACCGCCAGCAGCTTTTCGTTGGGAATCACGATGGTCGTGTCCACCGATTCCATCAATTCAGCGATGCCCTTCTCGGCCTGCGTCATGCGCCGCTTGCCTTCAAAGCAAAACGGCTTGGTCACGACCGCAACCGTGAGCGCCCCCATCTCACTCGCCAGCGACGCGATGATCGGAGCCGCGCCCGTGCCCGTACCACCGCCCAGGCCGGTGGTCACGAACACCATGTCCGCACCTTCGAGCACCTCGATGATCTTGTCCGAATCTTCGAGCGC
>Ga0187871_10001722_pt1 | contig 18647 bp, 15 predicted proteins | sample June2016WEW_16_1_FD_132988 | JGI IMG/M metagenome (GOLD analysis project Ga0187871, IMG submission 132988) | Peatland microbial communities from SPRUCE experiment site at the Marcell Experimental Forest, Minnesota, USA - June2016WEW_16_10 | ecosystem: Environmental > Terrestrial > Soil >...
AGCGCCTGTTTGCAGTCCATCATGCCGGCGCCGGTTTTTTCGCGGAGAGTTTTGACGAGTTTGGAGTCGATTTGCATGGCGGTGGAATTGATTGGGAACAGTTGGCTGCCGAATTGCCTAGGCCGACACGGCGGTTTGTTCCGGAGCGGGAGCCGGTTCCGCTGGTGGCGGAGGCGTCGCCTCGGTCGGAGCCGGCGTCGGAGGCGGCGGGGGCAGCTTCCGTCCCAGTTCCGCCTGGGCTTCGGCCACGGTGTTGGCGATTACATTGGTAAGCAGTTTCACGGCGCGAATCGCGTCGTCGTTGCCCGCAATCGGGTACGTGGCAAAATCGGGGTCGCAATTCGTGTCGACGACGGCAATGATGGGGATGTCCAGACGCCGCGCCTCGTGAATGGCGATGGCTTCCCGCTGGATATCGATGACGAACACTGCGGCGGGCAATTGTTCCATGTTCACTATGCCATCGAGATTGCGATGCAGCTTGTTCTGCTCGCGGCGGTAGGAGGCGATTTCCTTCTTGGGGAGACGCTCGGCTTCGGGTGAGGCGAGGAGTTTATCGATTTCCTGCATCCGTTTCACGCTGTTGCGGATGGTGCGAAGATTGGTGAGCGTACCGCCGAGCCACCGATCCACGACGTAGGGCATGTTGGTGCGCAGGGCGCACTCCTTGATTTCCTGTTGCGCCTGTTTCTTGGTGCCGACGAGCAACACGGTACCGCCGTTGGCGATCGTATCGTGAAGGAACCCGCAGGCGACTTCGATCTGGGTCAGGGTCTTGTTGAGGTCGATGATGTGAATGCCGTTGCGGGCGGCGAAAATGAACTTTCTCATCTTGGGGTTCCAACGCTTGGTCTGGTGACCGAAATGAACCCCGGCTTCCAACAACTCTGCAACAGTAACGTTTGCCAATGTATCCTCCACTGTTCGATCTCGCGGAGCGGCGACGAAGCGTCGGCGCGAGACATCCCGTCGGATAACGACTGGATTCTGGTTTAGTGTTATTTTGTCCCGAATCTCTTCGAGACGGTTCAGTACTGCCTCGACTATTCGCGGCAGCACGAAGCATTGTAGTCCCCTACAGGGGCTTTGCAAGCGCAAACGACGGGCCTGAAATGATGGCGGATGGCGAGGTTGTGCGCGTCACCCGCCAAAGGTGACAATCAAGGACACCGCTTGCCATCGACGATGGCTTTGTAGAGCCGGCACTGAGCCGGCCATGAATTGGAAACGACGCCAGGCAGAGCGCTTGGCCTGGAGGGCAAGGCTCATCCGTTGATTCTTCGGACACATGCATTTCGAAGCAAGGGGGGAAAACATGTCAACTCCGCACGTAACCGCTTCTCCTGACCTAGGTTAGTTGGCTTGCAACGTGCCGGGAAAGCTGTATTATTGGTGCGCCGGTGAGATATGGGATTTTTCGGTTCACGAAGGAAGCTCAAAGCACCCGAGCAAGTTGACGTCCCCGCAACGTTTGACGCGCCCGAACCAGTCCTCGCGATTCAATCGCGAAAGCCGAATCGAGTAACGGTTCTGGCTTACGGATTCGATACCATCGGCTTTGACTTTGACGGCTCAGCACCATATCTTACCGAGAGCGCTGAGGTTGAGTTTTGCCCGTTCGCAAACATGCCACGTCTAGGCCAGGCGGACGGGGTGATAATTCCACAAGGAATATTCGAGAAGTTTGTGGACGGCACTCCATGGCCGTCCTCGACCACGGTGAGGGTATTTGAACAACAGCTACTGGAATGTGACCGGCAAGTGGCGAACCTGCTTGAAGGCGGGAAATGGGTGTGCTTCCTCGTCGGTGCGATAACGGACTTTGCCCCGTACGGTTACGGGTTTCGCAGTTGTAACGATACAGATTTGTGCAAGAGAATCCTTAACAGGTTCGGAATCAAACGCTCTCTTGTTAAAGAGACGCCGTGCAGTTGGACACGGGTCAATGAATTCAGCAGATACTTTCGCGAATACGGCGTTGCCAGGACCGCTTTTGATATTCTGTGGTCGGAACATCCGGAGGCGCGTGAACTGGGAGAAGTGGGTAAGACCACGGTTGCCTTTGAGCTTTCCGGCCGCCTGTTCTTCCTGCCCTGCCACCCGATGCGGCACGACAGGACCGGCGCAAACGAACTGGCCGAAACCGTGTCCTCAGCAATCATCCGGTACCAGAAGGAGCGCATGAAGGAACAACCCACTCGGGGGGACCGCCTTGAATTTGGTGTGAAAGAGAAACCGCCGTCAGAACATCAAGAGCATCATGAGTAAAGCAGTCACCAACAAACCGAGTTGCCACAGTGCTCGCCGCGATTGCCCGCGGTGTCGCGACCAATATCAGGCTGCCATAGCTGACCAGGAGGCCCTATGTCGATAATCGATAGCGCCAAGGACGTATACGAGTTGGTCAAATCGGACGCAACGCCTGAGCTTCAACAGAAACTGATGGAGTTGCGTGAGCAAGCGTTGGTCTTACAGGAGGAGAATCTCGCTCTCAGGATGCGCATTCAGGAACTGGAACACAAAGCCACCCGGCGAGAGGAGATTTTCTTTGAGGGAGATGGGTATTGGCGAAAAAAGACCAATGGCCATGCTGAAGGCCATGCCGAAAACGGTAAAGACGGCCCATTTTGCCAGAAATGTTATGATATACAGGGCAAGCTCGTGCGACTCCAAAGCGCGACGCATATGGTGGCATGTCGGGACTGGCTGTGTGTGGTGTGCAAAACCGGCTACGGACGATTTCACTGACAAAGCCAAACCTCGCGGCCAGGTTCGGCTGACAACTTTCAAATCTCGTTCGAGCCGGGCGCTTCGGCTCCAGCGTCTTGCCTCATAACCCGCGCGGCGGCCGCGGGGGATGCGATTTCGGTTTTCGACTTTTCGGCGTTCTCCCCTGTGAGGACATACTCCGTGCCTGTTCAGAGAAGGATGATCGGTCCCACTGCAGGCGCGGCGGCATCTCTTCGGGATACCCAACCCCTTCGACCTCGCTCAGGGCAGGCTAGGCATCCCGCCGTATAATCCGGACTCGGCGGGATTCCTAAACGACAGGCATCCCGCCCCCAAAACCAGAAGTCTTGCCGGGAGAGCTTTGGCCCGCGCGCCAGCTTGGCACAAGACGCGTCCGCTGTCACACCATCGCCTGGTCAGACTGGCACAAGTCGGCTTCCCTGGTTTCTGGCAATTCTTCAGAATTCGCTGGGCCAGCGTCAGTTGCCCAGGCAACGAAAAGACCGGCATAGCCACTGCTATGGTAAACCGAGGAAAGAAACGGAGGTGTTTAACATGGCACTGATACGTTGGAGTCCAAGACGTGAAGCGTGGGATCCGTTTGAGAGCCTGACTGAAATCCACAACGAGATGGATCGGTTGTTTGGCCGGTCGCTGCGTACTCAGAGTGGTATGGAAGCTGTGTTCAGCCCGGCGATCGATGTTAGCGTCGAAAAAGACAACGTGATCGTCAAAGCTGACTTGCCGGGATTGAGCAAGGACGACGTCTCGGTCACGCTGCAGGACAACTGTCTCACCATCAAGGGCGAGAAGAAGCAGGAGGCGGAAAAAAAGGATGCCAACTACTGCCTGAGCGAGCGCGTTCATGGTTTGTTCACGCGAGTCATCGAGATGCCGGTTGCGGTTAACGCGGCCAAGATCGATGCGCGGTTCCGGGATGGCGTGCTGCAAGTCACGCTCCCCAAGACCGAGGAAGCCAAGCCGAAGCAGATCGAAGTGAAGGTCAGCTAACGGAGCAAACGCATTGTGGGCTACACGCCGGGGCCTGACCCGTTTACGGGTTCGGCCCCGGTGCTTTTATGCAGCAAGGCCGTTACTTCTTCCTGCACATTCGCGAGCTGGTCCAGCCGCAGCTTCGGATCCGGGATCGTGAATGATTCGCCCGTCCGTGCATGCTCATAGACGAGTAATGCGGTTCCATTGTCTTCGCGCACCGTGTCGCGGTGTTTGAGAATCCGTTTTCGCTCCAGCATCACTGCCAGTATATACCGAGCCGCCGCATGCGAAGGGTCTGTTGACTCTACGAGTTTCCTTAACAACGTCTCGGCGGTCTCCCGTTGGATCGGTTCTGGCGGAGGCGGCGCTGGGGGTTTGTATTCCCCCTGCCAATACGAAATAACGCCGTTGCGCGTGGCGCTGGCAAAGCACCCACTGCACAAATCGCGTCGCGCGTAGCCGGAGGCGTCCATGCTGAGCAGCGTGTGATAAGCTTCCTTGCCCGCAAACGGCTTCTGGCAGGCGGTACACGCGTCCGCGCGCGATTGTATGTCCCAATCAATCATCCTGGCTGTTTCTGTCAGGAAAATAAAGCAGTTGCAACACAAAGTTGCGGCAGCGGCTCGGACCGGCCGTGCCGACTGGTATGGGGCCGCCGGCGATGGCGCGACTTCCTGGCAGCCTGCCCGGTCCGCCGCAAAACCTTTTTGACTTTGACACAGGCTGCTGAGACACTTTGCCACCGACTTGACCATGCGAGCGTTTGTCAGGAAGCTCGCGTCGCACTGATGAGTCCCAAAAAATCAGCATCCGTTTCCGTGGAACGGCAAGCGCAACGGCCCAAGGCTGAAGCGCGTCCGAAAACCACACTGTGGCCCGCAGCCGGGCTCCGCACTCATGTGGCGGTCGCCTTCGTGCTGGGGGCCATCGTCCTGTTCACGTATGGCAACACGCTGTACAACACCGGTTTCGCCCTGGATAACAAGTTCATCATCCTCGAAGATCCGCGTCTGCGCCAGGCCAGCCACACCAACCTTCACCTGATTTTTACCCAGGACTATTGGTGGCCGAAAGCCGTCAGCGGATTGTATCGGCCATTGACGACGCTGTCGTATTTGTTCAACTACAGCACGCTGGGCAATGATGCCCACGCCGCCGGCTATCACTGGGTCAATTTCGCCCTGCACTGGGGCAACACGGTGCTGGTCTACTTTACTGCATTGGTGCTGATGGGACACGTCTGGCCGGCCTTTTTCGTGGCGGCGCTGTTCGGCACCCATCCCGTCGCCACCGAGTCGGTGGCCAACATCGTCGGACGCGCCGACTTGTTCACCATGATGGGGGTGTTGATCGGCTTGCTCTGTTATGCCAAAGGCGCGAGTGCCGAGAGCGAGACTGATCGGGATACAAGGCCATCGTTCGTGGCGGGAGCAATTTCCGCGTTGCTGGTGGCGTTCATTCTGTTCAGTTGGAAGCAACCGATGTTGCTTCCAGCAGGCATGCGAAGCGGCACGGTTATCTCCATGGCACTCGTGGCGCTCGGCGCAAGCACCGTGGCTCTGGCGTGCTTGGCCGGGGGCTGGGGAAAGATGCTGCCGCTGACGATCTTGATGCTGACGACCGCGGTCAGCGTGTTTTGCAAGGAATCGGGAGTGGTGGTGCTGGGCGTGGTGATGCTGTACGATTTTGTCTACCGCCTGCGCCCCAAACAGCCCAACTGGCTGGCCAACCTGATCGCGAACTTCTGGGGTTTTGCCCTCAAGGGCTACGTGGTGCTGGCCGCCCCGATTCTCGCCATGGCCTGCGTGCGCAGCCAGGTATTCGGTCAACTGCGCCCTCCGGAGCTACCCTGGGTGGACAACCCGCTGGTCATGCCGGGGGTGAGTTTCCTGATGGCACGGATCACGGCGATCAAGGTCATCGGCAACTACTTCTGGTTGCTGCTGTGGCCGCAGCACTTGTCCTGCGACTACTCCTACAATCAAATTCCCATCGTGAACTGGCATTTCAGCACCTGGGAAGACTGGAAGGCCATCGTCGCCCTGGTGTCGATCGTGATCGTGCTGGTGGTGGCCATCCGCAGCTACCGGCGGAACAAACCGGTGTTTTTCTTCGTGTTGTTCTTTTTCGGCACGCTGTTGCCTTCGTCCAACCTGATTCCCAACCCGACGTTCGGCCAATCACTTCTCGATCCGACGTCCTGGTGCATCGGCAGCATCATGGCGGAACGGTTTTTGTACCTGCCATTGATCGGGTTCGTCGGCTGCGTGGTTCTGACACTCTATTCGATCTGCCGGCGTGTGATCCCGTATCTGGGTGTCCCCCCGTCGGCGCAACGGGTCCAGCTCCAAGTGGTGTCGCGCACGGCTCTGAGCCTGGTCGTGATTGCCTACGGCGTGCGGGCCTTTCACCGCAATGACGATTGGAAGGACGATGAAACGCTTTGGACCAGAGCCGTCGAGACGTGTCCCAACAGCTTCAAGAGCCACAAGTCCCTGGCGTTTGCGCTCTATGAGAAGGATCCTGAGGGAAAGAATATCGATCGCATCATTGAAGAAGGTGAAAAAGCCCGTCAGGTCACGGATAAGACGCAGATTGTCTTGCTCCATCTCGGCGCCTATTATCGCATCAAGGGCGATAGTTACGCCCAACGGGCGGCCGACGGGGTTACACTGGTGCCGACAGCGCAAAGCGTGCCCTGGTACCAAAAGTCCGTGGAAGCCCTGACCAGAGCTGTGCCTCTCGACAAGGAATTCAACGCGGATAATCGCCGCAAGGAATTGGCGCGCGGCCGCAATCCAAATGAAATCCCGGACATTGGCAACCACGAAATTTACTGGAATCTGGGCATTACTTACATGCGCTTATCGGACTACCCAAAGGCGCTGGATGCCTATTTGTATATGCGCCATCTGGCCCCGATCAATCCGGACGCTTACCTGAGCCTCGCCTCCGTCCATCTGGCGACCGGCCATGCCGACGAGGCCGGTATTGCGCTGATGCAAGCACTGTTGCTCGATGGCAGCCGGACCCAGGCGTTGCAGCTGCTGGCGAACATCGATCGGCAAATTGACCGTCAAGGGTGCGCCGTCATTACGAGCCAGGGAGACACCCGGCTGAATTTGGATTGCGCCTTTGTCCGCAGTCAGATCTGTTCGGCCTACTACGGTCTGATGCAGGTTTTCATGGACTCAAAGGACATGGGGTTGCATCAAAGAGCGGTGGAAGCCGAGCAAACGGCCGTGCAGAATTACCATTGCCCAGCCGAGGCTTTCAAAAAGCTCTTTCCGGACCAACCGCTCAGCATGAGCTCGAATCCATGATGCGAATTCTCTGCGGATTGACGGTTGCTTCGATGATCTTATGGGCCGCGGGCCCGGCCGGGGCCGCGTTGACCGAGGGGATGCCGGAGACGCTGAACCTGCAGGATTGCCTTGAGCTGGCCCTACGCCAGAACCCGACCATCCTCAAGGCCAGGGAGGAAATCCGCCGCGCGCATGGGATCATCATCGAAACCCGCGCCCAGGCGATCCCGCAGGTCACGGCGTCGGGTTCGTACCAGGGCATTGAGCGGTCCTCCATCGATGCGTTTCCATTTCCCTCGACCCTTTTGGGAACGAATCGGTTCAACACGGTCTATAGAAACCAGGAGCAGCCGTGGAGTGCCCAGGTGCAAGTCTCTCAACTCGTCTACGCCGGCGGGCGGGTACACGCCGCGCTTCGCGCGGCGGATTTGTCCGACCAGGTTGCCGTCCTCGGCTTCCAAAGCGCCGTGGCCGATACCGTTCTGGAAGTGCGAAACGATTTCTATCAGATTCTGCTCGACCAGGCCCTGGTCGGGGTTCGCCAGCAATCGGTGGCGCTTCTCGAAGATCAACTCCGCGACGCGCAGTCCCGGTTCGATGTCGGGTCCGTTCCCCGCTTTAACGTTCTGCGGGCGGAAGTCGAATTGGAAAACGCCAGGCCGCCGCTCATTCGGGCACAGAACGACCTCCGGCTTTCGAAGGAAGCGCTCGTCAAAGCCCTGGCTCTCGACGGCTCCAGCCGGACCAACGCGTTCACTCCGATCACTTTCGAGGGCAAACTCGTTTATGAACATCGCGGTTGGGATTTGCCCGCCGCCCTCGAGCAGGCTCTGCAACATCGCCCCGAATTGCTTTCCGCGGATCGGCAGATCGCCGTCGCCCAGGCAAACGTTCACGTGGCTTCTTCCGGCTACCGGCCCCAGGCGTCCGTGTTTGGAAACTATGGGTGGCATGATTACCTTTTCGGCACCGATCCCGATGAGACCCGGCAGGGCTGGACCGTGGGTGCCAACGTGAGCTGGGCATTGTTCGATGGCATGCTCACGCACGGCAAAGTTACCGAGGCCCGCGCACAACTGCAGGAGGCCAACCTCAATTACGCCGATACGCGCCGCCAGGTGGAATTGGAAGTGCGCCAGGCGTACTCCGACTACCTGCAAACGCTGGAATTGATTGAAGCGCAGAAGAAAACTGTGGAGGAAGCCGAGGAAAGCCTGCGGTTGGCCGAAGCGCGGTTTCGCGCCGGCACGGGCACGCAGCTCGACGTGCTCAGCGCCCAGACTGCGCTGACCGAAGCGCGCTCCAACGTGATTCAGGCGCTGCACGACTACAACGTCGCTATTGCCACGCTCGAGCGAGCGACCGGCCTGACAGTACGTATGGCCGATTGAGGGCAGGTTCCCACCCCCGCCCACATGATCAGCCTGATCAGGTACAGCCGTCGACCGAGCTGGCTGTCGCTCCCATGCCGTGCTGCCATGTGACGAGGATTCCCCCTGACCGCGGGTTTACTCGATGTCAAATTCGGCCGGCTGTCCGCTGGCGGAATCGGGGCTGACCCAGACCCGGTAGCGACCGGGTTCCGTCGCGAGTTTCATCTCGCCGTTGTGAAAGGCCAGCATGTCCGTGGACAGGGTGAAATCGAGGTCCTGGCTCTTGCCGGGATCGAGGGTGACGCGCTGGAATCCCTTCAGCTCGCGGACGGGCTGGGGGATGCTGGCCACCATGTCACGGGTGTAGAGTTGGGCGATCTCGGTGCCGGGCCGGTCGGCGATGTTGGTGATGCGGGCCGTGACATGAACCGATTCTCCGAGCTTGATGCGCTGTGGATCGATGCGGAGATTGCTGTAGTCGAACCGGGTATAACTCAAGCCGTACCCGAAGGGGAATTGCGGCGTGTTCGGCAGGTCGAAGTACCCGCTGAAGTAGCCACCGCGGCGAGGTCCCGGCACTATGGACGGATCGATGGCAGGTCGGCCGGTATTCTTGTGGTTGTAGTAGATGGGAATCTGGCCGACGGTGCGAGGCCAGGAAATCGGCAGTTTCCCCGAGGGCGAATAATCGCCGAACAAGACATCGGCGATCGCTGGGCCGCCCATGGTTCCCGGATGCCAGGCCATGATGACGGCCGAGCTGGCCTCGAGCAGTGGCCCGATCTCCAGGGGGCGTCCGGCCATGAGGACGATGATCAGTGGCGTGCCGGTGGCGTGGACTGCCTTGACCAGGTCCAATTGCGCGCCCGAAAGACCCAGGAACGCGCGGCTGGATCCCTCGCCGGATTCGCGCGCGCCTTCGCCGACGAACAGCACAGCTACGGTCGAATCCCTGGCGGCGCGCACCGCGTCGCCAAACCCGCTCTGATTGGTGCTGGTGCAGCCGTCCAGGCCGACCGCATAATTGATCTGGCTCGTCTTGCCGACGGCATCGCGAATTGCCTGGAGTGGCGTCTGGGAATCCTTCTCATTACCCAAACCGCTCCACGTTCCCATTTGATCACGTCCATTATCGGCGAGAGGCCCGATCACGGCGATGGATGGAAGCTCTCTCCAGAGTGGAAGCGCGCGGGATTCATTTTTGAGCAGGACGACGGACTCGCGGGCAAATTCGCGGGCGGCCTCAAGATGCTCCTGGCTCAGGAGGACTTGCGTCGGATCGGGGCGGGCGAACGGAGCATCGAACAACCCGAGTTGCCATTTCAACCGCAACATGCGGTGCACGGCTTCGTCGATGGCCGACTGGGGAACACGCCCGTCGGCGACGAGCGCGGCGAGATTGTCGCGGTAACAGGACGTGAACATCTCGACATCGACACCGGCCAGGAGGGCGGCACGCGCGGCATCCTTGTCATCGGCGACCAGACCGTGCACGGCCAATTCCTTGACCGCATGCGCGTCGCTGATGACCAAGGCGGGGGATTTCCATTCGTTTCGGAGGACCTGCCGCAGGAGGAAGGAACTGGCGGTGGCGGGAACGCCATTGAGTTCTTCGAAGGCGCTCATGAGCGTGGCGACGTGGGCGTTGACGCAGGCCTGAAATGGCGGCAGATAGACGTCACGCAGTGTGAGTTCGGACATATCGGCAGTGTTGTAGTCGCGTCCGCCTTCCGCGGCGCCATACGCGGCAAAATGTTTGGCGCAGGCGGCGAGATGTTCCGAGTTGCGCAGATCGTCGCCTTGAAAACCGCGGACCATGGCGGCGCCAAGAACACTGCCGAGATACGGGTCTTCGCCGGCGCCTTCGGCGATGCGCCCCCAACGCGGGTCCCGAGCGATATCGACCATGGGGGCATAGGTCCATCGAACCCATTCCGAGGCGGCTTCACGAGCAGCAATCCGGGCTGCCGCTTCGGTCAGTTGCGGATTCCAGGCGGCGGCCTGGCCGAGTGGGATGGGGAAGATGGTGCGATAGCCGTGGATGACGTCGAAGGCAACGAGCAGAGGGATCCCCAGCCGGGATTGGCCGACGGCGATTCGCTGGAGGGAATCATTCATCGGGCGGCGACCGGCGATGACCGAGCCGATGTCGCCCTGGCGAACGAGATCCTCGACCCCGGGGAGATAGGCCCGTCCTTGCGAAAGCTGGCCGAGTTTTTCCTTGAGGGTCATCTTCGCCAGCAGGTCGTCGAGACCTTTTTCGGTCATCCCATTGAGTCGGGATGTTGGTGGGGGTTGATTTGAGGATAAGGCGGCGGGCTTGACCGGTGGGGCTGGGGACTGACTCAACGCGGTTGTGCCGATGGCCATGAGCGGAATGCAGAAACCGAAGGCGCTACGGATGAGTTTCCGTGGATTCATCGAGCAACAGATGATAATGGACAGGTTTGGACCCAACAAGGAATCTCTGCGACCCCGCCCAGTCACCGAAACGGTCAGCTTCGGCAACAGCGTGCGGTTACCTCGTCGGCCTGTATCCATACCCACAAAACTCTTGGAGTCCATGGTATTCTTGCCCCCATGGAGTTGAGTGACCTCATACTCTTGCCGCGACCGCGCCTGCTGCGTGCGGATCGAGGCAGTTGTCCCAACTGCGCTCCCAAGATTACGGTCGATCCACACGCCCCACCATTGGCGCAGGGATATCGGCTCGGCTTGACGCCGGGCGGACCGGAGATCCTTGCCAGGGATGATACAGGGGCATTTTACGGTCGGGCTACGTTGGCTCAGGTCACCCGGCAGTGCAAACAGCGGTTGCCCTGTGGTGAAATCGAGGATGCCCCGGATTTTCCTGTGCGCGGTGTGATGTTGGACGTCAGCCGTGACAAGGTGCCGAAGATGGACACGTTGATGGCCTTGGTGGACGATCTGGCGGCCTGGAAGATCAACCACCTTGAACTGTACACCGAGCACACGTTTACCTACCGCAATCATCCTGCGGTTTGGAAGGACGCCTCGCCGATGACGCACGACGAGATCCGTCAACTCGACGCCTACTGCAGGGAACGGTTTGTCGAACTGGTGGCGAACCAAAACTCGTTCGGGCATTTCGAGCGGTGGCTGAAACATCCCGCGTATCGCCACCTCGCTGAATGCCCGGATGGGTTCGAATCTCCCGGGGGCGGACAACGGAGCGCTTGCGGTTCAACTCTGTGTCCCGTGGAACCCGGATCCATCAAATTGCTGGAGCAACTGTATGAGGAGTTGTTGCCCTTGTTCACTTCCAGGAAATTCAATGTCGGTTGCGACGAGACCTGGGAATTGGGGCAGGGCCGGAGCCAGCCCGACTGCGAGCGACTGGGCAAGGAACGCGTCTATCTTGAATTCCTGCTGAAGATCAACCAGTTGGTTCAGCGCCACGGATGCCGGATGCATTTCTGGGGCGACATCCTGTTGTCCAATCCTGAATTGATCAGGGAACTGCCAGGCAACATGGTGCCATTGGACTGGGGGTATGAAACGGAAAGTCCCTTTGACCAGCACGGGGCACTATTGGCAGGGCTGGACCGGCAATACTATGTTTGCCCCGGCACCTCGTCATGGAACTCAATTGCCGGGCGTACCGAGAACTGTCTCGGCAACTTACGCAACGCGGCAGTCAACGGCCTGAGACACGGCGCGATCGGCTTTCTGAACACGGATTGGGGCGACAATGGCCACTGGCAATATCTGCCGATCAGCTGTCTCGGTTTTGCTGCAGGGGCAGCCGTGTCGTGGTGCTACGAGGCGAACAAAGCAGAGGACTTTATCGCCGCACTGGACACGCATGTGTTTCGGGATGATGCCGGTGTGATGGGGAAACTAGCCTACGACATCGGTAATGCATATTTGAAGCCTGGCTTGATCGAGGCCAACTCCTCGGTACTGTTTCGTCTCTTACAAAGCGGTCAGATCGAGATCCCGATACAACTGATCCAGGCCCGTGAGTACATTGACGCAGTGCTCTCCCCGCTGGCCAGGGCTCGGATGCGGCGACCCGATGCAAGGTTAGTCCGGGACGAATTTGCCAACGCAGGCAGGCTGCTTCTTCATGCTTGTGACCGGGGATTGAACGCTCCACTGAGCCAGCTTGGGGGACAGTGGCGAGGAATAGTAAAGGAACACCGTCGTCTTTGGTTGGCCCGCAACCGCCCTGGTGGCTTGGACGACAGTATTGAACGGTTGGCGCCGCCTGGGTCTTCCAAAGTGGATTCGGAATGAGACTGGCGGTCGGCGGATGGCAACGGCGGGAAACGACAGAGACTCGCCCGCCTGAGGCGGGTGAACCCTCTTCGCCTTCGGCGCCGCCAAAGTCGGGTAAACCTCGACAAGTCCCGTGATTCGACAGGATCCCGCCGAAGGGCGGGACTTGGGATGACAGATAACGACCGAAACAAAGGTGTTGACATGGTGCGCGTTCAGGGATGTTTTCAGGACCTAGTTGGGGGAAGATTCGCTGAATGTCCGATGTCCTTTCGATAACGGGGTTGAGGAAAGAATTTGGCCACACGGTCGCGGTCGACGGCATTTCATTCCAGGTTGGCCGCAATGAGATCGTCGGTTTGCTGGGTCCCAATGGAGCGGGGAAGACCACGACCATCAACATGATTCTCGGCGTCATCCAGCCGAGTTCGGGTGGCATCTGTGTCGAAGGGCTGGATCTCGCTGCCCACCGTGGCCGGGCCCTGGAACGGACGAATTTCGCAGCGGTCTACTCCCCATTGCCGGGGAACCTGACCGTTACACAAAATCTTCGGATCTTCGGGCTGATCTACGGCGTGGACGATCTGTCTGAGCGAATCGAGGAACTCCTGAAGCAATTTGATCTGGTGGCTTTTCGTAATGAGAAGTGCGGCGTCCTGTCTTCGGGAGAACAAACCCGGGCTGCCCTGGCCAAAGCGATGCTCAATCGGCCACACCTGCTTCTGCTGGATGAACCAACCGCGTCGCTTGACCCATCGGTCGCCCGGGACATTCGCAGCCGGATCCGTTCCCACGCTGTCCATGGCGCGGGTGGAGTGCTCTGGACGTCACATAATATGTACGAGGTTCAGGACGTGTGCGATCGCGTTCTGTTCCTTTCGCATGGGAAGATCCTGCTTCAAGGCAACCCGAAGACTCTGCCCTCGGAGCACGGCAAGGCAACCCTGGAAGAACTGTTCATCACGGTGGCGCGAGAGCCGCTCAAGTTGGAAGGGACTGGGGAATGAAGAGTTTCCGACCCATCGGGGCGATCGTGCTCCGCCATTTCTATTTGCTGCGGGGCAGCCCGGCGCGGTTACTGCCATTGTTCGCCTGGGTCGCTGTGGACATTCTGCTCTGGGGCTTCATCACGCGGTACTTGAACTCCGTTACCAAGTCGGGGTTGAACTTCGTGCCGACGCTTCTCGGGGCAGTCCTCCTGTGGGATTTCTTCACCCGCGTCATGCACGGCGTATCCTCAGCGTTCTTCGAGGACGTTTGGGCTCGTAATTTCCTGAACATTTTTGCGACGCCGCTGTCGATTTCCCACTATTTGACCGGCCTGGTCATCACGAGCATTACGACGAGCGTGATTGGACTGATCGTGATGCTGGTTTTAGCGACCACGGTGTTTGGCCTGTCGTTCTTCACCTACGGTCTGATGTTCTTCCCGTTCCTGGTGGTGCTGTTTCTCTTCGGCGTCTCGCTGGGCATCTTCGGGTGCGCCCTCGTGCTCCGGCTCGGGCCGGCGTCGGAGTGGCTGATTTGGCCGATTCCTGCGCTGCTGTCGCCCTTTGCCGGGGTGTTCTACCCGCTCGCCACGCTACCGCGGTGGATGCAGTGCGTTTCCAGCGTGCTGCCACCTGCGTACGTGTTCGAAGGCATGAGGCGGATTGTCGCGGGAGGCACAGTCTCTCTATTGCCCTTGGTGTTCGGCACCTGTCTGGCCGCAGTCTACATCCTTCTGGCCTGCGGCTATTTCGTCAGTGTCTATCATCACGCCCAGCGCACCGGCCTCATCGCCCGGTACAGTGCCGAGACATTGAGTTGACACCCTCGCCGGTTCTAGACCTGATCATCCGAAGCCAGATTTACGTTTCTTGGAGTCATCGCCTCGACAGCCATTCCCGCAGCAAAATTCGCTTCGGACCCCTCTTCCCCCTGGAGCAGTTCCTGCCAATCAGATCTTGCTCTCGTGCTGTTGAGGACGTCCCTGACCTTGAACGCCAGCGCCGGTAGCGAGACCGGCTTCTTGAGAAATGGGATGGCTGGGTCCACTGAGCGACCACGACGTTATCGGGGGCGTTTTTTTGTGGACGTTCCAGCTTATGTCGATGGCATAATAGAGAAGTATCGAACACACAATGCCTCAGCTACAAATCAGGACAACGTCTGAGTAAACCATGGAATTGGAAACCTTCGCCCCGCTGCGCCAGATTTCCTTTGTCGCCCATGCCTTCAGCCTGCGCACGACTGAGGACACGAGGGCTGATGATTTTGAGGACCGCGCCCTGACCGCGCTCGGTTTTTCATCGAACCGATTCGCTTCGGCGGAACAGGTGCATGGAAGCGGCGTGGCTGCGGTGTTCGGTGCCACGGGCGAGCGCGTGCCGATGGTCGATGCCCTGGTGACGACCGCCAGGAACCTGCCGCTGGTGATTCGCTGCGCCGATTGCCCCGCCGTGTTTATTGTGGACCAACGAACTCCAGCGATCGCTCTCATTCACTCGGGCAGGAAAGGCACGCTGGCCAACATTGTGAAGGATACCCTGGTCACCATGGCGCAGCGGTTCGGCTCGGACCCGCGCGACTGCCGGGCGTTGATCAGCCCATCGATCGGCCCTTGCCATTACGAAATCGATCTCTGGAGCGGCATTGAATCTCAACTTTGCCAGGCCGGCGTGCGGGAGGTCCATAATCCGCGGATCTGCACCGCCTGCCATCTGGACCGGTACTATTCGTATCGTGCAGAGAAAGGACAGACCGGACGGATGCTGGCCATCCTGGCATTGACTTTCCCCCACCCCCACCGCGGCTCGGCAGGAGCCTCGCCCTCCCGACCGGATTGAAATCGCCATGAGCCTATTGGTTCCGCCCCGCCGGTTCGATTCCGAGGTGCCCGAAATGATGGACCGGCGAGGCAACGATGCGGAACTGCTTCGCGCCGACCTTGACGTGCTGGAGAAGATCAACCGTTTTCTCGGCGGCCATCGCATCGTATTGGGCTGGCTCGAGGAAGTACTGGAACGTGTGCCGATGAGTCGCGTCTCGGTCCTGGACCTGGCCACCGGCGGCGCGGATGTGCCGCGCGCCATTGCTCAGTGGGCGCGCTCGCGGGGAGTTCGCGTCGAGATTACGGCCGTGGATGCGAATCCGGAGATTCTCACCATTGCGCGCCAGCGGTGCGCCTCATGGCCGGAGATTCGAATCGATCAACAGGACCTGCTGGCGCTGCCTTACCCGGCCGCCAGCTTCGACGTTGTCCTCTGTTCCCTGGCGCTGCACCATTTCTCCGAGCCCAATGCAGTTGCAATCCTGGGTCGCATCCACCATATTGCGCGGGCCGGGTATATCATCAACGACCTGCGGAGGAATCGACTCTTGGTTGGACTGAGCAAGCTCATGGCGCGCACCCTGATCCACAATCCCATTGCGCGTTTCGACGCCCCGGCCTCCTGTGAACGGGCCTTCAGTGCCGCCGAATTGCGCGGGATGGCGGCGCAAGCCGGGTTGGGCAACTTTGTTATTCGCCGACACCGGTTTTTTCGCATGGCGATTGCGGGACGCAAATGAGCGTATACACCGAAAGCTCAATCGTCATCCAGGCGCCGCTGGCCAGGATTTTCCAGGATACGTCCAATCTGCTTCTGTGGCCAAAGGTGCTGCCGCACTATCGCTGGATCCGTGTCCTGGAAGTTGGGGATGATGGTCTCGTGGTAAGAATGGGGGCGCGTCGGGGCTGGCTGCCCATTCGATGGACCGCCCGGTTCCAAGTGGACCCCAAAACCCCGGAACTGCACTTCGAGCATCTCAAGGCGTTCACGCGCGGGATGAAGGTCCGCTGGACGTACACGCCCACTGGGGATGGCGTGTTGGTCAGAATTACTCATGAGCTCGACCGATCTTCGGCGGTTGGCCGCTGGTTTGCGCAGCACGTGCTGGCTGACCGGTGCATTCGGCCAATCGCCGCGCGCACACTGTCCCATTTCAAAAAGCACTTCGAACAGACTGCGGGCTCTGTCAAAGCTGAGGTCGAGGCTGGGACGTGATCGCCGGGCGCATTGGGTCGCGGGCAAATCGGTCCCGACCCCGAAAGGGATTCGGGGTGAACCTCGGAGTCGGTGTAAACTGCTCGTCCCTACCAACTCCGATAGCGTCCGAAAAGGATTCGGGGTACAAATCGGGGCAGGCGGCACGGAGCGGACGAGCCAGCCCCCGCTCTTTCCGGCTGCCGGTTTCGTGTGGCGGCCCACCTGAAGACTGAAAGAGCGGGGCGACCCTACCTATGGCAGATTTGGTTTGATTAGGTCTGGACCGACGACGGAGAAACGACAGAGATCCTTCGACTCCGCTCAGGATGACAAACAGAGGCGGCGGGCGGATGGGAGACCGGCGCCGAACAGTGGTGTCGATTTGCGCATGAGGCGGAGGCCGTGCGGAAGCGCGGCCCTCCGAACCCGGAGAAGGCCTGCGGGACGCGCCAAATACCAAGGTTATGCACGGACGGCTCGGCGAGCCGTCCCTACCAACAGCGCGGAGTGGATGAGCGAGTATGGCAACCCCGATATCGGAATCGGGGCAGGTCGGAGCACTTGCCCCACAAGTCACGACCGGATTGAAAAGAGGCGGTAGTTGCACGACAGTAGGAAACCATGTCACAACGTGTGGTCGTCACCGGCATCGGGGCAATCACCGCCATCGGCAGCGGTCGCGACGGGCTGTGGCGCGGGATCCTGCGCGGCGAATCCGGTATCCGCGCGATCACCCGTTTTGATCCGTCTCCGTTTGACTCCCAGATTGCCGGTGAGGTGATCGATTTCGAGCCGTTGGCGCATTTTCCCGCGCGGCGGCTGAAACGTCTGGATCGGTTCTCCCAATTCGCCCTTGTGGCAGCGAAAATGGCCCTCGACGACTCGAACGCGTGCGGCCGGCCATTGTTGACGGGACGCGGTCCCCATTCGCAGATTGGCGTCTGCACCGGCACGGCGTTGGGCGGCGTGGCGCTGGCCGAGCACCAACATGAGTTGTTCATGCGTCAGGGTATCGGCGCAGTGAACCCGTCCCTGGCGTTGCTCGTGTTCGGCGGATCAGGCGGTTCCCATATTGCCATCGACCATGGCCTGACCGGGGCGGGCAACACGAATTCGAACAGTTGCGCCTCGGGGGCGATTGCCCTGGGCGAGGCCTTCCGGCTGATCCGCGCAGGCCAAGTGCTGGCCATGGTGGCGGGTGCGGCTGAAGCGCCGCTGGCGCCGTTGACGTTTGGCGCGTTTGACGTGCTTCGTGCGCTGAGCCGCAACAACGCCGACCCGGCCTCGGCCTGCCGGCCGTTTGATGCGACGCGCGACGGATTCGTCATGGGTGAGGGCGCGGCGATGCTGATACTCGAAGAACGCGGGCATGCGCTGGCGCGAGGGGCCCACATTTATGCCGAGATCCTTGGCTATGCTTCCAACAACGACGCCTGGCACATGCTGGCGCCGCGGCCCGATGCGTCCTGCGCCGCGCGGTGCATCGTCAACGCGCTGGCGGATGCGCAGCTGTCCGCGGTGGACATCGATTACATCAATGCGCACGCCACGGGCACGATGCTCGGCGATGCCGCCGAGACGCTGGCCATCAAACAAGTGTTCGGCGAGCGGGCGCAACGGATTCCGGCCAGTTCCACCAAACCGTTTCACGCCCACGCGCTGGGCGCGTCGGGTGCCATTGAGATGGCCCTGTGCGCCCTGGCGCTGCAGCATGATTATCTGCCGCCGACCCTGAACTTGAGACAGCCCGACCCGCAATGCGATTTGGACTACATTCCCAACACGGGACGGCAGGTGCGGGTGAACCGCATTTTGTCGAACAGCTTCGGCTTTGGCGGCATCAACGCCAGCATTGTTGTTGGCCGTCATGAGTGAGTTCGACGTGATCGTCGTCGGCGGCGGGCCGGCCGGTTCGACAGCCGCCGCCGGCTGTGCGCAACGGGGATTGCGGGTGGCGCTGTTCGAGCACGCCCGGTTCCCACGTCACAAGC
>Ga0187871_10001724_pt1 | contig 18641 bp, 17 predicted proteins | sample June2016WEW_16_1_FD_132988 | JGI IMG/M metagenome (GOLD analysis project Ga0187871, IMG submission 132988) | Peatland microbial communities from SPRUCE experiment site at the Marcell Experimental Forest, Minnesota, USA - June2016WEW_16_10 | ecosystem: Environmental > Terrestrial > Soil >...
CCGCCAGTCGCCGTTTCCGCTGCTTTATTTCGTTGCCGTGGGTCTGGGTTACATCCTGGTGGAGATTGCGTTTATCCAACGCTTTGTGCTTTTTCTGGGACACCCAACCTATGCGCTGACGGTGGTCATCTTTCTGCTGATGCTGTCGAGCGGGGCGGGCAGCCTGTTTTCGCGCCGCTGGCTCCCCCGTACCGAAATGGCCTGGATGCCGCTGGTGCTGGTGATCCTCGCGCTTCTGGTGGACGTGTCCTTCCTGCCGGGATGGCTGGAGGCGTGGGTGGGATTGGGACTCTACTCCCGAATTGTGGTAAGCGGCCTTCTGTTAGCTCCGCTTGGCTTCGTGATGGGAATGCCGTTTCCGACGGGCTTGCGCGCGCTGGCTGCGGGTCCCGTCGTCGACGTCCCTAGCGGGGCGACTGGTGCGGACAATGCCGTGGAGTGGGCCTGGGCGATGAATGCCGCTGCGAGCGTGCTGGGTTCCGTGCTGGCCATGGTGATCGCGATTCAATTCGGTTTGACCGTGACCCTGGCCTGCGGGGTGGGGGCTTATCTCCTCGCGCTCTTGCTATTGCCAGCGCTTCGCGCGCGACGGGCTTAAGAGGCTGCCTGGGTTTTGTTATGATGCTGCGGAGGGGCAGTGGGGGGCAGGGTTGTTTCGTTTGCTGCCGCTGAAAACGCAGACCGCGGTCTGAGGAAATCATTTGCCGAGCCAGAAGCAGATCAAGTGGTCGCAACTTCGTGTGGGCCTCACGGTGATCTTCGCCAGCCTGGTGTTGGCCCTGCTTTTATTTCTCATGTCCGGGACCAGCGGCTTCCTCTCGCATCGCATCACCCTGGTGTCATTCTTCGACAACGCCGAGGGGCTGCGGGTGGGGGCGCCGGTGCGGCTGAGTGGCGTGGATATCGGCAACGTTTCGGCCATTCGCATTGTCGACTACCACGTGGCCGACTACAAAGACAAACAGCTCACTCCAGTGGAAGTGATCATGAAGGTGAGCACGAAATACAGCTTTAACCTGCGCCGCGATTCAGTCACGTCTTTGGATACCGCCGGCGTGCTGGGCGAAACCTATCTGGATATCGACAGCTCGCAGGCCGTTGGCGCGCTGGCGAAGGATGGCGATACGCTTCCCACGCAGGTGCATCCTGACTTCAACGAGGTGGTGCGCTCCAGCCAGAGCACGCTGCAGAACATGGATGCGCTGCTCAAGCGTGCCGACCGCATCCTCGCTTTCGCGGAAAGCGGCAAGGGATCGCTGGGCAAGTTGATTTACGATCCCACTTTGTATAATCGATTCTCGGCGACGGTCGCGGATTTCCAGGGAATCGTCGATCAGATCGCCAAGGGACAAGGCAGCCTAGGCCAGTTGGTCAACAGCAATGACGCCTACAACAAATTTGTCGCAACTCTCGACAAAATGAATGGCGTTATCGACGACATGCAACAGGGTAAGGGCACGGCAGGAAAATTCCTGAAGGATCCGTCTCTCTACAACAATGCCAACGACACCATCGTGAACTTAAAGAAGGTGAGCGACGACTTGCAAGAGGGCAAGGGGACGGCGGGAAGGCTGCTGAAGGACGAGGAACTGGCGAAGAAGATCGACACCACGATGACCAAGCTTGCGGCACTGACCAGCGATCTTGAGGCGGGACGGGGTACGGCGGGAAAGTTGCTAAAGGACGAATCGCTCTACAACAACGCCAATCAGATGCTGGAAGAAACGCAGGGCCTGATAAAGGCAATCCGGGAAAATCCCAAGAAGTATCTCAGCATCAAGCTGCACATCTTCTAGGGGATTTGGTAATTGGGAAATTTAGTAATTTGGTAATTTGAAAACCTTTGCGGCTTAGTTTCGTTTTCAAATTACTCAATTACTAAATTACCCGATTACTCAATTCCCCTCAGTGCTCTCCGATTCCGAAGACCGCGCTCAGCAGTAGAATGGCGAGCACTCCAAACGAGATCGCCCCGTACTTCCAATCCTTTTCACGCAGAAAGAGAACGGCGGCAACCGCAACCCGCACGACCGGTGTCGCCAACATCAGCAGCACGCCCGCGCGTTCGATATCGCCCGGAACGCGGCCATGGACGAAGAGTCCAACCAGCAGACCCGCTAACATGATGAAGAAACATCCGAATGAGCCCACCCGTAGGACGAGGGCAACCACGCGATCGAAGCCCGGTTCCCGGAGCTGGCTCATGCCGCGCCTCCCGTGAGCAGGTGTACGAACAAGTGGCCGGCGAGATAGAGCATGATCGCCACCAGTAGATAGACAACGTATTTGGTTTGAATGCGCGGCGCCAGGCGCGCCCCCAGCAGCGAGCCCAGAAAGACGCCCACAGCCAGCGGGGCGGCCAGCTCCACCAGAATGTCTCCGCGGCGGTAGTAGACGATGGCGCTGGCCGCGGCCGTGACTCCGATCATGAAATTCGAGGTTGCCGTGGCCACCATGAGTGGGACGTTCATGAAGATGAACATCACCGGAACTTTGATGGGACCACCGCCGATGCCGAGCAGACCCGAAAGCCCGCCAGCGACCAGAGAGGCGCATAGGCCGAGTGGATACCGCTGGGGCTCGTACGGCGGAATCACAGTTTCACCGTTATTCTGGGCGGGAAGTTCTTCCTGATCTCTGACTTTGCCTCGACGCAGCAAAATGGTGAGGGAGCTGTACAGCAGGAAGCCGGCGAACAGTCCCTCAAGCGCATTGCGGTTGAAGTAGCCGACCAGATAGGCGGTGACGGCCGCGCCAAACGATGTTGCCAGTTCGAGCGTCATGCCGAGACGGATGTCAGGGGTGTGGCGCTGAAGATGGACGGAAGAACTGGCCGCCGAGGTGGTAATCACGGCCACCAGACTGGTGCCAATGGCCTGCCGGATGGGAATGCCAAAATGCAGGGCGAGGATGGGCGTGAGCAAAATGCCGCCGCCGATGCCGGTCATCGCCCCGAGCAAACCGGCAAAAAAACCGAGCAGCACCAGGAGCGGGCTCAACATGCAGGGTCTAGGTCACCACTCGCGGAGCGGATGTGGACTCGGCCTGCTCGTGCGCATGATAGCTGGAGCGCACCATGGGGCCGGATTCGACGTGGCGGAAGCCGAAGCGCAAGGCCTCAGTCCGTAACTCGCGAAATTCTTCAGGCGTGTAGAACCGGGCGATCGGCAAGTGGTCGCGCGAGGGTCGGAGATACTGGCCCACGGTAAGAATGTCTACGCCGCGGGCGCCGAGATCGCGGAATACTTCGATAAGTTCGTCCGTGGATTCGCCGAGGCCGACCATCACGCCGCTCTTGGTCACCATGCCGGGAGAAAATTTCTTGGCGTTTTCGAGCAAGGTGAGAGTGCGCTCGTAACGCGCGCCGGAGCGGACCGCGCGATAAAGCCGCGGAACGGTTTCGGTATTGTGGTTGAGCACGTCAGGCTTCGCGTCGAGCACGATCTTCAGCGGTTCTTCCAGACCTTGGAAGTCTGGGATCAGCACCTCGATGCGGCAATCTGGAATCAGTTCGCGAATCTCGCGAATGGTCTCGGCAAAAACTTTCGCTCCGCCAACATTGTCATCGTCACGATTCACGCTGGTCACAACGGCGTGTTTCAACCCCAGCGTCGCAACGGCTTCGGCCACGCGGCGCGGTTCATCCCAGTCGATAGGCTCTGGCCGGCCCTTCGGCACGGCGCAGAATCCGCAGCGGCGGGTGCAGATATCGCCGAGCAGCATGAAAGTCGCGGTCTTATGATGCCAGCATTCGCCGATGTTGGGACACTGCGCCGACTCGCAGACGGTGTGCAGCCCGAGTCCACGCGCCAGCTTCTTGAGCTGGTGAAAGTTGTCGCCGACGGGAGCCTTGGCGCGCAGCCAGTCCGGCTTGGGAACGCGAACTGGCGGTCCGAGCTCGATCTGGATTAGTTGAGATGTACCGGCCATCTGTTCGATTCTATCAGTTCAGTCGTCGTCTTCAGCCGACCTCGACCAGACCGTAGGTATGCTGCCAGCGGGTGCGCAGGGCGACCAGGGCTCGACTGATTTCAACCTGCGTGACTTCGGAATTGGGTCCGGCCATCACCGCGGCGGCTTCGCGCTTGGCTAATTCCAGCAACTGCCGGTCGCGTATCAGATTGGCCACGCGGAAGCTCGGCATTCCGGCTTGCCGCGTGCCGAAAAATTCCCCCGGCCCGCGCAGTTCCAGATCGAGCTCGGCGATCTGGAAGCCGTCGTTAGTGCGCACCATGGCGTCGAGGCGGCGCTCGCCCTCTTCCGTCACTTTGCCGCCGGTCATCAGGATGCAATAAGATTTCGCGGCGCCGCGCCCGATGCGCCCGCGCAACTGATGAAGCTGCGCCAGGCCAAAGCGCTCCGCGTGCTCGATCACCATCACGGTGGCATTCGGCACATCCACGCCGACTTCAATCACCGTGGTGGCAACTAGAATCTGCAACTCGCCTTTCTGGAACATGCGCATGACCTGATCTTTCAAGTCGGAATCCAGACGGCCGTGCAACAACCCGACCTTCAGATCGGCAAACACCTTCCCGCTCAGCTCGCGGTACATCTTGACCGCGGCTTTCAGCTCGGTCTCCTCGTTTTCCGCGATGACCGGGTAAACCACGTACACTTGATGCCCCTTTGCAACCTGCTTGCGGACAAAGTCCCACACCTCGGGCGAGCGGTCGTCGGTGATTCGCCGCGTGACGATGGGCGTGCGGCCGGGAGGAAGTTCGTCGAGCACGCTGAGGTCGAGATCGCCATAGAGCGTAAGAGCCAGAGTGCGGGGAATCGGCGTTGCCGTCATGACCAGAACGTCGGGCTCGGCAGGATTTTTATCGTCGCTGCCCTCGCCGGACTTCTTCATTAACTTCAGGCGTTGCAAAACGCCGAAGCGGTGTTGTTCGTCGACAATCACCAGCCCCGGCTTTGCGAACTCAACTTTCTCCTCCAACAGCGCGTGCGTGCCGATGACGAGCTGCGCGTTGCCCTGCGCGATGTGGCGGCGGATTTCGCGCTTGCGGTCGGCCTCCAGCGAGCCGGTCAGCAGGACGATGCGGTATCCGGCATTCTCCAGAATTCTGCGCGCGGAGAAGTAATGCTGCTGCGCGAGAATCTCGGTGGGCGCCATCAGTGCTACCTGGCAACCGTTCTCGATGGCGATGATCGCGGCCTGGAAGCCGATGATGGTTTTCCCCGAGCCCACATCGCCCTGCAGCAAACGCCGCATGGGATGCGGCTTTTGCATGTCATCGGCAATCTCTTTCAAAACCCGCTTCTGCGCAACCGTGGGATGAAAGGGCAGAATCTTCTTGATGGCCTGGCGCACCCGGTCGTCCAGTTGGAAGGCAATGCCGGTCTGCGCCTTCTGCTGGCGGCGCTTGAGCTCGAGCCCAAGCTCGATAAAGAACAATTCTTCAAAGATCAGGCGGATGTGCGCGGGCGTGCGCGACGATTGCAAATCTTCGAAGCTCTCGCCGGCTTCCGGCCAGTGAACCTTCCACAGCGCCTCGCGCGGCGAAACCAGCGCCAGACGCTCGCGTACGGCTGCCGGGATGGCTTCGGCGAACTCGGGCGTAAGATCGTCGAGCGCCGTGCGGATGACTCGGCGAAACCAGCGTGCCGTCACGCGGCCTTGCCCCGCCGACTCGTAGATGGGCACGATGCGCCCCACTTCCAGCGAGGTTGCGGCTTTGTCTTCCGCGCCATTTCCTTCGGCATCGCCCAGCATTTCAAACTGCGGCTGCATAATCTGCAGCTCTCCGCTGCGCGAGTCCTGCTCCACCTTGCCGTAGAGCGCGACCAGCTGGCCGGGTTTGAACTTATCTTGCAGGTAGGTGGCATTGAACCACAGGCATTTCAAGCGGGATCGTCCCTGGCCCACGGTGAGCTGGAAGATGGGCATGCGGCGGGTGCGAAACAGGCCGGAGTTGCGGACTTCGCCGATGACGGTCGCCATCTCGCCGGCTCTCAACTCAGCAATCCCGCGCGGGTTCAGCCGGTCTTCGTAGCGAAACGGCAAATAATTGAGCAGATCGCCCACCGTGGCAATGCCCTTGGTGGCAAGAATCTCCGCCAGCTTGGGACCGATTCCCTTGACGTACTGCACGGGCGTGGTGAGTTCAAGCATGGTGGAGCTTCCAGAGGAATGTTAGCAGCAAGGCCACATCATCAACTGGAATCACGCCCCATGACCCCGGTGTCTAAACCTTCGGTGCTCATAAATCTGATTCAGGCGCTCTGCGCCATTATCCTCGGCAACCTGGCGTACTTCTTTCTTGGTCCCGCCTTTCACCTGCCCGCCCACCGGCCATTTCAGCTCGACTGGGGCCTGGTCGTGGATTTTTGGTTTTGCGCCGTTGCCTATGGGCTGATCCGCACCGCCAGAAGGTGGAAGTAAGGTCCGTCCGGGCAGAGCTGTTGTTCGGTAGGTCTAAGACCGCAGCGTCCGTGCACTCGGAGATCCCTCACCCGGCTGAAGTGCGCCGGGTTTCGGGATGACGCCGCTTGGATGGAGGTGCTGGCGGGTCGCCGGCGCTACGTTACTTTGGGAACCTCGGGGAATTGCCTTGGTCACGTTACGATATTTCTGACGTATGAATAAAATCGCAGTCCTGTACGACGCTGGCCAAGCTGTGCTCTCCACCTTTGATCTGGACGAGGTGCTGCAGCGCATCCTGGCCATCGCGCACGACTACTTTCATCTGCGGAATGTGGCGATTTTGCTGCTTGACCAGCAGTCGCAGCAGTTGTGCGTCCGCTCACAGCTGGGCTGGGACGTAGGACACGACAAGCTGCGGTGGTCGATTGGACAGGGAATCACGGGAGCCGCGGCGCTCAAGAAGCAGCCGGTGTACGCGCCCGACGTCAGCCTGGACGCGCGCTATTTCTGCTCCGCCAAGTCCACGCGCTCCGAACTCGCCATCCCTTTGATGGTGCGGGATGAAGTGGTGGGCGTGCTCGATTGTCAGAGCGACCGCGTGAACCATTTTGACTCCGAGACGATCGATCTCCTCACGCTTTTCTCCACCCAGGCGTCGATCGCCCTGCAGAACGCGCGGCTGTATTCTCTGGAGCAGCAACGGGCGCGGCAACTGCAGGCGATTAACGCCATCGCTCAACAAACCACAGCGGTTCTGGACCTGGAAGAACTGCTGCGCCGGGTTTGCCAGCTGATTCAGGACGCGTTCCGGGTGTCGCATGTCTCGCTTTTTTTGCGGGAAGATCACGACCTGGTGCTGCGGGCTCATCACGGAACGCTCACCCCTTGTATCCCGGAAGGCGGCCGCTTCTCGGCGACCCAGGAGCCTTGGGCAAGCATCCTCGCCGATAGCAGTACGTCGATTGAAAAAGATTTTGGCGGCGCGTCCGGAACCAAGTTCTTTGCGGAATCGGCCGCCCGCATGTGTATTCCGCTGGTTTCGTTCGGACAAACGCTGGGAGTGCTCGCCCTCGACAGCACCAAGGCGGATGCGTTCCGCGACGGCGATCAGCAGTCCTTGGAATCGGTGGCCGATATCTGCGCCACGGCCATCCAGAATGCGCACTATGTTGACCGGGTAAAACAACTTGCGTACCTGGACGGTCTGACGGGTATTTTCAATCGGCGCTTTTTCGAACTGCGCATCATGGAAGAGATTGAGCGCGCCCGGCGCGGCGGCGCGGGCATGGCCGTCATCATGGCCGACATCGACCAGTTCAAGCGGCTGAATGACGAGTTCGGACACGTGCTGGGCGATGAAGTGCTCCGGCAGGTTTCCTCCCTGTTTCACCAGCAACTGCGCAAGATTGACGTGGTATGCCGCTACGGAGGCGAGGAATTCGGAATCCTGCTGACTCAAGTCAACGCGCAGCAAGCGCTGAGCGTGGCGGAGAAACTGCGGAAAATTGTGGAGAGCTGGCCGTTTCCCGGCGTGCCCCGGACCGTAACCATCAGCGCTGGAGCCGCTGCCTTTCCCGAACACGGCAAGACTCGCGACGAGTTGGTGAGAGCGGCAGATTCCGCTCTCTACGCCGCCAAACAGGCGGGACGAAACCGGGTCTGCCTCGGGCCTCTGACCCGCCGCCAGGTTGTGGGTTCTTAAATCAGGGGTCAGTGGCTAGGGATCAGTGGTCAGCAAATCGTCTTCGAAGTCACTTTTGCTAACCACCAGCGCTAGATATCCAGCCAGTCTCCCTGCATCTGATGACGGAGTTTCTCCATCTCCTGCTGCAGTTTCTGCCGGCTCTTCTGGAATTCTTCCTGAAGCTCGGGCCCGAGCTCCTGCCTTAACTTTTCGGCTTGCTCCTTCATCTGTTTCTGCTGCGAGCAGAAAGACTTGCGCACTTCCTCCGTGGCTTTGCGGGTTTGTTCGGTAACCAGTTCCATCTGGGGCCGAAGCTTGGCAATCTCGTCTTGCACTTCACTCAATTCGGTTTGTGTCTCGGCGTCCAGTTCGGGCGCTTCCAGGCTTTCCTCCATCATCTCGCCGGAATCCTTGCGTTCGGGCAGAGTGAGCGTAAGGGTCTGCTCTTTCTTGTCGCGGAGCACTCCCACGCGCACCGATCCAGCGCTGTGGGTATGCAAGGCGTGGGTGAAGTCGCTGGTGTCGTGGACCGGTTGATCGCCAACCCGAGTGATAACGTCGCCGGCACGCAAGCCAGCCTTTTCCGCGCTGCTCCCCTTTTCCACCGATCGCACCAGCACTCCATTGCCGTTCTTCGCACCAAAGAAGTCGCCCAGTTGCGGCGTGAGATTCTCCACCATCAAGCCGCTGCGCATGGACGAGTGCACTACCACGACCCCCATGTTCGGAACCTCGAAGTCCGGAATGTTGGGAATCGGGGGGATGTTCGGGATCGGTGGAATCTCGACTTTAAGATCCTTTCCCCAGTTCCCGTCCTTCGGCGCCATATGGGCAAACTCGGAGCGACGGTCGGCCAGTTGCACCTTGATGGTCATCGCCTGTCCATCGCGGCTCAGTCCGAGCGCAACCATGCGTCCAGGGGGAGTTTCATGGATCATTCGCTGCAACTGCGTCTTGCTTTCGATGGCCGTTCCGTTCATGGTGAGAATGACGTCGTGTTCCTTGAGGCCCGCTTTACCCGCGGGCGCATCCTGGTCGACCATCGTCACTTCAACGCCCTGTTCTTCTTTTAGCTTCAGAGCGCCCAGCCGGTCGGAGGTAATATCCACAATGTCCACGCCCAGGTAGGAACTGGTGCCCGAATCTTCGCTGGGAATGCCGAAAGGCTGTGAGGAGTCTACCGTCCATCGTTGTGCGGCTTGCGACCCGTTAACCAGCAAAGGCAGCAAAGCGATCGTGGTCAAAATCTGTTTACGCATGGCCAACCTCCAGAATGTTTATGCCCCGTCAGTTGTCATCCTGAACCAACTACACCGTTACTTACCGGTTCGCCCGTCTGAAGCAGATATCGCCGGTGGTGGTGCGGACTTTCAGCACCGGACCGCCTCCGTTCAACTTGCCTTCCGCCGTGAGCGTCCTCGGACCCCACTGATTGCCCTCGCCGGCCACTTGGATGTCGGGGAACTCGGAAGTAATGTGGTGACCATTGCCCAGGTCCACGCTGGCACGCACCGAAATAGCCACATCGGCTGCGATGTAGACGGTAATGTCGCCCGCGGAGGTCTCGAGCATCGAGTCGTTGCGTTCGCCACCGGTGTTTACCAGCTTGACCGTAATCGCGCCCGCGCCGGTTTCCACCCGGGCCGACGGCACCCCCAACAAATCAATGCTGCCGCCGCCGGTCTGCGCGCGTACCAGACCCTTCGCTGAAGCCAGCCGGATGCTGCCACCGCCGGTATTGATCTCAGCCGCGCCTCCCACATCCCCCAGGTCAATATTGCCGCCGCCGGTCGATGCCTTCACCCGCCCCGTGCAGCGCTTGATCTCTACGTTGCCGCCTCCCGCCTCGACGACCGCACCTTGTTCCCCGGAAAGCACCGTTACATTGCCGCCGCCGGTCTCTGCGCTGATCTTCCCTTTCACCGAGCGGATGGTTATATTCCCGCCTCCGGTCTCCAGCTTCAGGTCGCCGCCCACGCTTCCCACGTCAACGGAATCGCCGCCGGTTTCCACGTTTACCGATCCGCCAATGTCATCCACTCGCATGCTGCCGCCGCCGCTTTGAATGTCCACTCGCCCGGAAATTCCAGTGGCTTCCACCCCGCCTCCGCCCGTCTCAATCCTCACTGAATCCGTGTCGCGCGGAACGTTGATCACAAACTCGCCGGAGAAACTGTGCTCCGAACCCATCCGGATCGTCATGCGCGCCGAACCCATGTGCATGGAATGAGTGCCCTGCCATTCCCCCACTACCCACGCCGTGTCTCCCTTAACGTAGGTCGTGACTTTATAGGCTTGAAACTGGCGCCGCGCATCTTCCTCCGACGAGCCGTGCGCGTGCATGTGAAAGCTGTAATCGATGCCCGAGCGTTGCGCCCCGTGCACCGCTACCGAGCCCGCATCGACCCTTACTCTCAGATTCTTGACTCCGGCCAGCGACCCCGTCATGAGCTGGCTCCACGCGCCGCCTTCGCGGGATACGTGTGTTTCCTGCGCCAAGGCCAGGGGTGCGAGAATGGCCAGTACGCCCATCAGGCCGACGAATTGTGGCGAACGCTTCAAAATAAACACCTCATCAGTCAATTTCCGGCAACTGCGCCAGCATGGTGCGGGCCTGCGACTTGATGTATTGGCTTTGATCCTTGGCGGCCAATGTCATCAACACGCCGCGCACGCTGCCGTCGGCCTTTACCGGCTCAATCAGCCGCAATGCCTCGGTGCGCACACCCGGATTCGAATCGTTCACCAAAGCTTCCAGCACCACGTCGCGGACGCGCACATCATCTTTCACGAAACCGCCCAGACCTTCCAGACATTTCAGCCGGACTCCTGGATTCGTGTCGTAGCGCAGCGAGTAGATCAGCGCATCCCGCACCTGCGAAACATCGGGCTTCTGGGTCAGCAGATCCACCGAATCCATGCGCACGCCGGAATTGTAGTTGTTGCGCGCGGCAAACAGCAGCAGTTGCTGGATGCGCTGGTCATTCATCGATCCCTGCGTCTCCAGAGTGGAAACCGTGTCGTACTTGATATCGATCTTGTTCGTGCCCGGTTCCTGCGTGATGGATCGAATGCCGGTGATCGAAGCCTCGGCGGGAGCTGGAGTTGTGCCGGCAGTCGGACCCTGAGGCGGATGAGCCAATACTCGGTAGGAGGTTCCCACTCCACCGGCAAAGCCGAGAATCAGAATCGCGGACGCCAGCGCCGGAGAGAATCGTACTTGCCGCAGCCAGTTCGCCGGATCGAACGCCAGACGATGCCAGAAGCGGCCTTGCTCGACCGTTTCCAAGGCTTCCTGCAACCGCATGCGGGAAGCCGCCAGCAAGTTTGGAGTGGGCTCGGACGCCCGTTCCTGCGACAGCAGGGCGTGGAACTCCTGCTCCGCCTTGAGTTCGGCCGCGCAATCTGCGCAGCGCTCCACGTGCTGCTCCAGTTCATGACGCGCGTCATCGGCCAGCTCGCCGTAAACCTGCAGCGTGATATTTTCTCGTACCCATTCGCACTTCATAATCAGACCCCCTCGGGGGAAGTATCCAAGTTCATGTGGGGACAGCCGCCCTCGGCTGTCCGGCCAGCGCGCAGCGCGGCCGCTCAATCCCAAATCCCTACCTCATATCCGCCAACTGCCCGCGCAATTTCTGCGTAGCCCGGAACAGCGTGTTCTTCGCGGTCTCTTCCGTGGTATGCAAAATCTCGCCCACCGTGCGCAGCTTCAATCCGTGGTAATGCTTCAGCTCAAAAACCATGCGTTCGCGCGGAGTTAACTTTCCCAGTGCTCCTGAGATCCTCGCGCCCAACTGCCGCCGCATCAAATCCCGCTCCGGATTCGCTCCCGCCCGTACGTCGGGAACCTGATCAAGCAGGTCAAACTCTCCGCCGGACGCGTCTTTCACCACCGGAGCATCTTCCTTGCGCACATTCTTCTTGCGCAGGTGATCCAGGCAAAGATTGGTCACAATGCGATAAATCCAGGTATAAAACGAGCACTCGAAGCGAAAGCTTCCGATGTTCTTGTAAGCCTTGAGGAAGGCGTCCTGATACACGTCCTGGGCGTCGTGCTCGGTCCCGGTGAGATGCAGCGCCAGCCGCAAGACCGCCTGATCGTAGTGGCGCACCAGTTCCTCGAAGGCGGCGCGGTTCCCGCGTTGCGCCTCACGAATGAGGATCGTATCGTCGATGCGGCGTTCTTGCCCAGCCATTCGGCCCCGCGCGGGGTCCTGCTGCTCACTGACCTGGTTTTCACTGACGCTGCAACCGCTGACTCTCTCGGACTTCGTTTTCGAGCGGGCCCGTGTACCAACCGCAAGTGTTACTGCTAAAACATCGGCCGGCATGTTCTTGTCATGTCCTGTGCTGCCCGGTGTCAATGCCGTACCCGGGCTTGCATAGGAATAGACGCTTAGTCAGCGGAACCGTGAGCAGGAATTATAGGCTGGCAGTGAGGATTTCTGCTTGAGGCTCAACAGCTTGGATAGACAGGATAGCCAACAAAACGAATAGACACATGTGGGGCAGCCCCTCTGCTGTCCCGGAGAGACGTCCGACAGTAGCCCGCCACTTCAGTGGCGGGAACCGGTCCTCAAAAAAGAAATCCGTGCCGTAGGCACGGTTGAAACGCAGAAAGGAACTTTCGAGCGCCCTACGGGACGCGGTGTGTTGGTGCTTCCCACCGCTGAACTGGCGGGCTCTCTTCAGAGGTGCCTACCGCACCCCCACTCGTGCGGGTTCCTACTCCGCGACCGCTTCCTTCTCGATCACAACTTTCAAATGCGCCGTCACATCCTTGTGCAGCTTCACCGGCACGGTGAACTCGCCCAGGGTCTTCAGCGGCTCGTGGAGCTGGATCTGCTTCCGGTCCAGATTGATTCCCTTTTTCACGATGGCATCGGCAATGTCGCCGGAGGTGACCGAGCCGAATAGCTGATCGTGCTCGCCCGCCCGCTTCGTGAACGTAGCCGAGAGCCCTTCAAACTGCTTGGCCAATTCCTCGGCCTGCGTTTTCTCCTTGGCCGACTTGCGCACTGAAGCAGCCTTCATCTGCACGATGACGGCTTTGTTGCCGGCAGTGGCTTCAATGGCCAGCTTGCGCGGCAAAAGAAAGTTACGCCCATATCCTTCGGCAACCTTCACCACGTCGCCGCGCGATCCCAACTTGGTTACGTCTTCTTTGAGAATGACTTCCATGATATGACTCCGTCTTCAGATCTTGTTGGCCACGGATTCACACGGATCTTCACAGATAAAATCAAAAATATTCTAAAGCCCTATCCGCGAGAATCCGTGCAAATCCGTGGCTAAATGCCTTCTACGATGCCCGCCCGGCAAACGGCAGCAATGCGATGTTGCGGGCCTGCTTGATGGCCGAGGCCAGCCGGTGCTGGTGCGGCGAACACACGCCGGTCAGCCGCCGCGGCACGATCTTGCCGCTCTCGGCCACGAACTGCCCGAGCAGCCGGTAATCTTTGTAGTTGATGTCGGCGATCTTCTCCGTGCAGAACTTACAAACTTTCTTGCGCCGGAAAAACTTGCGTCCACCCTCACGCGGCGGACCGCCGGGGCCGGAACGTCCTCCACCGCCGCCTCCGCCGAATCGCGGGCGGTCTCCTCCGCTGGAACGCTCGCCGAAAGGTCGCGATGGCCTCTCCGACGCTGGCGCTGGTGCTTTCGTCTCTTCAGTCATAGTGCTCCTTTAAAATCAGTTGCCAGTACCCAGTTGCCAGTAAACCCACATTCGTCTTCCCAAGCCGGGACCTGCAATTTTCCGCGCTGTTCCACTCGGTACTGGGTACTAGGTACTGCTTACGCCGTCGCCGGAGTTTCCGCCGCTGGCGGCGCCGCAGGCGCTTCTTCCGCCACCGCAGCCGGCTGCGCGCTTACCTTCTTCTTCGCGTCGCGCAACTTCTTGATCTTATCCAGGCGCTTCAGCTCTTCGTCCACGCGCACGGTCAGGAACTTGATGACCTGCTCGGTGACTCGGAGGCGGCGCTCCAGTTCGTGGATCACCGTGCCCACGCCTTCGATCGTCATCAGAACGTAGATACCCTCGCGGAATTTGCGCACGGCATAGGCCAGACGGCGCTTGCCCATCCGGTCCACGCTCTTCACCGTTCCCGCGGCCGACGTCACCGTCGATTCCAGGTTCGCTACCAGTTTGTCCAGATCGTCGTCCGCCATATCCGGCCGGACAATAAACATCAGTTCATAAATACGATTCATTGCCATCTCCAAGCAGTGGCCAGTGATCAGTGGTCAGTGACCAGTGACACCCGCAACCGCGAAAACCATTTTGTCCAACTCATTTCCGTTCGCTCTGATCACTGATCACTGGCCACTAGCCACTGATCACTGCTCTTCCTTGCGGTTAAACCGGTTCATGGCCGCCGCCGGACCTTCCGTCAAAATCACTTTCACCGCCTCTGCGGCGGTGTCTAAGATTCCATCCACCACCGCCAACTCTGCCTTGCGCAACGGCGATAGCAAGTACCGCTCGCCGTCTTCCACTTTGCGTTCCGGGGCAACGCCGATCCGGATGCGCAAGAAGTCCTGCGTGCCCAGCGCCCCAATGATCGACTCAATCCCGTTATGCCCCGCCGAACTTCGCCGCGTATGAATCCGCAACGTGCCCAGCGGAAAATCCAGCTCGTCCTGAATCACGATCAAGTCCGCTTCCGGCTTCGCCTCGTACTCCGCCACCAACTCGCGGACCGATAAACCGCTCAGGTTCATGTAGGTTTCGGGCTTAACCAACAGCACCGGCTCGTCCCCTACCTGTATCCTCGCCGTCAGTGCCCGGCACTGCCGGTTCCTGATCTCAACCCCGTGCTTGCTGGCGATGCGATCCACCACCAGAAAGCCCAGGTTATGCGGCGTGAGTTTGTACTCGTCACCAGGATTGCCAAGGCCAACGATCAGTTTCACGCCGTATTAATTTCCTCCGCTCGCGCTCGTCGTGAAGCCCAATTGTCATCCCGAGCAAGCGTTCTTTGCGCAGCGAGGGATCTGGGCGAGCCGCGCGAAGCGTCGCGCTCTTCGCGACGCAACAATCGCGCGTTCGGTTCGCTTCCTTATTTCTTCTCCTTCTTCTCGGCCTTCTTCTCGCCCTTTTCCGGCTTCTCGGCAGCCTCGCCTTCTTCCTCAGTCTCCGCCTTGCCCTTCTTGATGACTTCGGGCTCGGCCGGAACCGCGCCAGCTTCCGCCGCCACCGCTTCGGGCGTGACCACGACTTCTTCCTTCACGCTGGTCACGTGAGCCACGGGCTGATTCGCGTCGGTAAGGAACTTCAGCTTTTCGTTACGCGGCAAATCCGAAACGCGCAGCACCTTGCCGAACGTGAGTTCGCTCACGTCGACGTCGATGTGGCCGGGGATATCGCCCGGCAAGCACTCGATATCCACCTCGCGCAGCATCTGCTCCAGAATTCCACCCTCGGTCTTCACGCCAGCCGGAACGCCCTGCAGCACCACGGGCACGCTGACTCGCAGCGCCTTATCCATGGCGATTCGCTTCAGGTCGATGTGCAGCAGATGGCCTTTGATCGGTTCATATTGCCAATCCACGATCATGGCCTTGGTGCGCTCGCCGCCATTCAGCGCGAGATCAAAAATCGTGTTGTGACCGCTCTCCGAGCGCAAGATGCGCAGTACATGCCGCGGATCCACGCTCACTGACAACGAGTCCTTGCCCGCGCCATAAATCACGCCCGGGATCTTGCCTTCACGGCGCACGCGCCGGGCCTGGTTCTTGGTGCCCGATTCCCGTGGTTCTGCTTCCAGAATGTTCTGTTCCAATGTAGTTGCCATAATTTCGATTCCTGCCTTACATGAATAATTTGCTGACCGAAGTCTCTTCGTGAATCGACTGAATCGCCCGCCCAATCAATCCCGCGATCGAAAGCACCATAATCTTGGACTCGCCTTTTGCTTCCGCCGTCAGCGGGATCGTGTTCGTCACCACCACGTGCTCGATGCCGGAGCTGTGAATGTTTTCCACCGCCGGATCGGAGAGCACCGCGTGCGAGGCGCAGGCATAAACCGAGGTGGCTCCGTTTTGCAGCAGCGCCGCCGCCGTCTTCACCGTCGTACCGGCAGTATCAATCAGATCGTCAATGATCAGGCAAGAACGCCCCTTGACGTCGCCGATCACGTGCATCACCTCGGCAACATTCATCTCGACCCGGCGTTTGTCCACAATGGCCAGCGCCGCATCCACTTTCTTCGCGAAAAACCTGGCTCGCTCCACGCCGCCTGCGTCGGGCGAAACTACCGTTAAGTTCGGCAGGTTCAGTTTCTTGAAATGATCCACCAGCACCGGCGAAGCGAACAGATGATCCACCGGGATGTTGAAAAACCCCTGTATCTGCGGCGTATGCGGATCGACAATCAGAGCCCGGTGCGCGCCCGCCGTGGTGAGCAAATCCGCTACCAGCTTCGCGGAGATCGGCACCCGCGGCTTATCCTTGCGATCCTGGCGTGCATATCCGAAGTAAGGCATCACCGCGGTGATGCGCCTCGCCGATGCGCGCTTGAACGCGTCAATCATCAGCAACAGCTCCATCAGATGTTCATCCACAGGGCGGCAAGTCGGCTGCATCACAAATACATCGCAGCCGCGCACGTTCTCCTGGATCTGGACGTACACCTCGCCGTCGGCAAAACGCTTCACCATCGCCTGGCCGCGCGGCATGCCGAGAAAATTACAAACCTCATCGGCCAAAGGCTCGTTCGCCGTGCCGCTAAAAATCTTGAACTTCTCGTCCACACGCGCGCGCGGCTTGCGTTCCGCTTTTTCCTCGGGCACGGGTGGAACCTGCTTCTCGGCTTCTCCGTCTTTTCCGCCGGCGTGACTAAAGTAGCCATAAGTTAGCTGTTAGCCTTTAGCTGTTAGCTCTTAGCCAAACCTTCCTGCCCTTAGGGTTCAAGCTAAGAGCTAAAGGCTAACAGCTAAAAGCTGCATTTCTGGCTGGGCCGCTAGGATTCGAACCTAGACAAAGTGCTCCAAAGGCACTTGACCTACCATTAGTCGACGGCCCAGTAAGTTATTGTTGATTTTGGATTGTTGACTGCCGATTGAGACCCGCCTCAACCAGCGCCCTAATTGTCAATCAACAATCAAAATTCAACAATCAAAAACTTTTCCAGACCATGTGGCGACGGCCGCCTTCGGCCGTCCAAGCGAAGCCTGCCCTGAGCCTGCCGAAGGGGCGTAAGCCGAGCGCCCCGACCACGGGACCACTCGTCCAGGTGACCGAGCGCCCCAACCGCCGACTACCCCGCAAGAATCCGCCGCCAGTATTCCCGCCGCTTCAGCGTGACCGTCGCCTGCGCCGCCCAGCCCTGCCTTCGGAGCCGCGCCACCGCCGCGCGCGCCGCATCTTTCGAAGCGAACAGCCCGTACAGCGCCGACCCGGAGCCCGACAAAGACGCATACTTCGCGCCCGCGCGCTCCAGCGCACACTTTCCTTCACTCAGCTCGGGATACTCAGGAAAGACGACTTGTTCAAAGTCGTTCTTGATCCCGGCCCGGACAAGCTCGAGAAGTGGATTCTCGGCCCGGCCCCTTCTAAAAGGAGCACCGGAGTAACTCTCGCTCAGCCACGCCGACAGCCCTCGGCCAAGCTCAACCATTCTATCGGATGCTGCAGGGACCGTCAATTGTGCGTCGCTGGTTGAGACTCCGGCATCGCCACACAACCGATCCCATTCCCCAAAAGCCTTCGGCGTCGAAACTCCCACCTCCGGCGTCACCACCACACACGCCATCGCCGGCAAATCCTCCAGCGGATAAACCTGTTCACCGCGCCCCACGCCCAGCACCGTCCCACCTACCAGGAACAGCGGCAGGTCCGATCCCACTTCCGCCGCGATTCGCAGCCGCTCCGCAGCGGCCAAAGGCTTCTTCAACACGCGCTCCAGACCCAGCAGCGCAGCCACCGCATTCGCCGAAGCCCCACCCAGCCCGCCCTGCACCGGCAACCGCTTCTCAATGTCGATAACGACACGCCCTTTCGCAAGCAGAGCTTCCATGGCCTTCTCGACGATGCGATAGCAGGTGTTCGATTCATCTTTCGGAACTCTCGAATCGTCACACCGAATCTCAATCCCAGTCCCTCTCTCCAAGCTCACCTGGATCGCGTCATGCAAACCGATCGTCTGATAAACCGTCAGCAGTTCATGAAAGCCATCCTCCCGCGCCGCGCCAATGCGCAACCCAAGATTGATCTTCGCGAACGATCGAACCAGCACCGTCATGGCAGCAAGATTGTAAGCCATCCCGAATCGAAGGGTGAGTTCATGGCGACGAACCTCCCCGCCGTATCTAGGCTTCTGTGCCGACAATATCCGTTCCGCCCCACCCGATACACCACCTTGGTAATCTCGACCCGCGCCGAAGATTAGGGCAGCCTAATTGTGATTCCAATCACACGAACCGGCGACGGTACCCCCGGTTGGAACCATGTACGACCGCAAACACGAGTGCTGCCCGCCCCCCGCGGGATCCTGTCAGCACTGTCCCGCAAGTTGGGTGTAAGCCGTTGCCTGCGGAAAGCAAGATCGACCCAAATTTCAGCCCGCGTTCCACGACGACCGA
>Ga0187871_10001728_pt1 | contig 18602 bp, 16 predicted proteins | sample June2016WEW_16_1_FD_132988 | JGI IMG/M metagenome (GOLD analysis project Ga0187871, IMG submission 132988) | Peatland microbial communities from SPRUCE experiment site at the Marcell Experimental Forest, Minnesota, USA - June2016WEW_16_10 | ecosystem: Environmental > Terrestrial > Soil >...
AGGACGCGATATTCGGTCCAGGCGGCGCGGCCGGTCCCCAAGCGGGCGGTCATGCGGGTGCGGTGACGGGGATCGCGCGCGATAGGTTTTTCGATGCGGCCGCGATCGGTCTGGACATTGCCATGCACCAGCGCCAGGTAGGTTTTCTCCACCTGTCGGCCCGCGAAGAGCGCGGCGAGGGCGCGATGGGCGGCGTCGTTCTTGGCGACCAGGATCACGCCGCTGGTGAAGCGATCGAGGCGATGGACGATACCGGGGCGCGAGTCGCCACCGAGCGCGGAGAGCGACTGGAAGCGCGAGAGGAGGGCGTTCACCAAGGTGCCGGCGTGTACGCCCGCGCCGGCGTGGACCACCATGCCGGCGGGTTTGTCGATGGCTACGATATCCGGATCTTCGTAGAGTACGCGTAGCGGGATGGCTTCGGGCTCGGCGTGTAACGGCGGCAGTTCGGCGGGCGCGACGTCGATGAGGTCTCCCGCTCGCAAAACGCGCGAGGGGCGGGCCGGCGAGCCATTGACCAGGACGCGTTCGTGCTTGATCCAGTCCTGGAGGCGGGCGCGGCTGTATGCGGGAAACTGCGCGTGTAGCGCGTGGTCGAGGCGCCGGCCGTGGTGATCGGGAGTGGCTAGGAATTGCACGGATCAAAGAGCGGGTCCTGGAGGACCCGCGCAGACCCGGAGGTCTGCCCCACAATTATGCACAGACTTCAGTCTAGCCAAGCGTGGGTGGTGGTGGCGGGGACGGCCGGCAAAGGCGGGATGGCGCCGAAACGGCGCTGGCGGGTATGGAACTGGCGGAGGGCGGCATCCAGATCGGAGGCATTGAAATCCGGCCACATGCGGCGAGAGAAAATCAGTTCGGCGTAGGCGCACTCCCACAGCAGGAAATCGCTGAGGCGCTGCTCGCCTCCGGTGCGCACGAGCAGGTCCACGGGCGGGCCCAATTGCTCTTCCAGGCACTCGCGGCACACCAGTCCGGCGTGCGCGGCGTGCCGGACGGCCTCGGCGATGGCGTCGCGGCCGGAGTAATCCACGGCGATGCGAAGCTGCAGTCTCTCTCCGGCGGCGGTGACCGATTCGGCGTGGGCGATGGCCGCGGGCAACTCGCCGCCCAGGCGGTCGCGCCGTCCGATCACTTCGATGCGCACGCCATTTTCAAGGCAGCGGGCGGCTTCAGAGCGGAGATGTGCGGCGAGCAATTGCATCAGACCCGCGACCTCCTCGGGCGGGCGGCGCCAATTGTCGGAGGAGAACGCGAACAGGGTGAGTATGCCGATGCCCAGACCGGGCGCGGCCTCCACGGTGCGGCGGAGGGCCTCGGCGCCGGCGCGGTGTCCGGCCAGGCGGGGCAATCCGCGGGCGAGGGCCCAGCGTCCATTGCCGTCCATGATGATGGCCGCGTGCAGGCGGCCAGGCTTATGAGTACTTTGCATCATAAAGTATCGCTCCAAAAAAAGGGTCCTAACGCTCCCGCATGGTGCCGATGAGCGCCTCCATGTGATCCAGGTAGCGCTCCAGCGCGCGCCGCCCCACGGCCGTGAGGCGATATTCGGTTTTGGGCAGGCGGTTCTCGAAGGATTTGCTGCAAGAAATGTACTGCGCATCTTCGAGCTTGCGGGCGTGCACACTCAGATTGCCGTCCGTAGTCTCCAGCAGTTTCTTTAATTCATTAAAGGTCAGCGAGTCGTTGACGGCCAAGGCGGAAAGAATGCCGAGGCGCAGGCGCTCATGGATGAGGCGGTCGAGTTTGGGGGCACCACCGACGATTCCCGCGGGCCGCAGTTTTCTCTCGCGTTCGCGCGGGAGTGCGTTTTCCTTAGCCACCGTATTTCACCGTAATCAAGCTGCCAAACAAAATATGGAGTCCGCCGAAACCGGCGGCCAAAAGGGTGTTGCCCCAGGCTGCCGGCGCAAATAGAGCCAACGTGCCGAGGGCCATGAACGAGATACCCATCACCGGCACGACTTTCACGGAAGCCGCGCCGCCGCACAATACGCCCGTGCCGTACAGCAGCAACCAGACACCCGGCAACGGGGCCGGGAAGCCCGCGCGAAAGAGCACCAGGGTCAACAGGGCGCCGGCCAGCAGGGGCGGAGCGAAGCCCAGCAAGAATTTACGGCCGGGGCCGGAGAGCAAAGGCATGCCGACCTTATGCGATTTGTGCGCCGCGGCCGCCACGCCGATGAGGCAGGCCAGTACAGCTTCTCCCAACCAGGCCGCCAGCCAGGCGTCCGCATTCGCCAGGCGCCGCGCGAAGGCGGCTAGCGCCAGGGCGGTGCATCCCAGCGCGATTCCGCCGACGCCGGGCACGGCCGTAAAGGCGCCGGCGCGCTCCATGGCGGAGCGGATGTATTGCAAATTGTCGAGCGCGTGAGCGTGCATCGCCACGGGTTCGGGGCGCGGCAGGCGGATGGGACGGACAACGGCCACGAACCGATTATAGAACGAAGGCCGGGATTGCGCAAGTACTTTTCCTGGCAAAGTGAAGATTTTGCTACGGGGCGGTTTCGCCGGCCTGCTCCTTAATGGTCAGAATCCGGTCGGCGGGAACGTTGTGCAGGGTCTGATGGATCCGGCTGGGCCAGACGATGTCGATCTCCTTTACGAGTTTCGATGGCCCCAAACCGAAGTGTACCCGGGGATCGCTGGAGCACGCGTACCCGGTGCTGGTGGTGGCGTGATTGTACTGCACGCCGGCATCGGTAGAGATACGCACCTGCGCTCCCAGCCCCATGCGATTGCTCTTCACGCCCACCAGTTTCAACAGAATCCAATGATTGCCATTCTGCGAAATATTGTGGAAATATTGTGCCTTCCCATTGAGCACGCTCACGACGGCGTCGATGCGGCCATCGTTGTCCAGATCCCCGAAGGCCACCCCGCGATGTGGCGCGGGCTGCACAAACGCAGCCCCCGCGCCGGCACTCACATCCTGGAACTTTCCGTTGCCGAGGTTGCGCAGCACGGTGTTGGGCTCCTCGGGCTGGCGTAACGACATTTGCGCGATGTTGTCGAGCGCGTGCCCGCGCACGGCCAACAGATCCTTCCATCCATCGTTATCGAAATCCATAATCCCGTTCGACCAGCCCGACATAGGACGGGTCACCGCGGCCACGCCCGAGGCGGCCGTGATCTCCACGAAATCACCAGCCGCACCGCGATTCCGGAACAGCGGGAAGGTGTCGTCTTCGAAGGCCGTCACCCAAATGTCGTCCCAGCCGTCGTTGTCGATGTCCCGGAAATCGGCGCCCATGCCCGAAATGTAAGCGCCCGACTCCGGATAGGCGACACCAGTCTGCAGGGCAACCTCCTGGAAGGTCTTGCCGCCCAGGTTGTGGAACAGCATGTTCGGAGCATTGTCGTTCGCCACGAAGACATCCATAAATCCGTCGTGATCGTAGTCGGCGAAAGCCACCCCCATGCCTTTACCGCGGATCTGCGCGATACCGGTTGAGACGGAGACATCGGTGAAAGTGCCGTTTCCATTGTTGTGGTAAAGCGTATTCGGAAGCGGCGCGTAGTTCTTGGGGTGACAATAGGCGCGCGTTTGCGGGTTCGGCCCGCAGAATGGATCCTTGTTCACTTCCCATTTGCAATAGTTGGAGACGAACAGGTCCAGGCGGCCGTCGTTATCGTAGTCGAACCAGCCGGCCGCGACGGCCCACATCTTCTTCCCGTCGAGCACGCCGCCGCCCACCCCGGCCTTGTCCGTAACGTCGGTGAAGGTGCCGTCGTGGTTGTTGTGAAAGAGCTGGTTTTTGGTCACGCTGGCTAGAAAGATGTCGGGCCATCCGTCGTTGTCATAATCTCCGACCGCGACGCCCATGCCGTAGCCTTCACCCTTCACTCCGGCTTTCTCGGTGACATCCGTGAAGGTGCCGTCGTGGTTGTTATGAAACAGGCGATTCCAATATTTGGGCGAGTCTTTTTGCAGTGAGGGGATGGCGGCTCCGTTGACGAAATAAATGTCCATGTAGCCGTCGTTGTCGTAGTCGAGGAGGGCCACGCCGGCGAGCATCGTCTCGGGCAGATTCTTTTTGGGCGTCGGGCAACTGTCGGCGATGAAGTGGAGACCGGCGCGTGCGGCAATTTCCTCGAACACGATGGGCCCGATGGCAGCGCCGGCGATAGCCAGAACGGGCGCGCAGAGCAGGGCTATTGGCCATCGCATCAAACTTCAGAATAATACGCTACGATAAGAACAAATCAGAGGAGGAGCAAACCATGAAGCTCTTTTTCCTTGCCGCCGCGTTCGTACTGCCGGCGTGCGTTTGCGCCCAGTGCCTTGTAACCACCCCCGCAAAGCTACCTTTCGTGCCGCCACCGCCTTATCGCACGAACATGGCGGGCGGTTTCTACTACGGTACGGAATCGCTGTGGACGTGGATCCCGAACGACCCGTTGTGGTGGGCAGGCGGAGAGAAGATCGTTTATTGGCGAGCCGGATTCGATGCACGCAAGGAGCCTCAGCCGGATCTAAAGATTGTGGCCAGACGCCTGGACGCGCAGGCTCCCTTGGTTTGGGCGCTTCGGACAAGCCCCGTTTGGTTCCCCGAGAATCAGGTCACCCACTTCGATGCACTCGAAGACATGGCCATGATGTCCGGCATCGATCTCTCTCCGGCGACACCTTTCGCGGCACCGGCGGCGGGGGGTTGCTGGGAGATCTCGGCGCATTACACGAACGCCGCGCAAAGCGAGGTCCGGACCCTGAGCTTTGTGGTCCGGGTGCCGTGACGCATTTCAACACGAATCTTACTGCGCCAGGGCACGAATCGAGCCATAATGGGGGAGAGATTTTTCGATGGCAGCGATCACTACCGTAACCGGTACCCAGTTCGACGCGATGCCCTACGCAGAGGGCCGCAAGTGGGAACTCGTTAATGGGGAGTTGATTTCTGTGTCCAGTCCGACGCCGCGCCACCAGGACATCGTGTTCGAGATCCTGCTGGCGGTGCGACGCTATCTCGAGCAAAGCAAGGCGACGGGCCTCGCTTACCAGGATGTCGAATTCGCGATGAGCGACCTCGACAGGGTGCGCCCCGACGTGTGCGTCTTAGTCGGAGACAACGCCGCGCGTGTGGATCCCGAACGGACGCCGATCCCGGGGGCCCCGGACATCGCCATTGAGGTAATCTCTCCCAGCGAGCGCGCCTCGGAAAGCTACGACAAAGTCCGCGCATACTTGCGAAACGGGACTACGGAAGTATGGCAGATCTACCCGAAATCGCGGACCGTGCAAATCCACCGCGGGGAGACGGCCCGCTCACTCGAATGGAGCCAGGGGATCGAGACGGATTTGCTTCCCGGCTTCGGCCTGCAACTCGCCCTGCGATTTGCCTGAAGATCGCGCGTGGTAGGGGCATCTTGCCCGGCCAAGCCTGCGTGGAATGCCCCAACTCACTGCCGCGCCTGATAGGGATCTCCCGTCTTTTGCTGGGTTTAGGTTATGGCAGGGGAATTGCTTTTCCACCGCCGGAATCCTATGGCATACGTTATCACCGACGCTTGTACCAAAGACGAATTGTGCGTGGAGGCCTGTCCGGTCGATTGCATCCACCCCAAGAAAGACGAAGACACGTTCGCGGAAGCAACCCATCTGTCCGTCGAGCCGGACGATTGCATCGATTGCGGCGCGTGCGTGCCGGTCTGCCCGACGAACGCGATCCACCCGCTGGACGAACTGCCCGCGGAACTGGCGCATTTCGCCGCCGAGAACGCAGCTTACTACGGCAAGAACTGACGAAGTACCAAACGATTCCAGGGTTGCCGCGTCTGCTGTCGTATGCGCACTCTGCTGCAGATCTCTCTCGCCCTATCCCTGTCCGGATCGGTTTTTGGCCAATTTCCGGGCTTGACCCTGCCGCCCAGCGGCAACAATCAGAAGGCTTCGGTGACCCAGTTCATCGGCCCGGTGAAGGTCACTATCGACTACTCCAGCCCCGCGGTAAAGGACCGGCGCGGTAAGATCTGGGGTCAGCTTGTCCCGTACGGTATGACAGACCTGGGCATTCTCGGGGGAAAACTGAGCCCATGGCGGGGCGGCGCCAACGAGAACACCGTTTTCACGGTTTCCGATCCCGTAGCGATCGAGGGGCAGCCGCTGGCTGCCGGCCAATATGGCTTGCACCTGATTGCGGGGCCGGAGGAGTGGACCGTGATTTTCTCCAAGAACTCGTCGGCGTGGGGCAGCTTCTTCTATGACGAAAGCCAGGACGCGCTGCGTGTCAAAGTGAAGCCGGCGAAGCATGAATACACCGAGTGGCTGACGTACGAATTTACCGCCCGCCGTCCCGAGGAAGCTACCGCCGAACTGCAGTGGGAGGAACTCGCCGTACCTTTCCATATCAAAGTGGACAACGTCAATGAAATCTATCTTAGTAAGTTGCGCAAGGAGCTTACCGGATCCGGAGGGTTCAATCCACAGGCTTACGACGCGGCCGCGCAATTCTGCGTACAAGCGGGGACGCACCTGGAGGACGGTCTAAACTGGGCCGAAATGGCGATCAAGCTGCCGGGCGTTGGCGTGACCAACTTCGACACGCTGAGCACGAAGGCGCTGGTGCTGACGAAGATGGGCCGCGATACAGAGGCCCAGACGCTGATGCAGGCGGCGGTACACGACCCCACCGCGACCACCTTGCAGATTCATCTTTATGGCCGGCAATTGCTGGCGGCGAAGAAGAATCAGGAGGCCTTGGAAATTTTCAAGCTGAATGCGGAGCGCAACGGCGACGCGTGGCCGGTGAATGTCGGCCTGGCGCGCGCTTACATGGCCATGGGCGATTATCAGAAAGCGGCGGAGTATGCCCAGAAGGCGGTGGCGCAAGCGCCCGATGCCGTCAACAAGAAGAACCTGGAATCCATGGCCCAGACTCTGGCGGCGGGCAAGCCTTACGACAATTGAGGCTCAGTCGTTGACGCTGTCTTTTGCAAGGCCGCTGCCCAGTGGCAGCAGGGAACGAATGGTTTCGATGGTGTCCGCTTCATTGGCTTTTTTGTCGGTGCGCCAGCGCGCCATGCGCGGGAATCGTACGGCAATGCCCGAGCGGTGCCGCGGCGACCGCTGAATCCCTTCGAAGGCCAGCTCGAACACCAGTTCAGGCTTGACGGCGCGCACCGGACCGAACTTTTCGAGGGTATTCGTGCGCACGAAGGCGTCCACCTGAAGGATCTCTTCGTCGGTCAAGCCCGAGTATGCCTTGGCAAAGGGCACCAGTTCGGCGCCATCCCACACCCCGAACGTGTAATCGGTGAACAGGCTGGCGCGTCTGCCGTGGCCCGGCTGCGCGTAGATGAGTACCGCATCCACTAAGTAAGGGTTGATCTTCCACTTCCACCAATCGCCGCGGCGGCGCCCTACGCGATAAGGCGATCCGAGGCGTTTCAGCATGAAGCCTTCCACTTTACGCGCGCGGGCCTCCGGGCGGCGCACGGCCAGTGCTTCCCAGGTTTCCTCCCGCACCACAGGCGAGAGGATCAGCGCGGATTCCGGCGGCGTAACTTCTTCCAGGCGGGCGCGGCGCCATTCCAGGGGACGCTCGCGGATGTCTTCGCCGTGCCACTCAAGCAGATCGTAAGCAACCATCACCACCGGCGCCTCGGCTAAAATGCGCGGTCCGAGCACCTTCCGCCCGGTGCGGCGCTGCATCTGGGCGAAGGGCAGCGGCTGGCCGTCTTTCCAGGGCAGCACTTCGCCGTCTATCACCACGCCTTCGGGCAGGACGGGACCGAGAGCTTGCAGTTCGGGAAAACGGTCCGTCATCAGTTCCTCGCCGCGCGACCAGACGAAGGTCTGCCCTTGGCGGCGGATTAACTGCGCGCGGATGCCGTCCCATTTCCACTCCACCTGCCATTCGCGAATGTCCCCAAGATCCTGCACCGGTTGTTCCAGCGGATAGGCGAGAAAGAAAGGATAGGGGCGGCTGATATCCGCGTCGCGCGCATCGGGCGCCACGAGGTGGGTCCAGAATGCGGCGGTGGGCTGCCAATCGCCCATCAGGCGATGCGAGACGACCGCGGCATCCAGGCCGCCGACTGCCGCCACGGCGCGCACCACCAGGCTTTGCGACACGCCAACACGGAATTCGCCGGTGATGATCTTGTTCCAGGCGAAGCGCTGACGTTCGTCCATCTCACGCCAGGCTGAAACCAGGGAAGCGCGCTTGCCAGCGTCATCCGCGTCGCGCAGGGGCAGCAAGCGTTCCTCGATCCAGTAGTGCAGGGGCAGATCGCTCGACCGCTGTGTGGGCGGCAGCAGCAGCGCGATGGTTTCGGCGAAATCGCCCACCGCGTGGTAGCACTCCGCAAAGAGCCAGTCGGGGATGTCCGATTCCGCGATGGCCCACTGCGCCAACTTCCGCGATTCGAGCAGGCGCTTGGGGCGGCGACCGATCAGAAACGTGGCGGCCCAGGCCGCATCGGCCGGCGGCACATGCGAAAAGTAGCGGGTGAGCGCATCCACCTTCTCGTGGGTCCGGGTGGTTTCGTCGAGCGCGGCATAGAGTTCGGCGAAGGCTTTCATGGCTCGGCCCCAGGGGTGGGATCGGCGCCGGTTTCGTCCTGCTCGCCTTCGTAACGGGTCTCGACTGCCTGCGCGTCGAGGCCCTGCTGTTTCAGCCACTCCACCATGGGCGCGCGGTATCCGTGAGTGACCCAGACGCGGGAGGCGCGGGAGGCGCGCACGGCGGACAACAGGCCGGGCCAGTCGGCGTGATCGGACAGCACGAAGCCGCGGTCGAGCGAGCGCCGGCGGCGCGCTCCGCGAATGCGCATCCAACCCGAGACGAAACCGGCGGACAGGGGGCCGAAGCGGCGCATCCATGGCGTGCCGTTGGCCGACGGCGGCGCGAGGACGAGGGCATCCCTCCAATCCGTGCCGGCGGGCGCGGCCGCGGCATGTGTGGTGGGCGCCAGCGGGATGCCCGCCTGGCGGTACAGGCGGCAGAAATTCTCAACCGCGCCGTGCGTGTAGATCGGACCGGCCGCGGGGTTTATGCCTGCCAGCACGCGCTGCGCTTTGCCCAGGCTGTAAGCGAATAGCAGGCTGGCTTTGCCGGACTGCCGGTTGGCGGCCCACCACGCTTCAATTCCGGCAAAGACCTCGGCTTCCGGAGGCCAGCGGAAAATCGGCAGGCCGAAAGTGGACTCGGTGAGGAACGTGTGGCAGGCCACCGGCTCGAACGGGGCGCAGGTTGGATCGGGCTCCAGTTTGTAATCGCCGGAAACCACCCACACCGCGCCTCCGGATTCGATGCGCACCTGCGCGGAACCGAGGATGTGGCCGGCCGGATGCAGCGAGAGGCGCACGCCGGACAGGCCGATTGTCTGGCCGTAGTCGAGCGCCTGAATGGCCGGCTCGCCAGTGGCCCCACCCGCGTCTGCTTCAGCCAGGCGGCTGCGCAGAATGGCTTCGCCGGGACGCGAGGTCAGATACGCGCGCGATCCGGAACAAGCGTGATCGGCATGCGCGTGCGTGATCACGGCGCGATCCACGGGACGCCACGGATCGACATAGAAGCCTCCGGCGGGGCAATAGAGTCCACTGTCGGTGACCTGGAGAATCATTTAATATAGGCCCGCCAATCCAGTGTATAGCGAGCGGTCTACAACGCGTTACACTGGCGTTAATGACAGCAGTCAGGATGCTGCTTCTCTTATTCGTGGGCCCGGCGGTAGTCGCGCCCGCCGCGCTCCCGTCGCGCGAAGCCCTGGACTATACAGTGGAGTGGCGCCTGGTGACGGCGGGAAAGGCGCACCTGGTCTGGAGCGCGACCGCGCATCATTCCGATCCCGGCTGGCAGGCCAATCTGCACCTGGAGTCGACCGGCCTGGTTTCCAAGCTTTTCAAGGTGAATAACGATTACGTCTCAAGCCTGGCATCGGACTTGTGCTCCACCGGCTCGTACCTGAAGGCGGAGGAAGGCAGCCGCCATAAGGAAACCAGCGTGACGTTCAACCGCGAGACGCACAAGGCCGATTACCTGGAAAAAGACCTGGACAAAAAGATACCGCCGACCGCGCACGAGATCGACATTCCGGCCTGCGTGCACGACGTATTAGGCGGCCTGTACTCGCTGCGCACGCTAAACCTGCAGCCGGGACAGGCGACCCAAGTGGCGGTCAGCGATGGCAAGAAAAGCGTGATCGCGCGCGTGGAAGCGCAGCAGCGCGAGGATGTGAAAACGCCCGCCGGCGCGTTCAAAACGATCCGGTATGAGGCGTTTCTTTTCAACGATGTTTTGTACCGGCGGTACGGGCATCTGCATTTGTGGCTAACGGATGACGCGCGTAAGCTGCCGGTACAGATCCGCGTGCGCCTGCAGTTCACGATCGGCACGATCACCCTGCAACTGGAGAAGGAAGAAAAGACATGAGATGGCTCGCCTGTTTTGGGGCGGCTGCGGCGATGGCGTGGGCCCAGAGCGGCGGCGCATTGCTTTCGAATCCGGAAGCGCTGAAACTGGAACAGCGCACGGTGCAATTGATTGAATCGACCGGGCTGGCGGTGCCGGGCCTGGCGCGTGCGGGAGCGCCGGCGCTGGAAGATGCGCGCCAGTCGCTGGCCAATTTGCAGAATGCCCCGCAAAACGCCGGGGATACTCTTACCTTCCTGAGCAATGCGCGCGCCTACCTTGCCATCGCCGAAACGGTGCCCAAACCTTTTCCGTTTCCCGAAGAAGGACGGCGTCAGTTCGGCGAACTTCGCGACGCGGTGGATCGCCTGGATGCGCATTTCCGCGCGCTATTGGAACTGAAGGAAGCCCAGTTGCACAATCCGGACCGCGACAATCTGAAGCGGTACGCGGATGCCGACGAAAAGTTGGGCGCGCCGTCGCCGCAGAAACCGCGGGTAGTGTTCCTGGGCGACTCGATCACCGATGGCTGGCGGCTGAACGAGTATTACGGGAGCGATCGCGATTTCGTCAATCGCGGCATCGGCGGCCAGATCACGAGCGAGATGCTGGGCCGCATGCAGGCCGACGTAATCGATCTGAAGCCGCGGGCGGTGCTGGTGCTGGGCGGCATCAACGATCTGGGCCGGGGAGTGGCCGTGCGCGCGATCGAAAACAACCTATCGATGATCGCGGACCTGGCCGAGGCGCATCATATCGAGCCGATGTTCGCTTCCCTGTTGCCGGTGAGCGATTACCACAAGGACGTGAATCCACAGTACGCCCGGACCGGCCACCTGCCGCCCGCTACGATCCTGGAGGTGAACGCCTGGCTGAAGAATTTCTGCGACCAGCGCCGTTACCCATACGTGGACTACTACGCGGCGCTGGTGGATAAGGCGGGATTCCTGCAGGCGGACCTGTCCGACGATGGCCTCCATCCGAATGCGCGGGGCTACCGCCTGATGGCGCCGGTCGCGCTGGCGGCCATCGACAACGTAGCGAAGCCGGAAGCGGTGAAACCGGCGAAAAAGAAAGGCGGACTGAAGGACTGGCTGACCAAGGAGCACAAATGAGCAGGGCCCTTTGGCTGCTGATCGCCACCTGCTGGGCGGCGTTTGCGGCGCCGCCGGTGAAGATTGTGCTGGTCGCCGGAAAGCCCAGCCACGGAGCGGGAGAGCACGAATTCAACGCCGGGGCGATGCTGTTGGCCAAATGCCTGCGCCAGAATTCGGGCGTGAACGCCACGGTGGCGAAGGGCGGCTGGCCCACGGAAGAGAGCCTCTTCGACGGCGCCAGTTCCATTGTGCTGTATATGGATGGCGGCGAGAACCATCCGGTGTTGGCCGACGATCGCTTGGCGGCGCTGGGAAAACTGATGAAGAAAGGCGTCGGGCTGGCTTGCCTGCATTATGCGTTGGAAGTGCCCGGCGACCATGGCGGCATGGAGTTGCTCGAATGGATCGGCGGATTCTACAGGCGGCCGTACTCACAGAATCCGGTGAACGACGTGGAGTTGACCCAGACCGCGCCGGCACATCCCATCTCGCGCGGATGGGACAACTTTCGCAGCACCGACGAGTGGTATTACCACATCATGTTTCGCAAGGACGATAAACGGCTGGTGCCCATCCTGACCGCTATGCTGCCGAAGGACGCGCCGGAGCAGGAAACGGTCGCATGGGCCGTGGAGCGTACGGATGGCGGCCGCGGCTTCGGATTCACGGGCGGGCATTACCACCGCAATTGGGGTCTGGAGGATCAACGGCGCATGGTGGTGAACGCGATTCTTTGGACGGCCAAAGTGGAGATTCCGGCGGAAGGGGCTAAGTGCGACCTGACGCCGGAGGATCTGGATGCCAATCTGGATCCCAAGTAGGCGCCCATAAGACAAAGCAAGACGCAATCCGGCTTGAAAGCGGCAGGGGACGCGTTGTTAGAATAATACGTCTATGGACGGTTTGTTGCTCCTGGTGCGGCTGCTGTTGTCGGCTACGTTTGCGGTCGCCGGAATCACGAAGGCGGCCGATCCGGCGGGAACACGTCAATCCATCCTCGATTTCGGCGCTCCCGGAGCTTTGGCGCGTCCCGTAGCGTGGCTGCTGCCCCTTGCGGAGTTGGCCTGCGCGGTGGCGCTGCTGCCGGCGGCCTGGGCGGTATGGGGCGCGGCCGGAACGCTGGCGTTGCTTCTACTTTTCATCGCCGTAATCGGCATCAGCCTGATTCGCGGCCGCCGCCCCGCATGCCATTGCTTCGGCCAATTGCATTCTGAGCCCGTCGGCCTTTCCACGATCGCGCGAAATGTGGTGCTTTCGGGCATGGCGGGCCTGGTGATCCTGGCGGCGCGGGAAATGCCGTCTCCGAGCTATATGGGCTGGCTGAGCGGCCTCGGCCGTTTCGAAGCGGCCGTCTGGGCGTTCTCACTGGCGGTTGCGGTACTGGCGGCGCTCTGGATATGGTCGCTGCTGCATCTGCTGCGCCAGAACGGACGGCTGCTGCTGCGCCTGGAAGCGGTCGAAGCGGAGCTCGGATTGCGGGGCGATCCGCCGCCGCCGGGCTTGCCGGTGGATACGCCGGCGCCACCCTTTCGCGTAGCTGCTCTCGATGGCAGCATGGTGACGCTGGATACCCTGCGCCAGGCCGGCGACTCTCTGCTATTGATCTTCACCGAACCGGGCTGCGGAGGCTGCGATGCGCTGATGCCCCACGCAGCCGAATGGCAGCAGGCGCATGCCGACCGGCTATCCATCGCGCTGATCAGCCGCGGCTCTCTCGAGACGAATCGCGCCAAGGCGGCCGAGTACCGCCTGCGCAACTTCCTGCTCCAGGTGGACGAGGAAACCTCCAGCGCCTACCACGCGGAAGGTGTTCCGACGGCGGTGCTGATCAGGAAGGGGCTGATTGCCAGCCCGGTCGCCAGCGGGGCGGAGGCCATTCACGAACTGGTGGCGAAAGCCGCGGCGCCGCCGCCCCTGGCCAAGGGAGAACTCGCGCCGGAGATTACGCTTCCGGATTTGAACGGCGAGGCCGTGGATTTGCGGGAACTGCGGGGCCGGCGCCATCTGCTGCTTTTCTGGAATCCGGACTGCGGCTACTGCCAGGCGATGCTGGCCGATATCAAATCGTGGGAGCGCGACGCGGCGGATGACGCACCGCGCCTGGTGGTAGTATCGACGGGCGCGCCGGAAGCCAATCGGGCACAGGGCTTTCGGGCGCCCATGGTGTTGGACCACGGTTTCCGTACCGGTGAGTTGTTCGGGGCCACCGGCACACCCTCGGCCGTGGTACTCGATGAAGCAGGCAGAGTCGCTTCGGTTGTCGGCGTGGGAGCCGAGGAGGTTCTGGCACTGGCGCGCGGTACCGTGGGGAAGTCTGAAATCCTGGCGGTTAACACGGAGAGGCTTTAGCCAGCCAAAAGCCGGCTTTAGCGGGACTTAAGAGTCCCGCCGGCACGCTCAAGCGTGCGCCATGGCTTGGCTGGATGCCTGCCCCTTCCAAACTCCGGAAGCCGGCCAGGTCAGGCCGCCGCCGGCCCTTTCTTTTGCCAGTAACTCTCCCACTGTTCAGCCGGGACAGGCCTGCCCAACAGAAAACCTTGAACCTGATCGCAGCCGAGCGCCCGCAGCACGGCCAGTTCGCCTTCGGTTTCGACGCCTTCGGCGGTGGCCGTGAGCTTCAGGCCATGCGCCAGCCCCACAATCGCCTGGACCAGCGGTTGCGTGGCGACGGACCGGTCGACATCGTGCACGAAACACTGGTCGATTTTCAAATCGTCAATCGGCAAACGCTGCAAATAACCGAGAGACGAATAACCGGTGCCGAAATCGTCGATGGAGATGCGCACGCCCAAGGCCCGCAATTCGGCGATCTGGCGGGCGGAATCCCCGGCGTCCCGCATGAGCACCCCCTCGGTCAGTTCCAATTCCAGAAAGCACGGTTTCATTTCATGCGCTGCCAGGACCTGCGCGACGTTTTCCGCCAGGTTCGAGCGCGTAAATTGAGTGGCCGAAACATTCACCGCGATCTTAACCGGCGGATACCCGGCGCGCCGCCAGAGCCGATGCTGCCGGCAGGCCTCCTGGAGCACCCACAAACTGATGGGGATGATCAATCCACTCTCTTCCGCTACCGGCACGAAGCGGTTGGGCGGCACCAGGCCCCATTTCGGATGATTCCAACGCAGCAGCGCTTCCATGCCGCCCAGGAGGCCGGAATCGAGTCTAAACTGGGGCTGATAGTACAGTTGCAGTTCGCCGCGGTCCAAAGCCCGGTGCAGTTGGTTTTCGATTTCCAAGCGGTCAACCGATGCGGAATTCATGGTGGGCGCGAACCGTTGGAAATGGCTTCTCCCCCCGTTCTTGGCCTCGTACATGGCGACATCCGCGTGTTTCTGCAAGGTCGCGGTATCCTGCCCATCTTCCGGGAACAGGCTGAGGCCCACGCTGGCACTGACGAACAATTCATGCCCCTTGATCTGGAATGGTTCCCGCATGGTTTCCATGATCCGCTCGCCAACGATTTCCGCGTCGCGAACCGTCTCGACGCCAAACAGTACGGCGACGAACTCGTCACCGCCCGAACGCGCCAATGTGTCCGATTCCCGCATCGCGCCTTCCAGCCGCTTGGCCACCTGTTGCAGCAGCAAGTCGCCGACATGATGCCCGAGCGTGTCGTTGATGAACTTGAAGCGGTCCAGATCGACGTACAGCACCGCGACCATAGTCGCCTGCCTGCGCGCCAGGGTGATCGCCTGGCGGAGGCGATCGTCCAGCAAAACGCGATTCGGCAACCCGGTCAAGGGATCGTGCTGCGCCTGGTACGCCAGCCGGTTGGTGAGTTGCCTGTGCTCCACCGCGATGGACGCAAGCTTGGCCATCGAATCCATCAGAACAAGTTCGGGTTCGGTGGGCTGCCAGGGATCGGGCCGGAATATCTCCAACCGCCCCAGCCCAGCGCCGTCGCATGTCCGGATGGGCGCCTCCAGATGGCCTCGATAATCCTGGATGGCCATGCTCTGGCCAGCGGGCCGGTCGTGCCGGACGATGGGATCGCCAGTTAAGATAATACGCGCCAGGGCTCCCGCGTAATAAAGCTCGATCATCTCTTCGACACGCCACAGCACCGCGTCCAAGGGCCGGTTCTGGGCGACCATCTCGAGGATCTCGCGGCGGTTGTGCTCCAGCCGTTCGGTGCGCCGGCGCTGGCTAATGTCCCGCGCCACACATAAGATACCCATGGGCGAGCCCTTCAGAAATTGCAGGCGGCCACTGACCTCCAATGCCACCCGGTGCCCGTCGCGCGCGATGAGGTCCGCCTCCGTGGGCGGTGGGTTTCCGCCTGCTTGGTTGAGTTTGAGGGCCTCCCGGACCGCCGGCAGGGATTCGGGAGCGGCCAAATCCCGCAGGTTCATGCAAAGCAGATCCTTGCGGCCGTATCCCGAGATCTTCTCGCCGCTCGTATTGACCGAGGTGAAGTTCCCATCCAAATCGATAGTGAAGATGATATCGCTGGCATCCTCGATCAGCCCGCGGTAGCGCTGTTCGCTTTCGCGCAGGGCCGTTTCGACGCCTTTCAGTTCCGTAATGTCGCGAAAACTGGTAGCCAGGGCACGAACGCCGGGCTCCTCAAGCAGGTTGGTCGCCCAACTGTCGCACCAACGCCAACTCCCATCGGAGTGCCGCAACCGCAGTTGCGCCCGCAGCCGGCTTCCCGGTGTGCGCAGCAGTTCTTCATGCAGCATGTGGATATAAGAGAGATCGTCGGGATGAAGCCACTCGAATTGTGCGCGTCCGAGACGCTGCTCGGGTGAGACGCCCAGCAGTTCGAGAACGCCCGGCGTATCGTAGAGAATGATTCCGGCGGAATCGATCAGCGTAATGATGTCGTTGCTGTTCTGGACCAGTGCGCGGAAGCGGTTCTCGCTTTCCATCAAGGCTTCCTGCGCACGCTTTTGCGCCGTCATATCCCGGACGATGGCGGAGTTGCCCACCACGCGCCCGTCACCGTGTTTTATAGGAGACGCGGCGATACTTACGGGGAAGACGGCGCCCCCTTTTCGGAGATGCTCCGTTTCGTACGACGGCAGAGTTTCACCGCGCAGCACTTCGGCGATTCTGGAGCTCGCGGCCGCGCGATGGCCGGCGGGGGCGAGACTCAAGGCGCTACTGCCCACCATTTCCGCGGCGGTATAGCCGTAGAGTTCCTCCGCCGCCGGATTCCAGGTCTGGATGGCGCCATTCAAGTCCGACGACATAATGGCGTCTTTTGAACAGTGCACGATGGCGGCCAGCCGCGCGAGTGCCTCTTCGGTCTGCTTGCTTTGGGTGATATCCCGCAGCGCACCGATCCACCGTCCGCCGCATTCCGGAGCGCCAAGATCGAGGTAGTGGCGAACCCGCCCCTGGGGATCCACCATCCGGTACTCGTCGCGAAATCCCTGCGAACCAGCCCTGCGCCGCTCCAGCGCCGCGGCGACCCGCTCACGGTCATCCGGGTGAATGGAGCGGAACCACCCGTCAAATCCGCCTAACGAACGCAGGAATGGATCGGAGCCGCAGATCTGCGCTTGGCCGGTGCCGAGGTCCATATCGTAGACGTGGATTCCGGCGCTCTCGGCGGCGATGCGTAAGCGCTCCTCCGACGCGCGCAGCGCGGCCTCCATGCGTTTGTGTTCGGTGATATCTTCCTTCACGGCGATGAAGTGAACAGGCCGGCCTTTTTCGTCGCGGATCGGGCAGATAGAAGCGGACTCCCAATACAACTCCCCGTTCTTCTTCCGGTTGTGAAACTCGCCCCGCCATTCTCCTGTCCGGATGGTCTCCCATAGCTCGCGATATTTATCGGCGGGTATTTCGCCCGATTTGAGAATCCGTGGATTCCGGCCGCGAACTTCGGCCAGCGTATAACCCGTCACCGCCGTGAATTTAGGATTCACATATTCGATATTTCCGTCCAGATCGGTGATGACTACGCTCGACGGACTCTGCTCCACCGCTTTGGAGAACCCGCGCAATTCATCTTCGGCGCGTTTACGCACGGTAATGTCGATTGACACACCCACGTAGCCTTGGAAATCGCCTGCCGAACTCCACTGCGGCGCCGCCTGGTCCAGCATCCAGCGGTACTCTCCATCGGCGCGGCGCAGCCGATACTCCGTTTCGAATGGCTCCCGGGATTGCCAGGCCTTCCGGCACGCCGCCAGACGCTGCGCCACATCGTCCGCGTGTACGCCCGCCACCCATCCGGCATCCAACGCCTGCTGCGCGGTCGATCCGGTGAAGTGCAGCCAGCGTTGGTTGAATACCGTGGCGTGCCCATCCGCGCCGCACATCCAGACCATTGCAGGCATTGAGTCGGAAACCTGCCGCAAGAGCGCTTCCCATGGCGACTCCCCGCGATGTCCGTTGAGCGGCGGGAAGCCGGCCACACGTTGGATGTGCCCTTCGGGAGGCGGCCCTTGAAGCAAAGAGCTCACAAGCCTTTAATCGTCAAATCAGGTAAGGAGTTTAGGAATTATCTCGCGGACCCGACGATGGCATATTTCTCCGATAAGTAGAACTAAAGTCCCGATTGGGACTAAAGTCCCTCAAACGGGCAGTACTAACTTAACTTCTTTTTTTGAATAAGTAGTTGACCTGAGTTCGCGAAAAAACTAGATTACTTAGAGTGGAACAAAGAAGAGCCCGGCGCTTTACCCTTCAATTACCCGTGTCGATCACCCGCAATGGGACGGAACGGATCATGCAATCCGGGCTGACGAAAAACATCAGTTCGGGCGGCGTGCTGTTCACGGCCGAGAAGGAACCCGACATCGGCGTATCTATCGAATACATCATCTCGCTCACCGGGCCGGCGGACCAGCGAGTCAGTTTGCGTTGTATTGGCAAAGTGTTACGCGCCAGCCGCTCGGACTCGAGCGAGTCCGCTTTCGATATCGCCGCCACCCTGGAACGTTACGAGTTCCTACGCCCCGAGGAATAAGGCCGGCGGCTGCCGGCACCTTGCCATCCATCGCCATTTCGTGTAAGGTAGCAAAGAAAAGGCGAAACTCGATGGATCTCACCCTGACCTCCGCAAATTCTCCCACCCTGGAAGCGGCTCTTACCCGCTTTCAGCATGCAGCCATCCGGCACGAGCCGGCCGCCGGCGGTACATACCTGGACCTACCCGAAAGCGTCGATCCCATTCTCCGCCGTGCCCTGGCCGACC
>Ga0187871_10001729_pt1 | contig 18594 bp, 21 predicted proteins | sample June2016WEW_16_1_FD_132988 | JGI IMG/M metagenome (GOLD analysis project Ga0187871, IMG submission 132988) | Peatland microbial communities from SPRUCE experiment site at the Marcell Experimental Forest, Minnesota, USA - June2016WEW_16_10 | ecosystem: Environmental > Terrestrial > Soil >...
ATCTCCGAAGCAGTCGCGGGGAGCCTGGCTGGAAACGCGGAAGAGGAAGACCAGACAGTCTCCGGCCTCGGACTCAGCGCCTGTCAGGGCATCCTGCGGCAGCATCAGGGAAGGATTCTCTGGCAACAGGACCGCAACGCCGGAACCACCATCCGCGTCGAAATCCCGATCATCGCTCCGCTGCTGGAGAAAGAGAAACCATCTGACTCTGGAGTTCCGGTGATGTGGCAACCTCAACCGTACGCTTAAGCTGGCCACACGCGGCGTAGATGTCCCGCCCCCGCGGACGCCGCACAAACGCCGGAATTCCCGCATCCCGCAGAATCTTCTGGAACGCCGCGACCCGCGCCGCGTCCGGAGTAGTAAAGTCAATCCCCGGCCCCGGATTCAGCGCAATCAAGTTCACCTTGCAGCGCAGCCCGCGCAGCAACTCGGCCACTTCCTTGGCATTTTCCGGCGTGTCATTCACGCCCCCGAGCAAGACATATTCAAACGTAATCCATTCCCGCGTGCGCAAAGGAAACTCCCGCGCCGCCGCCATCAGCATCTCCAAAGTCCACTTCTTGTTCACCGGCATCAGCCGCGTGCGCAGCGCATCATTTGAAGCATTGAGAGAGATCGCCAGCTTCGGCCGGATTTTTTCTTCTCCAAAGTCGCGGATGCGCGGCACAATCCCCGCCGTAGAAACGGTCATCCGCCGCTCCGCGACGCCCACAACCTCAACCAGCAGCCGCGACGCTTTGATGAAGTTGTCGTAATTCAGAAACGGCTCGCCCATCCCCATGAAAACCAGATTGATGCGATCCTCCGGCGGCGAAACCTGCTGATCTTTAAGCACAGCACAAACCTGCCCCACAATCTCCCCAGCAGTGAGGTTGCGCTTCACGCCCAGCAGCGCCGTCAAACAGAACTGGCAATCAACCGCACACCCCACCTGGCTGGAAATGCAAATCGTAGATCGGCCGGAAGAAGCGCGCCCGCCGTGATGTCGGCCCGACGGAGTCGGGCTCTGACTTTGGGTGGCGCAGCGCTTCAGCGCTGCGATAGGCTCATCCTGTTCGGAACGGGCTTTAGCCCCCGAGGTGCCTAGGCTGGCCCCTTCAGCCTCTGCTCCAGCCTCCGACCCATCCCCAGCCTCCCCGCCATCTCCCTCCGGCATCCAAACCGTCTCAACACTCTGACCATCCCCAAACCCAATCAAATACCGCACCGTGCCATCGACAGAAACAAACTTCTTCTCAAGCCGAGCCGCCCCGACGACGACCGCGCTCTCAGCCAGCCGCTCCCGAAACTCCTGAGGCAACGTTGAAATCTCCGACAAACTTTCCACCCGCTGCCGGTAGACGGCATCCATGATCTGCTTGGCGCGGTACCCTGGCTCCCCTGCCTCGCTAACGAGAGAAGCGATCTCTTCGCGGTCCATCCCAAGCAGCGATGATGTCGGAAGTACACCCATTATCTAGAGCCCACGGAAAGGTTCGCAACCCACTGATTCTAAATCACTAACCATCTTATTCTCGCACACCCTGCCCCACCCCGCCAGATGTGTAAGAATAGTAGAGTACCTGCTGAGAATTCCGCCATCATGGTAAAAGAAGTCCGCAATATTCGTCGTCAAGTCTTACCTCACGGTCTCACCGTCATCACCGAGCAGATGGAGCACATCCGCTCGGCCTCGATCGGCATTTGGCTCGAAACCGGTTCGCGCGACGAGAGCCCGCAATCGAACGGCATCTCCCATTTCATCGAGCACATGGTCTTCAAAGGCACCAAGCACCGCACTGCCGAAGAGATCGCGCGCCAGGTCGATTCCATTGGCGGCAACATGGACGCCTTCACCTCCAAAGAGTGCATCTGCTTCAACGTCAAGGTGCTCGACGAACACGTGCCGGTAGCGCTGGATATTCTAAGCGACCTCGTCCTGCATCCCACGTTCACCGATGAAGACATTGCCCGCGAGCGCGGCGTCATCCTCGAAGAGATCAAGATGGATGAGGACAATCCCGACTACCTCGTCCACGAGATCTTCACCCAGAACTTTTGGAAAGATCATCCGCTGGGCAAGCCAATCCTGGGCACGAAGGAAACGGTCAAGAAATTCGAGCGCCAGGCTGTGCTCGATACTTACGCCCACCGCTTCGCGCCCGGAAACATTATCGTGGCCGCCGCCGGACATCTCGACCACGACCAGTTCGTCGATCTGGTGGTCAAGCACTTCGAACACTTGAAGCCGGCGCAAAACGGCTTCCACTCGCCCGCGCCGAAAATTGTCCCTCGCATCGTGCTGCGGAATAAGAAGGCTCTCGAGCAGGTGCAGCTATGCATCGGCGTGCCCGCCTATCCCATTGCGCACGAGAAGCGCTACGCCGGCTACATTCTGAACACCTTGCTCGGCGGAGGCATGAGTTCGCGCCTGTTCCAGAATATCCGCGAGCGCCAGGGCCTCGCCTACTCGATTTACAGCGACCTCAACCCCTACCGCGATACGGGATGTATGGCCGTCTATGCCGGAACGTCGCTGGCATCGGCAACCAAGGTAGTGCAGGCTGTGGTCGGCGAATTCCGTAACCTGAAGAATGAACCCGTTCCCGAAGAAGAGCTGCGCCGCTCCAAAGATCAGATGAAAGGCAGCCTGATGCTCTCGCTCGAATCGAGCACGGCGCGAATGTCGAACCTGGCCCGCCAGGAAATGTATTTCGATCGCTTCCAGGACCTCGACGAACTGGTGCAGAAGATCGAGGCCGTAACTTCCGAAGATCTGCAAAGCCTGGCCCAGGAGTTCTTCAACACCGAATCGGTCGCCGTGACCGCGCTCGGCAATCTGAGCGGATTGAAGATCTCCCGCAATCAGCTGGCCTGCTGAAAAGTCGCGGTTGATTCTTTCCGCGTTCCTGTTGTAACTTTCCCTGCGCCGGCGAATCTGATCTGCGTCTGCAGGTGCGGACCTGCCGGACGACTCAACACTCACTCCAAGGAGAAAACCATGAAGAAGATTGTCGGCAGTTTGATGCTTGCTTGTATGCTGGCGGCCCCGATGGCAACATTCGCGCAAGACAGCATGAAGCAAGATGACTCGATGAAAAAAGACGACTCGATGAAGAAAGACGATTCGATGAAGAAGACCGACGCCAAGGCCGCCAAGAAGACCAAGACGGCGAAGAAAGACACGACGAAGAAAGACGACAGCATGAAGAAAGACGACTCCATGAAGAAGGACACGACCAAGCCGAACTAGTCGTTATCGTCGTATCGAGATCGTCATCTCGAAATCGAGGCGCGGGCCCCTGCGTCCGCGCCGCTTGTTTTCTATTAGCCGCCAGCAATTGGAGGAATTCGAAGTCGAGATTCCGGACCTAGGAACCACCGCCGGCGTTTCGACCGCCGTATCGAATGCTCCGTAAATCGCTTCGCAGCCTCGCAGGACGCGTTCGGGAACATAATCCATGCCCGAGCTCCTTCCGCAGCAAACTATCGCGCCACGCGCAAGATAAATCGATTTAACTTCGAGACCGGAGTTGCCCTTGCAGATTCAATGACTTAGCGGGTGGCACTCTATAACTTTGAGCAATACGGCGTGCAACACCAAAATTGCACACCGGGAATCAATGACTTAAGGCGAATTCGAGCGAAGGTAGCGCCGCCGTCCCGGCGGGTGTCCTGCGGGCGTCCCGCCCGCAGTGCCGGGGAGGCGGTCTAACGTCCAGCCGCACTTAGCACTTCCTCCTGCTCCTCATCCTCGCGACCGGTATCAGCAACCTCTGGCCCGCGATGCCCAGTCAACCCCGTCTGCAGATATTTCTTCAGGCAGCGCGTACACGGCACATAGCCATCCTGCATCGCCTCTTTCGCCGTCAACGTGCGCTGCGTAGCCTTGTCATGAATGAAAGGACATCCCGCGACGTGAAAGAGCTTCGAACCATTCGAAACTACGACCTGCAGGTCGGGAGGAATGTTATTGGCGGGCAGCGCGTGTTGCGACTTGATGAAATTGCGGAACGTAAGCGTGTTCGTCAACTTCAATCCGCCCGCGATCAAAGTGAGCGCGGCCACCGGCACCAGCCACGCCGACCAGCTCGACCATCGACTTCGCTCCACCGTATTTTGCGTGAGCCGCTTTTCTAACCTTCGGCTGAAGCCCGCGGGCACCTCCAGCATGCGCTCATCCCCATAAAGCTGGACGACATTCCGCGTTCCCGCCAGCACCGAGGCGCAGCGCGGGCAGGTGCGGAAGTGCTCGTCCATCGAAGAGCGCAGCGCCGCGTCCACTTCTCCGTCGATGTAGTTCGAAACCTCGCGCCAGACCTGTTCGCAGTGCAACGTGTTCTCTACCATGGCTTGGTTCCCTTCTCGAATGGCAGCCGGCTGAACCAGCCTTGCTCCCATCCGGCGGCCAGCAGATCGCGCAGCATCAGCCGCGCCCGCAAGAGCCGCGTCTTCACCGAAGCCACTGTTATGCCCAGGGCCTCGGCTGTCTCCTGAATGTTCAGATGTTCCATATCGCGGAGCACGAACACTTCGCGATACTTTCGATCGAGCGTGGCCAGCGCCTCCGCCAGCCGCTGCCGCACTTCCTTGCGTTCCAGCGTTTCCGAGGGAATCTCTCGCCAGTCGGCGAAATCCCGCGGCGCATATTCGCTTTCGTCGTCACGACGATCATCGATGCCTTCCATGACTACAGTTCGCTCCCTTCGCCGGCGCATCAGGGCCTCATTCACCGTGATCTGGATCAGCCAGGTGCTGAAGCGGGCCTCGGCGCGGAATTGCCGGATCTTGGCAAACGCCTTGAGCATCGCCTCCTGCACGGCGTCTTCGGCGTCCTGCTCATTGCGCAGAATGGCGAGCGCAGCGGCGTAGACCCGGCGTTCATACGGGCGCACCAGTTCGTAGAACAATTCGCGCTCGCCGCGCTGCACCTGCAAGATCAGGTCGTGCTCGCGCGTGACGGCTTGCGTCGGATTATTCAAGCTCAAGCTTGGTTCTGACATTGCGCTCGCAGTTCCCAGGGGCTAAAGACCGTCTCTATCGTGGCGCAGAATGGCATGGCTAAAGCCATACCCTGATACGAACCTGACTCTTATCAGGGCGCGCCTTCAGGTGTGCCGCAAGGGTCTTCTTTTTCAACGTCGCCTTCAGGCGCTGGATCGTCTGCAACAAAGTATTCCGGATCTTTCTTCCATCCCGTCAGCATGGAGACGAAATTGTTCCAGCCGTGCAGCATCACCATGACGAGATGTCCCAGTACAAAGAACAAGATTGCCCACATCACCGCGAAGTGCCAGATGCGCGCGTAGTGAAATCCTCCCATCATCCAGCCGAGCCAGGAGAACTGAACCGGTTTCCAGACAGCGAAGCCGGTCACGACCGAGAGAACTCCAAGCACGATCGCGGTGGTATAGGCCTGCTTCTGCAGCGGGTTGTAGGCTTCGCGAACGGGCGGCTTCGGACCGAAGAAGAAATAATGCTTCACCATGGGCCATACGCCGGGAAAATCGCGGGGCGTGAACAAGACCTGGCGATAGTTGCCGCTGAAAATTTGGTAGCCAAGATAAAACACGCCGGTCGCAATGTAGATCCACATGAAAGTGAGGTGCCACTGCAACGCCCCGCCGAGCCAGCCGCCGATGGCGAATGCTTTTGGCCAATGCAGCAAGTCTTTCTGCGGAATCTTTGCGCCGAAGCTGGGGAAGGCGCGGAAAATCTGCAGTCCGCTGCCGACCATCACAAAGAGCGCGACGGCGTTGATCCAGTGACACAGGCGCACAATGAATGGATGTTCGTAGGCTGCGCGCGCTATGACTACCGGCGATTCTTCTTCGCCTTCGGCGGTCTTGCCTTTGGGCTGAATGATTTCGATGACTGCACCGCTCATGCTCACCTCAAAGTAAGTTTCACTGCCTGCGGGGCGAGACGCCCCCGCGACAGCCGGCGGGACGCCGGCGCTACGCTACAGCCCGTAAAACCACGAATAGCCCTGATCTTCCCAGTAGCCGACCCTGTCCAGCACGTGCGAGACCTTCAAATCCGTTAAGTATTTGGCCTGCTTGTAGCCGATCTTGGTGGGAATCTGCAGGCGCAGCGGGGCGCCGTGCTGACGCGTGAGCGGCTGCTCGTACATTTCATAGCAAAGCAATGTCTGCGGATGCAGCGCCGTCGCCAGGTCGAGCGATTCGTAATAGTCGTCGGCGCATTCGACCGTGATGAAGCGCGCCGTGGGATCAGCGCCCACCAGTTGCAGAAAATCGGAGAGCCGCGCACCCCCGAAGCGCCCAATCACGTCCCAGCCTTCAACGCAGATGTGGCGCGTGTTCTGCCGGAAGCGGGGCAGGGCCTGCACCTGCGCCAGCGTGTAGTCCCCCGGCTTCTTTACCGCGCCGGTGACAGTCAGGGTCCACTTATCGAAATCCACTCCGGGATCGTCGACGTCATAGCCGTTGATGGGAAACTTTGCTGGCGGAGTGAGGTCGGCATCATCGAAAGTCGGAGCCAGATGAGCAGAGCGGAAAAGCCGCGCCGAAGCCCAGTCGCTGAAGCCCAATCCCTTCTTCAGCAACCCTTCCTGCAGGCCGGGGATGGCGAAGGCGCCCAGTGCCAGCACCGGAGTCAGCTTGAGCAATTCGCGGCGGCTGTTTTGCCGGAACTTCTTTTCATCCATCTGTCGATCGTTTATCTGTCGATCATTCTTGGGATCGTTCATTTTGTAATTAACCAAGAGAGCTTCATTGGAACGCCGGGAACGCGTCGACGTTCCGCATCCATGGGATTCGCCAGACTCCCGGAAGTTTCGGGACCCATCTTCGTGAGAATCATAACTCTTTAGAGTCGGGTGCGAGCGTTTTGCTGGCCTTTCAAAAACTTTCAAGGCATACTGGCCGAAGCGCAACCCTCTCAGTGGAGCAACCTGGTTTCCGCCAATGTGGGATTTGAACACCATCGCACCGAAAGAGGACCGCGACCCTGGGACAGAACCCGGAAGGCGCTCGCCTTACGACCCCAAACAGCGAAAATTGATGCTCGGTTCGCTGTGTCTGCTGGTGCTGGCGCTAGGCATTGTGGTTTGGCGTAACCGCGATTTCTGGTTTCCGGGTTCGCAGGAAGACACGCAGGAAGAGGCACAGACGGAAGCCGACCAGCCGCTGGAGAATGCAGGTTCGCCCACAGCCAAAACTGCCCCGGTGCAACCACCGGTGGCGGCAGGCAAGCCTGCGAATGCGGCCAAGCCGAAGCACCATACCCCGGCGGCAGCAGCGGCCAATGTCCCTGAGCCGCAAAGTCCTTCGGCAAGTCCTCCGGCGCCAGCGGTCACTACCACGCGGACGATATTGCCTCCGGTGGAAATGGAAGTTGTCGCGGGCGACACGCACCGCACGGTTCGGCCGGGCAGCAGTTCGGTGCGCGTAAGTCTGCAGCCAGGCGCACCGGCGCAACCGGTCAGCGATGCTGGCGCTGCCGGCGATACCACGACCGCCGCGAAAATAACGAGCAATGCCGCCGAGCGCGTGGAGATGTCGACCGACGCCTCCGAGATTGTGACCCGTCCGGTGCGGCCCAATTATCCGCTGCTGGCGCGGCAGATGAAGGTAGAGGGGTCGGTGATTTTAATGGCGCTAATTGGCAAAGATGGAATCATCCAGAATCTGCGCCTGGTGAGCGGACCGCACATTCTTGCGGGCGCAGCCGAGGACGCGGTCCGGCAATGGAAGTTCAAGCCTCACTTTCAAGGCGGCGAAGCGGTTGAGACTCAGGCTAAGATTACGGTCAACTTCACGATCTCTACGAACTGACGGCTTCGGGGTCGCCCCTTCCGGCCTTCGGCACCAACAACCTAACACCTGAAACCCAAGACCTGATACAACAACCTCCATGTCAAAATTCCTGTTTACCATGCTGCCGGCGAATGACCTTGGTTTGCCGACGCGGCTTGTGCCTATCGCGCGAGCCCTGGCTGATCGCGGCCACGACGTCGCGGTGTTCAATCCCGCGCCGGCGCCCGCAAAGCTGATTGAGGATGCGGGGTTGAAAAACCTGCCTATGCCGTCGCGGGCTATGCCCGATCCCTCGACAGACCTCGCGCAAGTGAGCTTGGCCTGGGATGTAGAGCACATGTTTGGCGCTGCGTTTGGAAGCGAGGAATTTGTGCGCGCTTCTACAGCGCTCCATCTCGATGTGGTGCGTGATTTCAATCCTGATGTTGTGGTGGATTCGTTTGGGTTGTTCTCGTGCCTGGCCGCCCGCATTCTGAAGTTGCCACTCGTGAGCGTGCTGCAAGGGAATTTTCATCCGGCGAGCGATGGGTTTGTATGGTGGAAGGGTGAACGGCCAGCAGGATTGCCGAGCGCCGCGGCGGCAATCAACAAGGTGGCTGCGGAAAACGGCGTGGCGCCGGTCGAGCGCTCGGTCGATTTGCTTGCCGGCGATCTTTCCCTGATCGTGGGCACTCCGGAAACTGATCCGGTGCCCGCCAGCGCGGGCGTCGCCTATATTGGGCCCATAGTCTGGCAGCGTGGCAATGCAACTTTGCCCGACTGGGTTAAGGCGCTCGGTCGCGACCAGCCTGTGATCTGGGTCTACTCCGGTAATCCCAGGTATGGCGGTAACGTTTCGACTCCTATTGACTCAATCGTGGTGATTCGCGCGGCCATCGCGGCCTTGGGTGACACGCCCGTGCAAGTGGTGCTGACCACCGGCCACCAGGAGGTACCGAAGGAAGTTGGCCCGTTGCCATCGAACTTTCATCACGCCGCCTATCTGCCCGGGGTTGCGATGGCTGAACGTTCGGACCTGATGGTGCATCATGGCGGTCACAGTTCGGTGATGATGGGATTATCTGCGGGAACACCGGCGGTGATCATCCCGACAATCACGGAGCGTGAGAGCAACGCTCGCCGGCTGGCGGCGTTAGGCGCGGGCGAGATTGTGATGCCCGTGGACGGCGCGGATGGTGAAAAGCAAATCGATGTTGATGAATTCAGCGCCAAGGTGCGCCGTGTGCTGGAGGAGCCTGGCTATCGGAAGTCGGCGCGCCGTGTTGCAGAATCCATGCGCAAGTTTGGCGGAGCGCGTGAAGCCGCCGACAGAATCGAGCAGTTTGCCGGTTCAGGTCTCAGCTGTTAGGTGCTAGGTCTTTGGCAAAATCCTAAGAACTGACAGCTGAAACCCAAAATCTGCTCCAAATAACGAGCGCCTCCGATCTCTTTCGAGATCGAGGCGCCCGGGCAGCCCTCCCCCAGAACTGCTCACTTGCGAAAATAAAGGCGAGGCCGAAATTTGCAAATGGCACGGTGGTGCCACTCCCCAGCCCTAAAGTGCTATCACCGCTAGGCGACGGCGAGGCAAGCTCCTTGAGGGGCCTTCGGCGACGGATTCCCAGTCCTGCCGCGGCTTCGCACCTCTGGAGTCGGCACGCTTTTTGCCGATGGATAGACCAGCGGCATTTGTTCCGCGGCCACTATGTCAGTCTTTCAGGATCCCGAGACTTACCGCGACGTGCTCAACAGCCTGCAAATCGGCGTGAGCGTACTCGATCTCGACAAAAAGATTGCGTTCTGGAGCGACGGCGCGGAACAGATCACAGGGTATGTACGGATCGATGTGCTGGGCCACTCCTGCAACGACAACATTTTTTGCATTGCAACGAAATCAGTTGTGAGATGTGCGGCGAGAAGTGCTCGAACGCGGCGGCGCTGCATGACGGCAAGCCCGTGGAAACCAGGGGCCTTATTCACCACAAGTCAGGACATCGCACTCTGGTGCGCGCCTGGGCAATCCCGCTGCGGGACAGGTACGGCTCAATCCTCGGAATCATTCAAACCTTTCAAGACCGGTTTCTAGTGATCCTGATCGGATGCGGCGAGGCTGCGTTGCAGGCCATCAGCGAGCGCATTCTTAGAACGACCGCCAACGCCGCCCGCCGCCTGATGGAGGCCAACGGACTGCAGCCGAACCAGGGTCAGCCAGGTCCGCGGATTTGCCGATCAGCGCCTGCGCAAAATAGAAGATCCGCTCGACCCCTCCAACCGGCTCATTTCACTGATCGTGCAATACATCTTTAAAAATAATGACGACGAAGATTCGAAACCAGCTGCCGCTGGCGAGATTAAGAAGCCCGGGGAGAACAGTTCAGCGCCCTCTGCGGAAACTTCCGGCTCAAAAAAATGATCCCTGTTCATCGGGCAGCTTCCCGGTTTCACTAGCTCCGCGTCCGCTGCGGCAGTTTCTCAGCGCCCGGCGAAAGTCTTCGTCGGTTTCAAGGCGAATGCGATCACTCGCCTTCATCGGTCCAAGTCAGGCAGACGCGGTGTACAATGGCGGCATTCCTGGGTCAACGAGGTGATCGCGATGATGATACTCGGGAGATTTGTACTCAAGAGTTTCGTCGGAATCGTCGCTGTGTCCCTGGCAACATGCGCCTTCGGTGGGGCCAAAAATCCAGTCGATCCGGGCGTGCGCGGCGGCCCTGCTGCTGGTGGCGGGCCGCTGAAAGGTCTGACTGCGGATGAAACTGCGTTCTTCCAGGATGGGCAGGCAAGGTTTCTCGAAGTCGAGGTCGTAAGCAAGGGCTCGAACAGCGGTCTCGGTCCCCGTTTTAACTCCAACCAGTGTTTCTCTTGCCACGCGCAGCCGGATGCAGGCGGATCGAGCCCGGCGCACAATCCCTTGTTCGCAATTGCCACCTTGAACGGGGCGAAGAACTCGATGCCATGGTTCATCGCGCAAAATGGTCCGATCCGCGAAGCGCGGTTCAAGGAGAGCAACGGCGTCAGCGACGGCTCGGTGCACGACCTCTTCGTGATCTCCGGGCGAAGCGATGCCCCCGGTTGCAACATTGCCCAGCCAGACTTCCTGCCCTCTGGAGATTCGCTCACGGGCCAGGGTGGAAATCAGAACATTATTTTTCGCATTCCGACTCCTGTTTTTGGTGCGGGGCTCATCGAAGCGATCCCCGACTCAGCCATCCTCGCGAATATGAGGTCCGATGAATCCTCGAAGGCGGAGTTGGGTATTTACGGTCGCCCGAACTCGCACTTGGGCGGAAATGTGAACCGCAGCGCGAACGATGGAACCATCACCCGTTTCGGTTGGAAGGCACAGAACAAATCCCTTCTCATGTTCGCGGCCGAGGCCTACAACGTCGAGATGGGAATCACGAACCAGCTTTTCCCGCAAGAGCGCGACGAAACGCCGAGCTGTCTCTACAACGCCACTCCCGAGGACACGCTCAACTTCACGCCTGCGCCCACGGGCACCGGCAACCCGAACGCGGCGGTCATCTCAGACATCGAAGCGTTCGCCAACTTTATGCGGATGCTGGCGCCACCCACTCCCGCTCGCCCCACAACGTCCAGCGAAAAGGGACGCGCCGCGTTTGTAAAGATCGGCTGTGCCCACTGCCATACACCGTCGTTTAAAACGGGAGCGATGATTGCGAGCGGCTCCTCGATCAGCCCCAGTGCCGCGCTTTCCAATCAGACGGCGAATCTTTTTTCTGACCTTCTCGTCCACCATATGGGCAAGGGGCTCGCCGACGGCATCACGCAAGGCGGCGCGGGCCCAGACGAGTTCCGTACTGCTCCTCTGTGGGGCGTGGGACAGCGCATCTTCTTTCTTCATGACGGGCGAACGACAAACCTGATTGAAGCCATCCGAGCCCACAAGAGCCCTGGGAGTGAGGCCACTAAGGTCGTAGAACATTTCAACAAACTCCACGCCCAGGAGCAGCAGGACGTCATCGATTTCCTGCGGTCGCTCTAGCGATTACCTTTCCCCTTTGGTGATATCCTTCCGCCCGGGCTGTTTTCGTGGGCGCGGGTTGCCTTGCCTCGCGCGCCCTTGGCAGTCTGCGGGGCGAGGGGGCTTTGATGCGCAACTTCTTTTTACGAACTTTGCTGTTAATTTTGCCGGTGTCGGGCGCGTTCGCGCAGGCACCGACGCTGCAAACGAACGTGGTTTATGTGTGCACCGACGGTCAAAGCTTCAAAGTTTTTTCGTGCAGCGACACAACGGGCGCCTGCGATTATCAGAACTACAAGAAGGGACAGGCATTTCAGCGCGGCGAAGCGCTCCGCGTGCAGTTGACCGCTTTGCTTCCGGCGAAATGCCACGCGCAAACTCCGGCCGAAGCACAGGCCGACCCTCATCGCGGCGAAATTCCGCCGGCACCTTCTCCGTTCAAGGCGCGTCCGGCTGGCGGCGGTAACGGCGCAGGAACTGCGACTGCGATTCAGAGCGGACCCGGGCCCGGCGGATTCAAGGTTGGCGACACGGTGCGCGTTTTGATTGATGGCTGGCAGGAAGCCACGGTCCTCGAGGTGCATGGGCGGTCATACCTGGTCCATCTGCCGAATGGGATCAACGTTTCAAAAATGTGGCCGTATGAAATTCACAGGCTGGGAAAGCTTACGGCGGAAGATCACGCGGCGGGACAATACGATCTCCACGATCGCGTGCAGGTGCTGGTGAACGGCAAGTGGATGGAGGGCGAGATCCGCGGGCAGAATAATGTGAACATGTACGACATCAAGGTGCCGGGCGTGGATACCGGCTTCGGCTCTGACATTGTGAATACGACCGCCGAGAATATTCGTATGTCGACCACGCCGGCGGCGCCGCCTCCCGCGCAGCGCGCGGCCGGGCAAGCTCCGAAGCCGGGGCTCGTCAGCTGTGCCGGCAAGTATGAAGGGCGGTGGGAGCACGTCTCGGGCATGGGCGGGATGAAGGTGGTTTTCCGCTCCGGCAAGGCGACGATCACCGAAGGCTTGGGCGGTGAGATGTTGTTCGACTGCTTCACGGGCGACGGCAAGGTCGTCTTTTACAAGGCTGGCTCGTTCACGCCTTTTTCCTACGACTTCGACATCAACCTCGACGGAACGTTGCAGACGCCGCTTGGAGCCATCAAGAAAATGGGCAACTGACAAGGGTTGCGGCGAATCTTTTTCGGCGACGCCTGCAATAGTCTCAAGATCTGGAGATCGCGTCGTGGCTTCTTTCGCCCCTCAGGCAGAAGAAGGTCAGCAACAACGGGTATCCGATGCCAACCGCCGTAATTGGCCAGCCGGCTCTGTGCGTAACGACGCCGGTCAGGATGAATACGGGCACTCCTACCCACGCCGAGGCCTGCGCAAGAACGGAAGCGAGCGAGGACCGCACCAGCAAAGCGACTCCCGCTGCGAGCAGCAGTCCGCCAGCAAGAACGCCCAACGCTCCCGCAATGAGTGGATACCGCTCACTCTGCAAAAAGCCGAGATAGACCATTTCTTGCGCTCCTCCGGCGAATTCCAAAACACCAAAAACCAGGGCAAAAATCGCGACCGGCATTTGACCACTCATCGATGAAACCTCCTTGAAGAAGTCGATCCCGCAATCCAATTTACTTTCGCGTCGCGTCCGGCATTTCCGACAAGCGATGCACTCCCGAGCGGCGCAGGGCGAAGAGAACCGCCCAGCCGATCACTGCTGCCGCGTATGCCGACAGAAAAATCACAGCCATTGCCGGGAAGAATGTGAAGTGCTCGGGCCGGATCGGCGGGAGTTGTCCCGGATAGGCGAGAGGCAGCGACTCCTCGATCGCCGTGGCCTTCTCGATGGTCAGAATCACTCCTGCAAGTATGACTGCCATCAGCACTGGCGTAGCTTTCGGAAAGCGGAATTGGGAACGCATGGTGAACCTCCTTGCTGGAAGGAACAAATGGGAACCGGTAATCGCGCGCGAGTGTTCCTCGAGTGCGCCGTGGAGCAGGCCTGCGAATTCGCGGAGAAGAAGCGCTGCCCGCGGCGATAAGCCCTTGCCCGAGGTTTCGGTATGAACATCACTGAACACGCCGGCCATCTCATCGCCGTACTCGTAACGGTAGGCGGCGGGATACAGATGCAGCAGGCATCGATATAGAGAGAGCATGGGTTAACGCTCCTTCCGCGCCACGCGCAGGGTGGCGACCCTGGCGAGGTGTTTCAATCGGCTGGCCTCAAATTGCAGGTTGCGCCGTCCAGCAGGAGTGAGGCGGTAGGCCTGGCGTCCACGCGAGCTGTCTTCTTCTTCGAAGCGCTCGATCCAGCCATCTTCGAGCAGGCGGCGCAATGCCCCGTAGAGGGTGCCGGTACTCAGCGTGACGCGGCCATCGCTCATCTCCTCGACATCTTTCAGGATGGAGTAACCGTGCCGAGGCTGCTCGGCGAGACTTAGCAGGATCAGGAGTACGGGTTCAGTAAGGGGCAGGGTGTCCATATGACCTTTGGCGACATGTCGCCTGACGCCATATTGAGGGATAGGTGCCTCTTAGTCAAGGGAAAAGTTGGACTCGCGAGGAAACCGTCGAGCTTCGCTCGACGGACAGCCGAGGGCGGCTGTCCCCACATGAGCAGATTCCTGAAACTGAGACACTGCCAGAAGAATCTTCAGCTCACTTCCCAGCTCTTAGGCACATTCACGTAGGAACGATCGAGAGCCGCGATCGACGGGCAGCCGAGGAGCCGCAATGTGCGTTCGAGGTCAGCTCGCAGGATATCAATTGCGCGATCGACTCCTGCTTCGCCGGCGGCTGCGAGACCATAGGCGTAGGCGCGTCCGCAGAGCACGGCGCTCGCACCCATTGCGATGGCCTTGGCGATGTCGGTGCCGCGGCGAATGCCTCCATCCATCAAGACTTCGATGCGGCCTTTCACGGCGTCCACCACTTCCGGCAACGCGCGTAACGATGCCGGAACTCCGTCCAGCTGGCGGCCACCGTGATTCGAAACCGAGATTGCCGCAGCTCCTTCATCGATCGAGCGCAGCGCGTCGTCACCTGTCAACACACCTTTAATGACGATTGGACCCTTCCAGATTTCCCTGATCCAGCGCAGGTCTGCCCAGGTCACGGCCGATTCCGCCAGCGCAGTAGCAACGTCGGTGAGCGGCATCGGGCCTTTGCCGGGAACAATGACGTTCGGAAGCGCAGGCACGCCGCCATCTAGCAAGAAGCTGATGAGCCAGCCCGGGCGCGAGAGAATTTGCGGAAGATACGGAATTTTTTCGAGCGGCCCGCCGCTGATCAGCTCCTTCATGCCATTGCGGAAATCGCGCTCGCGAATTCCCGACACCGGAGTATCAATGGTCACGAACAGCGCGGAGAATCCGGCCACGCGCGCTCTTTCAATGGCAGCCTCGGCAGCCCCGCGCCCGCCCATCAAATAAAGCTGATAGAAAACGGGTCCGGAGGAGCCGGCTTTTACATCCTCGAGTTTGTGTCCCGAAATCGTCGAGAGAATGTAGGCAGTGCCGGCCCTGCCGGCAGCGCGCGCGGCTACCACTTCGCCTCCGGGATGCATGAGCCGGCTGTAGCCAACCGGCGCGAGCAGGAACGGAAGCGCCAGATCGAAGCCCAAAACCCGCGCGCGAAGGTCGCAATCGGGGATAACGACCGCATGCCGCGGCCGGAAAGTTATGTCGTTGAATACCCGGCAATTCTCGCGGAGCGTCACCTCGCCTTCGGCGCCGCCATCCAGGTAGTCGAATACCGATTGGGGCAGCCTTTGGCGCGCGATAGGCCGGAAGTCTTCGACGCAAACAACCTTGGGTGACGCCACGGAGCGGGATGCTCTTGTCATCTTGCAGTTCCAATATCTCGAATCTTGAAGCAGCCGGATATCGTAACACTGGCGCCGCAGCTCAGGGACGGAAATTGCTCAACGTTTATGGCCCAACGCCGCGGGGCGGGACTGCCGCGGACGGCGGCGCTACGGTTCGCGAACGTACATTACCGTCGGGCGTCCTTTATAAGTTGCGCGCGCGAATTCCCGGTATCCACACTTCACTGCGACCCGAATTGAGGCAAGGTTCTCGGGGGAGATGATGCAGGCTGTCCGCGCCGCTTGAAAGTGAGCATCGCCCCAGGCTAGGGCTGCACGGACAGCCTCGGTTGCATAGCCTCTGCCGTGCGCTCGCGAGGCGAGCACCCACCCGATTTCGGGCACGCCTTTGAGCGATGGCTCCAGATCACGCTTGTAGTCGGCGAATCCGATCTCTCCGACAAAGTCGCCCGTGTCTTTCTCTTCCGCGACCCAATAGCCAAAACCGAGCAACGACCAATGGCCGACGTAACCCAGCAGCCTCCTCCAGGATTCCTCTTCGCTAAGGGGCTTGCCGGTTGTGTATTGCGTTACTTTCGGATCAGCCCACATCGCGGCGCAATGTTTGAAATCGTCAAGCTGATGGCCGCGCAGTTTCAACCTCTCAGTTTCGAGAATCGGCACCTGCACAGACGGATGAATGGAATCAGGCATGGCAGCAGTTTATCCCGTCCTCTGCGATCCCAATGTTAGGCATGTCGAAAGAGACGCCTAAATCGTGCCCTTTGCCTCATCCCAAGGAGTGAAATCGGTCCGAAACACGTTGGTAACTTGGAGCGATTGGCCCCCGGGTTGAGAATCGCAAGATAGATGCCGTGCCCCTCCTACCGGGGGCGGGGCAGGATTGTGTCTTCACATCAGAGGCGATGCATGTCAGCAATCAAGCTTGAAAGAGCGGGAGTTAGTTTTAGCATCGGCAGTCAGAGCGGGCCGGTGACACTCGAAGTTCGTACTCACCATGACACCATTTCCGCCTTACGGGGTGGCCGAGTCAGCTTCGAACTGCTGAATGGAATCACCCTTGCGCAGGCGAAGAAGCTGATGGATGTGCTCAACGAGCACGTAGTCACCGTGTTGGTCACTACCGTGTCAGAAGAGCAGAAGAACGACTTGCGGAAGTTAACAGCGGCTTCCGAGGTTGCATCGCTACCCTGATCTTTCGATGGCAGCTATGGACGACCCTAAAGGGGCACGTTTCGGGCGCTACCAAATCCTGACCGAGTTGGGACGGGGAGCCATGGGTGTTGTCTACCGGGCGCACGATCCTAACATCAACCGCGTCGTGGCCGTGAAGACCATTTCCATGGCCGGCCAACCGCCGGAAGAGGAACTTGAGTATCGCGAGCGTTTCTTCCGCGAAGCCGAAGCTGCGGGGCGACTGTCGCATCCTGGAATCGTAACCGTCTTCGACATGGGGGAGGAACCGGAGACGCGCTCTCCCTACATTGTGATGGAGTTTGTCGGAGGACAATCCCTCGACAAGCTGCTTGCGCACGACGATCACAGGTTGCCGGTGGAGACGGCATTGCAGCTAACCCATGAACTGGCGGAAGCGCTCGATTGCGCGCACGGTCAAGGTGTGGTCCACCGCGATCTGAAGCCCTCCAATATTCTGATCACAGAAGACGGACGCGCTAAGATCGCCGACTTCGGAATAGCCAAACTCAACCTTTCAAACCACACTCTGTCGGGACGCGTGTTGGGCACGCCTGCTTTCATGTCACCCGAACAATTGAATGGGGACGTGGTGGACGGGCGGTCGGATTTGTTTTCCCTGGGCGTGATTTTGTACACCATCCTGACCGGCTACCGGCCGTTTCAGGGCAACAGCGCCCTTACGGTTGGCTTCAAGGTGGTCAACCGCGAGCCCGTGCCCGCCACCGTTCTCAATACTGACCTGCCGCCGGGACTCGACTACGTCATTAGACGAGCGATGGCGAAGGATCCCTCGCAGCGCTATCAGAGCGGCATGGAAATGGCCCGGGATATTCAGGCGCTGCAGGAGGGCCAAGATCCTCGGACTAAGGCGGAGCTGCCGGGCTCGGACCCTGTCGCCGCCGCGAAAACCTCGAATGAAAGCCTGACAACGGCAGCCCTGGCCCCTCTGAAGCTCGCACCTAAAACTTCCTCGGGTACTCGCTCTATGCCCATCGAGCGCCGGGCGGCGGAGAATCTGCTGGAGAATATGCGCAAGAAGTCTTTCGCGGGGGCTTTGCTGCTGCTGGGACTTCTGGTTTTTGGGCTGCGGATCACGAATCTTCTCTGGCCCCACACGGCACTGCCGCAGAATGTGGAAACTACACCAGTCACCAAACCCCTACCTCGTGTAGGAGAGTTTGCCCCGGTCAAGACGGAGGCGGCGTCCGCTGCGCATAAGCCTTCGAAGGCAGTGGCCCGACCTCGTCAGTCCTCTGCGAAAGTGGCCCGCGGCTTATCTCCCAGCGCGCCAGCCTCTCCGGCGTTGCTCGAAATCGAGGTCGAGCACAAATTCGCAGATGCCAGTTTGTCAATCTGGGTCGATGACCATCTGACCTATACGCACACGCTGGAAGGAGTCGACAAGAAGCATCTGATTGTATTCCACCAGGTACAGGGCCATGAATTCCATGCCATCCAGATCTCGCCTGGAAAACATCTTGTCCGGGTACAGGTGACCTCGGCCGCGGCGAACAGCGAGCAATCCGGTACGGTGGATGGCGAGTTTGTCGCCGGAAAAGAAAAGATGCTGCACATCCAGTTTACGAAGCAAGGCAAGATCGATTTAAGCCTGGAGTAAATCGCGGTTAAGAACGCGATTGACGCAGTGAAGCTGACCGTACTACGATAGGGACGTCATGATTTCGCTGACCCACCACCGCCACCATCATCACCACGCGCTGAGCGTGTCGGCGGCGGAGAGCGGATAAGCGACTTACAGCACTAATCCGAAATCCAAGCCCGCTGATGCGAACGTCGCAGCAGCGGGATTTTTATTTCTGTCGCGACAGTCGAGAG
>Ga0187871_10001730_pt1 | contig 18586 bp, 8 predicted proteins | sample June2016WEW_16_1_FD_132988 | JGI IMG/M metagenome (GOLD analysis project Ga0187871, IMG submission 132988) | Peatland microbial communities from SPRUCE experiment site at the Marcell Experimental Forest, Minnesota, USA - June2016WEW_16_10 | ecosystem: Environmental > Terrestrial > Soil >...
ACGCCTGCTTCCGCGACAGCGTAGAGGCGATGATCGACACCGCGCTGTCCTCCGGCGCGCCGCAACTGGCGGGCCTCACCCGCGAGCGGCTGGAAGGCGATCCCTATGTCCGCCTGAACTTGACCGGCGAGGGAAATGGCAATGCGTGGCTCCCATTTGCGCACGGATTCCTGACGCCGACCGGCAAAGCGCGGCTTTACGATGAAGCCCTGATCGCACATGGCATGGATCCCGTCGCTTCTTTCGTCGCGCCGGAAGAGTCGCGGCACACCGCGGCGGCGCAGCGCTATCCGCTGGAGCTGCTGGCGCGCAAGGCAGATAACTTCCTCAATTCCACCTTCGTCAATCTGCCAACCGTCCAGAAAATGGAACCGCGCCAGCACGATCTGGAAATCTCTACTGAGGACGCGCGCCCACGCGGGATCGTCGAGGGCGATCGCGTGCGCGTATACAACGATCGCGGTGAGGTTTTCTTGCGAGCTCGTGTCGATGGCGCCGTGCAGCCGGGCGTGGTGGGAGCGCGCCTGGGCTGGGCCAAGCTGTCGAATGCGGGAGATGGAATCAACGTGCTGACTTCGGCACGGCTGACCGATCTCGGCGGCGGAGCCACGTTTTATTCCACGCTGGTCGAAGTGGAGCGCGTCGCGTCTCAGCCCGTTGCGCGTCGTCACGGCGCGTGATGTACGCCCCTCAGAAACTTCCGTCGGCGGCAAGGGTTAGCGTAGCCGTCGCCCCAGTACGCGGCACCGCTTTGGTTGCCGAACCCGAGCAGCCGTACCGTATAATTGCGCTTTCATTAACACTTGCGTCGAGGTTTTCGTCATTTCTTGCCCTATTCAGGTAAGACCCGCGAGGATATTGGTTCGCGGGACTCGTGGTTGCGCCACGGCAGTCGGTCTTCTTCTGGCACTCATGATTCTTGCCGTGTCCTGCGTGGCGCAGCAGCAGGAGGTGATCTCCGAGATTGTCATCCACGGCAATCGCCGCATCCCCGCCGACACGATCCGCGCCCGCATGTTCAGCAAGCCAGGTGACGTCTACGACCAGGCCGCGCTGGAGCGCGACTTCAATTCGCTTTGGAATACCGGATACTTCGACGACCTGCGCATCGAGCGCGAGCAATCGCCCAAGGGCTGGATCATTCACGTTTATGTCAAGGAAAAGCCCACCATCCGCGAGATCAAGTACCAGGGCTTGAATTCGGTTTCCCAGAGCGACGTACTGGACAAGTTCAAGGAGCTGAAAGTCGGCCTCACGCAGGAGAGCCAATACGATCCGACGAAGGTCAAGCGCGCCGAGGTCGTGATCAAGCAGTTGCTGGCGGCGCACGGCCGTCAGTTCGCCACCGTGCGCTCGGAGGTCCGGCCAATTCCCCCCGCCGCCGTGTCGCTGACCTTTGTCGTCAAAGAAGGCCCGAAGGTCAAGGTGGGCAAGATCAAGTTTGAGGGCAACCACGCGCTCAGCAATCGCGAATTGCAGAGCGCGATGAAGAACCTGAAGCCCATCGGCATTCCGCATTCCATCTTTCTGGAGAACCTGTTCGCGCGCACCTACGACTCCACCAAGCTGACCGAAGATGCCGAGCGCGTGCGTTACTACTACCAGACCAAGGGCTACTTCAAGGCGCTGGTCGGCGATCCCAAAACCCAGATCCACGACACCAGCGGCGTCAAATGGTATTTCCCCTTCAAGTCGTCGCCCGGCAAAGCAGTCGATATCGCCATTCCGGTGGAGGAAGGCCAACGTTACCGGCTGAAGGAGATCACGTTCAGCGGCAACAAGGCGATCAAAGACACGCGCGCGCTGCGGACTTTGTTCAAGATCAAGGACGGCGACGTCTTCGATACGGAGGCCATCCGCAAGGGCCTGGAAGCTTTGCGCAAAGCCTACGCTCAGTTCGGCTACATTAACTTCACTCCCGTTCCCAACACCGATGCCGATGACGAGAAGCACACGATCAGCCTGCGCATCGATCTCGACGAAGGCAAGCAGTTCTACGTTCGGCGCATCGAGTTCCAAGGCAACACCACCACGCGCGACAAAGTCATTCGCCGCGAACTGGCGCTGGAAGAAGGTCAGGTCTACAACGGCAATCTTTGGGAGCTGAGCCTGCTCCGCCTGAATCAGCTCCAGTACTTCGACCAGCTCAAGCCGGACCAGGATTCCGAGATCAAGCAGAATGTGCAGGACGGCACGGTCGACATCACCCTGAAGGTGAAAGAAAAAGGTAAGAACAGCATCGGCCTGACGGGCGGCGTCAGCGGCCTGGCCGGCGCCTTCGTCGGTATCAACTACACCACTAATAATCTTTTCGGTAAAGGCGAGAGCCTGACGCTGGAATTCCAGATCGGCCAATATCAGCGGAACGAGACGCTGTCGTTTGTGCAGCCTTATCTATTTGATCGTCCGCTGCAGTTTGGCTGGTCGGTGTATCATCGCAGCTACAACTACAACCAGGCAGCGCTCACCCAGATTCAACTCAACGAAAGCTTGAATCTGCCGGCCAGCTACCAGGCGCTGCTGCAGAACTTTACGCAGACCAGCACGGGATTCACCAGCTCGCTCACTTATCCCATCAAGCGCTCGTTCAAACGGATCGGCATCACTTATGGGTTTGACGATTCCTCGATACAGACGTTCAGCGCCGCCTCCACGGATTACTTCGAGGCTATAGATTTCCGTGGTATCTCCGGTCCCAACGCGCTCAACGGAATCATCACCAGCAAAATCGTCCCCAATTTTTCCTACACCAGGTTCGATAACCCGCAGCGCCCGCATAAGGGCCAGAGCGTGTACTTCGCCACGGAATTCGCCGGCCTGGGCGGCAACGTCAAGTACGTCAAACCGGTGGCCGAGTACAAACGGTTCGTGCCGGTCAACAAAGGCCGCAACGCGATTGGCTTCCGCGTGCTGGGCTCGTGGATCACCGGCTACGGAGGCCAGGTCGCCCCGCCGTTCGACCGCTTCTATCAGGGCGGCGACACTGACGTGCGCGGCTTCGATATTCGCGCCATCTCTCCGGTGTCGTTCTTCCCCACGACGGTTACGATTCCATTGCAGAATCCGGATGGAAGTTCGGTACCGCTCAATCCGGCAAACCCGCGCCAGGGTACATACAACATCACCATTCCGGTGGAGCAGATCATCTTTCCCGGCGGCGATACCAACCTGGTGACCAACCTGGAGTATCGCATTCCCATCGCCGGGCCGGTGACGCTGGCGCCCTTCGTGGATACAGGCATGGACTTCGCCTCCCAATCTGGGCAGCTACAAGTCTCTTCCGCGCAGATTTCCACCCTCAATTCGACGGTGTTCGGTTGTCCGGCAGTGAATTCCAGCTTCCAATGCGTCGGCACTACCATGCTGCATTACACGAATGAGCTGCCGATCATTTCCGGGACGAATTATCAGCCGCGCATGTCGACCGGCCTGGAACTGCAGGTCATATTGCCCGTCATTAACGCTCCTTTCCGCATTTACTATGCCTACAATCCGTTGCGCCTCAACGAATATGTGACCTCGCCCAATCCTATTACCCGATCGCTGTTCCCGCCCGGAGCGGCCGGCGACTATACCTTCGCCCAGGCGATTTCGATCTACCAGCCGAAATATCTGCTGGCAGAGCCGCTACACACGTTCCGCTTTAGCGTCGCAACCACGTTCTGAGAAGCCACTCTTCGCGGATTCGCTCTTCGCTTTTCGCCAGAATAGGCGACCGCGATCAGCCGCTCTGGCGAACAGCGAAAGGCGAAGCGCGGCTTTTCCCGTTTGACGCTGAGAAGCTGCCTTCCCTATAATCGAACTATCCGCACCGCCGAATTTTCCGGTCGGGAAGCGTCTCGGCGAAGTCCGAGCCGAGCGCCGTCACCCGACAGTCCAGAAAGAGGCAGATAGCACCGCCGTTATCGCTGGAACACCAGAAGAATTCCCGGAGCAGTTCAAGGAGCTACACCAACGCAATGAAGCGCACTTTCATAGGCACAGCCGTGCTCGCCCTGGTTCTGGCAACCGCGAGTTTGGCGCAATCGGCCCCTGCAACCGGCAGCGCCACGCCGGCCGCCGCCACCCCCACCTCTACGACTCCCGCCGGCAGCAGTAGCGTGAAAGTCGGAATCATCGATATCCAGCAGGCAATCGTCGCGACCAATGAAGGGGCGCGCGACTTCGAGGCGCTGCAGAAGAAGTTTGAGCCCAAGAAGAACGATCTTGCCGGCCAGAACACCGAGATCGAGAACCTGAAGAAACAGCTCAACACCCAAGGCGACAAGATGAACGAGGAGGCGCGCGCCACCCTGGTCAAGTCGATCGAGGGCAAGCAGAAGAGCCTGCAGCGTTCGGTGGAAGATGCGCAGAACGAGTATCAGCAGCAGCAAAACGAGATTGCACAACGCATCCTGCAGAAGATGGCGCCCGTCATCGACAAGTTCGCCAAGGCCAACAACTACGGCCTGCTGTTCGACTCCTCGAACCCTTGGCCGCAGGGGCCGCTTCTCTGGGCAACGGCCGGCGTGGACCTGACCAAGACCATCGTCGACGCCTACAACGCGCAGTCGGGCGTTGCGCCTCCACCCAAGCCCGCGGGCGCTCCCGGCGCGAACACCGGCAAGCCAATCGGGGCAGCAACGCCTCCGGCGGGGACAACCAAGCCCGCAACTTCCGCCGCGACTACGTCCAAACCGTAGTTCGCACAACACCTTCGCGAACCAAGGCCGCCATTTCAGGCGGCCTTTTGCATTGCTGGTGAGGACTGCCAGTAGCCGAAGTTGTTTCTTAGGGCAGGAACACCGCCCAAGGATAAAGGCGAGAGGATCAGAATTATCCCGTAATCGGGCAAACCTGGGCACACGTATCGGTCCCGCTTTGTGGCTACGGCCGACGAGAATGGAGACGGTAAGCCCGACTTGGTTGTTGTGAATGCGGGATTTGGTTTGACGAGTGTTGGCAAGAAATCGGCCGGCGGCCGACCACATTGCGCGGTTGGAGTTTTGCGGATTCCAAGGACCAAGTTTAGGAAGGTTGGGCATGGGACAGTCAGTCAGTGCCCGAGGTGCTGGCCAACTGCTGGCCATTTCGGCTGCAAATCGGGTTACTGAGCGCAAACGAGAAGGCGCTAAGTCCAACAAAATACGTTACGATGAATGAGCACAAACAGGGCAGGCAGAATTAGCAAGCCGCTACCCGCACAACCGCGTAGGGGATACAATAATTGTTCGGAATGCATTTCAAGCAGCGGTTCCCGTTTACAATCCGCGCAGCAGGATGAACGGAAGGGGCAAAGTCTTCACTCTCGGGCGGTGACTATCGGTCGTCGAGCTTGCCGAGGAACATTTCTGGGCGCAGCATAGCGATTGGAATTCTTGCATTTATTTCCCAGCTCGATGCTCAGCCCGATGAGGGTCTGACTTACACGTACTTATAGGCGTTAGCAGCCCCTACGAGCCTGTGTAAGTTATTGTAAACAAGTTGGGTTACGAATTCACACGGTGGAAGTCACAGGTTCGAATCCTGTAGCGCCCACCATTTCGCCTGTCTTGCATCCGCACCGAAAGGAATTTCGATGAGAATTCTCGGGACACTCCTCTGCATTCTCATCCTGACATCCCTGTTTGCCGCCGGACAGACCAGCGTTCCGCCATCAGGAGCCAGCCTTACAGCCCAGGAAATTGCCTCGCGTCTGGCCGAGAGCAATGGCAAGCGCAAGCTGGCGTTGCAGTCCTACACCGGCGAGCGCCAGTATCACCTGCTGTATACGGGCTTTCCCGGCAAGCACGAGGCCGATATGGTGGTCCAGGTCAGCTACCAGGCTCCCGCTGATAAACGGTTCACGGTTGTTTCGGAGAGCGGATCAAGCCTGATCATCAATCGCGTGTTCAAAAAGCTGTTGGAGACTGAGAAGGAAAGTGCCGATGCCGAAAGCCAGGCGCGGAGTGCCGTCTCGTCCGACAACTATGCCTTCGAGTTACTGGGCAAGGAAGACTTGAATGGCCGTCCGTCGTACATTTTGAAGGTCGAACCTAAGACTTCCAACAAGCTGCTCTATCGCGGCAAGATTTGGGTTGATGCTGCGGACTTCGCCGTCGCCAAAATCGAAGCCGAGCCCGCCAAAAGACCGTCGTTCTGGATAAGCAATACCGTTATCCACCACACTTACCGCAAGGTCGGCCAGTTCTGGCTTCCCGAGCAGAACGAGTCGACCACCGAAGTGCGCCTGGGAGGCCACGCAGTCTTGTCCATCCGTTATCGAGAATACAAAGTCGTCCCGGAGACGAAGGTCTCAGGTGCGGCGACTTTGGCGGAAACTTCAGGGAACTGACGACGCAGTGATCCTGAACGCTGTCGCCCGAGTGGCGCGTTTTGCCTTATTTGAAAAGCCTGCAAGCGCGCTTCACTCCACCACGCGGAAAAGTATCGGACGATTGCGGCGGCTTTGCGATGGAGCGTCTACGGCCTCCATCCTTTTTCCCATACAATGGCATCCATCCAACTGCTCTCTCCTGAGCACGTCTGTGGTTTTCTCTCGCATGAAAAAGTTCCTCATCCTATCTCTCTGGCCCGTCCTGCTCATCGCCCAGAGCAAGACCGGAGAGTTACGCCTGCGGGTCACCGATCCCGCCGGGCTGGGCGTGAAGAGCTCGGTTGAACTGAGCAGCGAGGCGAATCAATTTCGCCAGAAGTTTGTGACCGACGACTCGGGTGTGCTCGATGCGCAGCGCCTACCTTTCGGCCTTTATCGCCTGCAAGTTTCGCGTGAAGGATTCGCCCCAGTGTCCGAAGCGGTGGAAATCGGGTCCGCGGTTCCCAAACAACTCACGATCAAGCTCAGCATCCCAGGTGCGAAAGAATCCGTGACCGTGAAATCCGAGCCCACCTTGATTGATCCCGATCAGGCCGGATCGGTAAACCACATCGGCAGCGCTGCCATCCAGGACCGCCTGACATCGATACCGGGACGGTCGATTCAGGACCTGGTGGTGACGCAGCCCGGCTGGCTCTACGAAGGCAACGCGGTCTTGCATCCGCGCGGATCGGAGTACCAGACGCAGTTCGTGGTGGACGGAATCCCGCTCACCGACAACCGCTCACCCAGCTTCGGCCCGGAGATTGGCGCCAACGACGTCGACTCCATGACAATCTACACCGCAGGATTTCCCGCCGAATACGGGCGAAAAATGGGCGGCGTAGTCGAAGTCAACACGCTGCACGATCCACAGCCTGGATTTCACGGGCAGGTCGTTCTCTCAGGCGGCAGTTTCGATAGCGCAGGAATCTTTGCGCAGGGCCAGTACACGTGGGGGAAAAACGTTCTTGGGGTCAGCGGCTCAGGTGCGCAGACTGACCATTATCTGAATCCTGTCGTTCCCGAGAACTATACAAACAGTGGGACCATCGGCGATTTTGCAGTTAATTACCAGCGTGATCTGACCCCCAATGACCGGCTGAATTTTATTGTTCGCTACGAGTTGTCGCGCTATCAACTGCCCAACGAGATAGTGCAGCAGACGTTTTGTTATTCGCCGGGACAGACGCAGGGACCGCCGTGTCAACAACAGAACGCGAACGATTTCGAAACCATGGGAGTGGTCAGCTACCGGCACATCTTCTCGCCGAAGGTCCTCGCCGATTTTCGTGGAATGCTGCGTAACAACGGTAATGATTTCTATTCCAACGAGTTGTCGACACCGATCATTCTGTTTCAGCACAACTGGTTCAATGAAGGCTATTTCGCAGGAACCCTCACCGTGGATCACGGGCGTAACGAGTGGAAGATGGGTGTGGAGTCGGATAATACTTTCCTGCACGAAAACTTCTATTACCACATTACGGACCCATCGCAATTCGATCCCAATACCGCGCCCACCTTCAGCTTCCCCGGCGATTATCCGAGCCAGGGGCAGCGTCCCGATCTTGAGCAATCCGCATTCGTGCAGGACCAGGTTCGCATGGGGAATTGGACCGCGAATCTCGGCCTGCGTTACGACCACTACCAGCTCGTCGTTAACAAACAGGCGGTTGATCCCCGCATTGCGCTCTCGCGCTATTTTCCCGCGATTGGCTTAATCGCGCATGTTTCCTATGACCGAATCTTCCAGACGCCGTCGTTCGAGAATCTGCTGCTGTCCAGCTCGTTTGAAGTCGCCCTGATCAATCCCGATGTTCTGCGTCTGCCGGTAGTTCCTTCGCAGGGCAACTATTACGAAGCGGGAGTGTCGAAGGCCTTTGGCAACAACCTGCGCATTGACGTCAACTACTATCTGCGCGATGTCGCCAACTACGCCGATGACGACCAGATCGAGAACACCACCATCAGTTTCCCCATTGCATTCCGCAAGGCTGTCATTTATGGGGCAGAAGGAAAGATAACCGTTCCGCAATGGCACAAACTTTCCGGCTTCGCCAGTTATTCCTATATGGTCGGCAATGCATGGTTTCCGGTTTCGGGTGGGTTGTTTATCGGCGCCGACGCGCAGGCGGCGATCAGCCAAACCACTGGCCACTTCCCCGATTCCCAGGACCAACGCAACACGCTGTTCACTCGCTGGGTTTATCAGGTCAAACCGCGTTTCTGGCTGGCCGGCGGGATTCAATACGGGAGCGGCTTGCCATTTGACTTCCAGGGTACCGAGCAGGAGGCCTTGGCGGAATATGGCCCTGAAGTCATCAGCCGAATCAATTTTGCGCGCGGACGAGTTTATCCTTCGTTACTGGTCAGTGCGTCTGCAGGTATCGACGTGTATAAATCGGAACGGATGAAAGTTCGCTACCAGCTAGACGGTCAGAATCTGACCAACGTTCTCGACGTGATCGACTTTGGCGGGTTGTTTTCCGGCAACGCGATCGGCCCTCCGCGCAGCTTCGCCATGCGCCTCACCACAAGCTTCTGATTACGGTTTCCCGAACAGCCGAAAATACGTCTTTAGCAGCGCTGAACGTTCTTCAGGCTGCCGCGATTGCTGCCATTGCCAAATCTGCCGCTCGGAGGCACGCAGCCGCGTGAGGAATTCGGGGTCGCTGAGACGTCGTTTCGCCATCAGCTCGAGACGCTTCTGCCGCATGCTGCGGCGACCGCGAAGCGCAGCCCTTAAGCCACGCAGATACGCGCTCGCTCCGCCATTCTTGATTGCGAACAACATCCAGAGAAGTTGATACAGCGCAACCCGCGGCAACAGGCGCGCGAATACCGGCCGTGGATAATCTTTCATCAGTAAGAAAATCTGGTTGCGCGTGATGAACTCGATCACGCGGGGATGCAACGGCTCGCCCAGGGTTGCGCTGCCGACGTGATACGCCACCGCACCGGGTAGATAGAGCCCGCTGTGTCCGAGGAGCTGCACGCGCAACGCAAGATCGAGATCGTCAAGATAGGCGAAGAATTCGGGATCGAGTCCGCCGGTGGCGATGAAGGCCTCGCGCCTGTAGAGCACTGCTGCTCCGCAACCCGCAAGTACTGCGGTGGCGTGGTCAAACTGGCCTTCGTCGCGGTCCATGTGGCCCAGCCGATAACCTGCCCCGGCCAATAACATTGCATCGCCGGCGCCGTCGAGATGTGTGCGTTGCGTCGCTCGTAACAGCTTGCCGGTGGCGAAGCCCAGCTTGGTATCGCCATCGAGCGCCGCGGCCAGCTTCTCGAGATAGTCCGTCTCAAGCTCGACATCGTTGTTGAGCAGAAGAATGTATCGCGACTCGGTCGCCGCAACCGCGCGATTGATGGACCCTGTGGTGCCCTCATTCGCCGGCAACTCGATGCGACGGGTGTTGCGCGGCAGCGGATCAGGAAGCATCTCTCCGGCACGCGCTTCGTTCTCGACGACAACAATCTCCCACTCCTCGGCGGGCAGCGTCTGCGTCTGGATGAATTCAATGCAGCGAGCGGTCAGGTCGGGACGATGTAACGCAGGAATGGCGATGGCGACGGTCTTCACGCGGTCCTGTTGGGGATTGTACACAGCGCCGCGTTGGCGAAGGGCTTGCGGCTTATCGATGCGCGCCCATCAGAGCGGCTGCGGCTTGCTGCGCGCGCTCATAGTTACTGGTCAGCAGTTTCGCCTTTTACAGAGCTTCTTGCGATTCCGCCTGTCCTCCGCTCTGCTCGAGAGCGCGCGCCAGCATTCATTCCGGTTTTCTCTTCAAGATGTAAATGAAGAATTGTCGGGTCGCTGGCAAGTTGCTGTCGGTCAACTCGTCGCCTTGCGTGGCCACAGGGACGCGATCGATCTCCTGATAGTAATCAGCCATGTAGCTCCCCGCCCAGGCAAAGAGCAGATTCAGTTTGGGAGAATCCTCCGACCAGGATTCGCCGACATTCACGTAGACCAAATATTCGGGCTTGGCCGTTTCGATTTCATTGGCCATCTCCTCCTGCATAGTGAGGGCATACGGCTGATTTTCCTGCATGGGATAGGTGTAGATGTATCCCGTGGCCGAATGGCGGTGAGCGTAAAAATATATCTCAGGCTCGGAACCCAGCACGGCGATCCGCGCTGACTCTGGCGAGTGCTGTCGAAGATATTCTCCAACCTGCGCAGCTTCAGGAAAGGGGCTCGCACGATAGGCATATCGGGTGAGCGCATCAGGTGTCATGCCGAACAGGAAGTTTCTCTGTTGAAAGATCGAGTAGCAGAAGACCAGCAGAAACAAACCAACGGGAGCCACGCGGAGCCCACGTATCGAATCGCGAGTAGCGATCTTAAGCGTCGCATAGCCAATAGCAGCGCCGATGAGAAGCGAAACTGCCGGAAGCATGAGAATGAAGTAGTGCGGGCGAAAACGGAGTCCAATACTGACGCCTAGCAACGAGAAAACGAGCAAGGCGGTAAGAAAGAAGGCATTCTTTTTCGCGGCCGAAGACCAGAGGAATGCTGTCAGCCCCACCGCGGCGACGATCCACAATGCGAAGCCGGACTTCACAATATGGGGGGAAACTTTCCAGAACGAGGGTACGGCCCACGACAAAGGAACGGCTGCAGCGTACTTGCCCGCGTAGGAGAAAGTCCAGAACCAGAACTTCTGAAAAACTCCGGCCTTGAACAGAAGGGCACAGGTTGCCGCAAACGGGAGCAGGGCCCCGGCGAACAGTACAAGCACCCTCCGAACTCTTGCGGCCAAGCGGCGTTGATCGCCCGGGCGTGTCCTCAAAAGCCAGACTGCGGCAAAAACCAGAAACACGAATCCCGGCTGCTTCATCAGGAACGCCAATCCGAACAGAACCCCGGCGCCAAGAACCAGCCAATCATTCTTCGTCCTCATTGCCTGCATAAGTACGAGAATTCCTGCACTCGCGGCCAGGACCACAAAATGCGTCGCGTGCCCGGCCAGTCCCAAAACGTAAGGGCTGGTTGACAGGAGGGCATAGCTCGCGCCGCTTACGACTCCGCCGATTACGCCGAAGAGGCGCCTGGCCATCACAAAGATGATGAGGGTCTCGCAAGCATTCACCAGGGTGAGGCCAAGGTGAATGCCGGATGAGGTTTGTCCAAATGCCGCCAGGATCAACGCGTACGCGGCGTAGGTACCCGGTAGCTTCATGTTGTAAGCAAGCTGGTAGGGAGGGATGCCTTGCAACATAAGCTGGCCGGCGTAAGCGTACTCGCCTTCATCGCGCTCCAGCGGCATGGAACCGAGGCGAAACCGTATCAGGGCGAAGAACAGGACGGTCAGCAACAGCAATGCGTAACAAACGGCGCGGCCAACTCTGCGGCTTCTCCCCTGCCCGTGTACAGCAGCCAGCGGCGGTGAGAAATCGTCGGAAGTTTCCTGGCGCAGCACGAAAGGCATTCTACCCGACGCCGCACTCAGCCTGACTCAGAAAAGACCTCCGTACTCGATTGCGAAGCAAACAAAAAGAACGGCGTGTTCTCCACGCCGTCCCTGCGAAGCCCCCGATGAAAATTTCTTAGTCGCCGCTGTACGCGACTGCGACAGCTTCCGTCTCCGCCGCTTTCGGCTGAAGCGTGATCTCCGGCACGCGCGAGCCTAGCTTTGGCAGCTTCACGTCCCAGATAAGCCCGAGCCACTGCAGCGTTTTGATGCCGTACCAGTTCAGGTCGAACTCATACCACGCGAGCCCATGCCGCGCCGACTGCGGATGCGCGTGATGGTTGTTGTGCCAGCCTTCGCCGAAGCTGATGTAAGCCACCCACCAGAGATTGCGCGAATCGTCGGTGGTGGCGAAGCGCTTCGAGCCCCACATGTGGGTGGCCGAGTTCACAAACCACGTCGAGTGCAGCAGGAAAACGGTGCGCAGGAAGAGTCCCCACATCAGCACCGACCATCCGCCAAACGCGAGCAGAATGACGCCCAGCACGGTGATGGGCACCCAGTGGTATTCGCTGATCCAGACATGGAATTTGTCTTTGCGCAGGTCGGGGACGTAGGCCAGCAGTTCGGTGCTCTTGTTGTGGAAGGTCTTGCCGGTAAGGATCCAGCCCATATGCGCCCAGAATCCGCCATCGCGCGGCGAGTGCGGATCGCCGGGCTTGTCGGAGAGCTGGTGATGCACGCGATGTGTGGCCACCCAGAAGATCGGGCCGCCCTCCAGCGCCAGCGTCGCGCAGACGGTCAGGAAGTACTCCACCCACTTCGGACATTTATAGCCGCGATGCGTGAGTAGCCGGTGATAGCACATGCCGATGCCGAGGCTGCCTGCTACCCAGTACAGAAATAATGCGATGAACAGGGCCTTCCAACTAAACATGAAGAGCGCAACGATTGCGCCGACGTGGAAAGCGATCATGAAGGAAGTAGTGAGCCAGTTGACGCTGGTGTCTTTGACCCTGGGTTGAGCGACGTCTTGCTGAGCCATGTTTCCCCTGACTTGCGGAAATAGCGGCGCGCAATGAAATGCGAACCGGTATCTCCAGACTAACAACTCAAGGGAATTCCGTTTGTAATACTTTTGTCAGCTTGTTTAGAAGTCCTTGTGAAACCGCCCATCCACGCTGAAGCCGCCGTTCTGGTCGCGCACGCCGCTCACCGACCACTTGCGATTGAGCTGGTACTGCAACTGCACCGCCGAAAACTGCGTGGTGGTCACGTCGGTGGAGAACGTCACATAGAGTTTGCTGGTGACGCGCTGGCGCACAGTCAAGCGCGCGCCCTGTTGCTGATCTCCAACCGTGGAACCGAGTTGTGGATCGAGCGAAATCTGCGACACGCCCAGGGCTTTCTGCAGCCGATCAGTGACCTGGCTGCTGACCTGCGATGCGATCAGCGACTCGGCGCCCAGCGTGGTCGACTGCGCCGGCGCGGCGTTGGCAGCCTCTTCCGTGCTTCCGAACGCGATCAGGTGAATGATGTCGGCCTGCGACAGCGCGGGATTCGAGGTGTAGTTGGTTTGCAGTCGATCAAAGGGGCCACGGATATGGATCGCGATGTTGTACTGCTGGATGTCAGTGTTGACTTGCAGGTTGACGATCGGCTCTGTCTCGACCGTGTTGACGAATGCAATCGTGCCGCCCTGCACGGTGTAACGATTCCCAAGCGCAATCACGTCGCCGCCGGTGAGATTGGCGCGTCCCACAATAACAGGGCCCGCAGCCGTGCCGATGACGCGCAGGTTGGCATCGCCCTGAATGCTGACGGTGGGATTCACCACCTTCAGTTCCGAAGTTGAGCGCACCGCGACGTTGAGCTTTAGATTGTCGGCGAAACCCTCGGTGACGGGCGGCGAGGCGACGCCGCCGAACTGCGTTACGAAGCTCGTGAGGTCGAAACCGGGAGTGAACGAGATGCTGTTGATGTTCACCTGTCCGGCCAGCAGTGCGGTATCGGTAGTACCCGTCATGGTCAGGCTCACACCCATGTCCGTGCGCACGGTTGGCGGATAGAGCATTCGCAGATCGTCGCCCTTCAACGCCAGGTTGAACTGCACGGCCGGCCGGAAAGCTACGCCTCCCGACGCGCTGACGGTGCCTCCGCCGACGTTGCCGGTGAACTGCGAAATATCGATACGATTAGTGCGCAGCAGCAGTACGCCGTTACCATTCGAGAGCCCGGTAGGAGCATCGGGCGTGGAAAAGCTGGCATTCACGATGCGAATCTGGCCTTCGATATTGTCCCCCGGCTTCTGACCCGCAGCATTGATATCGAACTGAAGCTGGCCGCCGCTGGTGAGCGTCGGATCGAAGACCTCGGCGATGGCGAGATTGATTGCACCCTGGACATTCAGCGTGGCGGGCGCGTTGCCGCTCAGCGGCATTTGTCCCTGGAAGCGTAGGTCGGTGTCGGTGCCCTTGATTTCGCCCGGCTGCAACGAGAGCACGCCGTTTGCGTAGTCGGCGGTGATGGGCCTTACTGCCGCAATCTGCAAGTTGGCGGGTGGAGCGCCCGCGGTAGTGGCCGCGCGATAGTTCACCGCCAGGGTCGGAACGTTCACATGCGCCTGCAGAAGTGTTTTGTCTTTGAGCGGGCCGCGCACGGTGGCGTGAATCTCGGTCTGACCGCTCACGGCTGCGGCCTGCGACGGCGCATAGGCTGCCAGGATCGGCTGCAGCGGAATGACCGGAGTATCCAGCGCGAGGTCGGCGTAGTAATCGCCGGTGAGGGCGACTTTGCCCTGCGCTTTCAGCGGGGTATTCGCAATCTGCGAGTCCAGCCTGAACGTTGCCTGGTGGTTCGCGAGATTGCCCTGGAAACTCACATCGCGAATCGGCTGCTTCTGCACCGTCAACTGTGGGATGGTGAGCGACGCGGTCGCCTGTGGATCTTTCAAAGTGCCGCGACCGCTGGCGTTCAGGTTCAAGGTGCCGCTGACTTGCAGATTGCGTTGCCGCAGAATCTGCAACTGTTGCAGTTGAATGTTGGTCGCCTGCAGAACGGCGTCATAGCCCTCCTGCTTGGGATAATAGGTGAGCTGCCCCTGCGCCATACCGGCTTGAGTGCGGACGAGCAGGTTGCTGTGTACGGCATCGCCGGTGCCCTGGAAGCGCAGCTCGGCAATCTGCACCGGCTCGCCGGAGATGTTGGCGTTGCGCAGCGAGAGGTCGCCCTGGCCTATGGGGTTCATCTCGCTGCCATGCGCGGCAACGTTCGCATTCAACGTTCCGCTGACCGGCGTGCTGAGGTTGGCCGCGCGCGCCAGCTCCGCGACCGAGACCTGCGTGGCACTGACATTTGCCCTGAACGGGCTGGTAGGAAGGTGCGACCAATCGTGCAGGCCGGTCTGCAGGTTAAAGGTGACATGCCCCTGCTGATTGGCAAGCTCGAGGGTGCCGTTCTGCAAGCTCACTTGCGACGGACTGGCTTGCACCGAAGTGCGCAGCGAGCGGAATGCGCTGCCACGGAGCTCCAGGTTACGGGCATTCAGTTGTCCCGCGATTTGTGGCGCGCTGGTGGTGCCGCGGACCGTGCCGTCAAAGGTCGCCATGCCGTTAAGGTCGAGCGGTTGCGATGGCGGAGTGAAGAGGTCGGCGACGGTTTCCAACTGGTGCAGATCGTTGGCCTGCAAACGCACCTGCAGCGAGGAGTGTTGGCTCACCGTGCCATCCAGAGTGAGCAAGGTCTGCGGCATCTGGAGATAGCTCTTGGCGAGAGCAATCTCTTGCGTGCGGCCGTCGTAGCGCGCGTGCAGCTCGGCATTGAGCGGCACTGAGCCGGTATTTGCGCCGGGCTTGGAGGGAGCGACGTTCGCCTTCGCGAGCGCGTCGGCACGCAGCAGAACATTCTTAAAGCTGCCGGTCCAATTGGCTTCGGAATTGGCGTTCACCTGGCCGGAGAGGGCGAGCGGTTTCAAGCTCGCGGCATTGGCGACGGCCTTGAGGTCCGCCAGGGAAATGCCTCGAACGGTGGCCACCACGTGCCCCTGCTGATTTCCCATCACATTGCGGACAGTAGCATTGGCGCGAAAACTTCCGCCCAGCAGTTGCGCGCTCACGCCGCGCAATTCCACATTGCCGTCGGCGAAAGTGTAGGCCGCATCCAGATCGCGGATATCCATTCGCAAACTCGCGGTGCGGGCCTGCAGCACGCGGCTGTGCACCGTGCCTTGCAACGAGGTTGTGTCGAGCGCGGCCTGGCCGGGGACGCTGTTGTAATCCGCTATGCCATTCGCCACGACGACACCGCTTGGCACCGTCGGGCTGTGCGCCACGTTGCGCAGCTCGGCAAGAGAAAGGATGACGATGTAGTTGGCATGCACACGCGGGCTGGCGTAATTGTCTAATGAGGCGTTCAGCAGGACCTGCGATGAGCCGCTGGTCAGCTTGACATTGCTGAGCGTCATGCCATCGCGGCGGGCGTTGAATTGCGCTTTCAGGTTGTGCGAAATCGGCGCATAGCTGCCGTACTGCAGATGACCGTCGCGATAAGACAACGTGCCGAAATATTGGCCATTATCGGCGGAATTGTAGCCGGACTGGAACTCCAGATCGCTTAAGTCAGCGTACAGCGGGGTCTCGCGATCGTTGTAGTAAACGACGCCCCGACCCAGCACGATATGGCGAATGGCCAGATCGAAAACATTCGTATTGGAGTTGCCGCTGGTCGGCAGGTTAGTCTGCCCGTTGGCGGCTACGATGAGATCGGCGACCGGATGGTCGACGGTGACGCGATCAAGGCTCCACTGCCGACGCAGTATCGAGATGATGCGAACGCCCAGGCCAATGTGATCAACCTCCAGCAACGGCCGGCCCGCGCCTGGACCTGCGCCATAAACCGTAACCCCGTACAGATCCACAGCAGGCGGCGATAGATGCAGCGCGAGATTCTGGAGCTGCACCCGTGTGTTGAGGGCCGCGCTCGCTTTCGTCTCCGCCACGCCGAGCAGATAGTTGTGAAACTTCTGGCTGTGCAGCAGGACGTAAACGCCGGCGACCACAACGATGATGAGCGCCAGGAGAATGCCTGCCATCCAGGCGACGACGCGCTTCCAGCGAGGATGCTTGCGCGGCGATACGAGGTACGGTCTCTCTGGCTCTTGTGGAGGAAGTCCCAAGTCTCGAATAGCCATAACTAAAATGCCTGCCCCAAGGTGATGAAGTATTGCGTTGGATTGAGTCCAGGAACCGGATTCAGGTTGCGCCCGACGTCGATGCGGATAGGCCCAACCGGCGTCGCGTAGCGGAATCCGATGCCGACACTGTTGCTGTAAAGCGAAGTAAAGTCGTGAAAGCCGATGCTGGGGAAAACGTTCCCGCCGTCGTAGAAGGTGACGATGCCCAGCCCGTCTTTAATCATGTTGAGCGGGAACCGCAGCTCGCTATTCAGGATGAGGAGTTCGTCGCCGCCCCGCGGCACGGTGATCTTGACGCAGGTTGCGGGATCGCTGGGATTGCCGCACGCAGGGATGACCTCTTGGGGTCCGGCGCCATCCAGCGGAAACCCGCGCAAAGTGCTGCCGCCGCCGGCAAAGAATGCAGAACTGAGCGGCACCTCACTGCCATCGAATGCGTGTTCCAGACCGACGCGAACGCTGTTCGCCCAGATGATGCCGGTTTGATGCAGGTTCTTGTAGTACGCCGTCTGGCCGAGAAACTGGCCGAAGCTGAAATTCGATCCCAGCCAATATGGGCTTACACCGACCTGGTAATTCTCGTAAATGCCCTTGTGAGCGTCGAGCACGTTGTCGCGCGTGTCGTGCACCCAGGTTGCAGAGAGGGTAGAAAGATGGACGCTCAACTGATTGGCGGGCACCAGTTGCGGGATCAGCAGGTTGCTGATGCGAGTGAGCTGAAAATTGTACTGCAGCGATAGGTGAGTCGTCTTTTGCGCCTGCGCCGTCTTCCCCAATGCCCTCTGCAACTGATAACCGAGAGTGCCCAGCCGATCGGTGAAGATGGGATTTTCCGCGTTGTGTTCTCCCGAAAGAATGGTGCTGCTGCTCCACCGGCTGCCCAGAAAAAACGGATCGGTGTAGCTGAGGCTGCCGCGCTGGTCCAGGCGTCCGGCGAAGGCGCTGAAGTTGAGCGTCTCGGCGCGGCCCCGCATATTGCGGCGCGTGTACTCGAAGGTGCCGTCGGGCCCCCAATATGTCTTCTGGCTGGTGACGAAGTTTCCCGGCAGACCAACCACCGGCAGACCGGGCACGGCCACTGTGCCGCTGGGGATGGCGCCGCCGCGATTGAGCACCTGAAATCCAAAACCGTACACGATGGAATTGCGCTTACTCTCGTGTACCTTGACGACTACATCTTCATCGGTCTGATCGGTAATGGCGCGCCTGGGATCGACCTCGGCCCAATCGAAGATGCCCAGGTTGTACAGACGGCTCTCGGAGGCGAGCATGTCGTTGTAACTGAGCGGCGCACCCGGGCCGATCTTCACCTGTTTGTTGATCAGCGATTGCTTTGTGTGTCCGCGTCCGTCAGTGATGACGGTTGCGGTAATCACCTGCGGGCCTTCGCTGATCCGGTAGACAACGTCCATCTCATGAGGCGTGCCCGCTACCGGGTTGGCGGTCGCGCGGAACGCGGCATTCAGGTACCCGGACGTCAGGTAATGCGCCACGATCAGGCTACGATCTTTGGCGACGAGGTCCTGCGAATATGGCTTGCCCGCACCGAGGTTGATACCATGCGGCGCGAACTGCGCTTCGGGCACGCTGTTATTGCCCTCGATCGTCAGGTTGCGAACGGTGGTGAGCGGGCCTTCCGTC
>Ga0187871_10001731_pt1 | contig 18577 bp, 17 predicted proteins | sample June2016WEW_16_1_FD_132988 | JGI IMG/M metagenome (GOLD analysis project Ga0187871, IMG submission 132988) | Peatland microbial communities from SPRUCE experiment site at the Marcell Experimental Forest, Minnesota, USA - June2016WEW_16_10 | ecosystem: Environmental > Terrestrial > Soil >...
AAGTGAGACGATAGCGTGGCGCGGATGGCTCCGGGCCACTCACAAAGACAACCTTACCGCCATCGGCCGGCGCCCGAACGTCGTACCGAATGGTGTGCCCTTCGCTATCGAAGTAGATCGCTCGCGGAGCCGCTTCCGCCGTGTCGCGGTAGACCACCATCAGGTCGTCATGCACGAAGGCGGGGCGGTCCTTGCTAGCCGGGTATTCGGCGCGGTTCTTGCGCACCAGGATCTTGCCCTGCAGATCTGGCTTGAAAGAAAACGATCCGCTGCCCTGTCCGGGCCCGCCGCCTCCCTCACCAATCCAATCTCCCACCAGGTACTCGACCGGCCCCCAGCCCGCCGGTTTGTCAGCCGGCCTGGCGTTGAGGCATACGACAATGGCCAAAGGAAGCAGGTATCGCATGAGATTCACTCTATCGTAAAAGCTAACGTTCGGCCCGCCGCCCCGTCTATCTCTTCTCTCACAAGGAGGATCTATGAGATTTACCCACGCCACCGCCGTCCTGGCCTTCGCCGGACTGGTCCTGCAATCGGCCGCCGCACAGCGGGAAGGCTCCTTCGACCGCACTCTCACCGTTAACGGCGCGGTCGATCTGAATGTCGAGACGGGCTCCGGCCGCATCGAGGTGCGTCCCGGCGATACTACCAGCGTGCACATTCACGGCGTCGTCCGCGTGCAGAACGATTTCTTCCGCGGCGACGGGGACCGTATCCACGAGATCGAGACGAATCCGCCGATTTCCCAAACCGGCAACAGCATCCGGATCAGCGTGCCGCAGGACGACTGGCTGCGCCGCCACGTCTCCATCAGCTATGAACTGGTGGTGCCGCGTGAGACCCGCCTGCGCGCCCGCACCGGTTCGGGCAGCGAGAGCGTGGAGGGTATCCATGGTCCCGCGGAATTGGAGACCGGTTCGGGGTCCGTCACGGTTGCCCGCGTGGACGATGCGGTGCGTATCCAGACAGGCTCTGGGCGCATCCAGCTCGATGCGGTGAAGGGCAAGGTCGACGCGCACACGGGCAGTGGCTCGATCGAGGGCTCCGGCATCCACGGCCCGATCAGTGCGCACACCGGCAGCGGCACAGTGCATCTGGAACAGACGGCGGCCGGACCGCTCGAAGCCCATACCGGCTCCGGCGGCGTGAACGTGCGCCTGCCCGCGGACGCCGCGTTCGATTTGTACGCACATACCGGCTCGGGTCAGGTGTACGTGGATCACCCCATCACCGTGCACGGTAGCGTCGGCGGCCATGAGGTTCAGGGCAAAGTCAAAGGCGGCGGCGCGCTGGTGGATGTGCGCACGGGATCGGGCTCAGTCCGCATCGAATAGGAATAGTGGGGCAGGCCGCCTTCTCGTTCACAGAAATAAGTGGGAGTGTCGCGCTTCCAGATCGAGCAGAAAGCGTTTGAGCGGCAATCCGCCGCCATATCCCACCAGCGAGCCGCCCGCGCCGATGACGCGATGGCACGGCACCACAATCGGGATGGGGTTTCGCCCGTTGGCGGCGCCCACCGCGCGCACAGCCTTGGGCGCCCCGATCGTGTTGGCGACAGAGCTGTAGCTGCGCGTCTCGCCGTAGGGTATGTTCTGCAGTTCGTGCCACACGCGCAACTGGAACTCAGTGCCCTGCATATCCAGAGTCAAATCGAAGTCTCGCAATTCGCCGGCGAAATATGCGCGCAACTGCGCGACGGCTTGCTTTAGCACCGGATTGGACTCGCACTCGCGTCCGGGCAGTTCGGCCGCAGCATTCAACTCGATCGCGCGGATGCCCAGGTCCGACGCCACTACACCGAACCCGAACTGGCCTGCGGCTTCAAACCGGCGCCATTCCAACATGCATCCAGTGTAACCGTTCGTCGCCAAGGGGCAAACTCAGGACCCAGCGAAGGAATCCCCGGGCGCCGGTCAACAGCGTAGAATGGACCCAATGTCCCTGGATCACCTATTCATTTCCTACGCCCGGAATGACGCCGAATTTGTCAATCGGTTGACTAAGAGGCTCAAGAGTCTGAAGCTTGCCACGTGGCGCGATATCGACGCCTTGCGGGCGGGGGAGCATTGGCAGGCCTCGATTGACAAGGCCCTAAGCAGCGCCGCCGCTCTGGTGGTGGTGCTCTCGCCCCGCGCTGTCAAGTCGGCATATGTCGCTTACGAATGGGCGTTCGCCCTCGGCGCGGGCAAAACGGTAATCCCGATTATCGCTGGGAAGATCGCCAGGGCCTCGATTCACCCACGGCTCTCTGGCCTCCAATCCGTCGATTTCACGAAGCGCGGCAAGCCCTGGCTTCGCCTCATCGACGCCCTTGAATCCGAAGTCTCAGATGCACAAAGAAGCGAGAAGGCCCAGATCCGGGCAGCATTCGAGATCAAGAGTGGAAAGCCGAAGAAGGTCGGCAATGAGTATGTCATCCTTTTGTGGATCGAGCGAATTCCGGCGGGAGCTACGCGAGCGACCTACGAGGCGCACCACAAGTCTTTTAAACCGCCAAGATGGCCGGAAAGAAATCCAGGGGCGAACTTTCGCACACGGATGCAAAGTTACGGCGATGTGCTTCTGTCTGCCGATATTCGAACACCCCATGGAACGACGCGTATCGAAACTACCCTTTATAATGCGTTGCTGCGTACGCACGCCCAGGATCAAGATCGGGCAGTCCGCAGAGCGCTTCGAGATATTAGGCGCAACTGAATAAACCTCGCGGTTTGGGGACCTTTTGGCTGCGGGATAAATCGACGTGGTGTGCCCGACGTGGTGTGCCCTGCTTGCACCCTGACCGCTCCTGTTATAATCGAATGATTCAGAGCGCCCAGACGCAACCATGCCATTGAAACCCATTGCCGCCAATCCCGGCTCGGAGAAGAAGGTGTATCTACTGAAGCCGCGCGGCTTCTGTGCGGGCGTGGTGCGGGCCATCGATGTGGTCAAAATCGCGCTCGATCTCTACGGCCCGCCGGTCTACGTGCGCAAGGAAATCGTTCACAACAAACACGTTGTGGACGAGCTGCGCCGGGCGGGCGCTATCTTCGTGGAAGAAATCGGCGAGGTGCCCACGGGCGCGCGCGCCATATTCAGCGCGCATGGTGTGGCCCCGGAAGTGCGCCGCGAAGCCGCAGCCCGGCGCCTGGAAATCATCGACGCCACCTGTCCGCTAGTGACCAAAGTCCATCTGGAAGCGGCACGCTTCGCGCGCGACGGCTACAGCATCGTGCTGATCGGCCACAGCCATCACGACGAAGTCATCGGGACTCTGGGAGAAGCGCCCGACTCCAGCTACCTGGTCGAAACCGTCGAGGACGTGGACCGTCTGCAACTGCCCGACCCCACGCGCGTGCGCTATCTCACCCAAACCACTCTCAGTCTGGATGAAACGCGCCACATCATCATACGTCTCAAAGAGAAATATCCGCTGATCGATGGGCCGCCCGCCCAGGACATCTGCTACGCCACCGAAAACCGCCAGATGGCGGTGAAGGGCGTGGCGGAATACTGCGACTTGCTTCTGGTGGTGGGATCGCAGAACAGCTCCAATTCGAAGCGGCTGGTGGAGGTGAGCGCCAACGCCGGGGTGCGCGCCTACCTGGTCAACGACTACGAAGAAGTCGATATCGCTTGGCTGAACGGCGTTCTTAATGTGGCGGTCACCGCGGGAGCCTCCGCGCCGGAGAATCTGGTGGAGGAGTTAGTCGCATTCCTGCGGGACCAAGGTTTTCACCGGCTGGAAGAAGTGGAGTTGATCGACGAGGACGTGCGCTTCTCCCTGCCACCGGAGTTAGCTCGGACGGCTCCGGGTTTGACGACGATTTCCGCACGATGAGCACATCTACCGCTTACGCACAAGATACGATGACCTCGGCGGCGGCGCGGGCCGCTCGCCTGGCGGCCGAACGCCTCCTGGCGTTACAGGACTCGGGCGGCTATTGGTGCGCCGATCTGACCGCCGACACCACTTTGGAGTCCGACTACATCCTGTTGCAGCTTTGGATGCATCCGCCCGAAGCCGGCGTCTGGAATCCGCCCACGCGCGCCCTCGTCGACAAAGCCGTGCGCTCGATTCTGGAGCGGCAACTGCCGGATGGCGGTTTCAACATCTATGCCAACGGGCCTTCGGAGATCAGCGCCACCGTCAAAGCCTACTTCGCGCTCAAGGTGGCCGGCCTGGCGCTCAACGATCCGCCCCTGGCTCGTGCGCGCGCGCGCATTTTGGAACTCGGCGGCATTCAGGCGGCCAACAGCTACGTCAAGATCAACCTCAGCCTGTTCGATATGTATCCGCGGCAGTACTGCCCCTCCATCCCGCCGGAGGTCATGTTTCTGCCGGGCAATTTCATCTACCAGATGTCGGCCTGGACGCGCGCCATCGTAGTTTCGCTCGCCATCGTACACTCCAGCAACCCGCGCCGCCCGGTGCCCGCCGGATTCAACCTGGACGAGCTTTACAAGCCGGGCGTCAGCCTCGCCTTCCAGCGGAGCGAGGGCTTCTTCTCGTGGCGCAATTTCTTCCTGGGCGCGGATCGTTTCCTGAAGTTCTGGGAAAAACACGGCTCGCGCGCGCTGCGACGGAAGGCTCTGCGCACCGCGGAGCAATGGATGCTCGCGCGCTGCGAGAACTCCGATGGCTTGGGCGCCATCTATCCGCCCATGATGTACGCCATCATGGCGCTGGACGTGCTCGGGTATCCGGCCGATCACCCCGCCAGCCAGGAGGCCCGCTACCAGTTCGAACGGCTCATGATCGACGACGGCAAGCGCTTCCTGTTTCAACCCTGCTTCTCTCCGATTTGGGACACGGCCATCGCCGGCTTCGCGGTGGGCGAATTTGGAGGGCGGGCTTCAGCCGGCGCCGGACTTCAGTCCGGCTCTTCAGATGCCCTCCGCCGAGCGGCCGACTGGATCCTCTCCAAAGAAGTCCGCGTTTCTGGCGACTGGTCCGTGAAGCGCCCGAAAACCGAGCCCTCCGGCTGGGGATTCTTCTTCCGCAACGATCACTACCCGGATATCGACGACACGGCCATGATCCTGCTGGCGCTGAGCCGCGCGGAATCGACGAACGCGGCGGCTCAAAAGGCGTGTCATCGCCGCGCAATCAACTGGATTCTGGATATGCAGGGCCGCGACGGCGGATGGGCAGCCTTCGACGTGGACAACAACTGGGAGTTTCTCAACGCCGTCCCCTTCGCGGACCACAACGCCATGCTCGATCCGGCGTGCCCCGATATCACCGGCCGCGTGCTGGAGGCTTTGGGCGCGCACGCCCTGCCCAACTCCCATCCTGCCGTGAAGCGCGGCGTCGATTTTCTGCTGCGCAACCAGCAGCCCGATGGAAGCTGGTACGGCCGCTGGGGCGTTGCTTACATCTACGGCACCTGCTTTGCGCTGCGGGGATTGCGCGCCGCGCACTACGACGACCGCGAAGCCCCGGTCCTGCGCGCCGGCGAATGGCTGCGCTCCATTCAGAACGCCGACGGCGGCTGGGGCGAGTGTTGCTCCAGCTACGACCAAGGCTGCTTCGTGCCGGCCGAAAGCACGCCATCCCAAACGGCGTGGGCCTTGATGGGCCTGATCGCCGGTGGCGATACCAACAGTCTCAGCGTGCAACATGGCATCGAATACCTGCTGGATACCCAGCGGCCCGACGGCGGCTGGGACGAAGAACTGGCCACTGGAACCGGCTTCCCCAAAGTTTTCTATCTCAACTACCATTACTACCGCCTGTACTTCCCCCTGATCGCGCTATCCGATTTCTGTGGGGCAGGCTTCCAGCCTGCAGCGGGCTCTCAGCCCGCCTCTTGGACGAACCTATGAGATTTCCCCTTTCCATGACCGCCGGCATGGCCGGATACATTTTCAAGAACAGAATGCGTCCGCGCCCGGAGTGGCAGAAAGACATGTCCGCCGCGCCGGATCTGGCCAACCCCTTCCGCATCCTGCACGGCGCTCCGGCCAGCCGGGCCAATCGCCAGCCGCATCCCATGATCCGCAAGCGCTTCCCGCTGGTGATGATGCTGGAGCCGCTGCACGCCTGCAACCTGACGTGCACCGGTTGCGGCCGCATCCGCGAGTACGAATCCACGATTACCGAGCGGGTGCCGCTCGAGGAATGCCTGGCGGCGGTGGATGAATGCGGCGCGCCCATGGTTTCCATCTGCGGCGGCGAGCCCATGATGTATCCGCAAATCGGCGAACTGGTGGCCGGCATCCTGGCGCGCAACAAGAACATCTACCTGTGCACCAACGGCATGTTCATCGTCAAGCGCCTGCGTGAATTCACGCCCGACAAGCGTTTCTTCTTTAACGTACACCTGGATGGTCTGGAGAAAACCCACGACATCTGCGTGGAGCGCGAGGGCGTTTTTCGCGAAGCCATGGAGGGCATCAAAGTGGCCAAGGCCGCCGGTTTCATGGTGTGTACCAACACCACCATTTACAAAGAAACCGACATGAAAGAGATCGAGGCGCTCTTCGAGTACCTGGAACAATTCCACCTGGACGGCCACCAACTGGCGCCGGCCTACGGCTACTCGGCGGTCGATGATCGTGAAATCTTCATGACCCGCGACGACATTCGCGAGAAGTTCCAGGACATCGAGCGCCTGGCGCAGAGGTTCTATATCAAGCAGACCCCGCTTTATCTCGATTACCTCAGGGGCGCCCGCGAACTGCCCTGTACCGCGTGGGGCACGCCGACCTACAACGTCAAGGGCTGGAAAGGGCCGTGCTACCTGATCACCGACGGCCACTACAAGACCTTCGAGGGGCTGATGACCGAGACGCCCTGGGAAAACTACGGTCCCGGCAACGACCCGCGCTGCGAGCACTGCATGATGCACTGCGGCTTCGAGCCCTCCGCCGCGCTGGGCCTGACCGCCAGCCTGGCCGATAGCTTCAAAATGTTAACCTGGGCCCTCAAATGATACGTGGGGCAGGCCCTCAGCCTGCGGCGGCCTCTCAGGCCGCCATGCTGGTCACCGGTACGGACAGGCGGCCTAAGAGGCCGCCGCAGGCCGAGGGCCTGCCCCACAGCTTATGATGCCCACGCTGGTCACCGGCGCTTCGGGCTTCCTTGGCTGGCACGTCGCCCGGCTCCTGGTAGAGCGCGGGCACAGGGTGAGGGCGCTGGTCCGTCCGTCGAGCAAGATTCGCGAGTTGGAAGTCGAGCCGGTGGACGGCGATCTGCGCGATCCAGCGTCCATCGAGCGCGCCGTCGCGGGATGTGGCTTGGTCTTTCACGTGGCCGCCGATTACCGGCTCTGGGCGGCCGACGAGACCGAACTGTACCGCTCCAACGTGGATGGCACGCGCAATGTGTTGCAGGCGGCCCGCCACGCCGGCGTGGAGCGCGTAGTGTACACCAGCACCGTGGGGTGCATCGGAGTGCCGCAGGGCGGGGAAGGCAACGAAGATTGCCCCGTTTCTCTCGACCAAATGAAGGGCGCGTACAAGCGCTCCAAGTTCCTGGCCGAACGAGCCGCGCTAGAATTCTCGGCACTAGGCCTGCCGGTCATTATTGTGAATCCTACGGCCCCCGTCGGGGATCACGATAGTAAGCCGACCCCGACCGGCAAGATTGTCCTGGATTTTTTGAAGGGAGACATGCCCGCCTTCATCGACACGGGCCTGAACGTGGTGGATGCGCGCGACGTGGCGATCGGGCAGCTTCTGGCGTGCGAGCGTGGCCGCGCTGGAGAACGCTATATTCTGGGATCGGAGAACCTGACGCTGGCGCAGATTCTCGGCGTACTGGCCGCAATTTCGGGCCGCCCGGCTCCCACCGTTAGGTTGCCCTACGCGGTCGCCTATGCCGCCGGGGTCGTCACCACCGCGTGGGCGCGGGTGACTGGAAAGCCCCCGCGGGCGCCCCTCGACGCCGTCCGCATGGCGCGCAAGAAGATGTTTGTTTCGCACGCCAAGGCCGCGAGAGAATTGGGGTTCGCACCGGGCCCCGCGGAAGGCGCGCTTCGCCGGGCTGTAGAATGGTTTCGGGCCAACGGATACTGTTAGTCGCCGCCGAACCCCGCGAGTTCGACGGGCTGCTGCCGTTTTGTTCTGGCGTGCGGAAGCTGGCGTGGCCGCTCTATTGGGCGCGGTCCGGCGAATGCGGCGACCGGCACCTTTGGATGGTGGCGAACGGCGCGGGCGCGGCGCATGCGGGCAAGGCCGTTGAGGTAGCCTGGCCGGTGTGCCAGCCGGAAGCGATCGTGAGTATGGGATTCTGTGGAGCGCTGGATCCGGCGCTGGAAATCGGCGATATTTTCGGGGCCACGGCAGTGGATGCCGCGGGCGGCCGGCTCGACGCGCACCTGCCCCAGTCCGCCGCCCGGTACGCAACCGGAGTGCTGGCGTCCATCGATCATGTGGCGCAAACCGCCGCCGAAAAGCGCCTCCTGCGGGCGGGCGGGGCTTCCGCCGTAGAAATGGAAGCGGGCGGGGTCGCCCAATTCGCAGCCGCGCACGGCATCCCCCTGTTCTGCGTACGATCCGTCACGGATACGGCCAGCCAGAGTTTTGTTAACGATTTCAACAAGGCTCTGCTTTCCGACGGCCATTTCGGTACAATAAAGCTTTTAGCGTCTGCATTACGAAGTCCTGGAAGGGCGTTCGCGGAGTTGTTCCGGCTGCGCCGTGACTGCCGCATCGCTGCGCGTTCATTAGGAGAATTCATTGCCGGTTGCCGATTCTGACTGGAGTATCCCGCCAACTATGCAAGCGGCTGTGTACAAAGGCCAGAGTGTCGTCTCCGTGGAACAGGTGCCCATTCCGGAAATCGGGCCGGGCGAGATGCTCGTGCGCGTGGAGGCCTGCGGGATCTGCCACACCGATCTGAAGAAAATCGAATACAACCTTTTGGCCCCGCCGCGCATCTATGGACATGAGACGGCTGGTGTGGTGGTCCGTGTAGGGCAAGACGTTCGTCGATTTGCGCCCGGCGATCGCGTAGTGGTCTTTCACCACATTCCTTGCAAGAACTGCTTCTATTGCCACCGGAAACTCTATGCGCAGTGCCCGGTCTACAAAAAGGTCGGCGTCACTGCCGGATTCGAGCCGGCCGGAGGCGGTTTCTCGCAGTATGTGCGGGTTATGGACTGGATCGTCGAAAGGGGCGTGGAAAAGATTCCGGATGGTGTTTCATTCGAACGCGCCAGCTTTGTCGAGCCGGTGAACACCTGTTTGAAGGCCGTGGTGCAGTGCGCGCCCGAAGCCGGTGAAGTGGCGGTGGTGATCGGTCAGGGACCCATCGGCCTGATGTTCACTATGCTGCTCGGGCGGACCGGCGCAACAATTGTCACCACCGACACCATAGCCGCACGCCGCGAGCTTTCCCGCCGTTGCGGAGCATTGGAAGCCTGGGATCCGCGCGCGACGAACGTGGACGCGGAGGTCCGCCGGCTGACGGACCAACGCGGCGCCGATCTGGTGATTGTGGCGGCTTCCGTGCCCGGTATTGTGGTCGAGGCCATCCGGCTCTCGCGTCCGGGCGCGCGTATTCTGTTGTTTGCGCAAACATCCGAAACCGAGCGCGTGGAGGTTTCCGGCGCGTCAATTTGCGTGGGCGAGCGCAGTTTGTTCGGATGCTACAGCGCTTGCGTGGATTTGCAGAAGGACTCGGCGGAACTGGTCTTCAGCGGGGCATTGCCCGTGGAAGAACTCATTTCCGACCGGGTGCCCCTTGTTAAAATCCGTTCAGGATTCGATTTGGCGTTGCATCCCGGTCCTGAATCGTTGAAAATTATCGTTCAGCCACAGAGGTGGACACAGTGAAAACGCACATGATGGCCGCCGTGCTCTATGGCAAGGAACACTTGCAGGTAGAGCCGGTGTCCATTCCCAAGATCGATGATGGCGACATCCTGGTTCAGGTTCGCGTTGCGCTGACATGCGGCACCGACGTCAAGGTATTCCGCCGTGGGTATCACGCGCGGATGATCGTGCCTCCCGCCGTGTTCGGGCACGAGTTGGCGGGCGATGTCGTGGCTGTCGGGCAGGGAGTCGAGGCCTTCAAGGTTGGTGAGCGCGTGGTGGCCGCCAATTCGGCTCCTTGCGAGCAGTGTTTCTTCTGCCGCCGCGGCTTGCAGAACCTGTGCGAGGATCTGCAATTCAATAATGGCGCCTATGCCGAGTACATACGCATTCCGTCGCGAATCGTCGAGCGCAACACCTACCGCATTCCGGAGGGCGTCAGCTATCACGACGCCGCATTGATCGAGCCGCTGGCTTGCGTGTTGAAGGGCTTTGAAGAGACCTCGCCGCGTCCGGGCGACACCATTGCCATTTTGGGCCTGGGTCCCATCGGCCTGATGTTCGTGAAACTGGCGAGCCTGTATGGGTGCCGCGTGATCGCCATCGGCCGGCGCAGAACGCAACTGGACCGCGCCGAAGCCATGGGCGCGCATGAACTGGTGCGCGCCGATCAGCATATCAATACCGTCGAGGCTGTGCGCTCGCTCACCGGCGGCCGCGGCGCCGACATCGCCGTGGAAGCCGTGGGCAAACCGGAAACCTGGCATTGGGTATTGGATATGGTGCGGCGCGGCGGCACGCTGAACTTCTTTGGCGGCTGCCCCAATGAGAGCCGCGTGATGTTCGATACCAACCTGCTGCACTATTCCGAAATCACGTGCAAGGCCAGTTTCCATCACACGCCCGCACACATCCGCAAGGCGCTGGACCTGGTGACCCGCGGCGACATCAGCTCCCGCGACTTCGTCAACAGCGAGGAGCCCCTGGCCAACCTGTTGGAAGTGATGCGCCACCTGATGAGTCACAACGGCCACCTCAAAACGGCCATAATCCCGTGATTATGGGTGGGGCAGGCTCTCAGCCTGCGGCGGCCTCTCAAGCCGCCTTGCTCCCGCCTAAAGACTACGTCCGCTCGCCCGCCGCGCTGGCGACCCGCTGCTCGATCGCCGAAGCCGAAGCCTACACGCGTTGGCTAGCCACGCACCACTACGAAAACTTCCAAGTCGTCAGCTTCCTGCTCCCCAAGCGCCTGCATCAGGATTTCTACAACGTTTACGCCTATTGCCGCTGGGCCGACGACCTGGGCGACGAAATGGGCTCGCCGGCCGAGAGCCTGCGCCTCTTGGCCTGGTGGCGTGAGCAACTGGCCGCCATGTATGCGGGCGAGGCCGATCACCCCGTGTTCGTAGCCTTGCGCGGTACGGTTGCGCGCCATGCCATCCCGCAAAAGCCGTTTGCCGATCTGATCCGGGCCTTCGAACAGGATCAGACGGTGACGCGCTATGCGTCGTGGGAAGATGTGTACGCCTATTGCCGCTATTCCGCCAATCCAGTAGGCCGCCTGGTGCTCTACCTCTGCGGCTATTCCGATGCCGAACGGCAGCGGCTCTCCGACGCCACCTGCACCGCGCTCCAACTCGCCAACTTCTGGCAGGACGTGGCCGTCGACCTGGAAAAGGACCGCGTGTACATCCCGCTCGAAGTGCTGGCGCGGCACGGCTACTCCCTCGACGATCTCTACGCGCGGCGCGCCACGCCGCCTTTCCGCGAAGTCATGCGCGAAATCGTAGCTCGCGCGCGCGAGTTGTTCCACGAGGGCCTGCCGCTCCCCGCGATGGTCGACCGGCGGCTGGCCCTGGACATCGACCTTTTCAGCCGCGGCGGCCTGCGCGTGCTCGACAAGATCGCGGAGCAGGATTACGACGTGCTCTCGCGGCGGCCCGCCATCTCCAAAGCGGAGCGCGTCTGGCTGTTGCTCGGGTCGCTGGCGCGCGTAGCCATGTTGTCCCGGGCGGCGTGATGACCGCGCTCGCAGATTCTTACGCCCACTGCCGCCGAGTGGCCCGCACGCGCGCCCGAAATTTCTACTACTCCTTCGTGCTGCTCTCGCGCGAGCAACGCAATGCCATGTGCGCCGTGTACGCCTTCATGCGCTATTGCGACGATCTGAGCGACGAACCCGGCGCGAATCGGGCCGCCATCGAGCAGTGGCGGGCGGCGCTCGACGAGGCGCTGGCCGGCCGCTGCGACGCTCATCCCGTTCTGCCCGCATTCCACGATACCGTGACCCGCTACCGCATTCCGCCGCGCTATTTTCACGAAATGATCGATGGCGTGGCGTCCGACCTGGAACCGCGCCGCTTCGAAACATTCGATCAACTGTACCGCTATTGCTACCAGGTGGCTTCAACGGCCGGGTTGACGACCATTCATATCCTGGGCTTCGACTCTCCCGATGCACTGCCGCTGGCCGAGAAGTGCGGCATTGCGTTTCAACTGACCAACATCCTGCGCGATATCCGGGAGGACGCCGACAGCGGCCGCATCTACCTGCCCACCGAAGATCTGGCCCGCTTCCGGGTAACCGAAGCCGACATTCGCGGCAGCGTGCGTACCCCGGAATTCATCGATCTGATGGATTTCGAGACCGCTCGCGCGCGCCAGTACTACAAGGAGTCACAGCCGCTGTTGGGCCTGGTCCACCGCCGCAGCCGCGCGTCGCTCGGCGCGCTCATATCGATCTATTCGCGCTTGCTCGATCGCATCGAACGTAGCAACTACGACGTATTCAGCCGCCGCATCTCCCTCCCCGCCGCCGAAAAGTGCTGGATCGTGGTAAAGGCGCTGTTCCATGGAGGGCGGGCTTGAGCCCGCGCGGGGCTTAAGCCCCGCTCCGTTTATAATGGATAGCGAGGTCCGATATGACAGCCAAACGACTGCGGTACGTGGCGCTGGCTCTGGGCGCGGCCTGGGCCTGCTGGTGGGTGTTCTTCGAAACAGCCGAGGCCATCGACGATAGGCAGTTCACTCAAGCGATCCTCTTCCTCGTGGTCATGTTCGGAGCCGTGGCGCTCGCCTGGAAATGGCCCGCGATCGGCGCAGCGCTATTCCTCGCCGAAGGAATCGCGGCTATCGTCATGTTCGCTCCGGGGTGGGCGCGCCACTTCCATCTCGGCCTGTTCCTGCTGCTGTTCGCCATGATGCCGCTGCCTCCGCTGGCGGCCGGGATTCTGCTCCTCCTCTCCCGGCGCCACCCGCGCCCGCACGAGCCCGCAACCGCATGAAAATCACACGCGTCGAAGCCATCTATCTCCGCCAGCCCGACGTCCGCTTCCTGTGCGACAGCGGCCAGGATGCGCTGATCGTGCGCGTGGAGACCGACGCCGGCATCACCGGAATCGGCGAGGTGGATTCCAACCCGATGGCCGCCAAAGGCGCGATTGAAGGCCCGTTCTCGCACACCACCGCGTGCGGTCTGGCGCAGGTGGTGCTCGGCGAAGATCCCTTCGAAACCGAGCGGCTCTGGCACAAAATGTACCGCGCCAATATCTACGGCGGACGTCGCGGCGTGGGCCTGCACGCCATGAGCGGCATCGACATGGCGCTGTGGGATATCAAGGGCAAGGCCTTGGGTCTGCCCGTGTGGAAGCTGCTGGGCGGCGGGTTTCACTCCAAGATCCGCTGCTACGCCAGCTCGTTATTCGGTGCCACGCCGGAGAAGACCGGCGAACTGGCGAGGCGTTATCGCGACCAGGGATTCACCGCCGTGAAGTTCGGCTGGGACCCCATGGGCCAGGATGAGAAGACCGACATCGCCCTAGTCCGCGAGGCGCGCAAAGGCTTGGGCGACGGCCCGGATCTGCTGATCGATGCTGGCCTGGTGTGGGACTCGAAGACGGCCTTGCAGCGGGCGCGCGCGTTTTCCGAGTACGGCATCTACTGGCTGGAAGAACCGCTGCGCCCCGACGATTACGACGGCTATCGCAAACTCGCCGAGGCCACCGATGTGCGCATTGCGGCGGGCGAGGAAGAGAGCAGCCGGCTGTCGTTCATCGAGTTGATGGATCGCGGGCGCATCGACGTGGTGCAGGTGGATCTGACGCGCTGCGGCGGCTTCACCGAGGCCATGAAGATCGCGGCGCTGGCCTGGGATCGCGGCCTGCCCATCGCCAACCACGGCTTCACCACCTACATCAATGTGACGGCCGCGCTGCACTGGCTCAACTCCATCCCCAACGCGCTGATCTGCGAGTTCGTAGCCGAAGAGGAGACCAACCTGCGCGAATCCGTCACGCGGCAGAAGCTGCGCGCCGCCGACGGCTACCTGGAAATTCCGCAGGAGCCGGGCCTGGGCATCGACGTGGACTGGGACGCCGTCGCGCGCTTCCGCGTATAATCCGCATATAATCAAGGTCTCATGAAAGCTCGCGTATATGTCTCGCTGAAAACCACCGTGCTCGATCCGCAAGGCCAGGCCGTCCGCGCCGCACTCGCCGGATTGGGGCACACCGCCATCGCCGATGTGCGCCAGGGCAAGTTTTTCGATATCACCATCGCGGATGGGATGACCCGGGAGCAGGCGCAGAAGGATGTGGAAATCATCGCGCACGAGGTGCTTGCGAACCCGGTGATTGAGGAGTATCGCGTGGAGATCGTGGAGGGCGGGCTTTAGCCCGCGCGGGGCTTAAGCCCCGCTGTCCGTCACCGGTACAGCAAATACTTCTCCCGCACCTTAATAAAGGCAGTCACGCCATCCGCCATCCTCTGCTGAATATCCCGCGGATCCTCCCCCGCCGCGAGCGCGCGGATCACCTCGGCGCTCCCGATCAGCTTCTTGTTGCCCTCGAAATCCATCTTCCCCGGATACAGCTTCTGCAGCGCCGCCGCAATCTCCAGCCCCAGCCGCGCGGAATCGAGATTGTCCCGATTCGTAATCACAAACCGCACCCCTTCCAAACCCTGGAACCGCGTAGCGTACACGCGCAGTCCCGGAATCCGCCGCCGGTTCAGATACCCCGCCAGTTCCGGCCCGCGAATGAAGTCCGCGCCGATCTGCTCGAACGGCGCGTCCGTGCCGCGGCCCACCGAATAATTCTTCGCATATTCGAGCATGGCCACGCCCGGATAGAGCAGCGCAGCGTTCAAGCTCCGCATGTTCGGCGACGGGTTGACCCACGGCAGATCGCTTGCGTCGAACCAGTCGCCGCGCTGCCAGTCCTTCATGGCGACCACCGTCAGGTTCGCGCCGATATGGTCTTCGCCGTTGAATAGCTTCGCCAGTTCGCCCATGGTCATGCCGTGGCGCAGCGGCAGCGGGAAGTAGCCCACGAACGAAAGCGAGTCGCGGTCGAGCAGCGGCCCTTCCACGTGAACGCCCGTAATCGGGTTCGGCCGGTCCAAGACATAATACGCAATTCCTCCTTTGGCGGCCGCGTCCATGGCGTTGGCCATGGTGGTCGTGTAGGTGTAGAACCGCGCGCCCACGTCCTGGATATCGAACACCAGCGCGTCCAGCCCGCGCAGCATCTCCGGCGTGGGCCGCAGCGTTTTCCCGTACAGGCTGAAAACCTTCAGTCCCGTGGACGGATCGATCGCGTCGCCCACCTCCGCCTGGTCCGCCGCTCCGGCGAATCCGTGCTCCGGCGAAAACAGCGCCACCAGGTCCACCCCGCCGGCCCGCATGACGTCGATATTGCGCCGTCCTGCGTGGTCCACGCCGGTGGGGTTCGTAATCAGTCCGATGCGCTTGCCGTGCAGCGTCTGAAAGCCCTCGGCGGCCAGCACGTCCAACCCGGTCAGCGTCGCAGCGTTGCGCTCGACCTCGCGCGCGAGCCCCGCTCCGGTGATGGTTTCGTTGTACCCGGTGAGGGCCACGCCAGGCGCGTCCACGCCCAGCGCCGCCGCCGCGATGGTCGCGATCCGTCCGCGCAAGCTGGTGATAGCCGGCCTGCGGAACGGGTGCACGCTGTTGGCCAGCAGGATCACGTAGGTGTCGCTGACGGGATCGATCCATATTGAAGTACCCGTAAACCCCGTGTGGCCATAGGAGCCGATCGGGAACAAGTCGCCGCGATTGCCGGAGAACGGCGAGTCGATATCCCAGCCGAGGCCGCGCAGCACGGGTTGATCCGCGGGGCTTTGCGGCGTGGTGAACTTCTCCACCGTGAGCGCGCTGAACAGGCGCGTGCCGTCAAACTCGCCCTGGTGCAGCATCATTTCGCAGAAGCGCGCCAGGTCGTCCGCTGTGGAGAACAGTCCCGCGTGCCCCGCCACGCCGCCCATATAACGCGACGTTTCGTCGTGCACCACGCCTCGCAGCGGCCGGCCGTTCGCGCCGTCCCGTTCGGTGGGCGCGATACGCGGGATCAGCGACGCGGGCGGCTGAAACATGGTCTCCCGCATGTTCAGCGGCAGGAAGACATGCTCGCGCGCATAGTCGGAGAGCGTCTGCCCGCCGAGCCGCTCGACCAACTCGCCGAGCAGGATGAAATTGATGTCGCTGTAGACAAAGTGCATGCCGGGCGGCGCCTTGGGCGTCTCCGTCAGGGCTTTGTGGATGCCGGTCTGATGGCCGCTCCACGGCGGGTTCAACACCAGGTCCTCGGGCATGCCCGAAAAGTGTGTGAACAGGTTGCGGATGGTGATGGGGCTCTTGCCTTCCTGGAATTCCGGCAAGTATTGCGTGATGCGATCGTTCAGCCGGAACCTGCCCTCCTCGAACAGTTTCATCAGCGACGAAGTGGTCGCCACCACCTTGGTCAGCGAGGCCAGGTCGAAGATCGTGTCCACGGTCATCGGCTCGGGGACCGGAACCAACGCACGCTTGCCATAGGCCTTGCGATGCACGATCTGCCCCTGGTGCCCGATCAGCAGCACCGCGCCTGGAATGCGATCCTCGCGGATCGCTTGCTCCACGGCTTGGTCCAGCAAGGGTGACGCGGAGAACGTTTGCGCGCATGCGGCGCCAGCGGCCAGCAGGGCGCAGAGCAAAAGCTTCATATCTTCTCCACTATAGTCGCAATTCCCGCATTTGGCCGTCGGCGTCCGGGTCTCGGCAGAGCGCGGGAAAGCCCTCAAAAATATCTATAACTACCTGAAATGCAAAGGCTTACAAGGATTTCAGTAGGGTTACAGCTATACTTGGGGCACACCCTGTGCGATACTGATTATAGATCATTTTCACGGTTGCGGAATGTCCCAGTTAGACGACGCCATATCCCGGTACAACAGGCTACTAGAGAACGGGCCCTGCCGCGACCTCGCCTGGGTGGACGATCTCCACAAGCGCATGGAAGAGGAACACCTCTCCGCCGGCGGACGCCTGATCTGCCCGTTTCTGCGCCCCAATTTCATCACCCGCCGCCAGTACGACGGTCTGGTGAAAACCGGCGAGGCCCTCATCAGCGCCATCGACCGCATGCAGCGTATGGTGCTCGACAGCCCCAGCCTGCTGGCCCGCATGGAACTGCTGCCGGCCGAGAAAATGCTCGCCGCCATCGATCCCGGTTACCAGGTGCCGGAAGTCGCCTCGCGCCTGGATTCGCACCTCACCAACGGAACGCTTCACGTGGTGCAGTACAATGCCGACTCGCCCAGCGGCTCGGCTTACACGGAGGTGCTGGCCGATCTGTTCTACGATTCGCCGCCTGTCAAGGAATTCCGCAAGCGCTACCACCTCAGTCGCGTCGGGGGCAAGAAAAACCTGCTGGGAGCGCTGCTCAAGGCCTACAAACAGTTCGGGGGTCACAAGAAGCCAAACATCGCCATTCTGGAATTCCGGCCGGCTTATCACTCCGGACAAAGCGAGTTCCAGTTGTTTCGCGATTTCTTCCGCCAGGAAGGCTACGCGGTCGAGATCGTTTCGCCGGATCAGTTGGAGTACCGCAACAAGGTGTTGCGCAAAGGCCCTTTCGAGATCGACCTGATCTACCGCCGCATCAGCATCCAGGAGTTTCTGATGCGCTTCGACCTGACTCATCCCCTGGTGCGGGCGTACCGCGAGCGCACCGTTTGCGTGGTGAACAGCTTCCGTTCCGAGCTGGCGCACAAGAAAGCTATGTTCGGACTGCTGACGGACGAAGCGCTGACGGCCAAATTCCCGAACGACGAACGCAAGGCAATTCACGATCACGTGCCCTGGACCCGGCTGGTGTCCGCCACCAAAACGACCTATCACGACGAGACCGTCGATCTGCCGGAGTTCATCACCCAGAACCGCGACAAGTTGGTCCTGAAGCCCAACGACGACTACAGCGATCAGCACAGCTTCTTCGGCTGGGAGATGGACGACGCCTCCTGGGACCGCGCGCTGAAGCAGGCCATGCGCTCGCCCTACGTGGTGCAGGAGAGAGTAAGCCCGGTCCGCTCCGTGTTCCCCATGGTCACCTACGGCAACCTGGAGTTCAAAGAAATGCAGGTGGACGTGCACCCGCTCGCCTACCTCGGCAAGGTGCTGAGCTGCTCCAGTTGGCTCTCTACCGGCAATAGCGGCTTCTCTTCGGTCGGCGGCCTGGTCCCCACGTTCATCCTCGACAACAAGTCCTAGTGTTTCTTGTACTACTATCCATCAGTTTCTTCGCGTGCCGCGACGATTCTTGGAGGCAGCGCTCCAATTTTCAATACCTTACGGTGGGTTTTCAACCGTGCAGCAGGTCTCCAGACCCGCCGGCTTGTGGGGCAGGTTGCCAACCTGCAGGCCGATTGTCAATCGGCCTTTTCCCCCAACCTACCGCCGCTCCATCCGCACACTCGCCCGCAGATTCGCCACCCCTGCCGTATACCGGCTGTCCGCCACGGCGAACGCAATGGCATCTTCCAGCCAGTCGTGCCACAC
>Ga0187871_10001735_pt1 | contig 18570 bp, 20 predicted proteins | sample June2016WEW_16_1_FD_132988 | JGI IMG/M metagenome (GOLD analysis project Ga0187871, IMG submission 132988) | Peatland microbial communities from SPRUCE experiment site at the Marcell Experimental Forest, Minnesota, USA - June2016WEW_16_10 | ecosystem: Environmental > Terrestrial > Soil >...
CGCACCCCAGAACGCAGAAACCAAAGATCGCGGAAATCGTCGTTAACCTCGAAACCAGCAATCCGATCCAAGCCGCATAGAGCGAAACGCGCAGATTCTCGGGGAGCATCGCCGTCGCGAACATTGCCACGAAATACAATTCCGCCGGCAGCGCTAAGGCCCTCCACCACACAGGATCGCGGCGCCGCGAAATCCCTTCCGTAACGAAACAAATCATTCCGAACAGCACCAACATCCACGCGAGGGTCGCGTATCTGTCTCCATACACCATCAACTGGTCGGAGCCGTTGGACTGCCAGAACGGGAGGCCGCTCTGCCAATCCACCGTCAAGTCCGTGCGTCGGTGCAGGTACCACCGAATCCCTGCAAAAATGGCGACTGCCGCAGCCGGCGAAACGGCTTTCCACCAGCCGGGCAGGACTCGCCGGATCGCAACATACCCAAGCGTCGCTAGCGCCCAGAAAAAGCCGATAGGATGCGCCAACCAAGCCAAGGCGGCAAAAATTGACGCTCCGACGGTGTCCACTACCCCCCCTGTCCACCGCATCGGCCACGCAATCGCCAGGCAAAAACACCCCAGGCCAATCGATACGTAGTAGTTCATGAACCCCATGTTGAAGGAATAGCCGTAAGCCAGGATCGCCACGCAAGGCGTCAGCAACCACGCGGGTCGCTGTATGACCAAACTGACAAAAGCAAAAACGCCCCAGAAAAAGATCAGCACGCAAGCGGACACAACAATCTTTTCCGCCGCCACAAACCCCACCAGATTCGCAATGTGCAAGAGTGACACATCGAACAGTATGTTGTGCGACTGATGCGCCAAATACAGACCCGGAGCCTGCCCCTTGCCAATCAGTTGCGCCAGCCACGCGTTGTAGACATGGCTACCTAGGTCGCCAGCTTCAATATGTGGATGCCATAAGCAAGGCACAATCACCAGCGCCGACACAATCGCTACGAACCACCAATTCTGCCGTACGAATCTCAGCCCATCGCCGACGGCACTCCGCTGTTGCGTCATCTCGAATCGCAATCCATGGTTCCTTCGGGGCCCCAGTTATGGCGTGGTCAAATGACGCGTCATTCTACTCGCTCCCAGAAGCCTATGCTGTTCGCCATCGCCACCGCCCAATAGACTCCGAGTGGCACAGGCACTCCTGCCTGTACTCCGACGACCGCAACTCACCCAAAGTGACACGATTCGCAGACGGATCCAAACCTGTAGTTGTGAAGTTACAGCATCGATCGCAATCTCAACCCACGGTCTTCTTCTTCCCCCGATGCTTCCGACGAATCCGCTCCCTGCCCCGCGTCTGTTCCAAGTTCTCTCGCTTCCCGTCCCGCGCGTGTCCCTTCCAAAAAGCCTCCACCGTCCCCCGCGCCAGCCATTCCCGGTCCATCGACGGTCCAAAAATATGCTTGAACATCATCGGCCCGAAAAGTAGCGCCACTCCTAGGTCTTCATCCAGCAACGCCGGAAAAATCCCTCGGCGAACTCCTCGCCGCAGCAGTTTCTTCAGGCCATCGCGCGCACGCTCCATGACCCGCGCGCGCCAGGCTCGCCCGAACTCGAGATTCCGCGCGGAGTACGCGATTAAATGTGGCATCAATTTTTTCTGAATAGCTGCTTTCTCAGGCGCCGGCTCATACTTCAGGAACCCGATGATGTCCGCCTTCAGGTCTCCCGAGTCCGTATCCTCGGGCCCCTCGTCCGCGCCATGCACGTGGACCAACACTTCCAGGCACAGAGCTTCTTTGTCCGCCCAATGTTTGTAGATCGTTGCCTTGCTGACCCGCGATGCTGCGGCGATGGCATCCACGCTCGTTGCGTCAATCCCGCGCTCCGAGAACAGCTTCGCCGCCGTATCCAGCACCTTCTCGTGCGCGCGTTCGCTTAGTCCTCGTGGCATTGCCTAGATCTCGATCTTTGAAAAACGCCAGGCTCCCAGGCACAACAAAATCACGGCTACAATCGCAAGGACAACCAAGTCTACGGCGCTCCCAAAGTGTGCTCTGCCGATCAGCGCCGCGCGCAATCCATCCACCCCGTAGGTAAGCGGATCGGCCGACGTCACGATGCCCAGCGCACGTGGCAGATGGTCGAGCGGAAACAGCGCTCCCGAAAGAAAGAAAATCGGCAGCACCAGAAAATTCATAACGATCGGAAACGCCTGCATGTCCTGCAGGCTCGATCCTATTGTTGTACCCAGGGCCGAGAATACGATGGCGATCAGCGCCAGAAACAGGAACCCCAGCGGCACCATGGCCAGACTCACCGGACGAAATCCCGCAATGAGGCATACCGCGGTGATGAGCAATCCCTGAATCATCGATGTGGTCGCCGCCCCCAGCGTGCGCCCGATCATGATCTCGATTCGCGGTACCGGCGCCACCAGCGTCTCTTTCAAAAACCCAAACTGCCGGTCCCACAGCAAAGCAATTCCCGAAAATACCGACGAAAAAAGCACCGCCATCCCGATCACTCCGGGAGCCATGAACTGCAGATAGCTGCCGCCGCCTGCTTTCTGAAACACCGGCCCCAGTCCGAACCCCAACACCAGCAAATAAAGCAACGGCTGCCCTAGCGAGGCGATGATTTGGGCTCTCGATCTCGAATACCGTTTCAATTCCCGCAGCCACAGAATATAGATCGCCTCCATCTATCGCCTCCACATCTTTGCCACTTGCCGCATCTGGTCCGCTGAGCCCGCGCTTTCGTCGCGGATGGCGGTTCCGGTCAACGCGAGAAATGCATCTTCGAGTGATTCCTTTCCCGTCTGTGCCTTCAGGTCCGCCGGTGAACCCGTTGCCACGATGCGTCCGTGATCGATGACCGCGATGCGCTGCGCCACGCGGTCCGCTTCATCCATGTAATGCGTGGTCAGGAAAACGGTCACGCCCTCGGTCTGGTTCAGGTTCTTCACATGGGTCCAAAGCTGGTTACGGCTCTGGGGGTCCAATCCCAGAGTCGGCTCGTCCAGAAACAAAATCTTCGGCGTGTGCAGGAAACCCCGCGCGATCTCCAGTCTCCGTTTCATGCCGCCGGAAAATTGCTTTACCGGACTATCTTTCCGCTCCCACAACTCAAACAGTTTCAGCAGCGTCTCGGATCGCTCCCGCCGCACTTTTCGCGGCACGTGATAGAGCACCCCGTGCAGGTCCATGTTCTCCCAGGCGGTGAGATCCTGATCCAGGCTGGGATCCTGGAACACGATCCCGAATCGCTTTCGCACTTCATGCTGGTGTTCGGTAGGGTTGAGGCCGTCAATCTCCAGTGTCCCGCTTGTGGGCGCGAGCAGAGTCGTCAGCATCTTGATCGTGGTGGTCTTCCCAGCCCCATTCGGTCCCAAAAACGCAAAGATCTCGCCGCGAGCCACGTCAAACGAAATGTTATCCACCGCCGCGAACTCTCCAAATCGCTTCACCAAATGCTGCACGCGAATCATGAAGCCTCCAGGCTAGGTAAGCGTCGTAGCGAAATTTCACGATTGCGGATACTAAACGGTTCAGTTCAGAATGTCAAGCCGACGGGATGGCGCTCGCAAGCGCGAGGTATGCACACACGCATAGGGGCATAGTATTGCTGTGCCCCGTTCGGGCAAGATCGTTAGCTACTCAGTAGGTTGTTTGTTTGCGACCAACATTACTTCGACAACTGATTTTCGCCCAACCTCTTCAACCGGTCGCGCAAGCGCCGCTGTAATACGGTTGGAGTATTCGGGTTGAACGCCACCAGATACCACAAAGGCTGGCTGCGATCCCGGCTCAGCCACGTCAAGGTCGTCGCATCCGCGTTCGGATGCCGCGCCACGTTCTCGCGAATCGCTCCGTAGGGATGCTTCGCCAGCTTGTTCAACGTCTTCGAGTTCGCCCGTGGATGCTCGCTGATCAAACGCAGCAAGTAAAAATCCGTCTGCGGAGCCTGCTTCACCAGCTTTTCCAGCATCTCGGGCTTGGCATCCGCGCTGAGCACCAGGCCGATTTTCTCGTCCCACGCCGTATTGATCTGGTTCAGTTCCCGCGTTCGCGCGTGAATCAGTTCTTCCAGTATGCGTCGCTCTTGTTGCATGCGCGCAATCGGCAATTCCGTGCCTTCCAACGAATCCAGTACGCGCAGCAAATGCTGGCGTTCTCCGAACACGATCTGTGAGGTGCGCGTAGTCGCGCCCTTTTCCTTCTCTTTGTGTTGCACCAGGTCGGAACGTCGCATGTTTTGGTTGCTCCGGCTCAATCCCTTCCCAAGCCTATCCAGGGACCTCGCCTGTATCTACGCTGCTCGTATATCTCGGAAGCGAATGATAGGACCACTTCGTATAGCCACTGCGAATTATGTAATGGGTCGTCCATGCGGTAAAGTTACCTGCGAACCGTGTGTGCCCGATTTGCCACCGTGACGAAATTTGTCTCGAAGAGCGCAATTATCGGGGCTCTTCCGCTTCCCCAGAGACCTCGAAGGATTAGCGGGCCTCGAGAGAGCCTCGATTTGTTCGATTACCGGCCCATAGCGAAAAGGAAATCGCGAATCATGCCGCCACCAAATTCCGCCTTCGACGAACACAAAGATGAACTCGACCACTACGAGCAGATGTTTGGCCGCGAGCGCGGTCGCCTGGCCGTCTCCCTCGATCGCCTGACCAACGCTTTGGTCCTGGTAGGCCAGCACGGCGTCTATTGCACCAGCCAGCGCAACCCTATGGTTCCGGCCATGGACCTGCGCATGATCGTGCAGGAACTCGTTCACGCGAAGGAACTCACGCAATCCGTGATGGAGGAATTACGACGAGCGAAGGAAGAGCAGTCGTCCGCATCCTGATGCGAGAAACCACTACGACTCCCCGGCGCACGAACGGCTCCGAATTCGATCCGTCGAGCCGCGCACGCCACGCGCATGTATCTCGCGATTCCTCGCCGTCAATTCAATTCCATGAGTTTATTTGTTTACAAGAAACGGGTTGGACTGGCGCTCTTCGCCGATACTTGTGCGCGGACCATGGCCCGGGTGCACGACGGTTTCATCCGGCAGCTGCAACAGTTTGCTCCTCAGCGAATCGAGGATTTTCTCCATCGAGCCGCCCCAAAGATCGGTTCGGCCAATGCTTCCCGCAAACAACGTGTCGCCGGCAAATAGTTGCGGCGGCGCAGCCGAAGTGATCTTGCCGGTGTCCTGGGGCAGGTAAAGTGAGATGCTGCCCGGACTATGCCCAGGTGTGTGCATCACTTGCGCAGCCATCGATCCCCACTGCAAAAGGTCGCCGTCGGTCAGTAACTGATCGATCTCTCCGGTCTCCGGCGTTGGCACGCCGAGAAATGCAGCCTGAACGTCCATGCCTTGGTACAGCGGTACATCGTCGCGATGCATCATCACCGGCGCGCCGGTGTACTGGCGCAATTTGTACAACCCCCCGACATGGTCGATGTGCGCGTGCGTGCTCACAATCGCCTTCACAGTAAGTTTGTGCCGCCCGAGCAGTTCCAGGATGCGGCTGACTTCGTCCCCGGGATCGATGACCAGCGCCTCACCCGTGGCCAGGTCCCCGATGATCGAACAGTTGCATTGCAGCATCCCGACAGGAATGGTGATCTGCACGAATCGTTCGCTGCTTGCGTCGAGCGCTGCTTTCGGATCGGGCATGTGCGGCAGTATAGCATCGGCGCTCATCGTGTCTGCTAAACTGCTCATGGCCGCGGAGTCGGCGCGAAATGGAAGCTGCAGGAACACAGCCCACGCTCGAAACGCCACTGACGGATCTGTATCGAGAAGCTGGCACGAAACTCGGTGTCTGGTTTGGCTGCGCGCTTCCCGATGACTTCGGCGACTGGCAACGCGAATATTTCTTCGCGAAACAAAACATCGCGCTGATCGACAAAAACTATCGCGCATATGTTTCCTTTACGGGCCCCGATCGCGTGCGCTACGTCAATGCCATCCTGACAAACAACGTCAAGGACCTGCAGCTCTCGCAAGGAAATATTTCGCTCTTGTTGAATCCTCAGGGCCGCATCCTCGCCGAGATCGAGACCCATGCGCAGCCCGACAAACTGTTCTGCATTTCCTACGTCATGATCCGCGAGCGGTTGGTGGAAACGCTCGACAAATTTATCATCATGGACGACGTCACCCTGACGGATGAGACGCAGCGCTACGGCACCCTCGCCCTCGAAGGCCCTGTCGTCGCGAAATTGCTACTGGAACTCGCCGGAATCGATCTCGCTACCCTAAAGGACTTCAGCAGCGCGGAAGTCAGCATCGATTCCCTGCCCTGCACCATCACCCGCAAATCGTTCGGCCCGATTCTCGCCGCAGATATTCTGACGCCTCGAGAAAACCTTGAATCGCTTTGGAAAATCCTTCTGGAGAAAACGCACGCGGCTGGCGGAGGCCCGATTGGCTACGTCGCTCTGAACGCCTTACGCCTCGAGCAAGGCGTCCCCTGGTTCAGTTACGACTTCGGTGAAAAACAGATCCCGCACGAAGCGGGATTGCAGGACACTCACATCAGCTACACCAAAGGCTGCTACACCGGGCAGGAAATCGTCGAGCGCGTGCGTTCCCGCGGCCAAGTGAACCGGCGCCGGGTCGAACTTATTTTCCCCGGCTCGCGCGTTCCCGCCGCGGGCGAACCCCTCACCGCGGAAGGCAAAGAAGTCGGCTTCGTCACCCGTGCGGCATCACTGCCTTTGAAGCCTTTTACGATCGGCATGGGCTACTTGCGCAAAGAAAATAATGCACCCGGCAGCCAAGTCGCCTGGGCCGGCGGCGTCGCCAAGGTCTCAGAATTCCCCGACGATCTTAGCTTTGCCCAAACCTCCGCATGACGTCGCTACTTCCTCCCGGGGGCGACAACTCCCTTCCCCAAGCAGTGGCTCGCTAAACCCGCTCGATAGATGCGTCGCGCGCAACCCTAGTCGAATTCGCGGCGAGGAGTCGCCTGGTCGAGCCCGACACGACCCGGGCTGACATCGGCCTGATAGTAGTTTTCGCCCTTGATCGGCGCGCCCGCAAGCCGCCGCAGCATAGCTAGTTGGCCGATATGGTTCAGGGCGTCGGCGATCGGCCCCTGGAAGAGTTTCTCAGGCGTAGCGTGAAGCGGTTCGGCGGAGGCCAGGTAGTCATCGAATCTTTTAACCGAGGAGAAGAAGCGGTCTACCTCGGCGGTCCACGGGAGCGGGGCAGAGTCGTGCCAGGATTGTTTGCCCCGCGCCATCGACAGGGCCCAGTCGAATAGGTCGCCGATGTGCGCCAGGATTTTGACAGGAGTGCGCGCACCGTCGCAACTGCGGAAGGTGGCAAAGGATTCGGGGGCGTTGCGGAGGGGCTTGCCCCCGCGGTACGCGGCGGTGGCCACAGTGTGACGCAGGAATTGGCGAACTGGATCGGTGGATTGGCTCATGCTATAGCTCCGTTGAAAGGCCAAGAATTTTTACCACAGAGAGAGCGCAGAGCACAGAGGGCGATATCAACCTGTAGGGGCCGGTCTTTAGACCGGCCGTCCCAAAAAGCAACCTGAAAAAAAAGAATTCACTCAGCGCTTAGCAGAATAGACGCGAACGTAATCGACCAGCATCGTCTGCGGGAACGTGGTGGTGGCGTCGGGAACGCCAGGCCAGCCACCGCCTACGGCCACGTTGAGGATGAGGTAAAACGGGTGGTCGAAGACCCACGAACCTGCCCGTGCCGCCGCAGAATCGGAACCCGCGGAACTCGCGCCGGCGGAATCCGGCGTAAACGTGGCGTAAAGCGTGGAGTCCACGTAAAAGCGTACCGTGCCCGGATCCCACTCCACGGCGTAAAGGTGGAAATCAGCGGCGAACTCCTTGCCGCTTGTTAAATTCGCACCAGCGGTGAGGTCGCTTGCGGAACCCGTCGTCAGGGGGCCATGTAGAGAGCCGTGTATGGTGCCGGGTTCTCTGCCGATATTTTCCATGATGTCGATTTCGCCGCACTTGGGCCATCCCGCCGAAGTGATGTTGTCCCCCAACATCCAGAACGCCGGCCACATTCCCTGCCCCGCCGGGATTTTAATGCGCGCTTCGAATCGGCCATAGGCTTGGGAAAAGTGTCCCTGAGTCTTTAGGCGCGCGGACGTGTATTCGCGCGTTACCTGATCGGAGCCTTCGTAGTTTTCCTTCCGCGCGGTGATGACCAGGTTTCCGTTTTCGATGCGCGCATTTTCCGCGCGATTGGTGTAGGACTCCAGTTCCTGATTGCCCCAACCACCGCCCCCAAGGTCGTAAGTCCATTTGGCGGGATCCGGGAGCGAGCCATTGGGCCCGTCGAATTCGTCGTGCCACACCAAGGTATAGTTTTTCGTCGAGGCGGGCTGCTGGTCGGCGGTGAGAAAGATCAGTGGAAAAACAAAGAACGAGAGCAAAAACCTAGGCAATGTTTAGAGCTCGTTTGAAGGAGCCTTTTTCGTTATCGATCTTCTTTTGCAGTTGCAGGATCGCGTAGAGCACTGCCTCCGGGCGCGGCGGGCAACCCGGAACGTAAACATCCACCGGGATTACCTGGTTGCAGCCTTGCACGATCGCGTAGTTGTTGAAGACGCCGCCCGAGGTGGCGCAGGCCCCCATGGAGATGACCCACTTCGGCTCGGGCATTTGATCGTAGAGCTGGCGGATGACCGGGGCCATTTTCTGCGACAGGCGGCCGGCGACGATCATCAGGTCGGCTTGGCGCGGCGACGGGCGAAACACTTCGGCGCCGAAGCGAGCAACGTCAAACCGCGCGGCAGCCATGGACATCATTTCAATCGCGCAGCAAGCCAAGCCAAAACCCAGCGGCCAGATAGAGCTGCGTCGCGCCCAGTTCACGGCTTTGTCGAGCGTGGTGAAGATAATGCCTTCGTCTTCGAGCAGCTTGCCGAAGTCGTCGGGCTTGGAGAGCGTTACGTGCTTGCCGAGTGATGTGCTCATGATGCCTCGTCTTCACGCATTTTCGCACATAGGGCGGCAAGAGACAAACAAGCAAGATGGTCGAGATTTCCCTGTTAGGTTTTTCCAAGCACGGATGCTGGGTGCGTAGTCATAAAGATAAACAACCGGCACAATTGGAGGGCTTGGCGGGGCTCGACCTTGTTCGGGCGCAGGACTCCTGCGCCCCAAACGCCCAGGCGTTAACGCCTCGAGGTCACCGTCAGCACCACTTTGCCGAATTGCGCACCCGACTCGAAGTAAGCATGCGCGGCCGCAGCTTCCGCCAGCGGAAAAACGCGATCCACGACGGGCTTGAGCCGGCCCGCGGCCACCAACTTCATCACCGTGCGCAACTCGTCTTTTGTACCCATGTAAGACCCCATCAGCGATAGTTGGCGCGTGAACAGGAATCGGAGATCGACTTTGGCGTCGTAGCCAGTGGTCGCGCCGCAGGTCACCAGGCGGCCCGATGCAGCAAGGCTGGCGAGACTGTCATCCCAGGTGGCGGTGCCTACGTGTTCGAAGACCACATCCACCCCGCGTTTGTTGGTGATGCGGCGGACTTCGTCGCGAATTTTTTGCGATTTGTGATTGATGGTGTGGTCAGCACCGAGTTCGCGGGCTTTGGCGAGTTTTTCGTCGGAACCTGCCGTGGCGATCACTTGCGCCCCGAAAAACTTGGCGATCTGGATCGCCGCGCTGCCAACCCCGCTGCCAGCGCCGAGGACAAGAACGTCTTCTCCGGGCTGAAGTTCAGCGCGGGCCACGAGCATGTGCCACGCGGTCTGGAACACGAGCGGGACCGCGGCGGCTTCTTCAAACGACAGGTTCTCAGGGTACGGGAAGCAATTTACTTCCGGTACGCGCACGAATTCCGCGCAGCCTCCGTCGATCATGTAGCCAAGGTTGGTGAATTGGCGGCACCGATTGTCGAAGCCCGCGAGACACGCGGTGCATTTGCCGCAGGCGACGCCGGGCACGAGGACCACTTTTTGGCCGACGCGAACGGTAGTGACTTCCGAGCCGACCTGCGCGATTTCGCCAGCGACGTCGCTGCCGGGAATGTGGGGCAGCGGAATGGAAACGTTCGGGAGTCCTTGACGCACCCAGAGATCAAGACGGTTCAATGCGCACGCGCGGACTCGCACCAACACTTCGTTGGGCCGGATGACCGGGTCGGGCGCGTCGACATATTTAAGGACTTCCGGGCCGCCGTGCTGCCGAAATTGGATGGCCTTCACTTTTCGGACTCTGATTTTTTGGAGGGTAGCAGCCCTGCCAGGACCGTGGCCGCGAGAAGCCCGCCCCAGAGCCACGGCAGACTGACGTAGAACTTTCCGAACCTGGGCGACACATAAACGACACCGCCGTGATCGCGGACAGCATACGGATGAGCGGCGCTCGGCGTCCAAGTCGAGAAATGGTGGAGACGCCAGGTCACGATGGGCCAAACGCAGACAACAATCAGAAAGAGCAGTAAGAGAAAGAAAAACAAAACGTCCACGGCGGAAACTGTACCTGTGGATTTGGATGCGTGAGGGGCGGACCACATGGGCGCAAGTCTATCGGGAGTGCACCGGAGTGTCCAGATGCGCGGTATTTGACGGGGAAACAGCCGCGGCGTAACGTAACATCACACGATAATTTGCCGTAGCATTGAAGGCGGAAGGGCCTATGGATTTGTTTGAAGAGATCGTCAGGATGCGGCGGGCTGGACAGCGCGGGGCGCTGGCCACCATCGTGCACACCAACGGGTCGATTCCCAGCTACGAGAGCTCGCGCATGCTGGTGCGCGAGGACGGATCGCTGGCGGGAACCATTGGCGGCGGCTGCGTGGAAGCCGAGGTGTGGGCCGCGGCAAAGGAAGTAATGCAGAAGGAATCGCCGCGCAAGATGGTCTTCAATCTCAACAATGAGGCTACCTACGACAACGGATTAATCTGCGGCGGGACGGTAGAGATTTTCGTCGAGCCGATTCTGCCGCAGCCGATGCTCTATTTGTTTGGCGGTGGGCATGTATCTATGGCCCTGGCAAAAGCCGCTTTCTCGGCCGGCTTCGGCGTTGCCGTGGTCGACGATCGCGAAGCCTTCGCGAATTTGCAGCGCTTTCCGATGGCCCAGGAAATCTTCACGACCTACGAGGATGCCTTTGCGAAGATCAAACCGACTTCTTCGAGCTACCTAGTCATCGTGACGCGCGGGCACAAGGAAGACATGCGTGTGCTGGCCTGGGCGGTGCGCACCAGCGCGCGGTACATCGGAATGATCGGCAGCAAGAGGAAGGTTCTGTCGGTGTACAAGGCGCTGGAGCAGGAAGGTTTCCGGCCGGAAGAGATGGAACGCGTGTACGCCCCCATGGGGCTGGATATTGGAGCCCTGTCCCCGGAAGAAATTGCCATCAGCATCGTGGCGGAACTGATTGCGGTGCGGCGGAACGCGGAAACCTCCGCACACAAGAAAGTGCATCTCGACCCGCGCACGATCGCTGGCGCGCGCTGAGCTGAACCATGCTGGCGGCGGTAATTCTCTCGGGCGGCGCGTCGCAGCGGATGGGCTCGCCCAAGGCCCTGCTTCCCTACCAGGGTCGTCCTTTCCTTGAACATCTATTGGATGTCACTAGGCACCCGAAGATCGGAGTGCGTCGCATTGTGCTGGGCGCGCATGCGGAGTTGATCGCCGACGCGGTGCGATTGGCGGCGAATGAAGTCGTCATCAACGAGGATTGGGAAAAGGGGCAATTGAGCTCGATTCAGGCAGGAATACGCAGTCTGCCTGCCGCGACCGATGGCATGATTTTGTGCCTGATCGACCATCCTTTGATCAGCGCGGATTTGGTCAATGATTTGATCGACCGTTTTTGCTCTCCGCAACCTCCGCGACCCCTGATCGTTTTGCCCGTATATCAGGGCAAGCGCGGGCATCCCGTGATCTTTTCCGCCGCCGTTTATGGCGAATTGCTGGCCGCTCCGATGGAGCAGGGTGCGCGCTCGGTGGTTTGGGCTCACGGAGCAGAAGTCGCCGAGATGATCACCCCCGAACAAGGCTGCGTTCTGAATCTGAATGACCCGGAGACGGTACAGCGTGTGTTAGGCCCATCCGGCTAGCGATTCTTGCGCGGCATACACCCACTCGCTTTCCCCATCCATCCGATCCTAATCCCCCAAGAAAACTGTCATCCTGAGCGGAGCGAAGGATCTCAACCGTTTCGCATAGCAACTCACTACGTCGAAAGTCTCTGCTCAAGGGCCCGGAGCGCATCAGCGGCAAGCTGAGCCCCGTGAAATGTGGCACTGGGAAGCCCGCCCAAAGCCTCGGAGATGGAGTCCGCGCTGAGTGCGCTCACATCCGCGAGGCTGCGATCCAAAAGTCTTTCGGTCAGGAACGACGCACAAGCGATCGCCGTCGTGCACCCGCGACAAAGGAAGCGCGCCTCGGTGATTCGGCCGTTCCCCACGCGCACAGCCAGCTTGAGGATATCCCCGCACACCGGATTGCTGACTTCGACGGTAGCGTCCGCGTCAGGGAGTTCGCCGGCGTTGCGAGGGTTGCGGAAGTGCTCGAGGACGGCGTCAGTGAACATCTACAGAAGTATCGCAATCGCGAAGCAACACCGCAACCGAGGTCAAGAATCACACCCACAATGCGAGTCGAAGATTTGTCCCACTTTCACCTCTTGTAACCCATTCAGAATGAACACTTGCAAAAGTGTGTCAAAACAAAGGACTTTAACCTCCTTTAGAATGAACACTTACAAAAAAAGGGGGAGGGGGTGGGTGTTATGGTTAACCAAATCCGCGCCTTTCGCCCCAAATCATCAAATCCCCTGTTACATGATGAAAACAAATGTGTTACGGCGATCCGCCCCAATTATGCTCAGATCCAGTCAGATCGGACCGGCGGCCTGGAAGCCCCCGCGTCTGCTACCCTGTTCTCGTGACGAAGATTCAAGCTACATCGCAATTGCGGATTGTCTCACTTGCGCCCAGCGCCACTTCCATCCTGTGCGCAATTGGCGCGAAGTCTTTGTTGGTAGGAGTGACCAAGTGGTGCGTGGACGTCGCGCCGGTGGCAGGATTGCCGCAGTTGGGCGATTGCTGGCGGATGGAAGCGGTGGAGGAGATTGTGAAGTTGCGGCCGACGCTGGTGATCGGGTCGGTGCCCTACAAACAAGAAACCGTAGCGAAGTTGTTGGAGCAGCCGCTGAATTTTCTGGCGATGAACCCTCGAACGATTGCGGACGTGTATGCGGATATTCGTCTGCTCGCGGGCATTGTGGGCCGCGCGCCGCAAGGCGAGCGAACGATTCGCGCAATGCGCGCCGGGTTTGCAAGCGTCGAGAACAGGGCAAAAGCGCAAGGCAAACGAGTCCAGGTGTATTGCGAGGCGTGGCCCAATCCGCGGATCAGCTCGCCGCCTTGGGTGGCGGGGCTGGTGACGATTGCGGGTGGCGAGATGGTCGTGCCGGCTGGCGAAAAGGTGACTGACGAGCAGGTGGCAGCCGCTCAGCCTGAAGTGATTGTGCTGGCTTGGGCAGCAACCGGCGCGAAAGCGGAACCAAAGAAAGCGTATGGAGTGCCGGCGTGGCAGGATGTGCCCGCGATCCGTGATCGGCGAGTGTGTGTGATTTCTGACGAGTTGCTGAACACCCCGGGCCCCCCGTTGGTGCAGGGCGCGGAGGAACTGTGGAATGCTTTGCAACGAAAACCAAGACGCCCAAGAAAAAATTAAACACAGCGGGCACAGAGGTTAGAGCACAGAGGCCTCAGAGGCAAGACGAGAACAGGTAACGCTGAGAAACAGAGGGTTCGGAGGTTCGGGGACGCATGAGAGTCGTCGTGGCGGCAGTGATTGAGCGTGAAGACCGGCGGTTCCTGATCGGGCAGCGGCGGAAAGACGACACTTCACCCCTGAAATGGGAATTCCCAGGCGGCAAGATCGAGGACGGAGAAACTCCGGAGGCGGCCCTGGCGCGGGAATTGCGCGAGGAACTCGGCGTTACGTTAAGGACGTGCGCGGAGATTGCGCGGGTGACGCACAAATATGCGGACACCAGCGAACCACTGGAAATACGCTTTTTTGCGACGGAAATAGGCGACGAGGTGATTGTCGCTGAGCCATTCGAGCAGATTGCCTGGGTCTTGCCAAAAGAACTGGGCGACTACGATTTACTCGCCGCAAATGCTCGGTTAGTGGCCAATCTGGCGACCGGCCGCGTCAAGCCGAGAGAAATCTTGGAGCACGCCAAGAATCTATAGCTGCTCGTGGAAGGATGCCCCGCTCGCGAAGCGCTCGCGGGAACACGCCTGTCTGCCACACACGCCGAAGCGCGCTTCCACATGCGCCCTACGAAATAACGGGGTTCGGTTTTTCGGGGTTGATCCCGAGGTCTTTGATGGCTTTGTCGACTACGCTGCGTTCGATCTTGCCCTCTTGTTGCAACTCGTAGAGCGTCGCCAGCGTGATGGAGCGCGCGTCGACCTCGAAGAAGTCGCGCAGTGATGGGCGTCCCTCGCTCCGGCCGAAGCCGTCGGTGCCCAGCGAAGCCAGCCTGCGAGGCAGCCACTTGCTGACCATGTTCGGCAGCGTCTTGAGATAATCCGACGCTGCTACGAGCACGCCAGGCGCATCGCCGAGCGTTTTCGTGAGGTACGGCACGCGGGCCTTCGCGCCGGGATGCAGGCGGTTCCATCGCTCGACTTCAATCCCGTCGGTATAGAGGGCTTTGTAGCTGGTGACGCTCCACACATCGGCGGCGACACCATATTTTTCTTCGAGAATGTTTTGCGCCTGCAGCGCTTCGCGCAGGATCGAACCACTGCCGAAGAGTTGCGCGCGCAGGTTGGACTTCTTGTTTTCCGACCCGCGGAAGCGGTACAAACCTTTAAGAATGCCGTCTTTCACATCGCCCGGCATGGCGGGCATGGCGTAGGGCTCGTTCATCAGCGTGATGTAATAAAAAATGTCTTCGCCGTCTTTGTACATGCGGCGGATGCCGTCTTGAATGATGACGGCGATCTCGTAAGCAAACGCGGGATCGTAGGCGCGGAGGTTCGGAACCGGCAGCGCGAGCACGTGGCTGTTCCCGTCCTGGTGTTGTAGACCCTCGCCAGAAAGGGTGGTGCGGCCCGCGGTGCCTCCCAGCAGGAAACCTTTGGTGCGCATATCGGCGGCGGCCCAGATGAAATCCGCGATGCGTTGGAAACCGAACATCGAGTAATAAATGAAGAACGGGATGGTGTTGATGCCGTGCGTGGCGTAAGCCGAACCAGCGGCAATAAACGACGCCATGGAACCGGCTTCGGTGATGCCTTCTTCCAGAATTTGGCCGTCCGTCGCTTCCTTGTAGTACATCAACGTGCTGGCGTCGACCGGCTCGTAGCGCTGCCCTACGCTGGAATAAATACCAGCGGTGCGGAACAGCGACTCCATGCCGAAGGTGCGCGCTTCATCGGGGACGATGGGCACGATGAGCTTGCCGATCTCCGGATCCTTGAGCATCTTCCTCAGCATGCCCACGTAGGCCATGGTGGTCGAGACTTCCCTGCCGTCGCTGCCGTCGAAAAATTCCTTGAACAGTTCGTCGTGATCGCAGGCCAGAGGTTTTGAGCGCACCTTGCGAGCGGGTGTGTAGCCGCCCAGCGCCTCGCGGCGGGCGCGGAGATATTGAATCTCCTGGCTGTCTTCGGCGGGACGGTAGAACGGAACCTCGATGCAGTCTTGATCGCTGAGAGGGATGCCAAATCGCGATCGGAATATGCGGAGCTCGTCTTCGTTGAGTTTTTTCTGCTGGTGGGTGACGTTCTTGCCTTCGCCCGCTTCTCCCAGGCCGTACCCCTTGATGGTGCGCGCCAGAATCACGGTCGGGCCGCCGCGATGTTCTACGGCCGCTTTATACGCGGCATAAACCTTGCGCGGATCGTGCCCGCCGAGGCGCAGGCGCTGCAGAGCCTCGTCGGGCAGCGGCTCGACTAGTTTCAGCAGGCGCGGATCGCTGCCAAAGAAATGCTGGCGCACATAAGCTCCGGTTTCGACGACGAGCTTTTGATACTCGCCATCCACCAGTTCGCCCATGCGCTTGACCAGCAGCCCTTCGGTATCGCGCTCCAAGATGGGATCCCACTCGGTGCCCCACAAAACCTTGATGACGTTCCAGCGCGCGCCACGGAAAGCGGACTCGAGTTCCTGAATGATCTGGCCGTTGCCGCGAACGGGCCCGTCGAGACGTTGCAGGTTACAGTTAACGACAAAAATCAGATTGTCGAGCTTTTCGCGCGAAGCCAGGGTGATGGCGCCAAGCGATTCCGGCTCGTCGGTCTCGCCATCGCCGAGGAAGGCCCATATCTTCGCGTTGGTGACGGGTTTCATTCCGCGATTCTCGAGATACCGCGAAAAGCGGGCCTGATAAATAGCCATCAGCGGGCTGAGGCCCATGGAGACCGTTGGATACTCCCAGAAATCGGGCATCAGCCAGGGATGCGGGTAGGAAGAGAGGCCGCCGCCGGGCTTCAGTTCGCGGCGGAAATTTTCCAGCTTTTGCGCGGACAGGCGGCCCTCAAGAAACGCCCGCGCGTACATTCCGGGCGCGGCGTGACCCTGGAAGTAAATGGTGTCGCCTTCGAATTGCTCGCTGCGGGCGCGGAAGAAATGGTTGAAGCCGACTTCATACAGGGTGGCCGCGGAAGCGTAGGTGGAAATGTGGCCGCCGATGTTGTGTTCGACGCGATTGGCACGGACGACCATGGCCAACGCATTCCAACGAATCAGGCTCTTGATGCGGCGCTCCAGTTCCTGATTGCCCGGGAACAGCGGCTCGAGCCGCGCGGGGATGGTGTTGGCATACGGAGTGTTCGCGGTAAACGGCAGGTCAATGCCGGAAACCGTGGCGTGAGCGCGCAGGCGCTCCAGAATCTCGGTGGCGACCTCGGGGCCGCTCGATTCCAGGACCGAGTCGAGGGATTCAAGCCACTCCTGCACCTCGAATTCGTCCATATTGTGGGGCTTTACGTACGTGTCGTGATCCATGGCCTTCGTCTGGTCCTCTTCCGTTGGCGCTCGCGATCGAGGCGCCGTGAAGAGCGCGAACAACTTATGGCGCTCATAAGCACAATAGAATACACCGGAGAGCGGAAGTCTGCACGATAGGATGTGTAGCAGTAGTGTCTAACTTTAGGCTTTCTCGGCCAGCAACAGCCTTTATACGGGGACCTCGCCGCCATGGGGGCCGTAAAATACGCGCCACAGGGCTAAATCGTCGGTAGTGTCCTCGAATTGATGCTCGATCCCCGCGGCCACGAACAGGATGTCGCCTGACTCGAACGGGTCCCGCTTGCTGTCGTGAACGAGCACTCCCCGGCCGCGAATGATGAAATAAATCTCGTCCTGTGCGTGCGGCGTCTGTTGGCTCGGGCGCAGAGGGAGGGAAAGGGCAACGTCGAGAGGGCCACGCCGCAGGGCTATGACCGCGCGCTCGCCCGCGGGTCCTGGGATACGCGCTTGAGCCTCGGTAAGGCGGATAACACGGCTGCGATCTGGCGTGCTCATGATTCACTCCTTTTATCTTCAGACCGAGATACTACATGCGCGGCAGGATTTCCGGAGCAAAACAGTCACCTGGCAGCGAGGCGATGGGAGGCGATATCCGGGAGTTGCGAGGATTGCGGCCGGGAGCTTCCAGGGGAGAGCCTTACCCACGCAAGAAGAGTGAATGCGCCCATCGTGAATATGGTAGCCAAAGCGCAAGCAGTGGTGATGCTACTCACCTGCCACACCTTGCCTGTGGCGTCGGTGACTTGCGACAGGCCGGATCGCGGAATCAGGAGGAGCAAATTTCCGGCCGCGGAGACTCCGTAAAAGATGACCGCCATACGCCAATAGCCTCTCGGCAGCTTGTCGATCTGAGGGGCATGGCCTCGCAGGTAGAGCGCGAACAATTGATAAAGAATGAAGACATTGAGATACCAGCCCAGGAAATTGCTGACCGGCACTCCGAAATATGCGCCGCCCTGCTGCCAGATCCAGGCGTGTATGATAGTCGCCCACACGGGGTCGAGGCAGAAGTCCCAGGCGACCATCACGAAGGCAGCGATCAGCGGGAGGGTGACGACCCGCGAGCCGGTGAGCGCGTTGTCTACACCGCCGAGGATTACGCGCGCGAGCGTCCAGGACAAGTAGCCCATTCCGAGGTAGGCCAGGCCCAGGAAAATGGGCACGAGGAACAGCTTGGGCCCCATCACCTCGGTGAAATAGTAGTGGCCAAACGGGAATCCTGTGAGCACGCCGATATTCTCGACGATGGAACCGACGACGAAGCAGAGCGCGAAAAACGTCAGGATTCCGCGCAGGCCGCAGAAAATGACGCCGTGAACCAGCGCAAACAGCAGTGGAGGAAGGACGTGCAAGGCAACGATTGCGAGCATGGGGATTTTCCCGGGGAAGATTTGCAAAACTCGCGAGAGGGCGTAGACGGCGATGAGGAAATAAAAGAAGAACGAGGTAGCGGTTGGGTTTTTCGCCAGGGCTCCGGCGATCTTGTTCATCGCAATTACCTCCGAGCTGTAGCGGCGGCTGGAAGTTACAGGATGCGGCCGCCGTCCACAACAAGCACCGTGCCGGTCACGAATTTGGCGCCCGCTAAGTACGAGACCGCGGCGA
>Ga0187871_10001736_pt1 | contig 18563 bp, 14 predicted proteins | sample June2016WEW_16_1_FD_132988 | JGI IMG/M metagenome (GOLD analysis project Ga0187871, IMG submission 132988) | Peatland microbial communities from SPRUCE experiment site at the Marcell Experimental Forest, Minnesota, USA - June2016WEW_16_10 | ecosystem: Environmental > Terrestrial > Soil >...
GGGAAGTTCTCTGCATACCCGCGCATATGCCGCATAAAGCCGAAGCTCTCGAAGATACTGTTGACCTCGACGTCTTAACCCTCCGCGCGCCGATTGGATCAACAAAACGGATCAATACCTGCGAGGGCAGAAGTAATCTCTTCCATGCCTTCTTCCACCATTTCTGAAAAAGGTTCCGAACCCACCCTGCCGCAGGCCACCTTTCGCTTTCGCTGCATCGGCTGCGCTTCGGTTACCCCTTCCGCCGCCCAGGATTTTCGTTGCTCGCAATGCGGCAATTTACTCGAGATCACCGATCCCGCCTGGAAATCCGCCAGCTTCCAGGCCTCCGCGCTGAAATCCCTCTGGCGTGACCGCCGCTCCTCGAACGCATCGCTCGATCGCAGCGGCGTATGGCGATTCCGCGAACTTCTCCCCGCGCCCCAGTCCGAGCAAAACGTCATTACCCTGCGCGAAGGCAACACTCCCCTCTACGACCTGCCTCAGTCGTCCCGCATTACTGGCGTCGATCGTCTCTATGGCAAGCATCAAGGTATGAATCCCACCGGCTCGTTCAAGGACGCCGGGATGACCGTTGCCGCCACCTTCGCCCGCCAGGCCGGATACCGCTGGGTGGCTTGCGCCTCCACCGGCAACACCTCCGCATCCATGGCGGCCTATGCTGCCCGCGGTGGCATGCGCAGTCTGGTTCTCGTGCCCGAAGGAAAGATCTCGTGGAGCAAGCTCTCCCAGGCGCTCGACTACGGTGCATTGACGTGCCAGCTTCGTACCGATTTCGATGGCTGCCTCCGCCTGCTCCAGGAACTGGTGCTGCGTGCTCCTGTGTATCAGTTGAACTCGATCAATCCGTTCCGGCTCGAAGGACAGAAAACTCTCGCGCTTGAATTGCTGGAGCAACTTGACTGGCAGCCCCCTGACCACATCATCGTGCCCGGTGGCAACCTGGGCAACAGTTCCGCGATCGGCAAGGCCTTGCTGGAAATGCTCGAAATTGGCCTGATCCCGCGTCTGCCGAAGTTATCCGTGATTCAAGCCGAGGGAGCCAATGCGTTGGTTCGCACGCTACGCGAAGCTGGGGGCAAGCATCTCGTCAGCGTGCAGGCGGAAACTCGCGCTACCGCAATCCGCATCGGCAATCCCGCTTCGTGGCAAAAAGCCGTGAACGTGCTCCAAGCCACCGGCGGCGCCTGCGAGCAGGTGAGCGAACTCGAGATCGCACAGGCCAAAGCCGAAATCGGTGCCGAAGGCATCGGCTGTGAGCCGGCCTCCGCCGTTACGCTGGCTGGTCTAAAGAAACTGGTCAAGCAGGACTTCGTGAAACCGGATGAAACCGTAGTCCTGGTGCTGACCGGAAGTCTGCTCAAGGATCCCGACTTCACCATGGAATTCCACCGCGGCGGCCTGTTCAAGAACAGCGCGCTGGAAGGCGAAAGCGCCAAGCTAGATCGCTTCCGTCACCCTCCCGTTGTCCTCGACGCTACTTTGGAGGCCGTGATCCGAACCTTGGAACAGGCGGAGAAATCCGACCCAGCACAATCGAATGCCTAAGAACAAGAGCGACAGAAACAGGAAGAAAAGCTCCGGGCGAGCCGCGCTGCATCTCGCACTCCCAGCCACTTCGGCCAATCTCGGCCCGGCCTTCGACGCCGCTGCCCTGGCCATGGACCTCTATATCACGATCGATGCCCGCCCTGCTCCCAGCTTCTCCATTACCGCAAGCGGACGCGACCCTGAGATCTGTGGCGCGGTGGAGAATCACCTTATCCTCAGCACCTACGCCGAGATCCTCCAAGCCCAGGGCGCAGACGTCATCCCTTTATTTCTTCGTATTAAGAACGACATCCCCATCGGCAAAGGTTGCGGCTCATCCGCCGCGGCTCGCCTTGCCGGCATCGCCTTGGCCAATCACTTCGGCCGCTTGCGCTGGACCGATGCCCAGATCATCGGAGAAGCCTCCCGCCGCGAGCAGCATTCCGATAACGCCTCCGCCTGCTGGATGGGAGGTCTCACCGTGGCTCGTATGTTCTCTTATGCCGGGGCCCAGGTGGTCGGCATCCGCCCAAAAGGGAAGTGGCCCTTGCTCCTTGCCATCCCGGAAGAGGCACTGTCCACGGAAAAAGCCCGCCGCGTACTCCCGGCGCAGTATTCCCGCGCCGATGCCGTCGCGAACATCCAGAACTCGATGTTCCTGCTTGCGGCCTTCACCCAGGGGCGCCACGACCTGCTCTCATCGGCTCTCGAAGACCGCATCCACCAGCCTTACCGGGCTCCATTCTGCCCTTTGCTTCCGGGTTTGCAGGAAATGGCAGGGAAGCCTGGCGTCCTCGGGGTGGCCCTTAGCGGCGCGGGTCCGTCGGTCATCGTTTTTCTCGATCCGCACTCCTCCGCTCAGAAAACGCGAAAGTCAATTGCGGCCCACCTAGCCCGCATCGGACTCAGAGCCGAGTTGCTCCTCACCTCCATCGCCCCACGCGGCGCCCGCCGCTGAACACGCGAAGACTGCGACTACTGAATCCTACAACCCTCGAAAAGACTTGCATTCGCCTACGCCTATGATAAAGTGCTCGCCCAGACGCCACTAAAGTGGCATTTACCAGGCCAGCTCTTTCCGATATGTTTGGCTTTCCCCCAAAACAGAAACTTTACCGTCGCGTATGTGTTTAGGAAAACAGCACGGGGCGCAGCTTCTTTGGAAGCTTAAGCTACGCTTCTTTGGGGTTGAGTTAAGGAATGAAGCCGAAAATGCAGTACCAAGTCCAGCCACGGGAGATCGTCGTACACCGCAGTGAGCAGATCCAGGTCCGTGAGGAGATCCAGAATTTTCTGCGGGCCCTCGATTCCTATCCCGCCCGCGTCGCCAAGGAACCCAGCATCAGCTTCCAGCAGCATCTTTGCAGCTTCTTCGCGCCCGCTCGCGACGAGCGCCACGGCAACCGCTTCCGTCGGCAGTGATCGGCTTAAAGTACTCAATCTAACGGCTGGCCGGCGGTATGATGCCGTTCATGCGCAGGTACTCCACCATCTGTCCGTAATGATCGAAACCATGGGCCGCAACGCTCGTCGCCACTCCCAGGCGCGTCACCGATCCTTCTCCGAACGGGCTTTTTAGTGGTTCCACCAGGTTCTTGTCATTGATCGTCTTGACCGCCTTGTGCACATAGGCAAACGACTCTTTCAGGTAGTTCAGAATCTCCGCCTTCGTTTTCATCGATGCCGGACCGGATTCATCGCCCACGTCCACTGGAACCTTTTCGCTTAGAATTGCTGCCCCAAAAATATAGTTGACCGCCGCCACATGTTTTATCTGCTCGCCGAACGTCCGTACACCTTTGAACTCGCCATTGGTCGGCGCGAATCCGAACTTGTCTCCGGGCATAGCCTCCGCCGCCGGAACAAACTCGCGCTCGAGATTCGAAACCGACCCGTCCAAGACCTGCGTGACGGTCCGATGTTCGTCTTTGCCTTTGTTTTCCTGGGCTGCACAAACCGTCGCCACAGCCAGCACGCAGAATGCAAGATAGCTAAGTTTCTTTCTCATGATGATTCCTCCATAGTTCTATTGAAATTCTCAGTCGCGACTTTATTCTTGAGCCGGACCAGACAACTAGCCGGAAGAAGTAGGTGCCGGAGCCGCAGGCTCCCCGAAGGGCCACTCCCCGCTCCTCCACGCGCGAATCATATAAATCGCGAGCCCCGCTAGCAAAATCACCGCCGCATACCGTATTTCTTTCTGCCAATTCACGCGATTAAACAAGATAAAGAGAAATCCCGCAATCGCCACCAGCGCAGGCACAGGATACAGCCACATGCGAAACGGCCGCGGCGCCTCCGGCTGCGTCACCCGGAATACTATAAGCCCAATCGCCTGCACCAGGAACTGCAGGATAAGGCGAATCACCACCAGGGCGGCGATCGCATCCCGCAGTCGCAGAAAGCAGAAGGCTGCCGCCACTACGCCCAGGGCCAGCAGCGAAACATTCGGGAAGCGATACACCGGGTGCACTTTGGCAAATACCCGGAAATAGTTTCCGTCCAGGGCTGCCGCATAAGGTACTCGGGAATACCCCAGCATCAGCGAGAAGACCGAAGCAAACGCGGTCACGATTACCAGTCCCGTTACCAGCCGCGCCGCCCACGGCCCATAAATCCTCTGCATAAATAACGACACCACATACAATCCGCTGTTGTTATGCCCTGCCTGCAGCATCTCCCGCCAGGGAACCACGGCCAGAATGCAGAGGTTCATCATTAGATATAGACCGGCCACCAGCAGAATGGAAAGCAGCAGAGCCCGCGGAATATTCCGCGTTGGATCCTTTATTTCGTCGCCCAGATAGCAGACGTTGTAGTAGCCCCAATAGTCATAGGTGGCCACCAGCAGGGCTCCGCCCAACCCGGTGAAGAACGCAGGCGAGAGCGTGAAGGCGTCGGGAGGAAAATCGAAAGCGCGAGCGGCGTTGAAGTGTGTGAGCCCGGCGAAGATGATCCAGCCAATCGTCGCCATCACGAGGACCCACAACACCTTCGAGAGCCTGCCGATGACCGTGATCTGCCGATAGAGCAGAAACACTGTGAAGTAGCAGATGACGATCGCTACCGCAGTTCCCGGCGTCACAATCCAGCTCACCTGAAGTGCTCCTGCCCACGGGATGGGAAGAGCCGCAGTGTGCGCGGCGTAAACCGTCTCCAGGATTGGCCAGTAATAGGCAGCATAACCTGCCAGCCCGATGCACCCGGTGGCAATCGAAAGCGGCGCGCTGAAGGAGAGTTGCCAGATAAACAGAAACGAAATCAGCCGCCCCCATTTTCGCGGCCCATAAATTTCGCTCAGGTAGCGATACGATCCGCCGGACCCTGGGAACGCCGCTCCCAGTTCTGCCGACACTAGCCCGTCGCACACCGCCAACAGCGCTCCCGCGATCCATCCCAGCATGGCCTGCGGTCCGCCCATCGCGCTCAGCACCAGCGGCATGGTGATGAACGGCCCCACCCCGATCATGTCAATCATGTTGAGCGCAGTTGCGCTCCCCAAGCCCATGCCGCGGATGAGGCCGTGCGAACTGGGATCGGTTTTAGGTGGGTCTTGCATTTCTCGATGGGCTGCGGTGCGGTTCCTGCAAGCTACGGAACAAGCAATAACCTCCCGCTGACCTGCCGCTCTTCAAAAGCCTCATGCGCCCGTGCGGCGTCAGCCAGTGCATACGTGCGGTCAATGCGGATGGAAAGTTTCCCCTGTCTTAACCAGGCAACAAACTGCTCCAGATAGTGAGGGTATTCTTTGAAGTAAGGACGCCCGTTGGTGCGAGTGAGAAACACCGATCCCTTTTCCTGCAGGGTCATGAGATCAAACGGAGGCACATAACCACTGGACTGACCATAGACAACCAGGTAGCCACCGGGAACCAGGCTATCGAGGCTCGCCTCAAACGTATCTTTACCCACGCCGTCGTAAACCACACTAACCCCGCGGCCCTCGGTGATTCGCCTCGCTTCCTTCGCAATATCGGATTGTTTCGAAACGATCACCTCGTCCGCGCCCGCGCCTCTCACAAATTCAGCTTTTTCCGCCGTTGACGTAACCCCGATCACCCGTCCGCCGCGCATCTTCGCCATCTGGCAAAGTAAGAGGCCAATGCCTCCGGCAGCTGCCTGGATCAGGCACCAGTCGCCCGGTTTCACCGGGTAGGCAAAATGCGTGAACGCGTAGGCTAGAAACCCCTGGTTCATGCCCGCTGCCGCTTGCTCGATGCCGACACCCTCCGGCACAGGGATTAGCCACGCTGCCGGGGCCAGAGCATGTGTAGCGTAGGAACTCCCTATGAACACGACGCGATCTCCCACGCGAACATTGCTGACCTCGGGGCCGAGTTGTTCGACGACCCCAACTCCTTGGCTGCCCAGAGTTGCGGGAAGGTCAGGCTCGCCCACGCCGGCACTACGGTAAAAAGCTTGACCGACCAGCTCGCCCCGTCGCTTTTGAACATCCAGAAAATTAACGCTCGCAGCCTCCACCCGGATTAAAGCCTGCCCCGAGCCGGGAACCGGCATGGGCAGTTCTTCCCACTGCATGACCTCGGGTCCGCCGTAGGAGTGAATGCGAATCGCGCGCATCATAGTTACGTGTTTACGTGCCCTTCTCGCCGCCCTGAAACCACTTCAGTTTTTACTGGCAACTGGTTGCTGCCTCTCATACCCCGCGCTCAGCAAATTCACGTACAGCCGCACCGCTCCCGGCACTCCTGCCGGCAATTGCCGGAAGAACGCGTATCCCGTATAAATATAAGTTCCCTTGCCGTATCGCGCCCGCAACAGTCCACCCTTCTGGGCGTCTTCCCCTGGATCGTGACAAGAAAGGAGCGGTTTGAAATGCTCATCCCATTTGTCCATGAAATAGAGCCCGCGTTCTTGTACCCAGCCGTCAAAATCACGAGCCGTGATCGCATTCGGATAGTGAAACACTCCATCTTCCGGCGCCAGAATCTGCACCGGAGCTTCCTCCACGGAAACCCGCGCCCGGCTCAGTTCCGCCGGATACGGCGTGAAGTGCCCGCCGTTGAAATCTCCCACGCCGGTGTTGTATTGCACCACCAGCGTTCCCCCAGCCGCGACAAAGTCGAGCAGCTTCTTGTTATTCGTGACGACATCTTTCTGCGTATCGTAAGCGCGAATTCCCAGCACAATTGTTGCGTACCCACTCAATTCCTCACTTGCCAATTTCTCCGGCGCAATCAACGTCACATCCATCCCCACCTGCTTAAGCACCGTGGGGATGTCGTCGCCCGCGCCCATAATGTAGCCAATTTTCAAATCATGTGGCGCCTTTACGTCGACAATGCTCACCCGCTGTACCGCCGGCTGATAATAGTAGAAGCTGCCCAGGTCTTCCCGCGTGACCAGGGTGTAGCCTTCGCTGAACTTCTCGCCGTCCGCCTCCAGTACAGCCCGAATCTTCGCTCGTCCTTCCTGCAAGCCAGCAGGGAAGACCATGAACTGGAAATCCCGCTTCTCTCCACGCCGCGTGAACTCCACTGCAAGCTGCGCCGGTTCCGATCTCCAACCTGCGGGCAATTCCAACCGCAACACGCCTCGCTGCTCGCGGTTCAGATTGCTGGTCACGCCCACCGTCACCGTCGAACTCGAACCGTTGTGCGTCGAGATCACCTGCGTCCCGGGTTCCAGCGCTACCGAAAACTCCGGAACCACGGCCACCGGACGGGCGCGTTCCGTCCCGGCATCGTCCACAAACCGCGTCACCACGGTCGCACCCACGCCATTCTTCACCGCTGACTCGCCCAGGCCCGCAACTGAATACTCCACCCGCGCCTGCAGCATCGGAGGGGGGAACGGGAGTGTCGCATACTTCTCGTCGTCGATGTGATTCACGCTCTCCGTCTCCGGGTCATCGCGATGCCAGTACGGCCGCGTGTATGCCGCATCCTTCGGCACTCGCAGTCGAAAAATCGCACGCTCGTGCGCTCCCGGTCGGATGGCGACGCGTCTCACCTTGTCAGAAATCGTGCCCCAACCCTCCGGCACCTCCAGCTTCAACCCGTCAATGAACACGCGGTCTTTCGATCCATTATGAAAATCCACCGCGACCAGAAACTCCTGTCCAGGCGAGACGGTCGTCAACGCGTCCGCCTCTTTCTTCGTGGGTTCCTTCACCGGTTCACCCTCCGGCCCCGCCCGGGAAACCACCGTCGCCGTCAGGGTCACATTCAGAGCCTCATTGAGCGCCGTTTCCGCCTGCTCTCGCTTCTCCTCCAATCGCGCTAGCAGATCCGCCTTCGCCACCGCGTCCAGAGTGCTCTTTCTCACCTCCGCCTGCGCCCGCTCCAACCCGGCCACAACTCCCATCAGCGGCGCCGCAGCCGCAGGTGAATCGTTCCCCTTCGCCTTCTCACTGGCGTCGATAACCTCGCCCGCAATTGCGGATAATTCCTGTCGCAACTGCGGCAGCTTCGATTCTTCCGTTCCCAATCGCGCCGCTAGTCCCGGCAATGACGTATCAATCCCATCGAACAAGTCTTTTTCATGGCCGTCTTTGTCCAGCCTCGCGGGCTCTATCGAGTCCACCAGCTTGTAGAACGTGAACCGGTCTCCCGGCTCGACATTCCAGTTCGCCGCTCCCTGCGAAAGCTGATGCCGCAATCCTTGCATGGCAAATTGCACATACGAGCCGCCCAGATCCCCGCTCGGCTCACCGGTATTTAGCTTTACCGTCCAGTTCGCATCCGGACAGGTCATCGCCCCAAAGCCGCACACGTTGCCGATATAAAGCTTCTTGACCTGCCACGGTTCCAATCCTTCAGCGACCTGCTCCGGAAATCGCTTTGGATCGGCGGCTGCCCGAAACGCCTCTCTCGTCAGGATGCTCGAGGCCTGGTGATGCCCGTGCCCATCGCGCTCTGTCCCGGAAAACCGTGCGACCAGCACATCCGGACGGAATGTGCGAATCACCCGCACCATATCCGCTAGCGCCACATCGTGCCCGCCCCACTTCGCAAACGTCTCGTCGGCACTCTTGGAAAATCCGAAATCAGCCACGCGCGAAAACCGTTCCTGCACGCCGTAATACTCGTCCGCCGCCAGCAGTTCTTCCGTTCGCAGCACGCCCAGCACATCGGACAAATTACTGCCGACCTTATTCTGCCCGCCCTCGCCGCGGTTCAGCGTCATTAACAGCACACTCGCACCCTGCCCGCGCGCTTCCAGCGTCAGCATCCCGCCATCCTCGTCATCCGGATGCGCCACCGTCTGCATCAGGCGCGCCGTCGTGCCCAGTCGACGCAACTCCAACCGCAAGCCGACCGTTCCTTGATCTTGCGGAAGTGCGGGAGGAGTTCCTTGATAAGGGAGTTGAGGAAAATTCGTTTCGAGTGATTGTTGATTTTCAGAAGCTGATGCCCCACCAACCGGATGCGCGGAGTCTTCCCCAGCCCGCTGCGGCGAAGCCATCAGCACGATCGGAAACAGCAAAAGGATCAATAAAGATGGAGTGTGGGCGCGCGCTGCTGCCACAAAACGCCGTAAGAGTCGCTCCACCCGGCCTAGGAGATTGCGAGGTCCCGAATATTTCACCCTACAAGGATGGGGCCTAACCGCGGTCGGACGCAAATTCTTTCCCGGCTCAGGGTCATCGGACCGCCGCGAACGTGAAAAGCGATCCGTCCGCGCCGGACGCCAGAAGCCGATGCGGGAGGCCGGTTCTACTGTCCCCGACCTTCCTTTAGTGTCTCCTGACACGCGCTCCCAGCCGTCAGCACCTCGTTGAAGGCCGTCTCCTTGCGCAAGTCTTTCAGCAACGGATCTCCCAGCAGCGCCGAATACGCACAATAGTTCTGCTGAACCGCAGCCTTCAACAGACGCAATGCGGTCTCTTTCTGCCCGCAATATGCCATCAGCGCCCCCACGTGATACCACGCCTCCGGGTCAGGTTCCGTCATCGCCGATGCTTCCGCTTCGCGCACAATCCGCTCCATGTCGCCAGGCCGCTGCGCCGCCGTGCATGCCGCCAGCAACTCCCGGTGGTAGGCGGGAGCCTTCGCCACATTCTTCACACTCTCTCGCGCCAGCGCGACATTCCCCGCAGCCAGATAAACATAAGGCGTCACCCATGCTGCCCATTCCGAGCCCGCATCCAGGTGCACAAAATCCATTGCTCGATCCGTCTGACCCAGTTCCAGAAACGCCCACGCACACGACCGGAAATCAAAGTTTCCAGGGTCCAGCGATCGGGCGGTATTGCACTCTTGGGTTGCCTTCTCCTGCATGCCCGCATAACGCAGCACAAAGCTCAGCGCGAAATGGGCGTCGGCACTCTGCGGACGTCGGCGCACCAAGTCCGTCGCCGCATCATAAGCCCGGCCCAGTTCGCCCCGTTCCACCCGGTTCGTGATCAGATGGCTCGCCGCCAGCATCCGGTTCGGGTCCAGGGAGATTGCCCGCTCGAAAGCGGCATTCGAGCGCTGGAACATCACCTCGCCGCCTCCGCCGAAATACGAATCGTAATAGCATCGCAGCCCCAGCGCCTCCCATGCCGGCGCGTAGCCTGGGTCTTCTCCGACCACGTGTTCCAGCACCGCAATCGCATCCTTGTTAGGTTCGGGGTCATGCGGCAGCGCCAGGCTATGCAGGTAAAGGTCATAGGCCTCCTGACTCTTCGGACGCGAGGCCGTGGTCAAAGTTCCTCCCGCGACGCCCAACGCGGGCAACAGCCCCTGCTGCACCTGCGTGCTCAGTTGTCCCTGCAGCGAAATCAAGTCATTCACCGAGGCGGAAGCGCTCCCTTGCCACAGCAGTCGGTCATTGGACACGTCGATCGCTTCCAACGTCACCGTCAACTGTTCGCCCTGCCGCATAAAGTGCCCGGTCAGCAGCTTGCCCACGTGCAATTGCTGCCCCACCTTGTGGGGATCCAGGTCTGATTCCACATACTTCCTCGTCACCGACGAAGGCCGCACGTCCAGTGAACGCGAATACGTCAACACGCTGGTTAACTCGTCCGCGAGCGCGAAGCGCAAGTAATCGACGCTGAAATCCCCGTTCATATTCTGCAGCGGCAACACCGCAATCGCATTCTGCTGCGCCGCATTTGCCACCGACCGGTGTTTCAGCCAGTACGCTCCCACCGCCGCTAGAACCGTCACCAGTAGCGCCAAGGTTCCCAACAACAGCCAGAACTGCCACCGGCTCCCCGTTCGTCCAAACGTATTGCTCGCAACCCGCAACTTCGCGGTGTGAAATCCACTCTTCAGCTGCCCCGACTCAGTTTCACGCTTTAGCTGCTGCAGATCCGCCTTCATCTGCGTAGCACTCTGGTACCGCTCTTTGCGGTCTTTCTCCATCGCCTTGCCGATGATGCCCTCCAACTCCACCGGCACCTTCGGATTCAATTCTCCCGGAGGAACGGGCTTATCATGCAGCACTGCATCCAGCGTCAGCAGTGAGTTCTTACCCGTGAACGGCTTCTTGCCGGTGGACATCTCATACATCACCACCCCGAACGAAAACAGGTCGCTCCGGAAATCGATTTCCTCGCTCCTCGCCTGCTCCGGCGACATGTAGACCGCCGTCCCGGGAATCACCCCTATCGCGGTCAACGACTGATCCAGAGCTATTCCGTCGCTGTCGGTCCCGACGTTGTGCAGCAGCTTGGCCAGTCCGAAGTCCAGCACCTTCACCTGCCCAGTGGGAGTCAGGAAAATATTCGCCGGCTTGATGTCCCGATGCACGATCCCCTTGGCATGCGACGCCGCCAGCGCGTCCGCCACCTGGATGCTGATGTCCAGCACCTTATCAATCGCCATCGCCTGTCCCGAGATGCATTGCTTCAGGCTCTCGCCCTCCAGCTTCTCCATCACGATGAAGGGATGCCCGTTGTTATCTTCAATACTGTGGATCGTGCAGATGTTGGGATGATTCAGCAGCGACGCCGCCCTCGCCTCCCGCCCGAAGCGTTCCAGCGATTTGGGGTCGCCCGCAAGATTTTCCGGAATGAACTTTAGCGCAACGTGCCGTCCTAGCTTAAGGTCTTCCGCCTCGTAAACCACACCCATGCCACCACCCCCGAGTTTCCCCAGGATGCGATAGTGGGACACTGTCTGGCCAATCATGTGAAGACGAAGCTCCCGACCGCGGTAATGTTAGGCTCCGCTGGCGACTCCGGTCAACTGTCGCGCGCCCAGCCGCACTTGCCGGATTAACTCCGCACGGTTTTTCTGAAACTGCGCTTCCTGAGCGCAACTATGCGTTCCCGAACCGAGAACCACCCCGCCCTTTTGTGTGCACATTCTGGTTCCAAGTCTCGCTGCGAGGGCTACTATGAAGCTAGCAACACCGAAAGAGCGAGGCGGGCCCTGGTATGGCGCGGATGTCTGGGAACTATTCTCCTAAGGTACAAGAAGCCATCCGCCGCCGGGCCACTGAACTCTACCGGCGGGGCGGCGCAGTCGAAGGCCACGACGTCGACAACTGGTACCAGGCCGAAGCCGAGATCCTTCGCGAATCCGCCACTCACCCCGTTCGCCGTGCCGTCGTTGTCAACATCCAAGGCGTAGTCTACACCGGGGAATACGAATCCACCTCCGCCGATGGCTACACTCCCGGGGAATGGAAACCAGGCGAGGCCATTCCCGTTCGCCTCGCCGGCGACAAACTCTACCTCCGCCGCCGCAACGGACGCGAACTCCAAACCACCATCATCAAACGAATCGGCTAAGATTCCACCCACAGCCCCGCCGACGCTCCCACCCACTCCATCTCCCTATTATGATCCACGCCCATCATCAAACCCCGTCCCATGCGGATAATCGTCAGCACCGCCTGCAACTTCTCCAGCCATACATACATCACCCGCACTTCCGCCTTCGTCGCGCCAAATCGAGTCTCGATCACCGGCTCAAAGTGCAGCCGCTCCTGCAGAATGTATTCCGAGCGCTTCTCCGCCGGAATCGCTTCGATGTCTTCTTTCTTCGGCGCAATCACCACGCCCAACCCGGCGAACGAATACAGGGGCTTCAACGCATAATTCTCCAAGTCGTCAGGAATCCGCTCCAGGCTGTCTAGAAACCACGTCTTCGGCACGGACTCATGCCGCAGATACGGAATCGAAAACTTGCTGATCCGGAAATACCAGTTCGGATGCCCCGCCCACTCCACGTCGAGATCGTCGCGCCAATCAAACCCCAGCTTCACTCCCTTGCGCTGCAACTCGTCCACAATCGCCCGGTTGTAGATGCGCCGGATCGGAACCCGCCCTCCGTTCCGCTCGTAATAAAGCTGCGACCCCTGCTTCTTGATCGCCTCAATATCGACCGTCCTTACCCCCAGCATCTTCTCCGTCAACAGAAAATCCGGCAGCGTTTTCTGTTCCTGCGGATGGATCTCCATCAGGATCACGTTCTCCGGATCATGCGTCCCCACAATCGCCCGCCGCAAGAGTTCACGATACGACTTCTCATCCAGTCCGCTCAGGAAAAAATTCAGCAGCGGGCTCCCGGAAGCCGGAAGCCGAAAGCCGGCAGCCGGCACCCGATCCAGTCCGTACACATCGATGTAACTTTGCGCCAGCGTCACCTGATAGGCATAGAGGGAAGGGAAGGCCTGCAACTCGACCAGCTTCGGCTGCAACTCTCCGCTCGCGTCGCGCACCAGCCCAAAGTCCACCTGCACAAACATCGGATGCGCCGGCTCGTTCGGAACCCGATACTCCGCCGGGATTGACTCCTCCGATCGCGCCCGATACTCCGGACTCTCCACCAATTGCCGGATCAGTTCCTTCCCATCCTCCGCCATCCGATCCAGCAGCGCCTTCGGAAAGAAACAGGGAGTCTCCGATAGCCGGAACGACACATGCGTCCCGCAAGCCTCATCAATCCGCCGCAAGAACTTCTGATATTGTTCGGGAGTAAAGCTGGCGTTGAACTGCTTTCGTAGGGAAGGGATCATGGTAGAAGATTATGCCGCATAACTACCATGACCGCGGGCAGAAAACAGGCCGTGCTCTCGCCACTTCAGGCCAGTTTTCGATTGGCTCCTAGCGGGCGATCTCGAAGACCGTTCCGCACCCAATCCCGCCGTCGACAACGCAGTCGGCGTCGTAGCCGCCGTCAACGGAAGTACCGTAGAGATTTCCGTGACTATCAAGAAGCAAGCTAGCTCCAGGTTGTCTCGGAGAGCCCAAATTCCTCTGAAAGAATTGAAGTATGCTTTCGTGCCAGGCGGAGCCGTCTGCATCCGGCTGGGATAGTTTGAAGACCACTCCACAGCCGTAGGCCGCACCGTTGTATTCGCAGGGGCTACCTCCGAACAAAGCAGTCCCATACAGATTGCCCTCGCCGTCCGAAATCATCGTGGCAACCGGGGCGGCTCCGTCCTGGAGGCTGTAGCTGAAATTGTGAATTATGGTTTCCCTCCAGTTGCCCCCCGATCGGTTAGGCGGAGTGAGTTGAAACGCCGTTCCACCTCCCGCTACCGGTGATCCGCCCGAATACGTCGTTCCATAGAGGTTGCCTTTCGCGTCGAGGGTCAGTCCGCCCTCGGGATTAAAACCATCATCGCCCACGCCAAAGAAGTGGATAACCCGCTCTGTCCAGTCGCCCCCTGGGGAAGCCGGAGGACTCACCTCGAAAGCTGTCCCGCAACCAATTTGACCGCAATCCGCGTTGCCCTCGTAGCCACCCCACAACGTCGTTCCATAGAGGTTGCCCCACCGGTCGCGAACCAAGCCATTGTGGGCAGACGTACCGTCGGTGGTCCCACCCGTGAACTCATGGAGCAAACTAAACGTCCAGGCCCCGCCTGACTGGGCGGGCGGGCTTAATTCGAAGACCGTATAATCCGTCGTTCCGTAAAGATTGCCCTCTTCATCGGAGACCAGACCGCCCAATGGATAGGCGCCATCCGTATTGCCCTGAAAATGGTAGAGGACGGTTTCGGTCCACGTACCCCCTGTTGCAGTCGGCGGCGCTAGTTGGAAAACCTCCCCATACCCTCCGGCATTGCTGTCGCTGGTTGTCCCGTAGAGATTTCCTTTGCTGTCGAAAATCAGGCCGTCGGCAGGCCGCGCTCCGTCGCCCGTGTTGTCGAAAACATAGAGTGTCGTGAATGTCCACGGGCGGTTTGGGCCGGCGGGGGGCGCGAGCTGGAAGACAGTCCCGTAATAGCCGTTCTCTCCTCCGTATTCGGTGGTCCCATAAAGGTTACCCGCCTGGTCAGCGACCAGATTTCCCGACGGATTCGAGCCGTCTTTACCTTGGAAAGAGTAAAGAACCTGCCCATCGGCAAGGGAGCCGCCCACGAAAATCAAAGTGGCGATCAGGGCCGTCAGGGCGTCCAGGATGAGCGAGTGGTCTTTGTATTTCATCGGAGGGTACCTCCAAAGCAGAGAGAATCGGACGAGGCCCGGAAACAAGGTGGCAGGGGTCGACCCAATCAGCGAACGGCAGCATCATACTCCAACGCCGTGATCAGCGGCAATCGAATCTGGAAGGCTGTGACTCGATCCGGAATCGGCAATTCCAAGCGTTATTCGCGGATCTCCATACTGCGAATGAGCCCACCTTCCATTGCATAAACGTGCCCGACCATCCGATCCAGCAATGTTTGTCCGGAGAGATCGCCTACCATCTGGTGAACCTCCACTATCACGCGGCCCGCTTCATCCCGCTCGAAACTCACGGGCTCAACATGCGGATCAATCATGCTCCATTGTCGTGTCCAGTATTCACGAACGCCCGCATGGCCGTGAACCGTGCCGCCCTCCATCCCGTTCGGCCACTCCACGTCTGGCTGCATGGCCGCCAAAGCGGCATCGATGTCACGCGCGTTGAACGCTTCGTACGCCTTCTTGAGCACCGCGAACTCATGTTCTTCGACGGTGACTCCGGGGATTTCCCGAGCTGCCACCTACGCCTCCACCAAAAACTTCCCATCCTGCATAATCTGCTCGTCATCCACCCAGATATTAAATTTCCTTCCCACTACATCAATGTGCGTCGACGAGTCCCACTCCGCCCCGGTGTGCGCCCCGTATGGGTTTCCAAACGCAATATGCACTCCGGGATACTTTTCGTCCTGCAAGATCTGCCCAATCACATCTTTCAAATCAATGTTCGTCCCAATCGCAAACTCGCCCACCCGGTCGCTGTTTTCATCTGTGTGCGTGTACTTCCAGAAATCGTCTTCGAGTTCGCGATTTTCCGAGTGCGCCTCGGTAAGGCGATTCCGCTTCATGTGGATGGTCAGAGGATTCTCTTGCAAACTGCCGAACTTCGCGCACAGATAGTCTCCCACCACCCCATCAATCACGAACGTCCCATTCACCTCGCCCGGCGTCGTGAAAATTTCTCCCCCCGGCAGGTTTCCCCACTTTTCCGGAGTGATAATCCCACTCGTCTTCAGCCAGCGGTAATTGGGATTCAATTCCGCCGTCAGGTCCGTCCCTGCCGCGGTTTTCGCTCGAATCCGGCTCGCCTTGCGCGCCATTGCCACTACCTTAGCGCTCAGCCGGTCCACCTTCTTAAAATCCGCTCGCATGCCTTCGAGCATGATCTGCCGGTTGGTGTTCACCATGTGGGCGTGCCGGATTTTTCGCCGGTTCACCACATCCGTCATCTGCATGCGCGAGCGCAATTCGTTCCGCTGCGCCTGCACCGCAAAAATCGAAACCTGGCTCGTCTCCAGATCCTCCAGAATTTCCGCCGGCAAATCCTTTAGCGGACGCCCCGCCAGATCTTCCAGCACCCACGCGCGGTAGGGCGCGCCCAGCTTATCCAGTTCGCTCACGATCGCCGCTGCAATCTCCAGCGTGACCTCGTCCGTGATCACGCAAACCTTCTCCTCCGGCTGCACCCGCAGGCATACCTGCACGGCATTGCGCGCTCCAACCGAAAATTCAGGATCAAAAGGAACGTGATTGGAGCGGGTGCCCCATCCTTCCCCCGTTCTTCGGGGGAGGGTGGGGGTTTTGATTTCCTTTCCAGGTATCGTCATCCTACTTTTCGCTCGGTAGCCGGCTCCTCATCCGCCAGCCCCGTTTCCGTCTCCTCGATGATGTAATCGACTACTTTCTTCAAATCTCCAGTCTCCTGGTACACGCGTAGCTGTCGATCCGCTCCGCTGCCCGTTTCCAGCATCGTGTGGATATAGTTCAATTCCTGGCGAGAGTCCAGTTCATCCACCACATCATCCACGAATTCCAGATACTCGAGAATCAAATCCCGCGCCGGTACTTCCGTTTGCTTGCCGAAGTCAATCAACTTCCCGTCCATCCCGTACCTCGAGGCGCGCCACTTATTCTCCATGATCAGCGCGCGCCGGTACAGCCGGAAGCCCTGGTTCGCAGAATACAGCTTGTAGAGTTTTGCCACCGTCGCCTGAATCAGCGCCGCCAGCGCGATCGTCTCGTCCGCGCGCATCGGAATGTCGCATACCCGGAACTCGATCGTATTGAAAAACGGATGCGGCCGGATGTCCCACCAGATCTTCTTCGCATTATCGATACAGTTCGTCTTGATCAGCAGCTTGATGAAGTTTTCGTACTCGCCCCAACTCGGAAAGTAATCCGGAATGTTGGTCCGCGGAAACTTATCGAACACTTTGCAACGATAAGACTTCAACCCCGTATTCATCCCGAGCCAGAACGGCGAATTCGTCGACAGCGCCAGCAGGTGCGGCAGAAAATACCGCGCATGATTCATCATGTGGATCGCCGTCTCGCGATCCTCGATCCCAATGTGCACGTGCAACCCGAAAATCAGGTTCGCCCGCGCCACCAACTGCATGTCCTCGACAATGTTCTTGTAACGGTCGTCGGGATAAATCTCCTGGGTGCGCCAGTCGGCAAACGGATGCGTCGCCACCGACGCCAGCCGCAGCCCATTCTCCTTCGCCAGCCTCACAATATCCCGCCGCAGCATCTTCACTTCCGCTTTGGCTTCCTTAATGTTATTGCAGACGCCAGTCCCCACCTCGACCACCGACTGGTGCATCTCCGCCTTCACCCGCTCCTGCAGGATCAGTTTCCCCTTCTCCAGCAGTTCGACCTGAATATGCGATCGCAGATCCCGCGTCTCCGGATCTATCGTCTGATATTCCTCTTCGATCCCGATATTGAAAGTAGGCTTCATGGAATGTTTGGCGTGGGCACTCCGCACGCGAAATCGAACCAGCACCCCAGGCGCTCCATCCTTTCGCGTCCCGTGCGAGAGGATGGGCGAACAAGTTAGAACAGTATAGCAATGAAGGGAGGGAAATCGCCGGAAGACTATAGCAGTCAGGGTTGGGGCGGCCGCTCTCCCCCGGCCTTCAAGCGCAGCCCAACAGCCCTACTTCGCCTTCCCTCGCTTCCGCTCAGCCACCCAAGCCGGCTCGCCCTTGCGCTCTGGTTTCCTCGCCGGCGTTCCGTTCAGGAAACTAGCCCACCGCAACTCCTTTGCCGGGTTCTCCCCACTCTGCGCCATCTTCACCGCCATCTCCGCGACGGCATTCACAATCCAATCGAAATTCTCTTGCCCCACGGAAGTAATCTCCGCATCCGGCGCCGGATTCAGAAAATCAATCGCATACGGCACTCCACCCTCCACCGCAAACTCCACCGTATTCAAGTCATAGCCCAGCACGCGGCACAAAGTCAGCGCGTCTTTCTCGATCCGAGCCCTTAAAGCTTCCGACGACGGCGGAGGATTCCCCTTCACATACCGCTCATGATGCGGCGCCCGCGGATCGTACTTCATGATGTGCACGTTTTCCTGCCCCACCACATAGCACCGGTAATACTCTTCAAATACCACGCCGTGCTGCAGCGTCATGCACAAATCGCCGGTCTGGTTGTAATGCTGAAAAAATTCCTCCGGAGAATGCACGTGATACACATGCTTCCATCCGCCGCCAGAATAAGGCTTCAGAAAAGCAGGGAAGCCAACGTAGTCAAACAGTTCCTGCCAGTTCAGCGGAAAAATCAAGTTCCGCATGGACTGATCCGTCGTTCCCTCCGGATGCTTGTTGTGGGGCAGAATCACCGTCGGAGGAATCGCCACGCCCAGCTTGTGCGCCAGCGCATA